>Ga0315287_10004099_pt1 | contig 14161 bp, 9 predicted proteins | sample YL17G11_0_MG_FD_205037 | JGI IMG/M metagenome (GOLD analysis project Ga0315287, IMG submission 205037) | Sediment microbial communities from Yellowstone Lake, YNP, Wyoming, USA - YL17G11_0 | ecosystem: Environmental > Aquatic > Freshwater > Lake > Sediment | place: USA: Wyoming | collected... | reverse complement strand
CAGCTCGAAGACGCGGTGACGCGGCTGCAGAGTTGCCGGCCGCGACTCCACGCACTGGCACAGGGTGGAACGGCGGTGGGCACGGGCATCAACGCCAACCCGCGGTTCGCGCCGAAGGTGGCGGCGCTGTTGTCGCAGGAGACCGGGCTCGATCTGCGTCCAGCCCGCGATTTCTTCGCCGCACTCGCGTCGCAGGACACGGCTGTCGAGTTGTCCGGCCATCTGCGAACGCTTGCCGTTGCGCTGATGAAGATCTCGAACGACCTGCGCTGGATGAACAGCGGGCCGCTCGCGGGGCTCGGGGAGATCTCTCTGCCTGCGCTGCAGCCCGGCAGCAGCATCATGCCGGGCAAGGTCAATCCGGTCGTGCCGGAAGCGGTCACGATGGTGGCCGCGCAGGTGATGGGCAACGACGCGACGATCGGTATCGCGGGCCAGTCGGGCAACTTCCAGCTCAACGTGATGCTGCCGGTGATCGCCTACAACCTGTTGCAGAGCATCGAACTGCTGGCGGCGGCAGCGCGCACGCTCGCGCGCAGCACGATTGCAGGCTTCGCGGTCCACGCGCGGCAGATGTCACTCGCGTTGAATCGCAACCCGATGCTCGTGACGGCGCTCGCTCCCGTGATCGGCTACGACAAGGCGGCAGCGATCGCGAAGAAAGCCTATGCCGAAGGTCGCCCGATCATCGAGGTGGCAGCCGAGATGACGGACCTGGGTGAGCAGCGTCTGGCGAAGCTGCTCGACCCGGCTGCGTTGACACGTGGTGGCGAGCATGGCGGGCCGGGCAAGGGAGACGGTTAGTTGACGGTGCCTGACCTCATCGCAGGCCTGCCGCTGCGCGCGCGGATCGAAACCCTGTTGCGGGACACGGTGCCGGGCAGGAACCCGGAATTTCCATACGCTGCGCAGTTCACCGCCGAACAGATGGACCGGCTGCGGAAGCTGTTTCCCGCGGAACCCGCGCGCGCCGCAGTGTTGGTGCCACTGATCGAGCGTCCCGCTGGACTGCAGGTACTGCTGACCCAGCGCGCATCGCACCTGAAGCACCATCCGGGCCAGATCAGTTTTCCGGGTGGCCGCATCGAGCCTGCGGATGCGGGTCCGTGGGAGGCCGCGCTGCGCGAGGCGCAGGAGGAAATCGGCCTCGACCCACAGTACGTTACGCGCGCTGGCTTCCTGCAGGACCACCTCGTCATTTCCGGGTTCCGCGTAACTCCCGCGGTCGGCTTCGTGCGACCCGGCTTCGACCTGCGCCTGGACGAGACCGAGGTCGAGAACGTCTTCGAGGTGCCGCTCGAATTCGTCCTGGACGTCCGCAACCACCTGCCGCGCGACCGCAACGTGGCAGGCCATTCGGTCATCACGCACGAAATTCCGTACCAAGGCCGCCAGATCTGGGGCGCGACGGCCAGCATGCTCATCACGTTCGCACGGTTGCTGCGCGAGATGAGGGCATGAGCGCCATCGAGCGGCTGCGCCAGATCATGGTCCGGCTGCGCGACCCAGCAGGCGGCTGTCCGTGGGACCGCGAGCAGGACTGGGCATCGATCGCGCCGCACACGATCGAAGAAGCGTACGAACTGGCGGACGCGATCGCCCGTGGCGAGACCGAGGCCGTGCGTGACGAATTGGGTGACGTGCTGTTCCAGGTCGTTTTCCAGTCGCGCATCGCCGAGGAGCGCGGACTGTTTGATTTCGACGCGGTCGCCGCCGCGATCGCCGACAAGCTCGAACGACGTCATCCGCATGTCTTTGCCGACGCGAAGATCGCAGGCGCGGCGGCGCAGACAGTGGCGTGGGAGGAGCACAAGCGCGCAGAGCGCGCGGCCAGGGGGCTGGGCACTGGCGCATTGGACGGCGTGACGCTCGGCCTGCCGGCGCTGACCAGGGCGACCAAGCTCGGTGCGCGCGCGGCGCGAGTCGGCTTCGACTGGGCCGACGCGTCGGGCGTCATCGAGAAGGTGCGCGAAGAGTTCGGCGAGCTGCAGGACGAAATCGACAAGGGCGATCGGGCCCGCACGCACGAAGAACTGGGTGACCTGCTGTTCGCGTTGTCGCAGGCGGCGCGTCACCTCGGTGTCGATGCAGAAGCCGCACTGCGCGCTGCGAACGCCAAGTTCGAGCGACGGTTCCGCCAGGTCGAGGCACACCTCGCCGCAGAGGGCCGAACCCCGGCCGACGCCGACATGGAGCAGCTCGAAGCGCTCTGGGTCCGTGCCAAGCGGGAAACCGGCTGAGCTGCCGTGAATGCCCCTGCTTCCGCCGCTGCACGATTCGCGGCCCTGCGTGAACTCCTACCCGGGTGCCTGCTGCGCGATCGGCGTCGGCTGCAGTCGACGTTTGACCGGCTGGCGCGCAAGCCGGCAGCGGCAGATCCACGCGAAGTGGCCCGGTTGGAGGTTCAAGTCCAGGCGTCCGTCGAACTCGTCGTGGCCCGCCGTGCGTCCGTGCCACCGATCGTCTACGACGGAACCTTGCCCGTCCATGCACGCCGTGACGACATCCGCCGCGCGATCGAAGCGCATCAGGTGGTCATCGTCAGTGGCGCCACGGGCAGTGGCAAGAGCACGCAAATCCCAAAGATCTGCCTCGAGATGGGGCGCGGCGCCGCCGGCCTGATCGGACACACCCAGCCGCGGCGCATCGCGGCGCAGGCGCTGGCCAACCGCGTCAGCGCGGAGCTTGGTTCCACCACCGGCGATCTCGTCGGTTACCAGGTGCGCTTCGTCGATCGCACCAGCTCGCGCACACTCGTGAAGTTGATGACGGACGGACTGCTGCTGCGCGAGCTCGAAGGCGACCCGCTGCTGCTGCGTTACGACACGCTGATCATCGACGAAGCCCACGAGCGTAATCTCAACGTCGACTTCCTGCTCGGCGTCTGCCATCGCCTGTTGCCGAGGCGGCCCGACCTGCGTTTAGTCGTGACGTCGGCGACGATCGAGACCCAGCGTTTTGCGGACTTCTTCGGCGACGCGCCCATCATCGACGTGGAAGGGCAGAGCTACCCGGTCGAGGTGCGATATCGCCCGCTCGCGGAAGAAGACGAAGCGGCGCCACCGCTGCCCGAGGCAGTGCGCGATGCACTCGAAGAGCTGGAGCGGGATGCGCGCGGCCTGCGGGGCGACGCGCTCGTGTTCCTGCCGGGTGAGAAGCAGATCCTCGAGACCCGCGACCTGCTGGTGCGCAGCCGCGTGGACTGGGATGTCCTGCCGCTGTACGGGCGACTCACCGGCCCGGACCAGGACAAGGTGTTCGCCGGGCACACGCGTCGTCGCGTCGTGCTCGCGACCAACGTCGCCGAAACTTCTCTCACGATTCCCGGCGTGCGGTTCGTCATCGATGCCGGGCTCGCACGCGTCAGCCGCTATAGCCCACGTGCGAAATTCCAGCGTTTGCCGATCGAGCCGGTGTCGCAGGCGAGTGCCGATCAGCGGCGCGGGCGCTGCGGACGCGAAGGCGAGGGTATCTGCATTCGGCTCTACGCCGCAGACGACTACCTGGCGCGGCCGCGCTACACCGAACCCGAACTGCTGCGGACCAACCTGGCGAGTCTCATCCTGCAGATGGCCGCGCTCGCGCTCGGGAGTCCGCAGGAATTTCCGTTCCTCGATGCGCCCGATGCGCGCCTGTTGAACGACGGCTACCGCCTGCTGCAGGAACTGGGCGCAGTCGATGGCGAGCGGCGGATCACCCGTCTCGGGCGCCAGATGGCAGCGTTGCCGGTCGATCCGCGCCTGGCGCGCGTGCTGGTGGAGGCCGGACGCACGGGCTGCACGGATGAAGCGCTCACGCTCGTCTCGTTCCTGAGCATCCAGGATCCGCGCGAACGCCCTGCCGACAAAACGGCAGCCGCAGACGAAAAGCATGCGTTGTTCGCTGACGAACGCTCGGACTTCGTCGGCGTGCTCAACCTCTGGCGGGCATCCCGCGCACCCGCGTCCGGTGGCAACCGTGTGTTGCGTCACTGGTGCCGCGAGCACTTTCTGTCGTTCGTGCGCGTACGGGAATGGGGCGACCTGCGCGAGCAACTCGAGGACATGTCGCGTTCGATGGCTAAAGGCGCCGGCGACAGGCCCGCGGCCAGCACGGCCGTACTCCACCAGACGCTGCTGACGGGATTCCTCGGCGGCATCGGCGTGCTCGACGAAGCCCGCACCTACCTGGGCGCGCGCGACACGCGCTTCGTCATCGCTCCCGGCACGCCGCTCGCCAAGCGTTCGCCGCACTGGATCGTCGCCGCGAGCCTCGTCGAAACGCATCGGCTCTATGCGCGCATGGTGGCGCAGGTGCAGCCGTCGTGGATCGAATCGGCGGGAGCGCATCTAGTCAAGCGCACTTACGGCGACGCCGAATGGGACGCGCAGCGCGGCATGGCGCTTGCGCGCGAGACTGTCTCGCTCTATGGCCGCGTGCTGAGCAGCGGGCGGCGCGTCAACTTCGCGACGGTCGACCCCGCGGCAGCGCAACGCTTGTTCGTGGAGGAAGCGCTCGTCCGCCGCCAGCCCTCGATGCCGTTGGCGTTCCTCGAGCGCAATACGGCCATGCGGGCACGTCTCGAACGCGTCGAATCCTGCCTGCGCCGGCGCGACTTGCTCGCCGGTGAGGACACGCTCGTGCGGTTCTACCTGGAACGCATTCCGCCCGCACTCGCCTCGACGCGAGCGTTCGAGTCATGGTGGCGCAAGGAGGAGCGTGCGAAGCCGCACATGCTCGACGCGGCGGAGCCAGTGTTCCTGACCCAGGCCCTGCCGGTCGTGCAGGCGAACGACTACCCGGCGACCCTCGACGTCCACGGCAACGAGCTGCAACTGCACTATTGCTTCGATGCGACGGCGCCCGACGATGGCGTCACGCTCGACGTGCCATTGCCGCTGCTGCGGGCGATCGACGCACAGCGACTCGAGTGGCTGATTCCAGGCTGGCTGCGCGAGAAGATCATCGCGCTGCTGCGGGGTTTGCCAAAGGAAGTGCGGCGCGAAATCGTGCCGATTCCCGACGCGGCGGACCGTCTGCTGGCCGTCCTGCCAGCGTTCGGCACTGGGTCGCTGTTCGCTCACGTCGCAGCGTTCGCGACCCAGGAAGCCGGCATCCGCGTCGAACCCTCGCAGGTGGCCGCGGTGGCGTTGCCGCCCTGGCTCAGCGTCAACCTGCGGGTGCTCGACGCGGCGGGGCGGCTGCTCAAGTCGAGTCGCGATCTCACGGTCCTGCGCGACGAGTTTCGCGCCACGACCGGCAGCTCGACCTTCGCCGAAGCGGCCCCGGATTTTGCGTGGGAGCGAGTCGGCGTGCGGCAGTGGGATTTTGCGGCCTGGCCCGTCGAGACCACCGTCCGCAGCGGCCGGCTGCAATTGCGTGCGTATCCCGGGATCCAGGACGAGGGCGCCAGCGTGCGCCTGCACCTGTTCACGACGGAGGGTGGGGCCCGGCGTGCGTCGAGGGCGGGGATCGTGCGTCTGGCTGCCCTGGCCCTGCCGCAACAACACGAACTGGCGCGCCGGCACTGGGCGTCGGACCGGGAATTCACGTTGCTGCTGGCGGCGGCCGGATTCGGCAAGGAGTTGCCGCGCGAGATCGCCGACCGCGCCGTGGCCGATGCCGTACTCGGTCAAACCGGTGAGTTGCCGCGTACGCGAGCGCAATTCGACGCGCTGGTGGAGCGGGGACGAGCCGACGTGGTCGATCGTGCCCGCGAAATCGCCCGGATCGTGCAAGCCGTGCTGCTGGCGCTGAAGGACGTGCGCGCGCAAATGAGTCAGTCGAACGGCGCGCCATTCGCGCCGGTGCGCAGCAGCGTGAATGACCAGCTGGCCGAATTGCTGGCTCCGGGCTGGGTGCGCGACACCCCGGATGGCTGGTGGACCCAGTTGCCGAAATACGTGCGTGCGATTGCACGCCGCCTGGAGCGTGCACGCGGCGACGTCGAGCGGGATCGCAAGCTGCAGTCGCAGGTCGAGCCGTATGCGCAGCAGGTCCGGCGCCTGCGGCTGTCCGCGGACCTCGACCTGACCGGGAACGAACGCGAGCGGCTGCGCTGGATGGTGGAGGAATTCCGGCTTTCGCTGTTCGCGCAGGACCTGCGCACCCTGCTGCCAGTATCGGCGAAGCGGCTCGAGGAACAGCTGCAGCTCGCTTTGCGCGAGGCCGCGGGCTCCGCCGCGTCGCCTGCCGTGCGCGGAACAGGTCGGCGCTGAACGTAAGCGACTATACTCGTGCCAGGAGGGCGCACGAATGACGGCGAATCGCAGCGGCATGACGTATTGCAGCAGGGCTCTGGCGGTCATGGCAGCGCTGTGCGCGCCCGTCGTTGCGTACACGCAGACTCCCGTGACCGATTTACGAGTGCAGGTCGTGCGACCGGGTCTGAACGTCATTGCGGGAGCAGGCGGCAACGTCGTGGTCTGGTCCGGCACCGATGGCCTCGTGCTCGTGGACACGGGCCTCGCAACGACCACGGCGGCGCTGGTCGATGCCGTCACGCGCATATCCCCGGCACCGGTCAAGTTCGTCATCAACACGAATGCTCATGCCGATCACGCGGGCGGCAATGAAGCTTTCGCGCACAGGGGCGCGGTGATCATCGGCCTTGAAATGACGCGCGACGACGAAGGCCGCGATTCCGGCGTGCCCGTCGGCAATGGCGACGGATCGGCAGCTGCGTCCGCCGGGCATCCCGTGATCACGACGACTGACACGCTGGCGCTGCACGTCAATGGTGACCGGCTCGACCTGGTTCACGTCGCCGACTCGCACACGTCCTCCGACATGGTCGTGCGCTGGAACGATGCCGACGTGGTCGCGCTCGGCGACATCTACTGGAACGGGCAATACCCGGACATCGCCGTCGAGTCGGGCGGATCGCTGGCCGGTACGGTGGCCGCCATCGAAGCGGCGCTCGGGCGCTCGAACGCCCGCACAGTCGTCATTCCGGGGCACGGTCCCGTCTCGAACCGCGTGGAACTTGCCGCATATCGCGACATGCTCGTCGCGGTCGGGCGCAAGGTGCGCGAGGCGGTGGAGAATGGGGTGGGTATCGAGGATATCCTGGACTCGAAGCCCACCGCCGAATTCGACGCGAAGTTCGCGCGCCCCGGCGCCATCGTGGCGCCGGAGGAGTTCGTCCGCAGCGTCTACCGCGACCTGGCGTCGAAACGCCCCGGCCGCTAGCGCTCGTCAGAAATTGGTGAGCGTCCCCTATTTCCCCGAAACGTCGAAGTTGATGCCCTGGGCCAGGGGCAGGTCCGCGCCCCAGTTGACCGTGCAGGTCTGCCGGCGCATGTAGGCCTTCCATGAGTCCGAACCGGACTCGCGCCCGCCACCGGTGTCCTTCTCGCCACCGAACGCGCCGCCAATCTCTGCCCCCGACGTGCCGATGTTGACGTTGGCAATCCCGCAGTCCGAGCCGGCCGGTGACAGGAAGCGCTCGGCGTGCTGCAACCGGTCCGTGAAGATCGATGACGACAGGCCGTGTGCGACGGCGTTCTGCCCCTCGATCGCTTCAGCGAGCGTCTTGAACGAGATCAGGTAGAGCACCGGACCGAACGTTTCGGTCTGCACGATCTCCCAGTCGCCGCGCGCGACGACGATGGCGGGTTCCACGAAAAAGCCCGGACGGTCGAGGCGCTTGCCGCCGCAAATCAGGCGGCCACCGCTCGCGATGGCCCGCGCCACCGCGGACTCGAAGCGAGCGACCGAACCGGCGTCGATCAGCGGGCCCATCAACGTGCCGTGTGCGAGCGGATCGCCGATGCGCACCTGCTTGTACGCGCCGGTCAGCCGGCGTTCGAGTTCCGCCATCTGCGATTCGTGCACGAACACGCGTCGCGTCGTCGTGCAGCGCTGGCCCGCGGTGCCCACGGCTCCGAAGACGATCGCCGGCACGACCAGATCGAGGTTCGCGAATTCGTCGACGATGATCGCGTTGTTGCCGCCCAGTTCAAGCAGCGACTTGCCGAGGCGCTTCGCCACGCGCATACCGACATCGCGGCCGACGGCGGTCGAGCCCGTGAACGAGACGAGATCCACGCGCCGATCTTCGACGAAGCGGATTGCAAGCTCGGTGCCGTCGTCGATGAAGAGCTGGAAGATCGGCGGCAGGCCATTGCGCTCGAGCACGCGGTTGCACAGGTGCTGGATCGCGACGGCGCAAAGCGCCGTCTTGGGCGAGGGCTTCCACACGGTCACGTTGCCGCAGATGGCGGCGAGGAACGCATTCCACGACCACACGGCGACCGGGAAATTGAATGCGCTGATCACGCCGACCACGCCGAGCGGATGCCACTGCTCGAACATCCGGTGGTTGGGACGCTCGGAGTGCATCTGCACGCCGTAGAGCATGCGCGACTGGCCGACCGCGAAGTCGGCAATGTCGATCATCTCCTGCACCTCGCCGTCGCCTTCGGGCTTGATCTTGCCCATCTCGAGCGAGACCAGGCTGCCGAGTTCCGACTTGTACCTGCGCAATTCATCGCCCATCAGGCGCACGGCTTCGCCGCGCTTCGGCGCCGGCACCGAGCGCCACGCTTTCGCTGCCGCAGTGGCCGAGGCCATCACCTGCTCGTACTGAGCTGGCGTGGTGGAGCGGACGCGTGCGAGCACTTCGCCGGTCGTTGGATTCACCGACTCGATGACCCTCGCCGACGCATCGTCCAGCCAGCCGCCTGCACCGGACCAGGTGCCGGCGTTGGTTTGCGCGAGGCCGAGGCTCTGGAGAAGTTCGTTGATCATCGTGTGCCTCCCGCCACGCGCTGCTGGCCCGTCGTGCCGGCGACGATCATGCGCGAGGAAATTTCCTTGCCGCCGCCGTCGGAGTAGTGCTTGCCGAAGCGGTTGTGGAGCACGTCCACCAGGCTGAAGTCCTCCTGGCGCACGAAGCCGTGGTAGCGGCCAGGGTTCTGCATCACGAGATCGACCACGGCGCAGATGCCGGCGGCTGTCGTGACCTGGATCGCCGACCACAGGCGGCCCGCGATGACCTGCGGATAGATCTTGACCACGTAGTTCTCTTCACGCAGTTCGCCGTGCTGGCGGCCCGCGACCGCGACGTAGACGATCACGACGTCCTGCAGGGTCTGCGGCACCGCGTTCTCGAGCACGCGCTTCAGCGTGGAGCGGTCGAAGTTGAGCTTGAGGTCGTTCATGAGCAGGCGCATCTGCGCGCAATGACCCGGGTAACGGATGGTCTTGTAATCCATCGTCTGGGCCTTTTCGCCGTAGGTCTCGGCGAGCGAGCCCAAGCCACCGGACGTGTTGAACGCCTCGTAGATCATGCCGTCGATCTCGATTTCCTCGAGGCCCTCGAGCGGGGCCACTTCGACGGCGCGACCATCGACCAGCGCTTCGCACGGATTGCCGTACTCGTTGATCAGGCCGTCGGTGGACCAGGTCAGTGAATACTTGAGCGCGTTGTTCGGATGCTGGGGCAGGGCGCCGACGCGCAGCTTCACGCTGCGGATTTCGTCGAAGTGCTGGATGAGCGCGTTGGCTGCGATGCTGATGAAGCCAGGGGCAAGGCCGCATTGCGGCACGAATGCGCGCGTGGAACCTTCGGCGAGCTTGCGCACCGAGCGCGTCACCGCGACGTCCTCGGTCAGGTCGAAGTAGTGCGCGTTCACCTTGCGGGCGATTTCGGCCACCTTCACGTTGCAGTAGAAGGGCAGGCTGGAAATGATCGTGTCGGCCGGGTGCTCGCGCAGGTGGGCTTCGAGCAGCGCCGGGTTCGCGGCGTCGAGTTCGTAGGCGTGCAGGTTCGGCAGGCCGTGGGCCGCCACCACGGAATTGGCGGCGTTGCCATTGACGTCGGCCACGTGGACTTCGTAGTCCCGGCATTCCGCGAGGAAGCCGGAGATGAGGGCGCCGATCTTGCCGGCGCCGAGAATGAGGACCTTCTGCATCGTCGAAAACTCCTGCCAGCGCCTTTGCGGTGAACCAAACGGCAGACCGGGGGCGCGAATTCTGTTTTGAGGGGCGCGATTCTGACGAAACCGCGTGCTGCCGTACATCCGGTTTCTTTTGCATTGCAAAGATTCCCGGTAGGATCAATAGGATGAACGCCGTTCCCCAGACTCCCGAGTGGTCCCCTTCGAGCTGGACGTCCCGTCCCGCGCAGCAACAGCCGTCTTACAGGGATCCGGTGGCGCTGAACCGTGCGGTCGACTCCCTGGGCCGGCTGCCCCCGATCGTCGTGTCCTGGGAGGTCGAAGCGCTCAGGCAACAGATCGCCGAGGCGCAGCGAGGCGAGCGGTTCCTGCTGCAGGGCGGGGATTGCGCCGAGTCCTTTGCCGACTGCGACTCGGGCCAGATCGCCCGCAAGCTCAAGATCCTGCTGCAGATGAGCCTGGTGCTCCTGCACGGGATGAAGAAGCCGGTGATTCGCGTGGGCCGCTTTGCCGGCCAGTACGCCAAGCCGCGTTCCACCGACACTGAGACCAAAGACGGCGTAACGCTGCCTTGCTACCGCGGCGACCTCGTCAACCGGCCCGGCTTCACGGCAGCCGAGCGCGAGCCCGATCCCGAGTTGTTGTTACGCGGCTATGAGCGTGCGGCACTGACGCTGAACTTCGTGCGCGCGCTTATCGACGGCGGTTTCGCGGACCTGCACCACCCCGAGTACTGGGACCTGGGGTTCATGCAGCATTCACCGCTCGCGGATCAATACCGGCAGATTGCGACGTCGATCGCGGACTCGCTCGATTTCTTCGAGGCGATCAGCGGCAGCCGCGTGCACGAGGCGAGCCGGGCCCCGTTCTATGCGAGCCACGAGGCGCTGCATCTGCTGTATGAGCAGGCGCAGACGCGCTTCATTCCGCGCAGCGAGCGCTGGTACAACCTGTCGACGCACCTGCCGTGGATCGGCATGCGCACGGCCGATCTCGGTGGCGCCCACGTCGAATACTGCCGCGGCATCTCGAACCCGATCGGCGTGAAGGTCGGGCCGTCGATGGATGCGGCGTGGGTGCAGGGCCTTTGCCACACGCTCAACCCCAACAAGGAAGCGGGGCGACTGGTGCTGATCCATCGCATGGGTGCGAAGAACGTCGAGGCAAAATTGCCTGGACTGATCGAATCTGTGCGCGCCACGGGCGTGCCGGTGCTGTGGGTCTGCGATCCGATGCATGGCAACACCGAATCGACGGCAGCGGGCGTGAAGACGCGCCGCTTCGAGAACATCCTGGCGGAGCTCGAGGCCGCGTTCAAGGTGCACCGCTCGCTGGGCAGCTACCTCGGTGGCGTGCACTTCGAACTCACGGGCGAGGACGTCACTGAATGTACCGGTGGCGCCCGCGGCCTCGCCGATGCCGATCTCGCCAAGGACTACCGGTCGCAGGTCGATCCGCGGCTCAACTATGAACAGGCCCTCGAACTCGCGATGCGGATCGCGACCGTTGCCCGTTCGACCTGACGGTCGGCATTTCGCGCCGGCCGGCGGCCAGGACGGCCTCGGCTTCGGTTCGTGACACCGAGCGTGACTGACCGGGCGCAAGTCCCTGGACCGTCCAGGGTCCCACCGCCCAGCGAATGAGTCGCAGCGTCGGCAGGCCGATCGCAGCCGTCATCCGTCGGACCTGTCGGTTCCGACCCTCGCTCAGTTCGACTTCGATCCAGGCGGTGGGAATCGCCTTGCGACTGCGGATGGGCGGGTCGCGCTGCCACAGTCCCTTGGGCTCGGGGATCAACCGAGCCGGCGTGGGGCGGGCCGGACCGTCGTTCAACATGAGGCCACGCCGCAGGGGCTCCAGTGTGTCGTCCGTGGGGCTGCCTTCGACCTGCACGCAATAGCGTTTCGCCAACGGTGAACCCGGTTGGCTGATGCGAGCCTGCCAGGGTCCGAAATCGGTCAACAGCATCAAGCCTTCGCTGTCGTAATCGAGCCGCCCGGCGGGGTACAGGCCCGGCAGCGACAGGAAATCCGCGAGTGAGCGACGACCGTCCGGCGAGGTGAACTGCGGCAGCACCTGGAAGGGTTTATTGAACAGGACGAGCTGCATGAATCAATTGTCCCGTATGCGGGCATTTCGCGCTTGCCCGGACTGAACCGCGCGTCTATTCTTCATTGTGCGGTGCAACAAGATGCCGGAGTTCGTGCGTCTGCCCGCAACGAATACCACCAGAGGACGACGACATGACGAATCCTGCTCAACAACTGAGAGATTCCTGGGCGAAAGACCCGCGTTGGGCCGGCATTCGCCGCACTTACACCGCCGAAGACGTCGTCCGCCTGCGTGGCAGCGTGCAGATCGAACACACCCTGGCACGCCTCGGCGCCGAAAAGCTCTGGAAGCTGGTCAATACCGAGCCGTACGTGAACTGCCTCGGCGCCCTGACTGGCGGCCAGGCGATGCAGCAGGTGAAGGCGGGCATCAAGGCCATCTACCTTTCGGGTTGGCAGGTCGCCGCCGACAACAACAGCTACATGTCGATGTATCCCGACCAGTCGCTGTACCCGGTCGACTCCGTGCCGAAGGTGGTCGAGCGCATCAATTCATCCTTCAAACGTGCGGACGAGATCCAGCACTCGAAGGGCATCACGCAGGGTCACAAGGACTACATCGATTATTTCGCACCGATCGTCGCGGACGCGGAAGCGGGTTTCGGCGGCGTGCTGAACGCCTTCGAGCTGATGAAGGCAATGATTCGTGCCGGCGCCGGCGGCGTGCACTTCGAGGACCAGCTGGCCTCGGTGAAGAAGTGCGGCCACATGGGCGGCAAGGTGCTGGTGCCGACGCAGGAAGCGGTGCAGAAGCTCACCGCCGCGCGTCTCGCGGCAGACGTCTGCGGCACTCCGACGATCATCCTCGCGCGCACGGACGCTGAAGCAGCGGACTTGCTGACGAGCGACGTGGACCCTAACGACAAGCCGTTCTGCACGGGCGAGCGCACGCCGGAAGGCTTCTACAAGACGAAGCCGGGCGTCGAGCAGTCGATCTCCCGTGGCCTGGCCTACGCGCCATACGCCGACATGGTGTGGTGCGAAACCGGCAAGCCGGACCTCGCGTTCGCGAAGAGGTTCGCCGAGGCGATCCGCAAGCAGTTTCCGGGCAAGCTGCTCGCGTACAACTGCTCGCCCAGCTTCAACTGGAAGAAGAACCTCGACGATGCGACCATCGCCAGGTTCCAGCGCGAACTCGGCGCGATGGGCTACAAGTACCAGTTCATCACGCTCGCGGGCATCCACAACATGTGGTTCGGCATGTTCGACCTGGCTCAGGAGTACGTGAAGAGCGGCATGACGGCTTATGTCGAAAAGGTGCAGGAGCCGGAGTTTGCGGCGCGCGACCGTGGCTACACCTTCGTGTCGCACCAGCAGGAGGTGGGCACCGGCTACTTCGACGACGTCACCAACGTGATCCAGGAAGGCCATTCCTCGACCACCGCGATGCACGGCTCGACCGAAGAAGAGCAGTTCGACACGGGTGGCGCGCACCACTGAGCTGAATGCTCCTGATACCTCTCCCGGGCCTCCGGGAGAGGCAGGGCGCGGGAGAGTCTTGCCATTCGGTCCGGCATGTTCTGTCGCGCTGCGAAAGGCAGACACGCTCTGGCTGCAGGCGGCCAATCCGTGGCTTTCCCCAGGGCTTGGAAAGGCAGACACGCGCCCTGGGAAAAGCCACGGATCGACCGCTTGCGAGACAGCGCCTGAGCGCCTTTTCCGCAATGGCGGAAAAGGCGCACGGCGCACGTAACTTCACCGCGCTGAGCGCGAGACCAATTCCGCGTCTATCGAGTGTCTGCACCTTCTTAGTGGCTGCCCGCAGCGCGCACCCGGTCTGACCTTGAGCGCCTCTGCACCCGACCGGCTACGTGCGCCGTGCGGGTCGTCGGGTGTGAACCACTGGCTGCCATCATTGGCTCTCGTTGCCGCCCGACGAGCCGCTCAGGCGCGTAACGTCAGGCGCTCGATCCGGGACCTCTCCCAGAGCGCGTGTCTGCCTTTCCAAGCTCTGGGAGAGGTCCCGGATCGAACGCCCGCTCCGAAGCGCGTGTCTGCCTTTCCAAGCTCGGGGGACGGCCCCGGATCAATCGCTTGCAACAAGCGCGTTTCTGGCGCGTCAAGCTCGGGGAAAGGCACGGGATCGGCTGCTATGCTCATCGCGACATGACGACGCTAGCCGACACGTCCTTCGATCCTGGCTGCGCGCTCTGCCCGCGGCTCGTCGAG
>Ga0315287_10004097_pt1 | contig 14164 bp, 8 predicted proteins | sample YL17G11_0_MG_FD_205037 | JGI IMG/M metagenome (GOLD analysis project Ga0315287, IMG submission 205037) | Sediment microbial communities from Yellowstone Lake, YNP, Wyoming, USA - YL17G11_0 | ecosystem: Environmental > Aquatic > Freshwater > Lake > Sediment | place: USA: Wyoming | collected... | reverse complement strand
CCGTACCTCCCAGGGCATGGAAGCTCCGCTGGTCAGGGTGGAGGTCGATGTCGGCAGCGGCCTGCCGGCGTTCTCGATCGTCGGGCTGCTCGAGACGGCCGTCAAGGAAAGCCGCGACCGTGTGCGCGCCGCGCTCGCCAATTGCGGCTATGAATTTCCGGCCGGGCGGGTCACGGTCAACCTGGCGCCCGCGGACTTGCCCAAGGAAGGCGGCCGATTCGACCTGGCCATCGCGGTCGGCATCCTCGTCGCCGCCGAGTGTCTCCCGGCGGGACCGTTCGACCGGATCGAACTCTACGGCGAGTTGTCGCTCGGTGGCGACCTGCACAGCATCCGCGGCGTCCTGCCGATCGTCCTGCAGGCTGCGCGAGCCGGGCACTCCATCGTGGTGCCCTCGTGCAATGCTGCAGAGGCCGCACTCGCGCAACGCGGGCGCATCTACGCGGCCACCCACCTGCTGGACGTGTGCCGGCACGCACGCGGCATGCAGGCACTGCCTGTCGTTGCCGCCGTCGCGCCGCCGACGGGATCACGCGAGGTGCATGATCTCGCCGATGTCCGCGGCCAGCCTGGGGCGCGCCGTGCCCTGGAGATCGCAGCGGCCGGCGAGCACAGCCTGCTGCTGCTCGGGCCTCCTGGAGCGGGCAAGAGCATGCTGGCGCAGCGTCTGCCCGGCATCCTGCCGCCGATGAGCGAGGACGACGCGCTCGAGACCGCGGCGATCCGTTCGCTGACGACGCGCGGCATGCGCATCGACGAGTGGCGCCTGCGGCCCTTTCGCTGTCCGCACCACACCGCGTCCGCCGTTGCGCTGGTCGGCGGCGGCGGTCATCCGCGACCGGGCGAGATCTCGCTCGCACACAACGGCGTGCTGTTCCTCGACGAACTGCCGGAATTCGATCGGCACGTCCTCGAGGTGCTGCGCGAGCCGCTCGAATCGGGACGCATCATGATCTCGCGCGCCGCTCGCCAGGCCGAGTTTCCCGCACGCTTCCAGCTGGTCGCGGCGATGAATCCCTGCCCGTGCGGGCACTTGGGCGATACGCGGGGACGTTGCCGGTGCCCGCCGGAGCGCGTCGAGAGTTATCGCAGCCGGATTTCAGGGCCCTTGCTCGATCGAATCGACCTGCACGTCGAATTGAGCCGCGTCGAAGCTTCCGACCTGCAGGCTGCGGAGCCCGGCGAGTGCTCGCAGCGAGTCGCGGCGCGCGTCCTGGCGGCGCGCTCTCGTCAACTCGAACGCCAGCGCAAGTCGAATGCCCGGCTCGACAACACCGAAGTCGCGACCTGGAGCCGCGCCGACAGCCGGGCCATGGCCGTGCTTGCACGTGCCATGAAGCAGCTCGCGCTGTCGGCCCGTGCCTATCACCGTGTGCTGCGCGTCGCGCGCACGATCGCGGACCTGGCGGGATCGGTCGATGTCCGCACTGAGCACATCGCCGAGGCCGTGACGCTGCGCAGTCTCGATCGCCGTGCTTCCGGTTTTTCGAGCGAACCGATTTCCGCATGATCCCGCGAGATTATCGAGCGGACAGCGTCGCCACGCGGTTGCGACCATGGCCACCGTGAAGTCTGCATCGGGCAGGCCGTTGCCAGGGAAGGCGAACCGTCATGAATGTCACCGCATGGATGAGGCACAGCGTGCTGGCGTTGGGATTGGTCACGGGCGTGGCTGCGCAAGCGCAGACGCTCGTCGGCCGCACGGTGGGGGAGGCGGGCGTGTCGGCCACCGGCGCCGCGCGCTACGTCGTCCCCCTCGCGCTGCCACCGGGCACAAACGGACTCGCTCCGTCGCTCGCCATCGCCTACGACAGCCGCGGCGGCAACGGTCTGCTCGGTGCCGGCTTCCACCTCGCCGGCTTCTCGACCATCGAGCGCTGCGCGCGCACGCTGGCGCAGGACGGAGTCGTCGGCGGAGTCGCGCTCGACTTCACCGATCGCTATTGTCTCGATGGCAAGCGGCTCCGCGTCACCTCCGGTACGTACGGGTCCGCCGGATCGCAATACCAGACCGAAGTAGAGGAGTTCTCGCGCGTCACGGCGATCGGCCAGGCGGGCAACGGTCCCGCCTATTTCCGGGTCGAAGCCAGCGAGGGACTCACCTACGAGTACGGCGCGACGACCGACTCGCGCATCGAATCAGCCGGCTCCGCGACGCCGCGGACCTGGGCATTGAGCAGGGTGCTCGACCGGTCGGGCAACTACATCGATTTCGTCTATGCGGAGGATTCTGCCGGCGGCGGTTACCGACCGCTGCGCATCGACTACACGGGCAACAGCCTGGTCGGCACGCCCGCGTACTACGCAGTTCGTTTCTACTACGAGCTGCGTCCGGCGGTCGACGTGCTCTCCGGTTACCTGGCCGGCGCGACTATCACCGAGTCGTTGCGCCTCGATCGGATCGACGTCCAGCACTACGGTTCGACCACCGTCGTACGCAGTTTCGACGTGTCCTACGCACCGGCCGGACCCAGTGGAAGAAGTCGACTTGCGTCGGTGCAGGAATGCTCCGGCGCCGAGTGCCTTCCGGCAACCACCTTTTCGTGGACTTACTACGGTGCCGGGTGGGGCTGGTGGGACGTCAACCTCGGCCTGAGCGCGTCCACGGCGGCCACGGCACTTCCCGGCGACATGGACGGCGATGGCTGCGAGGACCTCACTTACTTCGACAGCGTGGCCGGCCGCTGGCAGATCTTGCGCGGCAGCACCATCGGCTACGTCGGTCCGGCCATCAGCGTCGGTCCGGCCACCATCACCACGGCAGCCGATGCAATCAGCATCGACGTCGACGGAGATGGCAGGCGGGATGTATTCGTCCCGGGCTATGCGCTGATGACTGGTCCGGCGTGGCAGTGGCTGCATCACGTGGGCGGGTCGTCGTATGCGCTCAGCGCCACCAACATCGCCAAGGTCTCCGCCCCCGGTGGCGCGATGGCCGTCGACATCGACGGTGATGGCCGGGAGGACCTCGTCTACATCAAGACATCCACTGCGTCGATATTCTGGCGGCGCAACCTCACCGCCGCCGGTGTACCGGCCTTTGCGCCCGAGGCCGTGTTGTGGACTTCCCCGGAACCGTTCGTGGCAACTTCCCTGCCGTTCGGCACGAACCCGCAGCGGTTCCGCTCGATCGTACGGCGCGGTGACTTCAACGGCGACGGTCGTGGTGACCTGCTGTTTCTCGTGCGCATCGATTGCGGCGCCAGCCCCGAGTGCTCGACCACCCACTCGCAGTGGCACGCCCTCATTTCCCAGGGCACTTCGCTCGCGACTCGCGCGATCCTCGACACGGCCGGGGCTCCTTTGCTTGGCGACTTCAACGGCGACGGCCTGACAGACGTGACGCACGCCGTGCAGCAGTCGGACGGCACCCTGAGGTGGCAGGTTCGATTCGGGACCGGCGCGCCCATGGCGTCCACCGCTCAATTCAGCGCGCCCGTGGTCACATCCATCGACGCGACCGGAAGCGGCGCGATGGTCGTCGACTGGGACGGCGACGGCCGGACCGACCTCCTGTATCCATCGGGTTTGACCGAGTGGCGTTATTGTCGTTCGAGCGGCGCGACACTCGAGGCCTGCCAGCCGGCGACGTTCTCCCTCGACAACATGACCGGTTCGCCGCTGGTTACGGACGTCAATGGCGACGGCCTGGTCGATATCGTTTACCCGGCGGGCAGTTGGCACTATCGCCTGCATCTGGGCGACCAGCCTGACGTGCTGGCAGCGGCTACCGACGGCCTCGGCAACGTCGCCCGGTTCACGTACTCGACGCTGGCGGATCCCGGCGTCTATACGCCCGGCACCGGGGCGATATTCCCGGTGCGGGGCTTTGTCGTGCCACTGCCGGTGGTCAGCCGTCTCACGCAATCCGACGGCTCGGGTGGCTCGTTCACGACCTCGATGGCTTACGAGTCGGCCCGCATGCACGTGCAGGGGCGGGGGTTCCTGGGTTTCGCGCGGCGAACGGCGGTCGATAGCCGCACCGGACTCGCTCGGGTCGACGAGATGTTGCAGGACCCGAACGACTTCGACTTTGTCGGTCGCCCCTCGGTAATCACCGTGCGCCAATCGAACGGCACCCCGCTCAATCGCGCGACGTTCAGCTGGTCCAGGTTCGCCTACGGAGCCGGATACGACTCGCGCCGCTTCCCGTATATCTCGAGTCTCGTCGCCGATCGCTTCGAACTCGACGGCACCCGGGTCAGCAGCTCGGCGACCCGCAATACGTACGACGCCTTCGGCACGCTGACGGACCGGCTCACGACAGTGACTGAGATCGCGCACGGATCGAATCCCGGAGCGCAGCACGTCGACCGCGTCAGCCTGTCCGGCGTCGTGAACGATACGACGAGCTGGTGCCTCGGGCGGCCCGCGTCCGTCGTAGTCAGCCGTTCGCATACTCTTGCTGGCGGCACCGCAATCGCCCGGACGACGGATCACGCCTGGGACTACGCGCGTTGCCGGCAGTTGCAGAGCACTGCGGAACCCGCGAACCCGGCGTTGCGCGTCGTTACCGGCCGTACCTACGACAGTTATGGCAACGTCAGTACCGAGGCGGTCACGCCGGCCAGCCAGCCGATGCGGCGAACGACCTACACGTGGTCCGATGCCGGACGTTTCCTCGGCAGCGTCGAGGCGCCGGAGTCCTATCGCGTCAAGGCGAGCTGGAACCCGGTTACTGCGCAGCGGATCGAGGCCCGCGACTCGAACGACCTGGTCATGCGGTGGAGTCATGACGCCTTCGGCCGCGTTGCTCGGCAAACCGGGCCTGACGGCACCAGCGCGATCTTCACGAGAGTGCTCTGCGACGGCACGAACTGCGAATGGGCCGGCGCCCGCTACCGGATTCGCCGGACGACGCTTGGACCCGTCGGTGCCTACGTCAGGAGCGATGACATTGGCCTTGATTCTCTCGATCGCGAGGTCTATGCGCGCAACGAGCAGCCCGGTGGCGCATTCTCGCTGCGTGCCCGCCGCTACGACAGTCGTGGATTATTGTCGCAGGAAAGCGTGCCCGCGGCGTGCTGCTCCGCGCCGGCATCATGGGTAACTCATACGCACGACCTGCTCGGCCGGCGCATCGCGACTGAGCGGGCGACGAGCGAGTCGGTACCGAGCGTCATCGCCACGCGCTGGCGCTACGACGGGTTGAACGTCGCGCAGGTCGATGCGCTCGACCGGACGACGACATTGCGGCGTGACGCAGTCGGCCATGTCCTGCAGGTCGTCGATTCGGCAGGGTCGGACACCGACTACGAGTACGACGCTTTCGGGGACCTGGCGAAGGTTCGCGACTACGCCGGCAACGAGACGACCGTCGGCCACAACGTTCGCGGGTTCCGCACCAGCGTTGCCGATCCGGACGCAGGCGCCTGGACTTACGAATACTCGGCGCTGGGCGAGTTGTTGAGGCAGACGAACGCGCGCGGGCAGACCACTCGCTACACCTACGACCTGCTCGGGCGACCGACGACCCGGACCGAGGCCGAGGGACTGACGGCGTGGACCTGGGGGCATTCGTCGGCGGCGAGGAACGTCGGCGTGCTGTCAGGAGTCACGTCTCCTGGATTCCAGGAATCGTATGTGTACGACTCTCTCGGCCGCCTCAGGACTTCATCCAGGGCGGTGGCAGGTACCACGCTCGCCACCAACCAAACGTTCGATGCGGCGACGGGAAGGCTCGATACGCTGATCTATCCGACGTTGCCGGGTACGACGCCGCTGCGGCTGAAGCACTCCTACGATCGCGGCGAATTGGTGCGGCTGGCCGACGCCGATGCCCCGGGCACCGTGTTCTGGCAACTCGACGCGGTCAATGCCGCCGGGCAGGTCACCGGCGCCACCCTCGGTAACGGCGTCAAAGTGGCCAGTCGCTACGATGCCGTGACGGGGCTCCTCGAAAGCCGGACGGCCGGTCTGGCGGGCAGCGCTGCCTACCAGAATCTGCGCTACGCCTGGGACTCCGCTGGCAACCTGAGCGAGCGCGCCGATGCCAATCGCGGAATCGCGGAGCAGTTCTCGTACGACAGTCGCGATCGCCTCGATCTCGTCCAGCGCGGCGGGACGACGATCCTCGACCTCGCATACGACGACATCGGCAACATCACTTACAAGTCCGACATCGGAAACTATCGCTATGACTCCGTGCACCGGCACGCGGTCGCGACCGCGGGATCGAACTCCTACGCGTACGACGCGAACGGCGCCGTGACCAATGCGAGCGGCAGTTCGATCACCTGGTACAGCTACGACCTGCCCGGCCAGATTTCCCACCCGAACGGCAACTCCTCTGCCTTCTACTATGGTGCGGATCGTTCGCGCTACCGGCAGGTCGCTCGCGCAGGCACGACGCTGACCGACAGGCTGTACGCGGCCGATGGCTCGTATGAGCGTTACTCCACCGGTGGCGTAACGGGCGAACAAAGCTATGTCGTTGCCGATGGCGCCGTCGTCGCGGTGCGGTCTCGCGTCGGCTCAGGTCCCGCGACTACCGTTTACCTGCTGCACGACCATCTCAATGGGGTCGATGGGTTCACGTCGTCGTCCGGCGCGCTGCTGGCGAGGACGTCGTACAACCCGTTCGGGTCGAGGCGGTCCGGGGACTGGCTCAGCGCTGCGCCTGCAGCGTCCGAGTGGCAGCAGATCCAGTCCACGACGGCCCGCGGGTACACGGGCCACGAGCACGTCGACAACCTGGGCGTCATCCACATGAACGGGCGCGTATTCGATCCCGTGCTCGGCCGGTTCCTGAGTCCGGATCCGTACGTGCAGGCGCCCTACGACACCCAGGGACTGAACCGATACAGCTACGTCCGCAACAACCCGCTGCGCTACACGGATCCGTCGGGCTACTGCTTTAACGACCACCCGGCCGCCGACCAGTCGGCGCTGTGGTGCATGGAGCAGATCATCGTCAATGCGACCGGAATCGACAGCTTCACCGCAGACCTGCTCGCGGCGAGCGACCACGCAATGTCCGCGATGCAGAACTTTGCGGAGGCCGGAGCGGTGGGAGGCGCCGACCTCGCAGCTGCCGGCACGGGTATCGAAACCATTGTCGTAAGTGCCCCCGCACCGTCGGCGGAGTCCGCGAGCGTGGTGGCGATTCCTTTCGGAACTCGGGCGTTGCCTGGCCTGGCGGGGCTGTCGGGTCTACGGGCTTTCGCTCTCGCAGGCGCGGGCGCCGCCGCGGCCGCCTCGCTGCTGATGCCGGCCGAAATCGCCGCGGACAGCGATCTACTGGACGAGGATGGCCAGCCGCTGTACGTCTACCATTTCACGAATGACACCGGTAAGCGGGGGATCGGCTTGCAGAGTCTGATCCTGCCGGGCGGCAGCGGCCAGATCTACTTCTCGGCGATACCGTACCCGTCAGCCGCTGCGGCGCAGCGTTCGCTGGCGCTTCCGCGGGCGCCGACCGGATACTTTGAAGTTCCCCGACAGAACGTCGGTGCACTTTCAATTTGGACGCCAGTCGGACCAAACTTCGGTCAGCCGGGCGGCGGACTCGAGGCATGGACGACGGGCCCGGTGTCGATCGAAGGCGCGCGGTGGGTAAACCTTGGACCATAGCCAGGAGGGAACATGAGTCGGGAATTCTTCGTGTTGCACGACTACGGACAGGGCGGTCTCTGGGCAATCGTCCTGGCCAGTTCCGCCGAACAGGTTCGCCAGCGGTTCCGGACATTGCAGGTCTTCGACGCCCCGCCTCGCACTCTGAGTGCCGAGGCGGTCGCCTCGATCCGGGCGCTGCCACCGCAAAGCATCGATGCCAGACCGATTCAGGGCTGGCTCGCCGAGTTCGACAAGTGACTTTGTGGTGTCCAGGGCAGCAGCACTCCTGCTCCATCAGAAGCTGCCAAGGTCATGACGCTCGATAGCGTTCGCAGCCGCATGGAGTCGGTTCGCTCTGTGGCCGACGTGGAAGCGAACGCGAGTCGTGATCCGCAGGTCGTTCAGGAACGTTTGCGTACCATGTACCGATCGCTCGGTCCGGACGACCGCTTTCAGGCGCACTCCGTACTCATGGAATGGCTGGCATCTGACGACGAAGTGTTGCGCTTTGATGCATTGGCACTGGTCGACGACTTTATGATCGCTGCTTCGGCGCCGGCACTCGCACAACTGGCGGTTCGGTTGGCGTCGAGCATCTTGCCCGGAGCACCTTACGAACTGAAGAAGGTAAATAGGATTCGCGCGCGCCTTGCTGTCCCCGCAGATCTGGTCATCGTGTCCGAATTTCCTGTGACGGGGCCGACATAGGAAATGCGGGAACCTGGCCTCGCTGTCCTCTGCAATGACGGACGCAGCCACGCGGGTCGAGACGACATCGATCCACCCGAGCACCTTGCGGCTGTTGGGGGGTCCGGCAGTGCTCGAGCGAACGGCCCAGCGGCGCAAGGAGCAAGGGGCACTGACTGCCGAGGAGAGCGATCGACTCGCGCGAGTGGCGCGAGTGACGCAGCGGGCGGTGGATGCAATCGGCGACGAGAATCAGGCGCGCGAGTGGTTGCGGAGAAAGAACCGTGCGTTGCAGGGTGCGATTCCGCTCGAACTCCTTGGCACGGATGCCGGCGCGGAACTGGTGGCCGACGAGCTCGGCCGGATCGAGTACGGCGATCTCTACTGAGCCGGTGGCGAACTCGTGGTCGCCTGGCGCCTGTCACGCAAGCTGAACCAGAGCGAGGCGCTCATAGGCGAGCCACCGAAGCGCTTACCACAGGGCTGGGATGCGCCACCGCCGTATCTGCCTAAAGTCCAGAAGATCCCTGCACACGTCTCGATCAGGGTGTGGGTGCCTCGATCATCGGGGCGACCGGCGTCGCGACGATGTCGGCGTCCTCGAGCTTCGAGCGGACCTCGTCGTATTCCTGGGCAGTCGCGATCGGTCCGATGCGAACCCGGTACCAGGTTTCGTCGTCCATCGGGAAGCGCTGGATCTTCGCCTCGACGCCGTTTAGAGCCAGCTTGGCGACGAGCTTCTCCGCTTCCGCCTGCTGCTTGAACGAGCCGGCCTGGAGCATCACGTCTCCCTTCGGCAGGCCGACACCGGTCGCAGCGCCCGGCTTGACCGCTGGGTCCGGCGGGACCTCCACCTGCTGGTTCTTCAGGATGTCGTAGAACGTCAGGTCATCGGTGCGGCCCGGCGCGCGCGAACTCGCGGTCGCCGCATCTTCGGTGGCCACGTCGGACTGCGGCGCGGCCTTGCCGACAGATTGCGCCTCTGCCGGCGCTTGGCCGCGATAGCGCAGGAACACGCCGAGGGCCACGCTCAGGCCGATCACCAGACCCACTGCGAGGCCGACCCATCCGCTGAACGCCGGCACGCGGCCGCCGGGGGCATGCCGCTTGACGTGCTTGAAGTCGCGACTGAGCGTGCGACCACCGCCGTTTGGCGCCGTCACCTCACATGGACTCCGGCGCGGACACGCCGAGCAGGCTCAGGCCGTTGCGCACGACCTGGCACGTGCCCTGGATCAGCGTGAGCCGCGCGTCGCGCAACTCGGCATCCTCCACCAGGAACTGGTGCGCGTTGTAGTACGCGTGGAAATCGTTCGCCACCTCGCGCAGGTACTGCACCAGCGCGTGGGGTGCGCGCTGCACCGCTGCCGCCTCGACGACTTCCGGATAGCGGCTCAACGAGGCGAGCAACGCCTGCTCGTGAGTCTCGACGAGGCGGTGCAGGCCGGACCGGCCGCGCGCAACGTCGTGTTCGAAGCCCTTCTCGCGCATCTGGCGCAGTACGCTGCAGACGCGCGCGTGCGCGTACTGGATGTAGTAGACGGGATTCTCGTTCGACCGCGACGTTGCCAGATGCATGTCGAAGTCGAGGTGCTGGTCGTTGCTGCGCATCACGTAGAAGAAGCGCGCCGCATCGTTGCCAACCTCGCGGCGCAACTCGCGCAGCGTGATGAACTCGCCGGACCGCGTGGACATCTGCACCTTCTCGCCGCCGCGATACAGCGTCACGAACTGCATGAGGCGTACCTCGAGACAGTCCGCCGGCTGGCCCATCGCCACGAGGCCGGCGCGCACCCGCGCGATGTAGCCATGGTGGTCCGCGCCGAGGACGTCGATCAGCTGTTCGAAGCCGCGTTCGCGCTTGTGCAGGTGGTAGGCGATGTCGGAGGCGAAGTAGGTCTTCAGTCCGTTCTCGCGGACCACGACCCGATCCTTCTCGTCGCCGAAGTCGGTGGCGCGGAACCATTGCGCACCGTCCTTCTCGTAGACCACGCCGTTCTTGCGCAGCAGTGCGAGTGCGCGGTCGATCGCGCCGTCGTCGGACAGGCAACGCTCGCTGAACCAGGTGTCGTAGCGGACGCCGAATTCCTCGAGGTCGTCGCGAATGTCGGCGAGGATGTCATCCAGTGCGAGGTCGAACGCCTGACGGAAGCCGTCGGCACCGATCAGGTCCTTGGCGCGCGCGATGAGGGCATCGATGTAAGCGTCCTTGTCGCCCGCGGGCGCATCGGGCGGCATGTTCGCGAACACCTCGGCTGCCGGGCGGACCAGCGCGCGGCCTGCCCGCTCGACCAGCTTGTCGGAGATCGGATGGAGGTAGTCGCCGCGGTAGCCGTTGCTCGGGAACGCAAAGACTTCGCCGAAGCACTCGAGGTAGCGCAGCCAGACGCTCGCGGCGAGGATCTCCATTTGCCGCCCGGCGTCGTTGATGTAGTACTCGCGGTGGACCTGGTAGCCCGCGGCGTCGAGCAGGTTGGCGAGCGACGCACCGAACGCAGCGTGGCGACCGTGGCCGACGTGCAGCGGACCAGTCGGGTTGGCGGAGACGAACTCGACCATCACGCGCTTGCCACCGCCCATCTGGCTGCGGCCGTAGGTCGCGCCCTGGTCGACCACCCGCAGCAGTTCCTCGTGATAGGCCGCGGGTGCGAGGAAAAAATTGATGAACCCGGGCCCGGCGATCTCGACTTTCGCGACGAGCTCGTTGCGCGGCAGCGCGGCGATGATCGCCTCTGCCAGCTCGCGTGGCTTGCGCTTCGCGGCCTTCGCCAGCTGGAGCGCCACGTTGGTCGCGAAATCGCCGTGGCTCGAGTCGCGCGTGCGTTCCACCAGCGGCGTGGACGGGGTCAAATCGGCCGGGCGGAGTTCGGCCGGCAGCGCGTTCAGCGCGTCGCGCAGCAGCTTTTCTATCAGGTATTTCAAGACGTTGCCGTGGGAAAGCCGGCGAGGGCCGCAAGTCTAGGGAATTTGGCCGTGGGAAGCGAGTCGTAATGTGTGAACCAGTACCGACGTGATTTCTGTCAGTTGCCAAGAATAAGGCGCCGAAAGGCTTGCCCGGTTGCACACTCATTCGGAGAGAACATGATCATGAGTAGAGGAATGCGTTCAGTGCTGGCGATATCCCTGCTCTGCGCCGTCGTTTCGTTGGCGGCTTGTGGCGGTGGTGGGGGCAGTGACCCCAAGCCCGGCGGTACCGGCACGCTGAAACTGGGTATCACCGACGCGCCCGTCGATGCGGCGGATGCCGTTGTCGTGCAGTTCACCGGCGTCGAACTGAAACCGGTCGGCGGAAAGGCATTCTCGCTCGACTTCGCACCGCAGAGCCTCGATCTGATCAAGTTGCAGGGAACTTCGCGCGCGATACTGCTCGACAATGAGCAGGTGCCCGCCGGCGATTACGAATGGATGCGGCTGAAGGTCAATTCCGACCCGAACATCGCCGGGGATTCCTTCGTAACCGTCAATGACACGCAATGCGAGATGCGTATCCCGAGCGGGGCCGAGACGGGGCTCAAGCTGATCCGCGGATTCACGGTCGGCGTGGGCACGACGACGGATTTCACGATCGACTTCGACCTGCGCAAGTCCCTCGTGCGGCCGCCCGGCCAGCACACGATGGTCGAGTCCTGCGGCGGCCAGGTCTACATGCTGAAGCCGGTGTTGAGGATGGTGGACAACCTCCAGGTCGGCGCGATTACGGGCAGGATCGACGCGACGCTCGTGAGCCAGAAGTGCAACAGCAACAGCGTTACGGCCCAGGTCGCCCCGGGGAATGTCTATTTGTTCGGGCCCTACACGGGCGCGGCCCCGATGCCGGATGACGTCGATGGCGACGCGGCGGGATCGACCGATGGTCCGGACCCGATCGCCTCTGCGATGGTCAGGCTCGATGCGTCCGTAAACAACGTCTATATGATCGGATTCGTGCCTGCCGGCAATTACGTGCTGGCCTACACCTGCGATCCGGACCAGCCGGACATCGATGAAGCGCTGACCTTCACGCCGGCCGCCGGCACCCTGGCGACGGTCACCGCGAACCAGACGACGACGGTCGATTTTACGGTCCCGGTGCCCTAGGCACTTCGGCCGGTGAGCGGAGACGAGGGCGCCCCGGCGACGGTGCGCCCTCTTTTCATCTGGCGCACCCGGACCCGGTCAACCGCGGAACCGATCCCGCGTTACGTGGTCTCAACGGCATCACAATGAGGTAACCCCCGTGCGCTGGACACTAGCAATTCTTCCGATCCTCGTCGCCGGCTCCGCCTACGCCGCCGATCCCGTAACCGCTCCCCCTGCTGACGGTGCCGCAATGCACGGCGGGATGCACGAGCAACACTGGAAAGCCGCCGACAAGGACGGCAACGGCACCCTGTCGCGCGAAGAAGCCGCGGCCTCGATGCCGCACGTCGCGGAGAACTTCGACAAGATCGATGCCAACCACGATGGGCAGGTCAACCGCGACGAGATGCGTGCCTTCCATCAGGGGCAGGGGCAGCGCTCGCCCGAGGAGATGCAGCAGCACTTCAAGTCGGCCGACAAGAACGCCGACGGCGCCATCGACCTGGCCGAGGCCAAGGCGGGAATGCCGAAGCTCGCCGAACATTTTGCCGACGTCGATACCAGCAAGGACGGCAAGGTCACGCCGGACGAAATGAAAGCGCACCACCAGCGCATGCATCCCGAAGCGCCGGCGGCCCCGCCGGCCCCCTAGAACAGTTCCAGCGGGTCCACGTCCAGCGACCACCGGACCTTGCGCGCGGTGGGGAGTTCCTCGAGCGCGGGGAGCCACGCGGCGAACAAGCGCTGCAGCGGCACGTGACTCGGTGCGTGCAGCAGCAGCTGCGCGCGGTAATGGCCGGCGCGCCGTTCCATCGGCGCCGCGGCCGGGCCAAGTGCTTCGACACCCGCGACGGCGAGGGACTCCGCCAACTCACGCGCCCGGTCGAGGAACTCGAGCGGCGCGTCGCGCTGCGCTGCTTCGGCTCGCAGCACGGCGATGCGCGCGAACGGTGGCCACTGCGCTTCGCGACGCTCCTCGAGCGCCGCCTTGGCGAAGGCGTCGTAACCACCGGTCACGAGCTGGGCGAGCAGCGGGTGATCGGGAAATTCCGACTGGATGAGGACTTCTCCCGGACGCTCGGCGCGTCCGGCACGACCGGCGACCTGGATGATGGTCTGCGCCAGGCGTTCCGCGGCGCGGAAGTCGGTGCCGAACAGTCCCTGGTCGGCATTCAGCACCACGACCAGGCTGACGTCCGGGAAATGATGGCCTTTCGTGAGCATCTGCGTTCCTACCAGCAGGCGCACCTCGCCGCGCTGGATGCGGTCGAGCACTTCCTCCAGTGATCCGCGACGTCGTATCGCATCGCGGTCGATGCGCGCGAGCGGCACGTCCGGGAACAATCTCTCCAGGGTTTCCTCGATGCGCTCCGTGCCTTGCCCGACAGGTTTCACCGGTTCGCTGCAGGTCGGGCACGTCTCCGGCACCGGCTGCTGCGTACCGCAGTGATGGCAGTGCAGAGCGCGTTCGCGCTGGTGAACCGTGAGGCGCGCATCGCAGCGCGGGCAGGGCGCGACCCAGCCGCAGGCGGGGCAGAAGAGCGACGGAGCGTATCCCCGCCGATTGAGGTAGAGCAGCACCTGCCCGCCGGCATCGAGGTGCCTTTTCATCGCGTGCAGCGTCGGAGTCGCGATGCCCTGCGTCGCTGCGTGCCTGCGCAGGTCCACGAGGTGCATCTGCGGCGGGCGGGCTCCTGCGGTCCGGTTCGGCAATTCGAGCAGCACGCCGCGACCCCGGTGCACGCGTCCGAGGCTCTCGAGCGACGGTGTCGCTGAACCCAGCACGACCGGCACGCCCAGGCGCTGGGCGCGGACCAGCGCCAGGTCGCGCGCGCAATAGCGGAATCCTTCCTGTTGCTTGTAG
>Ga0315287_10004096_pt1 | contig 14164 bp, 13 predicted proteins | sample YL17G11_0_MG_FD_205037 | JGI IMG/M metagenome (GOLD analysis project Ga0315287, IMG submission 205037) | Sediment microbial communities from Yellowstone Lake, YNP, Wyoming, USA - YL17G11_0 | ecosystem: Environmental > Aquatic > Freshwater > Lake > Sediment | place: USA: Wyoming | collected... | reverse complement strand
ACTATGCAGGGTTTCCGATTTTTTCGAATGACGCGGAGCCGGAGCGATTGATGACGCTCGCCTTTCGTAACAACTGGCAGGTGCAGGTGCACGCGAACGGCGATGCGGCGATCGATCAATTGATTCGGGTTGTTGGCGGTGCCCAAGCGGCGGTGCCCGGCCGCGATCGACGCACGGTGCTGGTCCACGGCCAGTACCTGCGCGCCGACCAGATCCCGCAGATCAAAGCGCTCGGTATTTTTCCGGCGCTGTTCCCGATGCATACGTTTTACTGGGGCGACTGGCACCGTGAATCTGTGGCAGGACCGCAGCGTGCCGAATTCATCTCACCAACGGGCGCGGTACTCGCGGCAGGCATGAGGTTCAGCATTCATTCGGATGCCCCGGTCACATTTCCGAATTCGATGCGCGTGCTCGACAGCGCCGTCAATCGCACCACGCGTACCGGTTACGTACTTGGAGCGGATCAGCGTATCGAACCGCTGGTGGCGCTGAAGGCAATGACGCTCTGGTCGGCGTACCAGCACTTCGAGGAGGCGACAAAAGGTTCGATCGAAGTGGGGAAGGTCGCCGACCTGGTGATTCTCTCTGACAACCCGTTGACCGTTGAGCGTGCGAAGCTCGTCGAGATCAAGGTCGATGAGACGATCAAAGAGGGCGTGTCGATCTTCGAGCGCGGACGTTGACGATTTTGGAGGAATGAGCAATTCCGGTGCGGCATCACTGCGAATCGTTTTCCGGGGCGCGGCCGCAATGCGTGCGTCAATTGCTGCAACGTGACGTCGCGATGAACGTCTACGATCCGGCCTGGGGTTCCGGTGTGCGGCTCGTGCAGATCGGTGACGAGGCGAATATCCGGGTAAGTTTGTGCGAGCGGACCTTAGAACAGGTACTGAAGGCCGATTTGAGTCGTGACGATACCGACGTCGTAACTGTCGCCAAAAGAGCCATCCTCCTCGTAGGCGTACGCATCGGTCTGCAAGCTGATACCCAAGTGCGAATTCGGGAAGAAGCGCACACCGACACCCGCACTGCCGATCGTTTCGCTTTCGTCTCCAAAGGCATCGGTTTCAATGTTCACAACCCCCAGCCCCAGCTGGCCAAACAGTTCCCAGCCACTGGCCCCAAAAGGAATGATGCCTATTGCGTGCGCGGATATAGCAGTGGTTTCTAAGTCGTCCGAGCCGAACGGACCCGCGACGCTGTAGCTGCCCAAGCTTGATAGCCGGGCCTCAACTGCCAAATACTTCAGGATTTTGTAGCCGCCAAACAGCGCGAAACCTGCGTCTGAGTCATCGAAAGCAAGTCCACTAAAAAGCCCGTCATCCTCAAGCTCGGTAGCACCACCCATCCCGCCCACGTAAAACCCGCGTGCTTCGGGCGGCGCCGCAAAGGCGCTCGAAGCGAAACACCACAGTGCACCCAATACGATAATTCTGATTTTCAAAACGGTTCCCCTAACGGTAATTGTCCGGCGAGGCGCGTTGAGCCTGCGTAAACACTCAGAGATGTTAATCACAATCGACGCCGCTAGGAACTCCAGGCGGCTGGCCCTGAATGCAGGTGGTCCTACCAGATCGATTCCTCTTAGGGCCGCGGTGTGCGTCCTTGATTAAGACCCCGCATCCGGGGTAGCAGCTTTGGGGAAGATCGATGCTTTGGTCATCACCTGCGGCCGATGGTCTTCGAACGCAGCCTGAAAGCTGCAACGCACTGCTGTACGCGGAATCATGGCGCGTTCGTTCCAGTTGCGCTGCGTGCACGATTGCGTTCGCGCCGCAGTCGTCAGTCTTCAACCAGTCTCGAAGACGTCTTGAAGATTACTGCGAACGCAATTCCAAACGAGATTCCACCGTCGCGGCCCACCAGGGGGCTGTCATCGAAGGTAGCGCCGGCGACGTTGTCGTATCTGAGGTAGCTGCCCACCCAGACGTTCCCGATGCGATTTGTCAGCGACATACTGGTTCGTGTTCCGGCGTATCCGCCGTCCGCACGGTACTCGGGTCGCTGTGGTGTTGCGTACTTTGCCGGCACGCCGTAGTAGTACTGATTGTTTCTGCCGTCGCCGAACATCGGTCCGATTGACATCCCCAGACGCCAGCCGCCGCGGAGCCACTCGCGTGCGTCGAAGCTGAGATTGGGATTCCACACGAGTCCCCGGTACTCGGGCGACAAAGAGTCCGCGCTGATCACGGCACGTAGAGGGAAACGTACCTGCCACTCCCACGGGCCTTTTTCGCTGCCGGAGAAGGTGTAGTTGACCGAAGGGCCGATCTCGAGCGCCGGATCGAGGTCCGGCATACCTTCCCTCGCGTCGATCGAGTCGCTATTTACCGGAGTAGCGCCGCCGACGCTGACGTTGACTTCGAGTCGATCGCCTTTGTGCAGCAATCCGCGCACCGCGCTGCCCTCGGCGCGCAGGAACTTCCCGCGATAGATCACGTAGGGCAGCGGTAGCAGGAATGTGGTGCGTCCCTCCGCACCCCGATAGTCCGGGCCAGTCAATACTGCTGCGCCAAGACCGAGTTCCCACAATGGCTTGGCTTCCGCAACGGCCTCGAATGTCGCGCAGGTCGCGACGAGGGCGATCAAGGTGCGGACGCACATTGCGCGGCGATTTGTCGACTCGATGTCTGGCTCGCCTAATGGTTGTCGACGAGATACTGGCGCGCAATGTCGACGATGTAGTCCAGTAGGTTTTTGTCGGACTTACCGATAGACCAGGCCCCCGATATGGCGCTCGCTTCGCGATTTATCCGAACATTGGCGATCGTCTTGCCTGTCGCCGATTCGGTCAAGATCAGATTCATGTCGACGAACGAATCTCCGGCGAATCCGCCGGCCCAAAATCGTGCGCCGCCGCTCACCACCCGCAGCGCGACCAGCTCTGGCTGAATCAGCAAAGTGCGCGGGGTTCCTTCATGCACACTGGCGTCGCGCCATCCATCCAGCAGAGGTAGCAGCGTTTCAGTCAGCTTCGTGTCGAGTTGCTTTGATACTTCCACTTTGGCTTGGTCGGCTTGGACATCCTTGCTCAACATCAGCGCCTTTAGCTCGAAGTTGCTGAAGGCGTTCAACGGTTCCGTCGTCTTCAGGAGGCGATCGGCCTCCTGTTCCGCGACTTCGGCGCGGCGCTCAGGGCTGGCTGAACAAGAAACCAACGCGATGATGGCCACTCCGAAGGCTAGAACCCTGATGCTTTCACTTTTCATGACTGTCGCCCGATGATTGCCTAGCAAGACGACTGTAACGTTTGTGCCGAAGGAGGTCCATCGTCTGCCGCGGAATGGCGACGCATTCTACACGTCGCTCAGCCGACGAAACACCAGCGAGGTGTTTACGCCTCCGAATGCAAAGTTGTTGCTGACGGCGTGCTCGCACTGAAGCGTTCGAGTCTCGCCAACGATATAGTCGAGGGGTGCGCACTCGGGGTCGACACGCTGCAAGTTCATCGTAGGGTGGAACCACCCTTCACGCATCATCTTGATGCAGACCCACGCCTCGATGGCCCCGCAGGCACCCAACGTATGCCCTGTATAGCTCTTCAGAGAGCTGATTGGAGTCGATGCGCCGAACACCGTCGCGGTCGCGTGGCTTTCGGCGACGTCGCCGCGGTCCGTAGCCGTTCCGTGTGCGCTGACGTAACCAATATCGCTGGGATTCAAGCGTGCATCTGCGAGCGCCAATTGCATGCAGACCTGCATCGTTTCCTGCTCAGGTTGGGTGACGTGCACGCCATCGGCGTTGGTCCCGTAGCCGACCACTTCGGCATGGATGGTCGCACCGCGTGCGCGTGCATGTTCGTACTCCTCGAGAATCAGCGTGCCGGCCCCTTCGCCGACGACGAGTCCGTCACGATCGACATCGAACGGGCGGGGCGTCAGGTGCGGTTCGTCATTGCGTGTGCTCGTGGCATAGAGCGTGTCGAAAACTGCGGTCTGGGTCGGACTCAGTTCGTCCGCTCCACCGGCGATCATAGCGATCTGTTTGCCTGTCTTGATCGCTTCATATGCATAGCCGATCCCTTGGCTTCCCGAAGTGCACGCACTCGATGTCGTGATCACGCGCCCCTTTAGTCCGAAAAAAACACACAAATTGACGGCGGTCGTATGCGGCATCATTTTGATGTAGGAGGTCGCACTCAATCCCTCGGTACTGTGATTGAGCAGCATCTGGCCGAATTCGCCGAGCGCCGGCGGACTGCCCGAGGACGAACCATAGGCGACTCCGACCTGACCACTTTGCAACAGCGGATCCCCCAACAATCCGGCATCGATCAGCGCGAGCTCGGTTGCGCGTGTGGCCAGCAACGAAACGCGTCCCATACTGCGAATCGATTTACGGGTGTAGTGGTCCGGCTTTTCGAAGTCCTCGATGGGTGCGGCAAGTTGCGACCCCAAGCCTTCGTAGACTTCCCACTCGCGCATATGGCGAACACCCGAACTTCCTTCCTTCAGGCGTCTTGCCACGGCGTCCCAGTCGGATCCGATAGGTGTTAGACCTGCCATTCCCGTGACGACAACGCGTTTCACTATGCCAGTCCACCGTTTACCGAAATGACTTGTCGGGTGATGTATCCAGCGTCCGCGCTGCACAGAAATGCTACCACCGCGGCCACTTCTTCCGGGGTACCCAGCCTGCGCAAGGGAATCATCGATTTGACGAAATCGACGGGTAACTCGCTGACCATTTCGGTGTCGATCAATCCCGGCGCTACACAATTGACTGTGATTTCGCGTTTGGCCAGTTCGATCGCTAACGACTTCGTCGCGGCGATGATTCCACCTTTTGCCGCGCTGTAGTTCGTTTGTCCACGATTGCCGATCAGCCCCGACACCGACGCGATGGTGACGATTCGTCCCGGCTTACGGCGTCTGACCATCGGCATTACCAGCGGGTGCAGCACATTGAAAAAACCATCGAGATTGGTGTGGATGACGCGATCCCACTCCGCACCGGTCATTGCCGGGAAGGCGTTGTCGCTGATCAGCCCCGCGTTGCACACAGCACCAAAGTACGCGCCATGGTGGTCGATATCGCGACTGATCAGTGCCTTACATTGGTCCCGGTCCGCGACATCAAAACACAAGGTACGACAATTGCGCCCCATGCTTTGAATCTGCGCTTGAACCGCGGCGGCGGCCGCCGCGCTGTGCCGGTAGTGGACGACGGTATCGAATCCATCGCGAGCCAGACGTAGGGCGATAGCACGCCCGATCCCGCGGCTGGAGCCAGTGACCAGCACAGTCCCTTTGTCTGCCTCCATCTAGATTTGCCCTATCGCCTGACGTCGATTGCGCCGAGGCTGTCCAATGAGTCGATGGTAATAACCGTGAGTCGCGCACTCGTGTACGAGTCGCGGCCCGTTATCTCACAGTCAAATACCGCCAGTCCATTGACGCTCTCGATGACAAGCTTGACTCCAACGGCGAGGCGATCCCCCGGCGAAAAATAGGCGACCGACGAGGTGAAATTCCTCGCGCCGAGCAACAAGCCCAGTTTGATTGGTTCGTGTCTGAGCGATGCGCGGACGCCGGCGAACGCGGCCACGGCTTGTGCCATATATTCGATCGCGACCATCGCGGGGACCTGGCCGTCGTCGAGCGTGAATAAGCCGTCGTCGCGCACGATACAGACGGCGTCGAGCGAGGACTCGGTCGCGCCAGTCAGTTCGTCGAGCAGCAGCATTTGACCGCTATGAGGGACGAGTTGCCGCAGGTCGAGATCGGCGACTCTCAATCGAGTCTCCCGATGATCAGGCTCGCGTTATTTCCGCCGAACGCAAACGAATTGCTCAAACAAACTCTCGGTCGAGCAGCGCTGCGATCGCCGGGCGTGACAAGGGCGAGTGCCGGTAGTGCCGGATCGACCTGGGCGTCCCAATTGTGGGGTGGAAGAAACCCGCCTTCGTTGAAATCCGAAAGTGTGAGCCAACACAGTCCCAGTTCGATCGCGCCGGCGGCACCCAGCGTATGTCCAGTCAGCGGCTTGGTCGAGCTGCAGGGTGTGGAGTTGCCAAACAATTCCACTACGGCGCGACACTCCATTGAGTCGTTCAACGGTGTCCCAGTGCCGTGCAGGTTGATGTAGTCGATGGCATTCACATCAATGCCGACATCGGTGAGCGCGCGCAACATCGCGTCGCGTGCGCCGCGCCCTTCGGGATCGGGCGCGGAAATGTGGTACGCATCCGAGCTGGCACCTGCCCCGAGTAGACCAATGCCCGACGGTTCCTTCGTCATCAGCATGAGGCACGCGCCTTCGCCGACGTTGATGCCGTCCCGATTCACGCTGAGCGGGTTACTGATCCCGCGGCTGACGGACTCGAGCGATTGGAATCCTTGCACGGTCAATCGGGAAAGACTGTCGGCGCCGCCGACAATCACGGCGTCGCAAACGTCGCACGTGAGCAGCCGTCGCGCGCAGGCGAGTGCATGGGCGCTCGACGAGCAGGCGGTTGAAATGGTCAAGGACGGTCCACCGACTGCCAGATAGGTCGACAAAAAGTCGCTGCCGGAACTGAGCCGTTGTTGTTGGTAGTCATAGCAGGCGGGCATTGAACCGGTGTGAACCCATTGCGCGACCGCATCTTCGGTTTCGAGAATCCCTGATGTGCTTGTTCCGATCACCACCCCGACGCGATCGGCTCCTACCCGACTGATGGCGCGGCGAACGGGCGCATCGATCTGATTGAGGGCCGCCAACAGCAATCGATTATTGCGGGAGTCGTATCGCCAGAATCCGGTCGGAAGGTTCGGTGGCGCGATGCGCACGCTGCCGACGAAACAAGCGGTTCCCGGGCTGAAAACGTCAGTCATCACCATTCCCGACTGATCGCTTGCGATCATCGCGCGATACACACGATCGCAGCTGTCGCCCAACGCGCAAATGATGCCGAGTTCGTTCAGGTACGCGTCGCGCGACCGGGCTGTCAATTTGAAACCGCTTCGATCGTCATCTGATAGCCCAACTGCGGACGTCGTATCGCGGTAACTCCCACGCTGCGATGAACGTCCGCGACAGTCTCATCGCCGTGCATCAGGTGACGCGTATTATCGGCTGCCGACTCGACAAGCGACCAACCAGGCTTCAGCGAATGCTGGATATCGTTCAATGGCCAATAGACCAGTTGGAGATCGGCAAGGACCAGCTTTACATTAAACGACGTCGGCAACGCCGGGCTGCGATCAATGCTCAGACGATCGGGACCATATTCGAGCGTGAACAGGCGCTGGCCGAGTTCGGTGAACGCGACGAGCACCAGTCCGCGCTCGCCGAGTTCCAGAACGCACAGCAGCCGATAGACTTGTTCCTTATGTCTGATCAGCACGGTTTGGGTGTAGCGTTGTGACTCCACGAACGCAACCCACGGCGCCAGCGGAACTGGCTGCGCTGATCGCAGCGTGTGCGACGAACAGCCAACGAGTGCGGACACCACCACGGCTGCGACTAGCTTCGACATATTTGCGCGAGTACGTCGAGTCGCTGCGGCTGTTGGACGTAGGGATTACGTTCGTCCCACGCATACCCGGCCAATACTGACGCGATCATCCGCTTCACCTCGGCCTGCTGATGTTCAAAGAACACGATGTCCTGAAAACGTCCGTCGTACCACGCCTCGACGAATGCTCGAAATGTGTCGATGCCGCGCCGCAGCGGAATGGCAAAATCGCGATCCCAGTCAACCGCTTTGCCTGTCAATTGATCGTGCAGTACTGCGCTGGCGAGACTCGCAGATTTCATCGCGATCGTGACACCGGAGGAAAACACCGGATCGAGAAACTCACCTGCATTGCCGAGCAGCGCATAACCCGGTCCCCAGAGATTCGTGACATCCGCGGAATAGCCGGTGACCTCCCGCACCTGCGTATCGTATTCCGCCTCCTTCAGTAACGATGCGAGTCCTGGCTCTTGTTGTATCAGTGTTTTTATTCGTGTCATGGGGTCGCTGGGCAGGCCGTCAAAAAAACTCTCGCGAGCGACAACGCCAATCGAGCTACGGCCGCTGTGGAACGGAATCAGCCAGTACCAGACGTCATGGTGGTCCGGATGAACCGCGATCAATATTTTGTTGCGGTCATAGTCGGGGTGGGAGATCCGGTCCGCAACATGGGTGTTGATCGAGCGCCTCACCGGAAACGCCGAGGGGCGTTCGAGCTTGAGCAATCTAGGTAATGCGCGTCCAAAACCACTGGCGTCGAGCAGAAAACGTCCTGTGTATTCCAGGCGTTCGCCGCCGGCTGCTTGTGCCTGCACCCGCACGCGACCCTCGCTGACGTCGCATTTGATGATTTCTTGTTCATAGCGGACATCCGCCCCTTGACGCTCCGCCTCGCGGGCGAGCAAATGATCGAAATCCGCGCGCATAACCTGGAATGTGGTTCCCCATCCGGGCGACAGCTTGTCTCTGAAATCGAATGCGACGCGTTTGCCGCGGCCCAGGAAAACGGCGCCGTTCTTATGCTGGTAGCCGGCATCGACCACCGCTTGCACCATGTTGGCGGACTCGATGAACTGCATACATTGCGGCAGCAGACTCTCTCCGATCGAAAAACGCGGGAAGCGTGTTTTTTCAAGGACGATCACCTTGTGGCCGCGGGCCAACAATAGTGCTGCGGCGATCGCGCCTGAAGGACCTGCGCCGACAATAAGAACGTCCGTGTTCGTCATGCTGTGCTCGCCGGGTCGTGTGAAGCTTCGTTTGAAGATACAGCCGCGGCGATTGGGGCCAGCAGATACGCCGAGGCGACTCCCAACGCCAATGTAATACCAAAGTCGCGGAGAACGGGTGTACTGCTCAGCGACAGCAGGCCGAAGGAGATCAACGTGGTTGTTGCCGACAACAACACCGCTAGCGCGGTTGGCCCGCTGGTTCTGCCGTGAAGGGCGAAAAAAATCGCATCGTCGAATGCCATGCCCACGACCAGCAGCAATGCGCATACCGTAAATAGGTTGAGCGCAAAACCGCTCGCGACCAGTGTCGCCACGGTGATCAACGCGGCGCCGATCGGGACGACCAACACTCGAATTCCGCGACGGACCCCGTAGCGCAGGCACAGCATGAGCGCGGCGAAAATGTAGGCGCCAGCGAGCAGCTGGCCGGCAATCACACGGTATTTCGCCATCATGGCCGAAATCTCGCCCACGCGGTCAACGACCGTTACGCCACGCAAGGTGGACAGCACTGCAATGTCGTTCGAGTCGAGGTTTGAGTATCCGTTCAACGTGACCAGCGATGCACAGCGTCCATCGGTGCAGCCGAGCCAGAGCTGGCTCCATGGCTCACCCACCAAACCAAGCCAATCATCGAGCGACACAACACGATCGTTGGCTTTGTCGAATTCGGCAAGGTGTTCGGCTGATACGTTCTGGCGAGTATGGAGCGTGTCGAAAAAGGTCCGTATCAAGCCGGTGTCGTAAAGCTTGGTTTTCAGGAGTCGATAATGTTCGGCTTGTTCATCGCGCGACGGATACGCGCTGCTGATCGCCGAGTAGGCATGCAGCTTGCGTTCCTGGACCAGTCGATCCAGCACTGTCCGCAACGCATTCTCTGCCGCGAGTGTGCTCTCTACCCCGTCGCCTTCGACGATCAGATATTGACTATCACGCTGAGTTGAAATGAGCGATGCGATCTCTGCGGACTCCTGCGTCAGCTGTGGGGTCTTGGACTGCAGCAGTCGAACATCGTCGCTTGGCTCGGCCCAATAGAACAGTGCAGCGAGCGAGGAGCATGCCATGGCGGCACCGAAAAAAACCCATCGGTCGGTGACGATCGGGAATCGCCTTGTGTACCACAGGCCTGCCCGCATCAACGTCGGCGTGCTGCGCAGGGCGACGGTGTGGGACGGCAGCAGCAGGAGCACCGTCAACCACGCACCCAGCAGACCGGCGCCGCAAAACACCGATATTTGGCGCAACGCAGGGAAGGGTGCGATGCCGAGACTGGCGTAGGCGGCAAGCGTCGTCATCAGACCCAGTGCCAGCCCCGGCAACACCCTTCGCGTTGCATCTCGCGCCGACCAGTTGGGGCCGCGGAACGCATCACACAGATAGTGGAGCGCGTAGTCGTCGCTGACGCCAATCAAAGTGGCGCCAAATACAAATGTCAGCAGGTGAACGCGCTCGAATAGCCAGATCGATACCGTCACGGCGACCAGCAAACCGGTTGATATCGCCACGGTCGCCAACAAGAACGGCCGCAGCGATCTGAATGTGATCACGAACAAGAGGATCACGCCGAGCATCGATCCGGATCCGACGGTGGAAAGCTCGAATTGGGCGCGCTCTGCGTTGCTGGCCGCGAACAGCGGAATACCTGTGGCCAACAATACGACGCCTTGTGCTGCCGCCCAGCTGCGAACCCGACCCATGAGTGCCAGCAGTTCCTCAGCTCGATTCAGATCGAATGCGCCGTTAGCCGCGGTCGTCACCAGCAGCGCATAGTGGAAACCGCCGTGATGGATCATCGGTGTTCGCCCGTCGAACAGATCGATTCCTTGGGGTGCGAGCCCGGCAAGGTAGTGCGGAAACAGCCCCAGCGGATCCGACGCCAGCTGCTGGGTTTGGTAGACCGCAAATGGGCCCAATGCGTTGGCGAGCGCCGAATCGATGATCGATTGTGGCGCGGTTTGCAGCGCATTCAGCGTATCTGAACGGACAAGCTGGAATCGGTAAGGAAAGAGTTTGGCGTAGGGCGACACCGCCGCCGTTGCGACTTCTCCATGGATTGGACCGAACAATCCGCTGTCACGGAGCATCTGTGAAAGGTGCGTCGCGTGCTCGGCAGCAATGGGCGCGGATTCGCTGCCGAGCAGCCAGACCATACGATCCTGCGTGGCGGAGGCGAGGCGATTGGCGGCGGCTGTCACCAACGGGGCATGTTGTGTTTGTGGCAGCAGAGCCAGGAAGTCGGCGTCGAGGCTCTTCGATCCGTCCCATTTATAGGCCGCCAACGCGAGCACGATGCCGACGCCCGCGAACCAGGCGAACTCGGAGCTGCTAATGCGCTTGTTCGAACTCACGCTCAACGTCGGCTGGAAGGCTGTCGGGATACTCGATCACCGAGAACGCAATGGATACGTCGTCACCATTTGCTTCGAACACTTTGATCCGGCTGACGGCTGCGGCCCCTTCGATTTCGATCTTGGCGATCGCGCGGCCGAACGCCGCGGACTTGGGCGTGAGCGACAACGCCCAGTGCTCGGTGCTGACCGACCCATCGATTGAAAACTGTCGGATCAATTGGGTGAAGTCACCGGCGAGCACTGCGTTGAGCATCTGACCGATCCAAGCCATCGGCATGGTGGGCGCCGATGCGACCCGTGTGTCGGTGGCTGTTGGGCGGAAGATAAAACGCGCGGATATTGGGCGATCGACGTGCCAGCTGACGCCTTGGTCGCGGTCGAAGTAAAACACGCCACCGGAGATCAGCGGCGCATTCAGCGCGGCGACTGTTGCCGTCTGGATGAACTGCCCGGTCGTGATGGCGTGTTTGTCGAGCAAGTTGCCCGTGCGTCGTAGCAGATCATCGGAGTCGGCGCTTGCGAGCGCCGTACACGATGCCACCAACACTGCGAGCACCCAGCGCGTCAAGAATCGACCGCTCCAAGCCGCGCCAGTAGCACCTGCGGTGATGCAAAACAAACCTCGCGTGTAGTGTTGTTCACTGCTACCTGAATCGTTGAGGCGCGGGTCAATCGTGCGCCCGTCTCGGCATCGGTGATCAAATAGGCGATGCGCAGTCGATGTTCGTACTCCTTGATGCTCGCCGAGACCGTGATGCGCTGGCCGAAGGTCGCCGGTTTCGGATACCGCACGCGCACTCCGACAATAGGCCATGAATAGCCCGACTCAGACATTTGTCGGTAGTTGTAGCCAATCGATTCCAGCAGCGCGCAGCGGGCGATCTCCAGATATTTGAGATAGTGCCCATGCCAGACGATGCCCATTGCATCGACGTCGTGGAACGGTACTTCGATGGTGACGCTTGCATGCCACTTGTTGGCGTGAGCTTTCATTGCGCCGATGGTAGCCCGATCAGGCACCATGCCAGAACCGGTAAAAGTTGAACCACTGCAAGGGCGCACGTTGACAGTACGCTTCGAGGTGCTGTGCGAATTGAGCGACGTAGCGCTGCAGATCCATTTCCCGGGTACCGCGCGTGAGCAGAACCCGATCGCAAAACCGTTCGAGGAAGACGTGGAATCCTTGTCCTTCGGCCAGGCATATCAGCGAATAAACGGGACATCTCAGTAACGATGCCAGAATGAATGGACCCTGTGGAAAGCGTGCCGGTCGGCCGAGAAAACTGGCCACGGTGAACCGATTGCCGGACACTGGAATTCGGTCGCCGGCGATCACGATGAGTTCGCCCGCGGCGATCTTCTGTTTTAAGCGGATCGCAAGCGATGGGTCGATCTCGGCGACCTCAATGAGCTCGACGTGCTGGTCGGGGCTCACTGACTGCATCACGCGATTGAACATTTGCGCGTGAGCGGTATGCACGAGCACGTTGAGGCGGATGTCGTTTCGCAGGCGCGCCATCGCGCGGCAGACCTCTATACTTCCGAGGTGAGCCGTAATCAGCACAGCGCCTTTGCCGCTGGCGAGCAAATCGACCAACGCGTCGCGTCCGGTGTATGTCACGTCGTCAAGGGTGATCTGCCCGGTCCATGCGGCGAGGCGGTTGCCAATGCTCTTGGCAAAACTCACAAAATGGCGAAAGGTCGTCGCGCGGGTTGCGCGGATTGCCGTATCGGGGGCGAACTCGCTGAGGTTGTGCAGATACTCGTGTGAGGCGGTCCGGGCGGCGCGATTGGTGAGGAAAAAATACGCCGCCACCGGATACAAAGTGATGAACAACACGGTTCGGCCCAGTATCTTGTAGATCACCACGAGACCCCGGATTCCCCATGCGACCCCGACTTCTTTGGTGTTTGCCCAATGCGCTGAATGAGTGGCGGTCATTGATACCTGCGCGTTCAAATCAAGGTCGGGAGTTGGCACAACATCGAACTCCAAATTGCCGGCCGACACTTCGTTTCGATGATTGCCACCATCCACGTATTGGCGCCCACGAAACTCAGCGGCAACGGTCCGGAGAACGTGAGCTTGCCACGCGAACTCTAATTTTTATAGAACCACATGATGGCAACATCGTTAGCGATCGAAGTATCCGGTAACAATCCATTCGCATGCTTGATTTCAGGCGCACCGGCATCCGCGGCAAGCGAAATGGAATAGGGATCGACCCGCATATCGGGAGACGTTCCCTTCACGTGCGTACTCACCAGCCGGAATATTGCGGCGGCAACCTTTTCAAGCTTCGCCAGATTATTCGATATCTGCTCGAGCAATTTTGGTCCGTGCTGTACTTCGATGCCCCGCTGAAACTCTCGAAGATAGCCTACGTCAAAAGGATCGATGTATCGATTGGAAAATACTTCGGTATCGTATGGCAGCCACGCCAAGAAAAGTTCCTGCATCACCTTGTTCAGCCGTCCGAATTTACTTCCCAGGCCATTGGCCGAAGCAAACAGTTCTCTCAAGAATTTCAAATCCGTGAATGCGTTGTTGGTAAACAGCAGGCAAGGGATAGACCAGTAGATTGCCCAATCCCAGAATATTTTCACCACCATTATCTGAGCGTTTCCCATCAGCAAATATTTGTTCTGATAGATGGAAATCCAATTCTCCAGCTGCGCGAGGTGGGATTGTTCATAAATGCGCGCACGCAATGCAATGTTTTCTCCGTCCAGTTCTCTGAGGATCAAATCAGCAAGCCACGTGTTGGCCAGCGAAATAAAATCCGAACCGGGCGAATACAATGGATCAAGAAATGCACCTGACTCCCCGGTGACCCCCCAACGCTCGGCAGAGTAGAACCGACCGGAGTGATGAGCAAAATGCTTCAGCACTTTGAAATCCATCAGCCCATCGCCCTCGCCGATTGGTTTTAGCATTCGGTGACAAAGCGGTTCGTTTTTATCGAGCCAGCTCATTGCTTTGTCGTACGTATTTATTTCGTCGAACGCATGGACCGCAGGGTCGGCAACAATTCCAATGCTGGTGTTTTGTGAACCCAGTGGAATAACCCATACCCAATAACCGGTGTCCATGAAATGCACGGTACTGAGGTATCTCAAATGAGGCTCGAGTCGACGCT
>Ga0315287_10004094_pt1 | contig 14169 bp, 11 predicted proteins | sample YL17G11_0_MG_FD_205037 | JGI IMG/M metagenome (GOLD analysis project Ga0315287, IMG submission 205037) | Sediment microbial communities from Yellowstone Lake, YNP, Wyoming, USA - YL17G11_0 | ecosystem: Environmental > Aquatic > Freshwater > Lake > Sediment | place: USA: Wyoming | collected... | reverse complement strand
GGGGACATGAGAAATGAAACTGAGGGGGAAAACTCGGTTTTTGAAGAAGAAAAGCGGCAAGACCTCTCAACCCCCGCGCCCGGCGGGGACCCGCTGGAGAAGCAGCTCTCGACCTCTCTCGTGAAGAACAGAAGAGAGCTCTTCCATTTCTTTTCTTTCCTCGGGCGTCGACGGCTCCGGCCGCGCCCGCCGAGGGACCTCTGGAGTTGTTTATCTCTGAAGTTTTTTTTTGTTTTTTCTTCTTCTGCACTCTCTCTCTCTCTCTATCTCTCTCCCCTCTACTCTCCTTCTCACCTCCACGCCAAAGACACGACTAAAAGGACTCCATCAGTAAAAGAAAAAAGAACCTACCTTGCATACGCTGTTTTGGTAATTCAGTGGGGCTAGAAGAGAAACCAAATCAAAAAAAGTAAAAAGAGAGGAAAAAACTCCTCCCCTTCGGCCCTCTTTCCGCTCACTCGCCCTCCCAACCACCGCCGCCTCCGCCACCGACGAGCGCCAACAGATTAAAATTGATGCTCCCCTCGGCCGTCTCGCTCTGCACAAACTCCTTCCTGATGGCCTGCGCCGCGTCCTTCAGGAAAGTCTCCTTTGAGGTCGCGCCGTGCTCGACGGGCGCGGTCTTGCGCCCATCGAGCTCCCAAAGCTTCCCTCCGCACTCCACTAAGGCGACAAAGTGGAGGTCGACGGCCTCGTCCACGCCGGGCGGGCGGGTGTCTCCCTCGATGGCCGCTGAGGGGTGTGTTTTTTTCATTCGGTGGAGAGAGAGAGAGAGAGAAAGAGAGAGAGAGAGAGAGAGAGAGAGAGAGAAGCGAGGCGGCGAGAGGAGGAGGGTGAGCTGTTTTCGATTCCTTTCGTTCGTTCGCTTGGCCTTTTCGCAGCCTCGACCTCAAGAAAAAAAGCTCAAATCTCACCGGCAGCGTGCGCAGCGTCGATCGAGGCCGCAAGGGCAGCGCGGGTCTCCCTGTCCTTCTTCTTCTTCCTGGCCTCTTCTTCGTCCATTCCGCCTCCGCCTCCCTCCCCAATCGAGATCTTTTGCGTCTGCGTTCCCCCGCCTTCTTCTTCCTCTGCCTCGTCGTCGGCCTCGAGAAACGCGGCGCGCTCGTCCGGGGTCATCGCCGCCGTCGCCTCGTAAAACCGCTCCAAAAAGGACCCCGGCGCGAACACCCGCTGACTGTCCTCCCCGCCCTCGAAGACCTTGTCCCTGATCGACGCGAACGAGTGGATCAGCCCGACGGTGCCGCAGGCGTTGCCTATCGTCTGCCGGGTGAAGTAGGGCAGCGGAGGCGAGGAGGATCCTCCTCTGTCTTTGTCTTGCTCTCCTTCTTCTTCTTCTTTCTTCTTCCGCCGCAGCTCCTTCTCCTGCTCGATCCTCGTGTCCTCGTAGGACTTGGTGATCGGGAACAGGAGCAGCAGGGCGAGGACCGGGGTGGGCACCATGCCCAGGAGCTCGTCGTCGAGGCCGTAGACGTCGGCGAACGAGGTCGACGGGGGGGCGCCGAGCGCGCGCGCGTACGAAGACAGGACGAGCGGGTTGGACTCGAGGGGCAGCCAGGCGCGCTTCTCCTTTTTCTTCTTGGAGTCGGAGTCGGCGGCTGTGGTGGGCGGCGGCGCTGTGGGGGCGGCGGCGGCCGAGGAAGGGGTGGCCGCGGGCTCCTCGGCCTCGGGCATGGTTTTTGTCTCTCTTTTTCCCCGCCCCCCCGAGGAGAGGTCGGGCGAGCGAGCGAGAGGAAAAGAGAGACGGAGCGCGCGAAAACGAGCCTGCGTTCTTCCTCGTTTGCGACTGCTGCGCTGGATGCGGAGGCAGACACGAACGCTCGTCTGTGACAGCTCGCGATCGACCAAGGGCGGATGCGGCAGCGGGAGACGGACGGAGAGAAGCGACGGAAGATGGAACCCGAATCGATGGTCGAAAAACATCGATGGGCGAGGGCACCGACAAAAAAAAACAAAAAAAACTGCTGCTCCGAGCGGAGCAGACGCCAAAAAATCACAACACTCTGTTTTTTTTCTTCGGGGCGCTTTCAGGGAAGTGAGCCAACGTTGAACCGATTCAACGTCGCTCTCTCTCTCTCTCCCCTTCCCTTTTTCTCCTTCTATTCCCACAGGGGCATGGCCGACCAGGACACCCGCCGCGCCTCCGCGCACGTCGAGCGCGACAACAGCGGGTTTGGCCTCTCTGGGCTGAGCGGAGTTGGAGGAGGCGCCGCAGGCGGAAGCACCATCGCAGAGCGCCGCCGCTCCACGTCCCTCCTTCCCTCAGGCTCCATCCACGGGCCCGAAATGCTCGCCAACGATGAAGATAACGAGCTCTTCATGTCCGACGAGTTCAGGATGTACTGCTACAAGGTGAGAAATCGGAGGTTTGGATTTTCTTCTATCCTCGTCAACGGAATGTTTTCGGCTCGCGCGATGACGTCTTCTTCTTCTGTTTCTCTGCCTCGTCCTGGCTGCTCGCACAGGACGAGGCAGAGCTCAGACCCAAGCACCGGGGAGAGAGTTCGACCTGCCGCGGCCCCGGAGCGTATTTCGGAGGAGAGACGTCGAGAACAGAGGCGTGCAGGGCGGCGAGCCGCATCCGTTGCTAAATTCGTCGTCGCTCTTTTTTTTTCCGTCGGTCCCCTCAACCCCCTGCTCTTTTTTTGGCGGTCGAAGAAGCTGCGACCAAAACGCTATCTCGCCTCTGCTTTTCTCTTCTTTTTCAAGATTTTCTCGACGAGATACTTGTCGCCTCTCTTCTCGACCCGGCTCTCTCTCGGCCTCCTCTCCGAACCGCGCTCACACACCCAAAAACCAAAAAAAAAACCAAACAAAAAAAAATCGGCGCACTCTCCCGAAAACAGGTCCTGGCCTGCTCCAAGCGCTTCGTCCACGACTGGACCTCGTGCCCCTTTGCGCACGCCGGGGAAAAGGCGCGCCGCCGCGACCCGCGCGACCCGAGGGTCAGGTACACCGGGATCGCGTGCCCGGACATGAAGGCCGGCGGCGGGTGCGCGAGGGGCGAGCTGTGTCCGTACGCGCACAACGTCTTCGAGTACTGGCTGCACCCGACGCGGTGAGTTTTTTGGTTTTTTCGAAAAAAACCCTTAAGAGAGTCTCCCTTTGCTTTTTCGCTCGCTCGCTCGCTCGCTCGCTCTCAACCTCGTTCCAATTCCAATTTAAAAAAAACAGCTACCGCACCCAGCTCTGCAACGACGGCGCCGCCTGCTCCCGCAAGACCTGCTTCTTCGCGCACGACCCTGCCCACGTCCGCGTGCCCCCCTCCAAGCCGTTCGTGCCCCCCGACGCACTCGCCTCGGCGCAGCTCGAAGCAGCGAGGAGGATCTCGGCCGCGGCGGCCAAGGAGGGCGGCGGCAGCGGCGGCTCGGGGAGCGCCAGCGGCTCCGGGGAGAGGTCGTCGTTCGAATCTCCGCCCCGCCGCGCGAGCTTCGAGCGCCGCGCGAGCTTCGAGCGCCGCGGGGCCGCTGGCGCCGGCGCTGTAGGAGGAGCGGGAGCCTCGCTGCAGTCGGCCTCGACGGCTCCGGAGCCGATCTCGCTGCGCTCGTGGTCCGAGCCCGGCTCGCAGCAGGGCATGTTTGACGCCGCCGCCGCGGGCGCCGCGTGGTCCCCGCAGCAGCAGCAGCAAGGCCAGAGGCAGTACCAGCAGCAGAGGCAGCAGCAGTCGGCGTCGTCGCTGGCCGCGGCCAACGCCGCCGCCGCGGCCGCGACCGCGGCGGCGCGCGAGCGCTCCGCGTCTGGCGGCTCGTTTGGAGGGGGGGGGGGCTCGTTCCGCCCCGGCGGCCCGCGCGCGCGCGCCGTGGCGACCTCTGAGGGAGGCATGTGGGGCCAGCAGCAGACGCAGGCTGCTCGCGGCTCTGCTGGCCCCTCGGACGAGGAGCTCCGCGCGCTGCTGCGCTCGCAGCTGGTCGGCGGCGGCGGCGGCTCGGGCCAACAGCAGCAGCCGTTGTTTGGCGCCTCCTCCGCTCCCGGCCGCTCTCAGCAGCAGCGGAACGCTCTGTGGCCGGAGCTGCCCCCGGAGCTCGCTGGGTACGAAGGCGTCTTTTTCGGAGGAGGCAGCGGGGTGAGCGCTTCCTCGGCGCCGTTTTCGACCTCGGCGCCTCTGTCTTCGAGAAACAACGCGCCGTCTCCTCCTCCGTCGTCTTCCGACGCGGCCGCGCTCGCCGCCCAGTCCGCGCTCTACCAGTCCGTCTCCTGGAACCGCGCGACCTCGCCGCCGCCCCTGCCGAAGCAGCACTTCCATGAGACGCCGACGACGACGCTGCAGGCGTCGGGCTGGAACTCGCACGCGACGTCGATGGCCTCGCGCGGCGGCGGCGGGAAAAACTCCAACGAAGAAGACGACGACGTCCAGAACGCGCTCGCCGAGGTCGCCGCGGCCACCGCGGCCTGGCAGGCGGCCTCGGGCGCCGACCTCGACGCCGCCTTCGCCGCGCGCCTGTCGTTCGAGTCCACGACGGCGAGCAACGCCGGTCGCAGCCCCTCGTCGTTCGACGTCGGGGGCTCGCGCTCGTCGGTCGACTCGCAGCTGCAGACGATGATGGGCGTCGGCGGCGACGGCAGGATGTCCCTGGAGTCCCACGCTGCTGCTGCTGGCGCTCCCCGCGACTCCATTTCGTCTGCGCGCTCGAGCCTGGAGGAGGCGTTCTCCCTCGGCAGAGGCCACTTCGGCGGAGGCGGCGGCGGAGGAGGAGCAGGCTCGTTTCTCTCGGAGCAGCAGCACGAGCCGCCGACTTCGCCGCGCGCGGCATCGTTTCAGCAGCAGCGCGGCGCGACCTCGCTCGACTCTTTCCTTCCTGCTGGCTACTTCCAGGGGCAGCAACTGCAAATGCAGCAGCAAATGAGGCACCAGCAGGAGATGGAGAGGCGCGCGGCGTTTGACGCCGGCGAGTGGCAGCGCCGCGCGGCGGAAGGAGTCTCTTCTTCTCCTTCCGCGTGGCAGCCTCAGCAGCAGCCTCAACAGCAGCAGCGCCAGCCCTCGCTCGACCTCGCCTCCGTCTTCGGCTCGTCGCTGTTCTCGTCGAGGTCGGCGCCGGGCTCGCCCGCGGAGGAGGAGGAGGAAGGGCGCGGAGGGGGGCTCGGTGCTCAGCAGCAGCAGCAGCAGCAGCGGAGGCAGCAGCAGTGGCAGACCAACAACGGCGACGGTGCCGCTTTTGCCGGAAACTCCCGCAGACCCTCGTCGTCGGCGGCCTCGCTGCCCCCTCGCGCGCCCACCTCCTTCACCGCCGCCTAAGTCCTGATTTTCCGATCCTTCCGATCTTTGCTCCTTTTTCGCGTATATCTTGATTGCTTTCTTTTTCGATATTCTTAAAATGACTTCGCGAGGGGTTTTTTTTCTTCCCGCTCTTGCGACGCGCGGGAGGAGGAAAGAACGAAAGAGAAAAAAATGACAATTTTGATATCATTACGAGGGACGACGGCAAAAACTCGCGCGCAGCTGTTCCGACGACGTCGCGAGCAACCAAGAACGATATATAAAACGAGGGCGGGGGTGGAGCGCGCGCGGGGTTGAGGCTTTTCGCTGTGCTGCTCTTTTGCCTCCTCCCCTTTTTTTTCGACCTCCACCCCCTCTGCTTTGAAAAAACAAATCAAACCGAAACTTAAAATTCATTTCGTATCATCCGCACACCACCACCACCCCATCCCAACTTTTCGACTTGATTTTTGATTGGCATCAAAAAGAGCAACACCCACATTCTTCCCCAAAAACAAAACTTGATGATTCCTTTTATAACTTAACGCGCAAAACGATTTTTGATTTTTTTTCCTTTCTTTCTTCTTCGAAAGGAGGAAAGAGGGGGGGCAACTGCATTCATAAAAAAACTATTTTCCCCTTTCTTTTTTTCTTCCACCGCAAGCCGCCTGGTGCGCGCAGAACAAACTATGCATAAACAACAACAGGAAACCCAACGACGCACACCTTTAGTAGCTGTTTCATTCTGTTATTATAGAAATGAATTTAAAAAAATGAACTCGGTCTCTCTCTCGTTTTTTTCCGTCTCTCTCGCTTGCTTTTCTCTTGTTGTCGCTCTCGTTTGCTTTCTCTTGCTGTCTCTCTCGTTTGCTTTCCCTTGTTGTCTCTCTCGTTTGCTTTCTCTTGTTGTCACTCTCGTTTGCATTCTCTTGTCGCTCTCGTTTGCTTTCTCTCGTCTCTCCCTCGTTCCCTTGTGTCTCTCTCGTTTGCTTTCTCTTCTCTCTCTTGATCTCCTTCTTTCTCCTTTACAGCCTTTCCTCTCTCTTTGACTCTATTGTCTCTCTCTCTTTCGATCTTCTTCTTACTCTTTACAGTCTTTCCTCTCTCTTGCACCCTCTCTCTGTTTTCTCACCTCTCTTCTACCTCGACATCTCCGCCACCTTCCTGTCAAACTCCTCCACGGGCACCACCACCGCGGGCCTGTCCTCGCCCGACGCCGGGAGTAGCACCGAGTCGGCGCCACTGTCGTAGGTCTTGGCCGCGAAGGCGCCCACGGCGACCGCGGCGAGCACGAGCGCCGGCACCGCGACGGCCGCCGCCGACCCGAGCCACTCCCAGCTTTCGCCCTGGAAAAAGTCGTCGGCCTCGGGCTCCGGGAACGGGGTGGTCCCCGTCGTCTCTATGATGTCTCCCAGGATCGAGGAGCGGCGGGAGGGAGTAGGAGGAGGAGCGGCGGCGGCAGGAGGAGGAGGAGGCGGGGGAGGGGTCTGCTTGAAAACATGGAGGCAGTCGAAGAAAAAGAGAGGGGTGGGGGGTGGGGGTGAGATTGAAGAAGGGGAGTAAAAATAATTCTGATTTTCTCGCCTGAGATCTGCGATTCGACCACGCTAGAGCGCTCGTACCTTGTTCCTTTCTTCGGCGCAACAAAGAAAACGGGAAGAGCGGGAGCAGCAGGCCCTCTGCGACGAGAAACGCATCTCGGAGGTCGGCGACGGCGGCGGCATCGTCGTCGATCTAGCAGACGTCGAGGCAGAGAGCGCCGAGGACGCTCTCGTCGAGCGCAAGGCGGCGTTCATCGGTGTCGTGCCGCTGGTGTGCTGCTTTTTTTATAGCCGCGGCTTTGGCTTTGGTAAGCGGGCGAGAGGCGAGAGAGCAAGGGCGCGAAGAAAGAGAGACGAGTGTGGAGAAGGAAAAAAAATGGCAGAGATAAGACGTAAGGCATTTCATCTTTACTTCTCGAGAAAGATGAAACGCGAAACGACTTTTATATATTACTCCGGAAAATCGGTGATGTCATCCGGCAATAGCTCAGTTTTGGGAGAGCGGAAGACTGTAAGCGTTGGGAAGCCGTGCTGTCGCCTCTTCGATACTCAAAGGAGAGATCGAAGAGGCGACGCTACTTTCCTCATGTCCTATTTTCACGAAAAGGGATCTATCTTCCATCCGATGTCCGTCATCTTTAGGTCCCCGGTTCGATCCCGGGTTGCCGGACTCTACTTTTTTGCATCTTCGGAGTACAGGCGCAGTTGAGCGGGCGCGGGTCGCGGGAATTGGGGCGCGCGGAGGGTGGGGAAGGGAGAGCAGTTCCGAGGTCGACGGGCGGGTGCATGCGGCGCCGGCCTTTCTCGTCGGTCATGGCCCGCCGCCCTGTGCTCATCCTGTCTTCTTCCGCGCGCCAAGGAAGAGACTTACGTGCGACTACTCTGGCGTGGTCAAAAGACGAGACGCAAATCCGGCTCAAGAGGCAGCGAGTGCTGCATTCCTTTTTTCTTCTTCTTGTTCCTCGCGGCCAGAAAACAAAATTGAAAAAAACCGGCTCTCTCGGCTCTCTCTCGTCCTTCTCCTCGAAAATGCCAAAAAAAAGCTCGCGAATTTCGACGCAGAACGAACGGCGTTCCGTCCGGATCTACGGAAGGCAGAGAAACGCCGAGATACAAGCCGTGTGACGGGCCGTGCGGAAGGCGTCGGCCGAGAGGCAGCGGTGGAACTTGACCCGCGCCGTCGACGACACGTAGAGCCCGCGGGGGAGATCGGCGGGCGACTCGGCGAGCACGCAGACGTCGTCGGCGAAGAGGAAGCCCGGGATCCTGCCGGCGACGCCGGGGACGTCGACTCGGGGGAGCTCGGATGTGTCTAAAAACCGCAAAAGGTTGAGAGCCGAGAGGTCGAGCGGGTTGGGATTTTTTCGGTAACGGGCACGTCGTCCGCTTCACTTTTCCTTCCGCTCGCTCCAAGCACTTGCTCCCTTCAACGACCTCAGCGTCCACCTCCGCACAGCCAGGCAGGGGCGCGTGGGTCGCACCGTGATCCCGCGCGTCAGGGCCGCCGCGGAAGCTGAGGCCGCGGCGCGCCGCGGCTGAGCGAGGAGGCGGAGGCCGGACGCTTCGCGCGCACCACTTTTTTTCCTTTTTGCCCCCCCTCTCTCCCTCAGATCATCGCCCACGTCGACGAGGAGGTCCACCGCGCCCTCGATCACGCCGAGGCCGAGGCCGCCGCGCGCCGCGCCGCGTGCGCCACAGCTGCGGGCGCGGAGGTCAGCGGCTGAGCCAGGGCGCCAATGGCGGACCCCCCTCCGCGCGGAAAACTTTTCAAACCGGCGGGGAGAGAGATCTGATTCTTCTTCCCTTTTTTCCTCCCTACAACTACCACCACAATCCCTCTGCTCTGAAGTTATTTTTTCCCCTCTTGACTTTATACGAAGCTGGCCTACTCAAACCTGATTAATTCCAAAAAATAAAAGGCTCGAAGCAGCCAGCGCTGCCGGATGGAGATGGAACGAGATAGAAAGAGAGAGACAGCAACGAGGACACAAACCTCCTTGGTCCGTTTCTTCTTTTTCGACCTTTTCTTCTTCGAGGACGCTCCGAGAGAAAGAGAAAGAAAGAAAACTCTAAGATACTCCCCCGTCTCCTTCTTCCGCTCTTGATGATGCGCGGTTTTAAGCTGCTCCTCTCTAGACCCGGAAGCAGGAGACGAAAATGATGTAAAAGTCGAGGTCGAGCTCTCTGGACTTGATACGTTTCTATCAACTTTCCGCTGCGGATGTCATTTTTCCCGCGCTTGCCTTTGCTGATTTCCTCTCCCCCCTCAAGACGGGCGCCTGCGAGTCTCATTTTCTGAGATGCGTGGAGCGAAAAGAGCAGGAGCGGAAACGATCAGTTACAAAAGAGCAAAATATATGTCTCTCTCTCTCTCTCTCCTTGCCTCTCTCTTCCTCTCTTCTATTTGTATGCTCACCGAAACCTCCTCGCTGGCTCGGGCTTCGTCCCCATCACCCCCTCGATCTCCTCCAGCACCTCCGCGGTCAGTTTCGGCAGCACAGCCAGCGCCCCGAGGTTGTCCTCGAGCTGCGACTCGGACGTCGCCCCGAGCAGCACCGTCGACACGTTTTCGTTCCGAGCGCAAAACGCGACGGCGAGCTGCGCCAGCGAGCAGCCCAGCTCCTTCGCGAGGGGGCGAAGCTTCTCCACCTTCTCCAAGACGTCGGGGGCCAGCAGCCTCCCCGCCAGCATGTTCCTGTACTTTTCGATCGACAGGCGCGAGCCCGCGGGGATGGTCCCGGAGCTCCCGTACTTGCCCGTGAGCACGCCCGACGCCAGCGGCGACCACGTCGTCGTGCCGGTGCCGCGGCTCTCAAAGAGCGGCAGCAGCTCGCGCTCGACCTTGGCGCGCTCGAGCAGGCTGTACTGCGGCTGCTCGCAGCAGGGGCCGATGAGGCGCAGGCGGTCGGCGACGGCCCAGGCGGCCTCGATTTGCTGTTGGGGTGGGGAAGGGGGGGTTGGTGGGGGTGGGGTGGGTTTTTGAAGGTTTTTTTTTTTCGATTTTGATTTTTTGTTTTGTCTTCTTCCCTCTTTCTCTCCCCTTCTCTCTCTCTCTCTCTCTCTCTCTCTTCAACTCACCGCCGCAGACCACTCGCTGGTACCCCAATAGAGCGCCTTCCCCTTCTCGATCACGTGGTTGAAGGCCCGGACCGTTTCCTCGATCGGGGTGTCCGGGTCCGGGCGGTGCGCCAGGTAGACGTCGACGTAGTCGACGCCGAGCCTCTCGAGCGAGGCGTCGAGCGCCTCGAGGACGTGCTTGCGCGACAGGCCCGAGTCGTTGGGACCGCCGCCGCTGCCCCAGAACACCTTTGTCGACAGCACGAACGAGCTGCGAGGCCATCCGAGCTCTCGGAGCGCCCCTCCCATCACGCGCTCGGCCTCGCCCGCGCCGTAGACCTCGGCGTTGTCGAAGAAGTTGACGCCGGCGTCGCGCGCGCGCTGCATGATCTTGGTCGCGGAGAGGACGTCGACCTGCTCGCCAAAGGTGACCCAGGCGCCGAGGGAGAGGACCGAGACCTGAAAGAGGGGGTGTTTTTTTTTACGGGTTTTTTGTGGTGGCGGTGCGGAAGAGAGAAGAGAAAGGGGGGGGGGGGGTGAGGTCGGAGAGGTTGAGGTTTTGAGGAGGGCGAGTGGGGGGTGGGAAGTCTTCAGTTTCAGAAGTCGAACAGGTCGAAGAGGTCGAAGACGTCGAGCTTTCGTCGTCCGTCGTCGTCGTCGTCGTCGAGGGGGCGGAGGTGACGGCCGCGGAAGAGGAGGGGGCGAGTGGGGGGTGGGAAGTGTCGAAAGAGGTCGAAGAAGGGGTCGAGGAGGATTGATTGCCGATGCTGCTCCTCTCTTTTCCATTCTCTCCTTTACTCTCTCTCTCCGCTTGCGCTTCTCTCTACGCCCTCTCTCTCTTTCTCTCTCTCTCTCTATTTCTGTCTCTCAGGGAACTCGCCTTGAGGCCAGTGCGGCCGAGGCGGCGGTAGATCATCGGCGGGTGCTCTTTGGCGGCGGACATGTTTAAGAAAAGAAAGCTGATTGATTGGCCACGCTGATTGATTGGCCACGTCGAGGTCGGAACAAAAGAAGAAAAATGCCCACCCCCCCCCCGCCTCCCGAGCCGAGCCGGTGCGGCGCCCCTCTCCACAAAACGCCGCTCAACTTCGCAACCGAACGAGAATTGCTTCTCGTCCTCTCCTTCTCGCGCGCACGCCACTTCTTGTTCTTCTTCTCGTCGTCGGAGTCAGCGAGCCCGTCTCGCTTCTCTCTCACTAGCGAGCGACGATGGCTGTTGACGCCCCGGTCCCGCCCAAGGCGGGCTTCGCGGTGAGTTCGTCTTTGTCTTGTTTTTTTCCCTTGCTTTTGGTAATCGATGATTGAGTCCCCCCGCCGCGAGCCTCGGCTTGATTGAGAATCTGCTCGCCCAGCTCCGCCCCTCGACCACCATTTTTGTTCCAGCTCGCTCGCCAAAACGCTTCGTCCTGGTCTCGATGCGCAATCGCGAGTGAATTCGAACGCGCCCGAAAGTGCCAACCTCCAAAAAAGGAGAGGAAAAGGTGACGATGCCATGGCTCGATTGGAGAGCTCCAACGCGCAAGTGGCTGCCTTTTCTCTTCCGTTCTTCCGAGGGAGCCCCCCGCTCGCGGCACCTTGCAGGCCTCTCTTGCTCTTCCTTTTGTGCTCGAGTGGTAGGAGACTTCGATCCAGTCGCACGGAGCTGCAAAAAAAAGGCAATTGTGGACGCGCTTGGGCTCGAATCGGGGGCGACGAGAAAGGGGACGACCTCGTTTCTTTTTTTCCAAGGCCGGCGGTGTAGGCGACAACAGCGAGAAAACGATGCTGGCCGCGGCGGCAGCGACGAGGGGTCTCTCGGCCTCCTTTCTTTTCTTTCTTTCCCCGCCCCCTCCTCCTCCTCCTTTCCTCTCTTTCCTCTCCCGCTCACCGCCGCGCCTCTTCTACTTTCTCTCATTTCCTATCTCTCATTTCCTCACCCCTCTCCCCTCAATCCTTCAAAAATAACACAGGACCCCGAAAAGGCCGGAGGCACCTGCTGCAACGCGCCCCCGCTCTCTGCGTCCGAAGAAGGCCTCCGCCAGCGCACCAACGGCGGCGGCGGCGGCGGCGCCCCGGAGACCCCCGCGGCCCGCTCGTCGCGCCTCAAGACCACCGCCGTCACCAACGCCGCCTTCATCGTCGAGCGCGTCGACGAGAACATCCTTCCGGGCTCCTTCCTCGCCATCTCCGAGTCCAACTCGGGCCTGCGAGGCACGCGGCTCGACGACCTCGCCAAGGTCACGCTCGCCCGCGGCGTCGTGCAGGCCCTCTTCTCGCCCGCCGCCGGCCTCCTGGGCGACAGGCTCGATCGCGTGCACGTCATCGCGTTCGCGTCGTTCCTGTGGGGCGTCATGACCATCTGCATGGGCCTGTCGAGGACCTTCACGCAGATGATCGCCTTTTCGTGCGTCAACGGGCTCGGGCTCGCGCTGCTGATCCCGTGCGTGCAGTCCCTGCTCGCGGACTACTATACGCCGGCCAACCGCGGCCGCGCGTTCGGCCTGCTCTACTTCACGTCGTCGCTCGGGCAGATGGCGGGCTCCCAGTTCTCGATCTCGCTGGGCCGCAAGGTCGTCGCCGGGGAGGAGGGGTGGAGGTTCGTGTTCCACCTCGTCGGCGCGATCTCGCTCGCGATGAGCGCGTGCGTGCTGCTGTTCGCCCGCGACCCGCGCGTGCGCGACCCTGCCGCCGCCCGCGAGGGGAAAGGGATCGTCGCCAACCTCAAGTGGGCCGCGGGGCGCCTGGGAGAGATGTGGCGCGACTTCACGATCGTCATGAGGATCCCGACCTTTGTCGTGATCTTCCTGCAGGGGATTGTCGGGTGAGTTTTCGATAGGTTTTTTTTTCCTCCTCTTTTCTTTCTCGTGCGAAGCGGAAGGAGCTTTTCCTCGCCCTCGCCTCTCTCGACGAGAAGACAAAGGAAGGAGCAAAAGGAATCCTGTACATATTCTCTCTCTCTCTCCTCATTACCTCACTCTCTTTTTTTTCCCTCTCGTCCTTTCCAAAAAAAAAAAACCTCAAAAATCAGGATGATGCCCTGGGTCGCGATGTCCTTCTGGCCCCTGTACCTCCAGCTCCTCGGGTTCTCGGACAACGTGTCGGGCATGATCGTCTCCCTGTTCACGCTCGGCACGGCCTTTGGCTGCCAGCTGGCCGGGTTCCTCGGGGTGAGGCTTGATGAAGTTTTTTGTTTTTTGTTTCAGGGGGGGGGGAGAGGTCAAGGGGTCGAGAGGTCGAGAGGTCGAGAGGTCGAGGGGTCGCGGCCGTTGAAAAAAAAAAAACTCACCCTCTCTCTCTCCCTCCCAACCAAACTCCAACCAAAAACCAATCTCGCAGGACTGGGCCGTCATCCGCTTCCCCTCCTCTGGCCGCGTCATGGTCGCCCAGCTCTCCGTCTTCAACTCGCTCCCGATGTCCTGCGTGCTCCTGCTCGCCCTGCCTCGCGGCGGCTCTGCGGGGTTCGGGGGGCCCGTCGACACCGCCAAGTACGCCTCGGCGTTCTTCTTCACGGGGCTTATCATCTCGTGGTGCGGCACCAACAACTCGGCCATCTTCGCCGAGATCGTCCCCGACCAGCTGCGCACGACGGTCTTCGCGTTCAACCGCGCGATCGAGACGTCGATCTCGCAGGTCGCCTCGCTGCTCGTCGCCAAGATCGCGATCAACGTGTTCAAGTTCGAGGGGGACCTGACCAAGGCGATCCAGGGCGAGCCCGGCTCGCCACAGCGCATCAGCAACTCCAAGGCCCTCGGGCACGCGATGCTCGCGATGCTGCTGGTGCCGTGGACGCTGTGCTTCCTCGCGTTCACGGGCCTCTACTTCACGCTGCCGCGCGACCGCGAGTCGGCGCGGAGGATCGGGGAGAGGCTGCACGCCGAGGCGGAGGCCAAGGCGGCCGCAACGAAGACCGCGTCGGACGACAAGGCGGCTGCCAGTCTGGTGCAGGAGAAGGCCGCGGTGAAGGCCGCGGTCGAGGGGGAGGAGTAGAGAGGGGGGGAAAAGTGGAGGAAGAGAGATAGAGAGAGAGGAAGAGGAGTGGAGAAGAAGAATTCCATTGAGTTGAATAAAAAACGAACAATTTTGCCTTGCCTTTTTTTTCCTTTCTGTCCTTTTCCCTTTTTTTCCGTTTCGTCATGAGCATCGCGACGAGTGCGCGCGCGTGTTCCGTTCCATCGAAAGAAGAAAATGGTGTCCGTTTTCCTTTCTTTTGTTCGTCACCAAACTTACAAACTTACCACCAACAACATTTTCGGGTTTCCGTCTTTTTTTTTCTTTTGTAAGGAAAACGTCTTTTCTATGTTTCTTGTGAGACCGCGCTCGGAGGAAGCAGCAGCAGCAGCAGCGGCGGTGCCCTGGACCCGGCGATCGCTGCGTGCTCGTCTCGTATAAAAACAGAGAGAG
>Ga0315287_10004093_pt1 | contig 14170 bp, 12 predicted proteins | sample YL17G11_0_MG_FD_205037 | JGI IMG/M metagenome (GOLD analysis project Ga0315287, IMG submission 205037) | Sediment microbial communities from Yellowstone Lake, YNP, Wyoming, USA - YL17G11_0 | ecosystem: Environmental > Aquatic > Freshwater > Lake > Sediment | place: USA: Wyoming | collected... | reverse complement strand
CAAGGGAGGTGGATGCACGCTTCGCCGTCACCCCTGTGGAAAGTGTCGTGCCCGAGCACAAGTCCCATCTGCGAAATGGAGGCGAGCGTGGAACGTAGTCCCGACCTGATCCGAGACATCCTCCTTGTCATCGAGCAGGCCCCGGCCGGCACCAAGTTGAACGGCGCGGAGCTCACCTTCGAGGGGTTCTCTCCGGTCGAGGTTTCCGAGCACTTATGCCTGCTCGAGGAAGCCGGCCTCATCAAGGCAGTGATTAGCCGGAGCCTCGGCGCGGCCAGTCCCAGACTCGTAATCATCGACCGGCTCACGTGGGAGGGCCACGACTTCCTGGACTCTGTGCGGAGTCCCGCTGTATGGAAGAAGACCAGAGCAGCTGTGCTGGACAAGGGCGGGGCCTTCACCTTCGAGCTCTTGAAGGAAGTGGCCCTCCACTTCGCCCGGGAGCACCTGAATCTCGGGTAAGTCCGTCGCTAGTAACTTCAATCGCACCCGATGGCGAGGTGCCTGTCCTTGGAGTCTCAGGGGCAAGAGAGGCGCCTCTCTTGATCGGGACCTGCGTTTGTGCCTCCACCGTTGCATAGCGGAGACTCTCCGCAAGTAACGGCATCCTTGGCACCCACGACCCGACCGGTGCGGTCTTTGATCTCGATTGTGCGGAGAAGGGTGGAAGTCCGCTTACTAGGTACCTGTTGTGGAGAGCGATGCCAGAAAACGACCCTGGCTGCACCTAGGTTGCCATGAACTGCTGATGCCCGAATTCCAACCCCTGAAAGAGGGCAGAGTCCTGGTCGCGGTCGTAGTGGTACCCGGTGCGCCCGGCCCCGAGCACATACATCAGCGCTTCTCCGGCCTGGAAGCGGACATTGGGAAAGTCGAGGAAGTCCTCATACCGCCTCCGCACCGTCCCATCGGGGTCCAGGCAGACGATGTCGATCTGCTTGAGCCGATCGGAGTCCAGCGCCGCCGCCTTGAGCAGGTACTTGACGTAGGCGTCGGCCAAGGGCAGCGAATAGCCGATGATCCTGATTTGCGTGGCCCCGGCGAGCAGGCGATAGGCGAGCTGCCAGGCAGGCAGGACGACCTGGTCGATGCCCTTGCTCCAGGTCGGCGCCACGATCCGCCCGTCAGCCACGCTGCCGTGTAACTTGGCTAGGTACGGACCGCGGGCCCAGTCCGCGTCCTCCGCATCCCAGGTGGTGACGAACCGCTGTTCCCCCTCGAACCACTCGGTGAGCGCCTGGGCGGCACCTTCGAGCACCTCGTCGTAATTGAGTGTCACCACGGAGTAGCGGGTCGGGGTCAGCTCGCTGGCAGCGCTGAACTCACCCCGCATGCCCGGAGCGGCGATGACGCGATGTCGGGTGATGCGCAGCCGGAACAAGTTGGCCGTGAACAGGGCATAGGCTCCCGCCGGGCCGCCCCGGAATAGCACCTCGTACCAATTCGAGGGCGCCGGCTGGGCAAGGACGGGTGCTGGAATGGTCGGCATGTAGTGGCGAATCACGGCACAGAGATAGTCCAGAAACTGCTGCTTGAGCGGTTCTCCGCGCAGGGCGGATTCCATCTCCAGGATGGAGAGAATCTCTTCGATGTTGAAGAGGTCGGTGTCATAGACGTTCTTGATCTTCGAGAGCCGCTCGACGAGGTGGAACACATCGGGGAAGAACGCGTACTCAGAGGACCGCTCAGCGAACTGGTCCTTGGACTTCATGAGGAAGTTGCTCATCACGGGCAGGCCCAAGGGTGCAGAGAACCCCGCCCCCAGCAAGTACAGGACCCGTTCGATGGCCATCTTTGCCCCCGCATTGGCTGCCAGTGACGGGTGATTCCGGTCAACCGCCCGCCCCCGCCAGGGATCTTCCGCGCATCCGGGATAGGCTCTCGGGAATCCCCGTCGGGACCCGCAGCCAAGCCGTCTCGCGCCGAAAGTGCCTCGTGGCCCACCTTAATGCGCGGGGCTTGCCCATACAAGTTCATCGGCGACGGCATCGATTCTCGCAACCCAGGCGAGGCGCCGGACCGTGGCCAGGCCGTCTGCCACCCGCTTCGTAGTTGCATAGCCCCAGCGAATGGGCTATCAAGAGCGCCAGATCACCCGCCGGCCCGTGGGCCGGCACTCTCTCACCCGGAGGGTCGATCGGTGACCAAGAAGAAGACTGTCCGCCCGCGCTACAGCGCGGCCAAGAAGAAGCTCATCCTGGAGACTGCCGCCAGGGAGAAGCTCACCGGGGCGCAGGTCAAGAAGCGCTTCGGCATCTCGCTCCTCACCTTTTACCGCTGGCGCGGCCCGGTCCGTGGCCGCCGGGCCGGGAGCGCTGCGGTCCCTGCGCTCGACGTGGTCAAGGCCCGGCAGCACGTCCAGGCTGAGCTGCGGAAGATGTTGCCACGGATCATCCAGGAGGAGATCAGCGCGTACCTGAAGTCTGCTCTCGGCTGAACGACGGCTCAGGAGAGTGACGCTGGCGTTGTTACGGGCGGGCTGCCCAGTTTGCGGCGGCCCGCCCGGTCTCTTGACGACTTCCGCTCGCCGGGCCCGGGCCCAAGACGCCTCGCTCAATGGGGAGATTCCCGAGACTATTGACTAGCGCCTAATTAACGCAATAGCATGGGACCTTCACAAGGAGGTGCTCATGCGGTTGCCCGGATCGGCCCAGGTGCTGGAAGCGCGCCGGCGACGAGCGCTGGCGCTGGTGCAGCAGGGACTGTCGCTGAACGCCGTGGCACGACGGCTGGGCTGTGCGGCCAGCTCGGTGATGCGCTGGATGCGGGCGCACCGCCGGTACGGAGAGGCGGGTCTGAAGGTCCGTTCGGCGCCCGGTCGCCCGCGGCGGCTCACCGCCCGCCAGGAAGCCCGCCTGCTGCGCGAGTTGCTCCGCGGGGCCCAGGCCCACGGCTACGGCACGGATCTCTGGACCACCCAGAGGATCGCCGAGGTGATCCAGCGGACCTTCGGCGTGCACTATCACCGGGCCCATGTGAGCCGCCTGCTGGCGCGCAACGACTGGACTCCGCAGAAGCCCGAGCGCCGCGCCCGAGAACGCGACGAGGCCGCCATCGCGCGCTGGAAACGCACCCGGTGGCCCCGGGTAAAGGGGGGGCTCTCCGGCTGAACGCCCACCTGGTCTTCGCCGACGAATCCGGCTTCATGCTGACGCCGACCGTGGTGCGCACCTGGGCGCCACGGGGCCAGACCCCGATCTTCCGCCACTCCCAGCGCCACGATCGGATCTCGGTGATCTCGGCGATCTCGGTCAGTCCGACCCGGCGCCGGGTGGGCCTCTACTACCAGTGGCACCATCACAACATTCGCGAGCTCGAAGCCGTCGCCTTCCTGCGCCACCTGCTCCGCCACCTGCGCGGCCACGTGGTCTTGATCTGGGACAACCTCGGCGTTCACAAGGGCAAGCTCGTGCGGCGGCTCTGCCGCCGCGTGCCGCGCCTGCACCTGGAGTACCTGCCGGCTTACGCGCCGGAGCTCAACCCGGACGAGGGCGTGTGGCGCCACACCAAGGGGCGCCTCGCCAACGGGTGCCCGGCAGACCGCTTCGACCTGGTCTTCAGCCTGCTCGACGAACTCGAGGCCCTGCGCCGCTCTCCCGATCTGCTGTGGAGCTGCATCGCGCACTCGGGGCTCACTCTTTGATGTGCCTCTGTGTTGCATTATTTAGGAGCGGCTCAATAGCGGGGATGGGAAGACTTCGATGGCGGTCTCCTGGAGCGAACCCGATCAGGGGGACAGCGAGGCGGACGAGTACGATTTCCGCTACTCCACTTCCTCCCTCACCGAAGGCAACTGGTCCAGCGCAACCCAGGTCGCCACGGGAAGCCCAGGCGCGCAGGGCACGCCGCACTGCGTAGAAGTCTACCCGCTGACGCAGTGCACGCAGTATTACTTCGGAGTCAAGACGAAGGATGGGGGGCTGTGGTCGGCGATCAGTAATGTCGCGAGCGGATCTACGCGCTGCTCGGGGAATCTCGAGGCAACGTGTGGCGGCGAGGGGCTCAAAGAAGAAAGCGGTGGGATGGCTTTGGTCGAACAGGTGACGGCACCGACCTACGAATTCGCCCTCGGCCCGGCTCGTCCCAACCCCAGCCGCGGCACGGTCACCATCGCCTACAGCCTGGCCCAGGAGACCCCGGTCTCGATCCGCCTCTATGACATGGCGGGGAGACTGGTGAAGACCCTGGTCCAGGGCATGGGTCATGCGGGTCCTCACGAGGTGGTCTGGGACGCCCGCGACGACGGTGGACGCGCCGTGCCGGCCGGGGTGTATTTCTACAAGATGCTGGCCGGCAGCTGGGGCAGCCAGCGGAAGGTGGTGTTCTGGGAGAAGTAAGTGCCCATCAGTTCGGCGCGGCAACTGAGGCCCCGGGGGAGAGGATCTCCCGGGGCCTCATGCTCAGCCGCTACTTCTTCTTCGGCTTCTGGGGCTCGGTCACCGTCTGGCTGGGGCGCCGCTTCTCGGTCCCCTTGGGGACGTAGCGCCCGGAGCCGGCGTCCCGTTCCACCCGTCCGGATCCTCCGCTTTTCTTGGCCATGATGCCTCCTTCGGCGATGCGTGACCTTGCCCGCATCGCCTCTGGCGAGATTATCGTGTCAGCAGTAGCGTGCAAGGGGATTCCGGCAGGCAGGGCACGGCAATACGGACGAAAGCCTAGTATCGAAGGTCTGGGGCTCTTTCCCCCCGGAAGGACTGAGGGGCGCCGGGGGCGTCTACTACCCCCCCGGGGGGGAACCTTGAGGATGGCCGACCCACAAGGTCCGGTTGCTGCCCGACCATCGTTATCCGGCATATCTGAGGCTGCCCGAGGAGTGTTAATGGGCGATGATACTTTTCTCTTGACCTGCGGTTCCAACCGGCGCTTACTCTTTGGCCGTCGCCCCATCCCACCGGGGGCGACGTAGTTCCTCGAGAGCCTCCTCTCCTCTGCACTCACCCGGACAGGGTAGATCAGGTTCCCGCAACTTCCACGTGTGTTCTCAAGGCACCGGCCGGTGGAAGTCCGATCCCTGCTCCGACCGTTCTCGCGGTCTAAGCCCGCTTCTAGCTTCCCCCGAGCGAAGAGTCCGTGCATCGCTGCGCCTGAGGTATGAACCTCGGTACTTCGAATCGCAGCGAGCGCGCGTAGCGCTCCCTCAGGAAGGAGGAACTGGTCAATGCCACGTGTCCCGCGCAATCTCGCGCTCGAGATCCCCACGGATCTCCTCAAAGAGTTCAAAGTGCAGCCGAGGATCGTTCTTTGGGACCATCTTCTTCACGGAATCCCCGTACCTGATGCCCTGCTGGTGAAGGACTTCGCCAAGCGAATCAAGGCGGCGGGATTCGAGGTCATGCTGGTTCCCAAGCAGATGCTCTAGCGACTGGGTGCGCCCCGCGATGCCAGGACGCGGTGACTGGCACGGCCGAGTTGTGGGTTTTGCATCTCTGCTAGGGGGCGGGGGCCGCCGGTGCCGCGGTGCCGACCTGCGTCGCATTCGGTTGCGTAGCAATAGGGGGGATGGCCCAATGAGAATGCAGGAGACTGAAGGCGGGTCCCCTGTGGCGTCCCTGGAAACGCCGTTTCTCCGCGCTATCGGTTTGGTCCTGACCTACCGATGCCAGGCGGCGTGTGCTCATTGCGTCATCCGAGCGGGACCTCGGCGGCGGGAAGCGATGTCGATCGAGGCCGCGTGTGACTGGATTCGGCAGGCTGCATCTTACCGGGACGGGCAGATCAGGATTCTCTCGCTAACCGGGGGCGAGCCGTTTCTGAACCTGCATCAGCTGGAATCCGTCGCCACCGTCGCGGCATCGGTTGGGCTTTCCGTTGCCGTGGCTACCAATGGATTCTGGGCCGGGGAGCTGGGAGAGGCGATCCGGCTTCTTCGGCGACTGACTGCCGTGCACGTGCTGTCAATAAGCACTGACGCTTACCATCTGCCCTACGTCCCCCTAGAACACGTCAAGAATGCGATCCGCGCGGCGCAATCCTGCGGACGACCCTACAACGTGGTCCTGTGTACTGAGGACAAGGAAGATGAGGCGTATCGTCGGATTTATAACGCCCTGCTTGATGTAACGAGAGCAGAGACGATACGCACAACCCTCACGCATGGCAGCGGACGGAGGGGAAAGGTCGCCGAGTCCGGGAAGCGACGTTGGCGCCTGACGCCGCCGAGGGAGGCATGTGCTTCTGCAGGTGCACCCCTAATCCTGCCGAATGGTCGAATCGTCGCTTGCGCCGGGCCCATAATGGGTCTGGCGTGTCGTCATGCGCTGATGCTGGGGAATGTGCGGGAGGAACCCCTGGCTGAGATTCTGGACCGGGCCGAAACCAACACGATCCTGCACGCGCTGCGACTCTGGGGACCGCAGGCGCTCATCGCTCTCCTCAAGGAAAACGGGTTCGAGGCCTGCCTGCCCAAGCGCTACGTCGACGGCAGCCTGTGCGATACCTGCTACCAGCTAATGGCCCGCAACGAAGTGCGAGACCATCTGAATGAAGCAGCGTTGAGCTTTCAGCTACGCCGGAAGGTCGCCTACGGTCGGCTTTACTACCTCGAAGAGACCCAGATGCTAGAGCGCCTGGTTGTGGACGGTGACTGGCGCTCGGGAACCACATCGGCGCCTGATGTAGGCTTAGTGTCACCGAGATCGTTTAGCCCAAGAACCACAAACACTCCACACCGCAATTGAGAAGGAGGGTGTTGCCATGCCAAGCAGATCGGATTTCGTTTGGGTCATTGTGGACGCCACAATTGGCTCGACAATCGGTGGGAGCCCCAAGGCTGGCATGCCGTACAGCGGCTCCATGGTCGAGCGGAAATTTACGATTGATGGAGTCCCAAAGGGCGAGGGATACTTGCTCGTCCAAGCGTACGATGTGAACAAGGACGTCGATGTCAGAATCAATGGGCATAAGCTGCCCTCGTGGGACCTCCCCCCAGCCGCGGGCCGCTGGCAGACATGGGTGGACCGGATTCAGAGCGGGGCACTCCAGCACGGCGAGAACGTGATGACTTTCCAGGTTGCCGGCGCAGACGCTGTGGCGATCAGAGGGGTCGTGGTCCATTGGCGAGAGGAGGGGTAGGCCGGCATCCTCGGGGGTACCGGTGCAAGGGCGGTCATCCGCTTCTACAACGTCGCCGGCCGGCTCGTGCATGAGCAGATGGTGGAGGGCGTGGCGGGCAGCAACAGCTACCGCTGGAGCGGCGTGACCTCGACCGGGCTGCGTGCGGCCTCCGGTGTGTACTTCTACCGGCTGACCGCTCCTGGCGTGGAGTTCCGGAACAACAGCCAGCGCATGGTGCTTCTGGGTCAGGGGTGCAACTAACGCACGATCCGGAGCCTGGGCGCTCCCAGACGGGGGCGGGGAGCCATCCCCGCCCCTGGGTGGTCAGAGTACCCCCGGGGACCAGCCGTAGCTCGGGGCACGGGCGGCTCGCGCGCCCACCGCTGGGCCGGCGGTGTCAGTAAAGGCAAGGCGGTGCCCACCGCGGGTAGGATAGGGAGGTGCGAGCCCGGTTTGGGTGAGGACTGGATATCTGACGACGCCGAGCGGAGATCTGTGCGATGGCGTGCGACCGACTCTGAATCCCCTGCACCCTCCGGTTCGCGACGACCGGGAGACCGCTTCGGGCCGTCTGCCTGACTGATTCAATCGGCAGGGTCCGGGCGACGCGCTGGGGCGCTCAGGAGCGCCGTCGCAGGTGAGGGATCACGCAGAGATTCTTATTGACATCACTTGTGCTACTGGAGTTCACTCTCTCCGCCTCTCCCATCCGATGGGAGGGGTAACGAATCCTCGAGAACGGCCTCTCTCCTGATCTCACCCGGACAGGGAAGGGCACAGGTTCCCGGAAGCCTGTGGTCTGTCCGGACAATTCATTCAGACACCGCGGCTTCCGCTGGGGATCACCCCTTTGGCCAAATCTGACCAGAGGAGGCGAGAATGTCTGGCCAGCGCTCCTTGCCCAACGAGATTCGGTCTCCAGCCCAAGCGCGTCTCCGTTGTGTCAACCTCCTGCCGCCAGGTAGCGCGCCTGATCAGCGCTCGTGGCGGCTCGGGCGATCCGTACGCGGGCAGGGCCTCGCTCCTGCTATGCGTCTGAGTGCCCAGGTGAGGAGGTGGCTCAGATGAACGCCAAGACCGTCAGCCGCCGGCGGCTCGCGATCAAGGAAGCACCGGAGAGGCTATCCCCGCCGATCGTTGTCGAGCCGCTCTATCAGTGTGCTACCGCGGTGACCGTCATCGGTTTCGTGCCGGAGGCGCAGATCGACGTCGAGGTGAACGGCGCGCTGGTGACGACTGCGCCCGGCGGCTTTCCTTGGCCCAAGGGTGTCACGATCGCGCTTCCCAACGCGCTCGTTGCCGGAAACACGGTCAGGGCGAGGCAGCGAACCCCGCAGCTCACAAGCGGGTGGTCGAATCCGGTGGGCGTACGTGACCATACTGCTGACTACCCGGCTGGACCGCCCCGCCCGCAGATCGATCCGGCACCGGTCTTTCAGTGCGGCCTACGGACCGGTGTCGGCAATCTTCTGACAGGCAGCAATGTCTGGATCACCGCGGATGGAGCAGAGGTCGGCCGAGTCAACGGTGCCAGTCAGCACCAAGGGGTCAATGTCAATCCAGCCTACGGGCTTGGTGAGTATGTTCGCGCGTGGTCTGAGATGTGCAAAGACCCGAGTCCCCCGTCCGTCGGGCACGTCACTCAGATTCCGCCGGCCCCGCTGCCGGTCCTGACCTTCGATCCGGTCTACGAGGGTGGTCAGCAAGTTACTGTTCGCGAAGTCGTCAACGGGGCCCGCGTGGCGCTGTACCGCAATGGCGTCCTGATGGGGACTTGGCCATGCTGGGGTGGGGGCCTCACGGTTTCAGGCCTTACGCCGATCGCCTCTGGCGACGTGTTTCGAGCGAGTCAGGCCATGTGCCCTGGCGATCCGCCCAGTCATCCCGGGGAAACGACTGCCCTTCCCTGCGGCGCCCTGCCCGCCCCGCAGGTTGGCCCGGTCCAAGCGGGCGATACCCAGATCACGCTAACGCAGTTCGTCCCGGACGCCGCCATTAGTGTCTATCTCAACGGCATGCTGGTCGGTCTTGGGTCTGGTCCGGTGGTCATTCTGAGCCGAGCCATCGCGATGGGTGACGCCCTGTACATCGTGCAGGATCTGCGTGGGTGCCGGAGTCACTTCGCACTCGAGGTTCAGGTCCTGTGCGTTGATCCGCCGGTCAGAGGCAACCCGTCTGCCCTTGATCTGTTTCCAGTCGGGTTTTTCGATTATCAGAGTTCCGGCCTCAAGGGCCGGGTGTTTTACCCGGCGATCGACGACAGTGCGAACCAACCCTTCAACGAACGACTGGCGGGAGTCAGGCGTGCCCCGATCGTCTTCATGGCCCATGGGAATCACGATCCTTCCGACCCGAGCTTTCTCGGATATGACTATTTCCAGCGGGACCTTGCCAAGATGGGCGTTATCGCCGTCTCGATCGACTGCAACAGCCTCAATGGCGGCTACGGTGGAGTGCAGAACATTGAAGACCGGGCGGATCTCATCATCGAGCACATTGCCTACTTCCAGGCTCTCGATACTACTGCGGGCTCCATCTTCTTCGGGCACGTCGATTTCGCGCGGGTCGGGTTGATGGGTCACTCTCGCGGCGGGGATGCGGTCGTCACGGTCCCGACGGTCATCGCCTTGGCCGGCGTGACCATTCGGGCGGTGCTGGCCTTAGCGCCGACGAACTTCCGATTCCGGGCTGGGCTGCCCACGATCGCGCCACAGGGCTACGCATTCATGACGATTCTGCCCGCGGGCGACGGCGACGTGAGCGATAACAATGGGGCGCAGTTCTATGACCAGGCCAAGCCGGCGCCGTTCAAGTCCCAGCTCTACGTGCACTACACGAATCACAACTACTTCAATCGCATTTGGCTGGAGGACGACAGCCAGTGGACCCAACCGCAACCGGCAGTGGTGGCGCGGTGGGAACACGAACGCATCTTGACGAGCTATGGGTGCGCCCTATTCCGAGCGCGCCTGCTCAGTCACTCTACGTGGCAGTACCTCTCTGGCGACCTGCTGCCAAGCGGCGTCTTAACGCAGCACGCCCATCGCTCCTATGAATGGGCCAAGGTGGTGACGGTGGACAATCACGAGGATGGGAATACCATCGGTACCAACTCGCGGGGGCAGCCGACCAGTCAGCTCTCGGGTATGAGTGCCAATGAATACGCATTTGGCCAGGATCCGGCGGCCTACAATTCGTCGTTCTACGGCGAATCCACGGGAATGGTGATCGCCTCTGGCCAAGCGGGCCGGATCTTCCGCACGGCGCTGCCGACGCCAAGAGACTTGACACGACGCGAGGTGTGGATCCGGGCGGCGGAGGTGACAGACGGACGGGCGGTCATCGGTGCGTCGACCGGCTTCGAGCTTGGGCTCGAGGACGGGAACGGATTCCGAGCGTGGGTCGATACCGACATGGTCGGAGGGCTGCCGCGCCCGTATGCCCGCGATCCCGGGCGCGTCAAGACGATGCTCCAGACCCTACGGTTCAAGGGAGCGTGCTTCCGGGCCGGCAAGTTCCGGATCGAGAGCGTGAGAGCCATCCTCATCAGGTGCGATCGATCCGATAGGCACGCGTTCGCGCTAGATGACCTCCAGATCGTCTGAGGAGCGAGGTACCCGATGTCGACTGATGCCAGCCAACCCCTTGAGGGCGGACCCGAACCCCGATGGGACCTACCAAAGATCCTGGACATCCGTATCCGACGGATCGCTTTCGAGCCGCGGCGCCATCGGCATTTCGCGTCGAGCCTTGGGCGCGTAGGAGAGGCGATCGAGTTCCTTGTGACAACCGACGGTCCGGTCCCCGCCCGGGCCATGGCCCCGGTTCTGTTCGTCGGAGACGCACCAGTCTTCGAGAGCGAATCTCTCGGGGAGAATAGGCTACGCTTCCTGGCCTTCGATGTGGCTCGCCTACAACCCGACGCGCCGATCACTTGGGGCTGGGGACACGCCCGTCCCGAGGAGCGGCTGGAGACGCGGTTTCGGTTCCGGCCAGAGGGATGAAGTAGGGGTATGAAGCTGAATGCTGGCCACAGCCTATGCGACGTTGGGCCTGCTTGGTATTGAGTGCAGCGACCGGAGTGGGTGCCTGGTAGCGTCCTACGAGGCCAGGTCACATAGGCAACACGGCCGCTAAGCTCATGCGCGTCTGAGGCCGCACAGAGGAGAAAACGATGAATGCCAGATCCACTCCACAGTTGCTGATTCGGATCGCGCTCGTCGCGATTGCCGCCAACATCTGCATGACCGTGGCCTTCGCAAGCCCATCGGGTGACCTCAAGTCCGCTCTTAGGAAGGCATCGGGAGACGACTTCAGGGACTACTCGTGGCTTTCGCTCCCCGTCGACAACTTTGGTGTTTGTACGATGTTCAGGCTCGCCTCCCTTTCCGACAAGCCGTCGGACAGGAACCAGATCTGCGCAACGTGGTCTTGCCTTGGTAAGGCCAAGCCGCACGACATCCGCGACGAGATTACGGTCTACGGCTTCGTGGATGAAGGCAATGGGAGGCCACTGCAGATCGAGGAGAGGAAGGCGCGCAAGATCGGACTCGCGCTAGTCCTGAAGCCCCTTCTCGCCTCGTTGGGTATAGATGCGACGCTCGCGGATTCGAAGACGATTACGACGAGATTCAAGACTGATCGCGCCTACAGACGAGGCGTGACCATTGACTCCTTGAAGACGCATCTCGATGGTATGGACAAGTCATCCGAGGCATATGCTGCATATGACGCGGGCCTGCTGGCTTTCATCAAAGCCGACATTGTGTTGAGCGATATTGAAGTGAGCGTGACGCTTGACAAGGCCAAAGATGGAGCGATTGACGCGGCACTGGCTCGGGCGGCCGAGAGAGCGAGCACGGCAGGGGAATCCCTGGGGATCACCGTCAGCGACTCGACGGACGGTCATTACGTACTTCGAAACCCCGGTGCGGCAATCTATGGAGTACTGGCGGTCAAGCAGCCGCGGGGACCGAAGACTCTGCTCACACCGAACCGTGATCTCGCCACATATGTGCCTGTAGCATACCGCGGCAAGGAGTAGTCCAGGAGACGGGACCGGTAGAGGTCGAGGCCGTGAAGAGGCGGGTAATGTCGCAGGAGTGCAAGGGACATAGGAAGTTCAGGAAGGCGAGGATTGGTCCTTCGCGCCGCGCGCCCGGCCTTGTTTCAGCGAGATCCGGACCCCGGCGATCGCCTCAGCGAGTAGGACATCCTCCGGAGGACCACAGCCGGCACAATCGCGAGTGCAGCGGATTGGACTGCCTCCTTCGACTGACCGATATGAGGTTGGGTGTCGAACCTGAGTGAGGAACCAATGACTCCCGATCAATGGCAGACTGGGGAAACTGAGAAGCGATTCGTCTCCAGACGGAGTGGCCGCGCGCGGAACGAGCGGTTGATTCGCGAGCGACGTTTCCTGGAGATCGACTCCCCTGAGCGCGTGGCACAGTTCTTGGAGCGGCGCGGGGTTGCCCCGGACGAAGTGCGGCGCCTCGTGGCCAGGCGCGGGCAAGGCGTCCCCGAGGCGGCAGGGGAAGCGATTGAGTGGTCGAACGAACTTGGTCTGGAGCGCGTATTGGGAACAAGCGATCTCATGGGGATCGCCTTCCTGCAGCGCGGATTCCTCGCCGCGCGCAGCGTCGGACGAATCTGGATGAAGGTGATAAACGGCCAGCCCTCGGGATTCGGGACTGGGTTCCTCGTTTCCTCTCGGCTCCTCTTGACCAATCACCACGTCCTGGGGCGCAAGGAGGATGCCCAGCTCTCGTTGGTCGAGTTCGACTACGAACTCGGCCTGGGTGGAGCACCACTCGCGAGTACCACCTTTGCGCTCCTTCCGGATGAGTTCCACCGCAGCGATCGGGGACTCGACTTCGCCCTCGTGGCGGTAGCTGGCACAGGAACCCAAGGCCAGGACCTCGCGCGCTTCGGCTGGAACCCGCTCATCGAGGCACAGGGAAAGACGATCATCTCGCAGTGGGTGAACATCATCCAGCACCCCAACGGCGAGCCCAAACAGCTTGCCTTCCGTGAGAACCAGATCGTCGACCTGCTCGATGACTTCCTCCAGTACAAGACTGACACCGCCCCTGGCTCCTCGGGCGCCCCGGTCTTCAACGACCAGTGGGAGGTCGTGGGGCTCCATCACTCCGGCGTCTACCGAAAGAACGCGGCTGGCCAGCCGCTCACAAAGGACAACCAGGTCTGGCGTCCCGAAATGGGGGAGCATCGGATCGACTGGATCGCCAATGAAGGCGTGCGCGTGAGCAAGATCCTCGCCTTCCTCAAGGACAGGGCCGGTCCATACTCCGCGGCGGAGCGCGTCCTTCTCGACGAGTGCCTCTCGGGGCAGCCGTCCGCGATCACGTGGCCCGGGGAGGCAGGGCGACAGGGACCGGAGAGGGCCTCCACCCTGGGCCCGGCGCAAATGAATGCCAGCGGCGTCGCTTCGTGGACGATTCCGCTCACGATCTCAGTCCAAGTTGGCGGCCAACCGGCGCCGTCCGTCCCACCGGCAGTGTCAGCTGCGCCGGCGGCGCAAGCCGCAGCTCCTCCGTCCGCTCCCGCGGGTGGTGACGGCAGCGAGGAGGACATCCTTCGCGAAGCCAGATCCACATTCGGACGTCGTGAGGATGTACTCGACATCCGGCTTGGCCGAGTGTTCAAGGACGGCTGGATCACGGACGAGCCGGCAATCGTCGTGACGGTGCGCCGGAAGCTGTCGCTGGAAGCCCTGCGCAGCCTGGGGACGTCGGCGCTGCCAAACACATTCCGGGGTCTGCCGATTGAAGTAACAGGACCGGGCCTGGCTGACGTGCTTCGGCTGGCTTCCCGCCTTGAGGAGGCCGAACTCCTTGCCGCCGAGTCGACGACATTAGGGAGCGAGATCAAGTACGTTCCGCCTCAGGGCGTGAACTTGGGGACCGTCACCGACCGGATGCGGGTCCTCGCCCACGTCAGCCCCGACGCGGGGTGGACGCAGCTGGCCCCGTTCCTCGCCGCCACCAAGCGCCGGCTCGTCGTCGGGATGTATGACTTCGGGGCCCAGCACATCCTTCAGGGCGTGAAGGACGCCACGAAGCCCAGGGGCTTCCAGAAGTTGACCCTGGTCATG
>Ga0315287_10004092_pt1 | contig 14170 bp, 12 predicted proteins | sample YL17G11_0_MG_FD_205037 | JGI IMG/M metagenome (GOLD analysis project Ga0315287, IMG submission 205037) | Sediment microbial communities from Yellowstone Lake, YNP, Wyoming, USA - YL17G11_0 | ecosystem: Environmental > Aquatic > Freshwater > Lake > Sediment | place: USA: Wyoming | collected... | reverse complement strand
CCGTCCCTGCGGAAAGAGACACCGTAGCCTCACCTCCCGTTTCGAGTACTTTCCTTAGCTGAGGCAACGATCCCGTTTCGAGTACCTTTCTGGTGAGGCAATGCGGCATTTTACCAACGGCAACAGGGTCTGTTATGATGGGGATGGTATCGAATCGTCAGGTGGTGGTCTGAACGATGAGGACAGCGGGGAATGACATTGACACGACGGTTATTGTGCCTGCATACAATGAAGCCGAGGGGCTACCGATCGTACTGGAGGCTCTGGACAGCCTGCAGCAGCCAGGGGTCGAGGTCATTGTGGTCGATGACGGGTCCTCGGATGGCACGGCAGAGGTCGCCAGACAATACCCTTGTCGTGTGCTGTCGCACCCCACGAACATGGGCAAGGGGGCGGCCATGCGGACGGGAATCGCAGCCGCTCGAGGGGGGAAGATCGTATTCGTAGATGCTGACGGTACGTACCCCGTGGAAAGCATCGTCCCGATGGCCGCCGCCCTAGACTCCTATGATGTGGTCATTGGAGTCCGATCCCTCGGCCAGCGCAACACTCCCATCACAAACCGGCTCGGGAACGCGCTGATTCGCAGTATCCTGCGACTGCTCTACGGTACCCCGTCGAGGGATCCGCTGACGGGGCTCTACGGCCTCCGGAAGCCACATCTTGACAGGATGGGACTCGCGTCATCTGGTTTCGCAATCGAGACGGAGATTGCCATCAAGGCCGCGCGCATGGAGTTGAGCCACAAGAACCTGGCAATAGCGTACAGCGCGCGGATCGGGAAGACGAAGCTGAACCCATTGCGTGACGGCCTACGAATCCTCAGGTTGATCCTGTCCTATGCTCCCATGTACAGCCCGACAGCCGTTTTCACCGTACCGGGCGCAGCGGCCATTGCGTTGGGTTGCTCTGTCCTCGCGTTTTCGGGAGCGTCTGGCGGAATCGCGTTTGGCTCGCTGGGCGGACCCATATCATCGGTTCTCGTGCTCGCGGGGATCCAAATCGTCACTCTAGGTACGCTCGCAGATGCACGCACTGCGGCTGCTCTGCATGCTCCCCTGAAGCCGCTTGGTCGGCTGCTCCGCAGGCGCTTTGTGCTACTCGTCCTCGGGTGCGCAGGCATAGGCTCCCTTGCACTTGGTGCCCTCCGCCTCTAGCCTGGCTCATGCCGCAGCTGGGCAGGCCAGGCCCCTGTGGCCGTTCTCACTGGGGCTCTTCTTCACGGTGTTTGGCGCCCAGCTCTTGATTTCCCTTGCAGCGTTGCACTTTCTCTGTCGCGGTTTGCACGAGGCGGCGCCCGCGGGGGCAGGTAAGCAGAGTCCGTGTGGGGGAATCGGGGCCGCTTGATGGATAGAGTCATTGGCCTAGCTGAGCACCTTCTGAAGCACTTGGGGCCGTTCTGCGCCCTCTTCTTCAGTCGCTATGGCATCGTGGTCATGCTCGTGGCCGCGGCGTATCTGGCCGGAGCACTGCTGACCAGATCGGTGCGCTATAGCTCGAGACTTGAGCGGTTCACGTTCTCGACGGCGATTGGCTTCGGAGTCCTGGCGCTCAGCACGTACGTCTTGGGCCTCTTGGGCGTATTGTCCCGCGCAACGTTGGGGGCTGTCATACTGGGTGTCGTCCTCCTCTCGTACAGGATCTGGCGTCCGTGGCTCTCGGTGTTACGGTCAACCCCTGGCTCCCTAAAGCAGATTCCACCAGCCAAGTTGCTCATCGGCTTTGTGCTGCTGTTGGGGGCCGTCGTAGTCGTGTTGCCCTTTCTCGCGCTCCCGCTGTACCCACCAACGGCCTTTGACGCAACCATGTATCATCTGCCAACTGCCAAGTTGTATCTGCAGAGTCATGGTATTCGCATGACTCCCTTTGTGCGCTACCCGCTCTTTCCTCAGCTGGGTGAGATGGTCCTTGTGGATGCGCTCGCCTTCTCGGACGCTGTCGCAGCGCAGCTAACGCAGACTGTGATGCTGGCTCTTACCTTGATGGGCTCGGTCGCGTTTGCAAAGCGCGTCTTCACACGGCGGGTCGGCTGGTGGGCTGCAGCCATCACGGTTTCATTCCCGCTCGTCATCTGGCTGGGGACCACGGCGTATATAGACGCCACTGTGATGGCCTTCGTCACTCTGGCGGTCTTCGCGTTTGAGGTCTACGCGGTAGAGAACGACAAACGCTGGCTTGCGACCTCCGCAGTGCTTGTGGGGTTCGCCGCAGGGACGAAGTACACAGCTCTCTTCTTTGTGGCGGCCCTGGGTCTGTTAGCCATCGTCAAAGCGCTACAGCGGCGAGATAAGTGGGTCCCTGTCACCTTTGGCTTTGCCGTCCTTGCGTCCGCGGCGCCATGGTACTGCCGAAGTCTCGTTCTTTCGGGGAACCCAGTGTGGCCATTCCTGGGAGGCGTGTTCGGCTACGGCATATGGAATGCAGGTGACTTGGCCGGCCAGATGGTTGACATCTCTACGACGCACATCGTGAGTCGGACCGTCGTTGGCTTTCTGCGACTCCCATGGGACCTCGCATGGCGAATCCGCCTCTTCCTCCATGAGGCCCCATTGTCGCCGATCCTGGCCGCGCTTCCACTTGCTTTTTTCGGCGTCTTGCATCAATCGGGGCGCCGCCTTCTCCTGATTTGCCTCTCATTCCTGCTCTTCTGGTATGCATCGAGCCAGATCCCCAGGTATCTGGTCCCGGTGGTTCCCATACTCTCTGTACTCGTCGCCTGGGGCCTGAACTGGTGTACAGAGCGGTTCCTCGGCAAGCGCAAGTGGGCCGCGAGCGCTCTCGTGACTCTCCTCGGAGTCTGCATTCTTGCGTTGCCCGGGTGGGTCTATGCGACCCGTCAACTCGCCGTCCTCGGGCTGGTCCCTGCTTCTCAACGGGAACAGACTCAATTCCTCGCCCGTCATCTCCCCACGTACACAGCCTATGCGTACTTGAGCGACACGAAGGGGGCAAAGTACGTCCTCTACGTGCTGTATGACGAGAACATGAACTACTTCGCAGATGGAACCTTCATGGGGGACCACTTCGGGCCTGTGCGGTACAGAGATGTGCTCTCACCGGGAGTTGACGGCCCAACACTGTATACTCGACTGCGCGCCCTTGGAGCGGACCACCTGCTAGTCAACCTGGATAGGTTGCCGCCTCAGCTGCCTCTCCCTCAGGATGAGTGGTTCGCCCAGCACTTCAGGGTCTTGTTTGCGAGTGTCCACGCCTGTCTGTATGAGCTGAGCGAGGGACCAGTCAGCCGCGTGGAGTCCCCTGAACTCCTCTCGAACCCCGGATTCGAACAGGTTCGTGGGGCTCTGCCGATCGGATGGAATGCTGAGGGGAACCCGACTCTGAAGGATGTGGAGCCGCGGACTGGCGTGTACGCTGCGCAAGGCTCTGGCGCAACCAACGCCTTCTTTCAGACTGTGCCGGCTCAGGCGGGCAATCTCTACATCCTGCGGGAATCTGTTCGGGCGGGTATTGAGGGGCAGCAAGCGAGACTCCAAGTCAACTGGCTTGACCAGCAGAGCCGATTCCTGAGTTTCGACATCCGTGTCATTGAGCCGGGCAGGAATTGGGACGAGTACGAGATGTGGGTGAGTGCGCCTGATGGCGCCGCGTATGCTTGCGTCTATGCTAGCTCGCATGAGAAGAGCCTTGTAGAGTTCGACGACATGTCGTTCCGACAAGTGACGTATGCCGACTAGAGCACGTCCCAGTTCTGGGAGGAAGTGGCTCATGATCCTGGGTATCGGGATCAGCGTCGGATTCGGATACCTTGCGTTTCGAAGCATTAGCTGGCAGGACGTTTACGAAGCAGTGAAGAAGGTGCAGCCCGGCCTTCTTGGTGCAAGTTTCCTCTTTCTCGCTGTCAGCGTTGCGCTCAGCGCGCGGCGGTGGCAGCTCCTTATCGGGCGCGAAGAAGTCCATTGGCTGCCGACGCTTGCGGCGCTGGTCGTTGGCTTGATGGTGAACAACGTTCTGCCGGGCAGGCTCGGGGAGATTGCCCGCGCCGTCTTCCTCGGTATCCGAACCGCAGTCAGCAAGGTGTATCTCGTGGGAACCGTGGTGGCTGATCGGCTTCTTGACATCGCGGTGCTTGTGTTGTTCGCACTGCTGCTCCTGATGACGTCTCCGGCTTGGTCCGACATGTCTACTGCAGTGCTTATCGCGGGGGGCTCGTTGCTCCTGGCCGGGGTGGGAGCGCTCTTGCTAATGAAGTGGCGGGGGGCGAGGTGGCTCGTCGCGCCCATTGCCTCGCGGCTGCCCGTGCGTCTGCGAGGCTGGGTTGCTACGGCTTTCGGGGAGCTGCGCGCGGGGCTCTCGAAAGGAAGACCGTGGCCAGTGTGGCTTGCTTTGAGCCTCCTTTCTGTGGGCGTGTGGAGCTGCATGGGGGCCAGCCTGTTCCTTTCGCTCTTGGCGTTTGGCATCCACCTTCCCTTCTGGGGTGTCGGGATCCTGCTGGTGGTTCTGAACTTGGGGGGCCTCATCCCCTCCTCGCCTGGTTCTATGGGAACCTATCACTGGCTGGCCGTGACGACCCTGGGAGCTTTGGGCATCGCACGCGCCGAAGCCCTCAGCTTTGCCTTGATCAACCACGCTCTTTGGTACATTCCTCAGGTGATTGCAGGCCTCGTGATTCTCTGGAGGGCCAATCTCTCCGCATGGGCGTTGTCTGGAGAACCTCGGGCATTGAGGTAGAGAGCATGGCATGATTTCCCTGCGGTTCCGAACAGCCCGGGCACGCCGACATCAAGGACCGCGGCTGGATTCCCCTACGCAGTTGCCTGTACAACATGATCCGACTACTAGATCTCAGCCCGCAACTGCGGGATGCATGATGCTGGCTCGGGAAGGAGGCACGGAACGACATTGCGGAGCATAGGTGACAGGCGGCTCAGCGACAGGGAGCTCGACGTCGTCACTCTGGCCGGAGGCCTTGGCACCCGCCTCAAGGCAGCCTTGCCCGACCTACCGAAGGTCCTGGCGCCGGTTGCGGGGCGACCGTTCCTTGAGTACTTACTCATCCAGCTGAGAGATCAAGGCTTCCGCGACGTGACGTTGGCCGTGGGGCATATGGCGGAACGCATCGAGGCTCAGTTCGGCAGCGGCCAGAGCCTGGGGCTCGGTCTGCGCTACTCCAGGGAGCATGAACCTCTGGGTACCGGGGGCGCGCTTCGTCTGGCGCTGGCCTTGACCGATTCGAACGACCTCCTGGTGCTCAACGGAGACTCGTTCTTCGGCATCGATTTCGGAGCGCTGGTAGACTTCCACACGAGGCAACGGGCGGCCGCGACGATCGCTCTCGCCCGTGTTCCGGAGTGCGCGCGATACGGGTCCGTCTCGATCGATGAGACAGGCAGAGTCCTGGCGTTTCGCGAGAAAGGAGAGACCGGGAGCGGAATCATCAGCGGCGGCATCTACGTGTTTGCGAGAAGCTCGATCGAGCAGATCGCCTCGGGGCGCAAGGTTTCACTAGAGCAGGAAGTGCTCCCGAGCCTTGTCGGGCATGGTCTGTACGGCGTCCTCCTCGACGGGTACTTCGCGGACATTGGCACGCCGGACGCGTACGAGGAAGCGTGCCGGCATCCCAGAGGATTCGTTTCCTCGACTCTAGGAGGCCACTCATGAGTGGGAAGGCAAGAGGGGTTTTCGAGGCCGGCATACGAGCGCATTCTCAGGCCATTGGCGCGCTCGCCGATCAACTCGACAAGCTCTGCGAAGCGGCTGACATACTGGTCGAGTGCTACAGGAACCGAGGGAAGGTGCTTCTGTTCGGCAATGGGGGGAGCGCGGCCGATGCGCAGCACATCGCCGCGGAACTCGTGGGGAAGTACTACCTTTCGCGAGCCCCGTTGCCGGCGCTTGCCCTCACCGCCAACACGTCTGTGCTCACCGCGGTGGCCAATGACTATGGGTTCGATTATGTCTTCGATAGGCAAGTCCGCGCATGGGGCTGTCCCGGAGACGTGGCAATCGCGATATCTACGAGCGGGAAGTCGCCGAACGTCATCACCGCAGTACGAAGGGCCCGCCAACAGGGAATGCGAACCATTGGACTCGCGGGCGCGGACGGCGGCCCACTGCTCAGCGAGGTGGAGGTATGCCTCTGCATTCCTTCGTCCGACACGCCACGCATCCAGGAGGGACACATCTTGGTGGGTCATCTCCTGTGCGAGTTCGTCGAGCGGGAATTGTTCGGATCAGGCGATGCCTAGGGTCGAGACGGCGTTTCTCGATCGAGATGGCGTGGTCAATTCCAGCCCCCCGGATGGAGACTACATACGCACTTGGGAGCAATTCAGATTTCTTCCACGGGCTATAGACGCGCTTCGCCTGCTCACCGCAGCGGGAGTGCGGGTCATCGTCGCGACGAATCAACGAGGAGTGGCTCGGGGGCTCATGTCGGAGGATGAGCTCCTCGGCATCCATGCACGCATGCTGGAAGCTCTGGAAAGGGAGGGGGCGGGAATCGATGCGATCTACTACTGCCCCCATGAGAAGGGAGAATGCTCTTGCCGCAAACCGGATGTTGGGCTGTTTCTAAGAGCCAGAAAGGACTTCCCTGAGATCGACTTTGCAAAGTCAGCAATGGTCGGAGACTCGCTCTCGGACATGGAGGCAGGTCAGCGACTCGGCTGCAGGAACATCCTCGTTCCGAATCCCCATCGAGAGATTGACGAGACAGTCCGTGAGGCTGCGGCAAGAGGCCTTCGGATCCATGAAGTGGCTGGCTCCCTGTTCGATGCCGTGAGCCGTCTGATCCTCGACGACGCGCAGGAGCGCTGATTCCATGGTACCGGCGAACCTCGCTGAATGCGGAGGGAACCAGGATCGGATCTTAGCCACAGCACCCACATCGGGTGTAGCAGGAACCGTGAAGAGATTGGATCTCTCCGTCGTTGTGATCGGAAGGAACGAAGAGGCGCATCTAGGGTCCGCGCTGGATTCGTTCGAAGCGATTCCCCTGGCGTGCGAGGTCATCTACGTCGATTCTGCCTCATCGGATCAGAGCGTTGGCGTCGCGCTCCACCACGGTGCTCAAGTGGCGTCTCTCGCTCCCGCCGCACATCTCTGCGCGGCCGCCGGCCGCTACGTGGGCACGCTGTTCGCGCGCGCCCCGTGGATTCTCTACCTCGATGGCGACATGCAGCTCACGCCCGAGTTCGCGCGACAGATCCCTGAATGCCTGCGGGCGGCCGGGACGGCGCCGGAGATCGGCGGCTTCGTCGGGCTCTACCAGAACGTCCACGAGGACGGGAGCGTGCGCTCGAACCTCCTACGACAACGACTCGATCGAGCTGAGGCGGACACGTTCGGCGGCGCGGTCCTCGCCTCGCGCGCGGCTGTCCTGAGCGCTGGGAACTGGGACTTCCGCGTCTCCTCGTATGAGGAGCTTGACCTTCATTCTAGGTTGGTCGGTGCCGGGTATGCGCTCCGTTTCGTACCGACGCCGATGGTCATTCACCACACGGACACGCCGAGCCTTCTGCCCATGCTTTTCAGCCTCTTCTTGCCGTTCGGAAGGCGAAACCGCCGCATGCTCGGGATTGGCCAACTCATTCGGTCGCGACTTCGGACACGGTCGCTCGCGCGCTTCGCCGAGTTCTACCCGTACCCGTTCGTTTATCTCTTGCTCGTGGCCGCGGGAATCGCGGTGGCCGCGTTGCCGTTCCAGGGCGCTCTCGCCGGCCTCGCGCTGCCCGTGGCGGGCGCAATCTACGTAGCGCGCTCGCGCGGAGTTCCGTCGGTTGTCGTGTACTTGAGCTTCCCGCTCCGGATCCTTCTCGGCGCCATGTCGTACCCATCCCACTGGGAGCCGTCCTTCGAGATCATGGACGCGAGTGGCGGCACGGCGGGTGCGGCAAGGACATGATGGCCCTGGTGTAGTAAGGTCATCCCTAAGAAGAGGAGTCGAGGAGCCTTGATGTTCGACAAGCCAGTCTTGGTTACGGGCGGTGCTGGATTCATTGGATCGCACCTTGTGGAGACCCTGGCGAACGCGCGGGAACGCATTGTCGTGTTCGACAACTTCACGACGGGTACCAAGGGCAACTTGGCTGGGGCATCGGCGTGGGTGGACGTCGTCGAGGGCGACGTACGCGATCTTGACTCGCTCCGCTGCGTCATGGAAGGCGTGGGCGTCGTGTTCCATCTCGCCGCCGTGTCTGCGGTTGCGCCTTCGGTGAAGGATCCCCTGACCACCAACGCCGTGAACGTCACGGGGACTCTCAACGTCCTCCTCGCGGCGCGCGACGCGGGGGTGCGGCGCGTCGTCTTCGCCTCGTCGGCCGCGGTGTACGGATCGGATCCCTCGCTGCCGAAGACGGAGACTCACCCTCCCGATCCCTTGTCTCCCTATGCGGCGACCAAGCTGGCGGGGGAGATCTACTGCCGTGTCTTCGCGAAGCTGTACGGGGTGGAGGCGGTGGCTCTGCGGCTGTTCAACGTGTATGGCCCTCGTCAGAACTCTGCGTCCGAAGACTCGGGGGTCGTGACCCGTTTCCTCGCCCAGCTGGCGAGCGGGCAGCCGCCCATCATCGACGGCGACGGCGAGCAATCGCGGGACCTTGTCTACGTTGGCGACGTCGTCGGAGCGTTCCTGCGCAGCTGTGAGGCCCCGGGCGCCAGCGGCGAGGTGTTCAACATCGGATCAGGACGGTCAACGAGCATCAACGAGCTTGCGAAAACGCTCGCGGGGATCGCCGCCCCGGACCGAGTCTTGCGCCCGATCCATCACCCGGAACGGGCAGGCGACGTGCGCCACTCTTGCGCCGACATCTCGAAGGCGCACCAGATCCTCGGATACGCGCCGGCAGTGGAACTGGCCGACGGCCTCGCGCGCACGCTCGCGTGGTGGCGCGAGAGCGGGCAATCCCCATGAGGAAGCCCAAAGTCCTCCAGGTGTGCGCGGTCGACATGTCCGCCGGACTGTTGCTTCGTCCTCTGATCCACGCGTTGCAGGAGGCGGGAGCCGAGGTGCACGTCGCGTGCTCTCCTGGGAGGGAACTCGACCGCCTGGCTGCGGAGGGCGTTCCGGTGCAGCCCGTGCGGATCGCGCGGAGGATCTTGTCGCTGCGTCATCCGGTTTCGCTCGTCCAGCTGGCGCGGCTCATTCGCCGGGAGCGCTACGACTTTGTCCACGTCCACACGCCGATTGCCGCAGCGCTCGGACGCGTGGCGGCGCGGTTGTCAGGAGCGGGGCCCGTGGTCCTGTACACGGCCCACGGCTTCTACTTCCACGACCGCATTCGTCGGGTTCCCCGCCGTGCTCTCATCTAGTTCGAGCGCTTCCTGTGCCGCTGTTTCGCCGACTTCCTCCTCACGTGAGCTGCGAGGACAGAGACACAGCGATCCGAGCGAACCATCCCGTCGGTGTGCGTTGCGTGGCTTTAGAGCGTGGGGGGATCTCTCTTGGTTCGCTGCGAGCCTCACGGTCGGGGCGCCACGGACAAACCTCGGTCTTCGGCTCAAGGAGAGGGTTGTTTGCCTCGTGGGCCGTGCGGTCAAGGAGAAGAGGAGCCTCGACATTCCCTAATCATGACGGCTGTGCGTTCTGTACAGGTGTTAGCTACGAGGTGGGTGCAACAGATTCCTCAGCTCCAACGGCGTAGTCGGACAACCGCCGAAGTCCCCGAGGAAGAAGTCAAGAAACCGCCGACATCGATCGAGAAAGCCGTTGAGGTCGCGCTGTGTGCGGACAAACGGCGTATGCCCGGGCTCGACAGACGGGCTGTGAAATGCAAAAGAGAAGACTCGCAGCCCATCGGCATACAAATCGCGGACCAGCTTGACGTGGTCGCGAGATTGGCAACCTTCCGGCGACAGCCAGATCTTGTGGACCAGATCGAGGCGGGCGAGAACTCCGATCGGATGAAGCGGTGCAAGGCTCGGGTGGGACGCCATCCCGTGCAAACCCGAGCCCCAGCGTCGCAGTCGGCCGGAAAAGCCGACGGTCAGGGGCAACTCCAGGAGCCTGCGACGGTCGCCGAACCAATAGGGATGAGCGGAGCTGGCCGAGAAGTCTGGGCCATCATCGAGGGAGTAGTCCATGCAAGGGCACACACTGAGATCCACCTGATAGCCCTGCTCCTCCAACGTGGCGGCCGTGGAGGGGCCGATGCCATAGCGGCCTGCTTTGTAGATCACTGGGCGATCGCCGAATCGCTTCTCGATTTCGTCGCCGAGCACACGAAGTTTGTCTGCCTCCAGCGCGGACGGCAGGTTGCCGGGATAACTGGTGCGCCGGGTGACCGTCTCTTCGAAAGGCGGGTTCACCCAGGGATGGAGGTGAGCCCCGACTAGGCATCGCTTGTCAGCGAGAATCTCTTGAAGCGGCAAATATCCATCCGGTTGAGAAGCGACAGGGTAGTCGACGACGTAGACGGGGGTGATACAGAACTCATCCAGAATGTCTTGAACGCGTCGAATCTGCCGCATAGCCTGGACCGCCGTGTTCTTGCGCGAGAAGCCGCTGCGCCAGTCGAACTCTTCCTCGGTGTCGATGACGACAACCAGCCGGGGCTTTTCTCCGGGTGTCAGGCGGCAATAATCGTCGGGGCGAGGGTTCAGCAGGCTCATGTCGCGAGTTCAACTCCCTTCTTATCGCATCCCATTGCAGATGCACACACGGAGGCACTGGGACCGGATGGCCGGGGAGTCTCCGCTCCGAACGGAAGCAACTTGAGAGGCTGACCAGACTCCACACGGCAGTACGTCCAACTGACGACCTCCGGCCAGTCTAGCCCCCGAACGGAGTCCGAAGAGCCTCTTCAAAGGTCTCGACGCTCCGAGCGAGATCAAACTGCGCGACGCGTAGCCGACCACGCTGTCCAAGCTCCTTTCGCATGACGTCATCTCCGAGAAGGCGGTTGATCGCAACGGCCAGCGCCGACGGATCTTCTGGGCGTACGATCAGGCCGGCCTCTTCTTCGCCAAGGTACTCCCTCAAGCTCGGCGAGCAGTCGGTTGCTACGATGGGGAGTTCCAGCGCCATGGCTTCTCCGATGACTCTCGGTAGCCCTTCCGTAAGCGACGAGAGGACAAAGATGTCCGCACGAGCCATGAACTGCCATGGGTTGGGTTGAAGGCCAAGGAAGTGAACGCGGTCCAGAACGCCACACTCCTCCGCGATGGCCTCAAGACGCTTGCGCCCCTCTCCATCGCCGACGATCGCGAGGCGGACGTCCGCCCCAAGCAGCGGCAGGGCCCTGATCAGGAACTCAAACCCCTTCAGCTTCACCAGGCGCCCGACTGCGACAAGCAAGGGGCGCCCACGCGGAGTGAACCAGGGATCGGCCACGGGCTCGGTTGCCTTCGTTCTCACGGTCTGGATGTCAATCGGGTTATGCACGACAGAGATCCTCTCGCCGGGAATCCCGAAGCTGCGGACCAAGTCCTGTTTGATCCCCTCCGCTACAGCGACAACGCGGTCGGCGCGTGGGTAGAGCCAGCGCACGAGTAGCCGCAGGGCGACGCGCTCGTGCGGTCGAAGGTTGCTGTGCATGAGGATTCGGCTCGTGGTGTCGTGAACAGTCACGACCACTCGCAGCTCCGGGCAAAAGAGGACCTTGGCGAGGACGGCGACTACATTCGGATGGGTAATGAAACTCACGATGAGATCCGCGCGTTCCTGCCTTGCCACGCGTGCGAGGCGTCGCGCCTGCCTCACCAGCGAATACGCTTGGAAAACAGGAGAGACCGCACGCCCAAGCGCCGCACTGCGGCGGAGAAGGGCCTTGACGGCGGTTGCTGTCGGGCCCAGCGGCGCGCAGAACCTGATCACCTTTACGTCAGCCTGGAGCTCCTTCGCGAGCGAGCCAAAAGGCTTGTGGCTGAGAAGCACCGGCTCGACGCTGCGAACGTGGTTCAAGAAGTGAACGCAGGTGCGCTCGGCACCGCCCATGGACAGGGTAGGGATGAAGAAGAGCGCAGTCCTAGACGCCTCCCGCGCATCACAGAAGGGTTCGCACGAGTCTTGCCCCGTCCCGGCAGCCGGGACCTCTCCCGCGGCTCCGCGACCGTACAGCAGCTTCCCGCGCCTGCCGGGGTTCTTTCTCTTCCTGCGCGTGGCGCTCACTCTCCTCGGGCTGCGGCCGAAGAACCATAGCCGAGCGCGCTGTACGGCACAACTTCCCAGCGAATGGAGTCGCCCCACTCCAGGGGACGGTGTAGCGTCGCACTCGGGGTTAAGAAGAGAGTGCTAATGCGCTCTTTTATGAAGGCGCACACGCTACTTTACGAAGGCGCGCAAGCTCGGTCCTCACGAAAGAGCGCACCGCACCCTTGTTGTGCGAGGCGGCTCGACGGTTCTCGTTGTCAAGCCGCTAGGGAGAAGCCTTGGTGAATGGCGGCTTCTCCTGACCGGGTTTCTATCGTAGGCGTCGGAGACCAACGCGACGTCGGAGGCAAGCTCACGACGCTACAGCGTGTATCTCGGCTTCCCTGTGCGGATCTTCCTGGGCGTCGTGGCGCACCCGAGCCGTCGGGAGCTCGACTTCAAGGTTCCTGACACGAGCGGCTAGAGTGTCCAGTTTCGCAGTGGTGTTTGCAGCTGGCAACCGCAGAGCGCGCAGAGGACGCAGAGAGAGCACGGTCACTGTAGCGTCGCACCTTGTGTGCGACGTTGCTGTGTCGAACACGACGTCGGAGACAAGCTCTGACGCTACAGCAGAGAAGTAGAATCGCCGCGAGTCTCTTGGCGGTCTCGGCGAGCTTCGCGTGATGCGCGCGCCGTCTCGCGCCGAGAGCGCAAAGGCCCGAAGTGTCAACACTTCTCCGGCACTGGACAGGCTAGAGTCGTGCACCCTGTGCGCTGCCGTGATGGGTTCGCGGATATGGTAAGGTTGTTCGGGAAAGGCGGGGCTTCCTCTGTGGCCCTGTGCGGCGGAGTTCACACGAAGCGGGGGGTGCGATGATTCTGGTGACGGGCGGCGCAGGATACATCGGCAGCCACTGCGTCAAGCTACTTCTCCGCCAAGGATACGAAGTTGTGGTCCTCGACAACCTGTCTGAAGGTCCACGGGAAGCCGTCTTGTCCGACCACTTCGTTCACGGCGACCTCCTCGATGTCCAGCAACTTGAGCGGGTGTTCACCACGTATCCCATTGAGGCCGTAATGCACTTTGCGGGCCTGATCAGGGTTGGGGAATCAATGAGCGCCCCGGACCTCTACTATCGAAACAACGTGACCGCTACGATCAATCTGCTTGGCCAGATGCGCGTTCATAATGTCGATCGACTGATCTTCTCGTCGAGCGCGGCGGTATACGGGAACCCGACGCGAACCCCGATTCCAGAGGATGCTCCCAAGAACCCAACGAGTGTGTATGGCAGAACGAAGTGGCTTGCGGAGCAGATCATGAGCGACTACTCGCTCGCCTACGGTTTGCGTTACGTCGCACTGCGATATTTCAACGCGGCCGGCTGTGACCCTGAGGGGCAGCTTGGCGAGAACCACGACCCCGAAACCCACTTGATCCCGCTCGTTCTGGACGTCGCGCTTGGCAAGCGCGCCAACATCCAGGTCTTCGGGAGCGACTACAACACTCACGACGGCACGTGCATTCGGGACTACATCCATGTGCAGGATATCGCCAAGGCTCACGTGCGAACGTTGGAGGCCCTGGTTGGCGGGCATCCCGGGGGAGTGTACAACCTCGGCCTGATGGCCGGGTTCTCGGTGCGAGAGGTCATCGATGTCTGCCGGAGAGTCACCGGTCGGCAGATCGCGGTTGTGGAGGCTGAACGGCGAGCCGGCGACCCCGCGGAACTCGTCGCAGATTCGACACGGTTCCGGCGTGAGTTCGGGTGGGCTCCTGAGATCGTGACGCTTGAGGAGATTGTGGGAAGCGCATGGGCGCGCGTAAGATCGAACCCCACGTAATCCGTGATTGCGGGGCGCGTGAGGGGAATCGAGATCATGGGAATGGGCGTGCGCACAGTGGCACGTGAGGAAGAGACGCCGGTTCGTAAGGTTCTTTTCGTAGCGACAGTCTACAATCACCTGGCGATTTTTCACCTTCCTTTCATGCATTTGCTTCAGGAACGAGGGTGTCAGGTGCATGCTGCAGCCTCCCCGCTCTCGGGCGGCAAGAGCAAGAGCAGGATTGAGATGGCTGGGTTCAAGTGCTGGGATGTCCCATTTGCCCGGAGCTTGTCGAGCGTGGGCAGTCTCCGGGCC
>Ga0315287_10004090_pt1 | contig 14178 bp, 12 predicted proteins | sample YL17G11_0_MG_FD_205037 | JGI IMG/M metagenome (GOLD analysis project Ga0315287, IMG submission 205037) | Sediment microbial communities from Yellowstone Lake, YNP, Wyoming, USA - YL17G11_0 | ecosystem: Environmental > Aquatic > Freshwater > Lake > Sediment | place: USA: Wyoming | collected... | reverse complement strand
CCGCCCGAGAGCCCCTCGCGCGCCCGCTCCCCGCCTGCGCCACCGTCCCGCGCAGGACTCTTCTCTACAGCCCCCCAACGTCAAGGGCAGCAGAAGCGTGAACAGGCCCTAGCTGCTCCCCGCTGATCAGGATTGCCTTTCCAGCCGCCGTCAGCCGTCAGCTGAACGACGCGCCCGGCGGCTCGGTCGCCCGGACGTAGCGGGCGTGGATGCCCGGCAGCGAGGCGAGCACGGCATCAGCGCCTTCGATCGGGGACGCCGCGGCCGGCAGGCCGCGCAACGCCTCGCCGAGCAACTCCACCGACAGCCGTTCCGACGCCGGCACCGACACCGGGGCGAAGCTGATGTGCCAGGGCTCCGGGCCGACGCCGCCGCGGTCCTCGACGTAGGGTCGGAAGAAGCCGAAGCGGTGCATGTTGGCGCCGAGCCAGGCGTCGAGGCGCTCGAACGGGCCGCCGGTCGCGAACTCGGCCGGCACGAGCTGCGGCACCACGCCCACCGGCAGTGCCGCGCGGTCGATCACGTCCAGGTCACTGCCCCAGTGGTGACGGCTCGCGCCGGGCAGCGCCGACCACGCGAGGATGGCCTCGATGCGCTCGGGCGGCGGCAGCGCCCGCGCCTCGAGCGCCTGACCGGCACGGTCGAGCACCGGCCGCTCGCCACGGAACTTGGCGTTCCAGATCGCGAGCTGGCGGTCGAAATCACGGAACGAGGACACCGGCTCGAGGTCGATGCCAGCGGCGAGCGCCGCGCCGCGCATCGCCAGGAACGGCTCGACCGCGTCGCGATGCAGCGTGCAGCGCGGCACCACGAGCTCGACCACGTGGCTGCGCGCGCGGCCGGTCAGTTCGAGCGCGTCGAGCATCGTCGTCGTCACCGTCCCGCGCCACCGCCGCGCCCGGCCGCCGTGCCACCGGCCCCGGGACCGGCCGCCCCTGGCGCCGCCGCCACGCGCTCGCGCTCGACCGTGTCCATCGCGTCGAGGAACACCTCGAGCGGTTGCGCGCCCGAGAAGGCATAGCGCCGGTCGAAGATGAAGGTCGGCACGCCGCTGATGCCCCAGCCCCGGGCCTGGGCCTCGAGGGCCTCGACCTCGGCATGACGGGTCGGGTCGGCGATCGCCTGCAGCGCGGCCTCGCGGTCCAGCCCGCAGTCGACCGCGAGGTCGGCGAGCACCTGCGGGTCGGCGATGTCGCGCCCCTCGGTGAAATGCGCCGCAAGGATGCGCTGCTTGACCAGCGTTTGCCGCGCGCCGCCGCGCTCGCCCGCCCAGCCGATCAGCACATGCGAGCGGCGGGTGTTCGGCGCACGCGTCACGCGGTCGAACTGGAAGTCGATGCCGAGCGGCCGGCCGAGGTCGAGCAGTGCCTGCTGGCCGGCGGCGAAGCGGTCGACGTCGCCGAAGCGGCGCAGCATGTAGGCCTTGCGGTCCTCGCCCTCCGGGGGCAGGTCCGGGTTCAGCTCGAAGGGCAGCCAGCCGAGCTCGACCTCGAGCACGGGCCGCGCCGCCAGGGCTTCCTGCAGCCGCGCGAGGCCGACGTAGCACCAGGGACATATCGTGTCGGAATAGACCTCGATCTTCACTTTAAGGGGGTCCTTCTTGTCGCCAATGGGCTACAGGCGTAAGAGATTTCGACTGTGGTGGGCCGGCCGACGGCCGGAGTAAGATGCCCTAAGGATAACGGGGCTCCATGCCTCGTCACAGCAAAAGGGGATGCCCGCCGAGCCGCCACCGGCCGCAGCGGGCGGGAAGTGCGGAGCATCGGCCTACAGAACAAGTTCGTCATGGCATCCCTGCTCGTCACGCTGTGCCTCGTGGCGGCGATGGGCGGCCTGCTCTGGTATCACGTGGTCCAGGACCGCGTGGTGCTCACGCGCGTGGCCATCGAGGAATCCCGCGAGCAGATGCAGCGCGAGGTCTCGCTGCGTGCCGGCACCGTGGCCACCTCGGCCGCCGCGCTCGCCGCGCCCTCGCTCGCGCAGCGCGACCGCACCGATCTCGCCCGCCGACTGCAGCCGCTGCTCGATGACCCGACGCTGATGGCGCTGACCGTGGTCGACACCGAAGACCGCGTGCTGTTCGCCTCGCGTCGCAGCGCGCCCGACGCCGCGCGCCCGATCGGCGCCGCGGCCGCGCCGGTGCGCGCGATGCTCGAGTCGATCCCGGGCACGCGCACGCCGCGCACGCTCGGCGAGGCACGGGTCGAACTGCTCGGCCCCGTCTCCGGCGGCCTCGATGGCGCCGGCATCGGCACCCGCCTCGCGACCGCGCAGTCCGGGCAGGTGCGCGCCATCGCCCTCGCCACCGGCCTCATCGCGCTGCTCGGCCTCGCCGCCGCGGCGCTGGCCGCGGCCTGGGTTGGCCGGCGCATGACGGCGCCGATCGCCGGCCTCGTCAGGAGCGCCGAGCGCCTCGGCCACGGCGACTACTCGCGCCCGGTCGACGTGGTGCGCCACGACGAGCTCGGCGATCTGCAGGCCGCGCTCGAGCGGATGCGCCAGCGGCTGCGCCAGACGACCATCACCAAGGACTACCTCAACAGCGTGCTCGGCAGCATGACCGACGCAGTGTTCGTGACGTCGCCGGACGGCGTCATCAAGGTCGCAAACTTCGCCGCCTGCCGCCTGCTCGGCTTCTCCGAAGAAGAACTGATCGGCAAGGCCATCTCGTTCGTGCTGGATGACTCCGAGCGCGACAGCTTCGACCTGCAGCAGGCCTCGAACGACACCCGCGAGGCGCTGGTGCGCAACCGCCAGGGCCAGACGATCCCGGTTTCGCTGACCGGCTCGCCAATCACCAGCGACGACCCGCAGTTCCAGGGCGTGATCTTCGTCGCGCGCAACATCACCGATCGCAAGCGCGCCGAGCGCCGCATCCGCTACCTCGCCCGCTACGACGCGCTGACCAAGATCCCGAATCGCATGCAGTTCCAGCACCTGCTGCAGCAGGCGATCGCGCGCGGCTCGAAGAACGGCACCGCCGTGGCGCTGCTGTACCTCGACATGGACGGCTTCAAGGAGGTCAACGACACCTTCGGCCACTCCGCCGGCGATCGTGCGCTGGAGGTGCTCTCCGAGCGCCTGACGCGCATCGTGCCGAAGGAAGCCGTGGTCGGCCGGCTCGCCGGCGATGAGTTCGCGATCTTCCTCGACGGCCTGCCCGCCGCAGCCGACAACCGCGGTCCGATCGCGCACCTCGCGCGCTCGATCCTCGATGAGGTCGGCGCCGCGTACAACGTCAACCAGGAAGAGGTCTTCCTGACCGCGAGCATCGGCATCGCGATCTCGCCGCGCGACGCCGAGAACGTGATCGATCTGATCCGCAACGCCGACGCCGCGATGTACGCCTCCAAGCAGGGCGGCGGCAACACCTTCTCGTTCTACGTGCCCGAGATGAACGCCGCCGCAGTCGAGCGGCTGATGCTGAAGAGCAAGCTGCGCCGCGCGCTCGAGCGCGACGAGTTCGTGGTGCGCTACCAGCCGAAGGTCGACCTGCGCACCGGCCGCATCATCGGCGCCGAAGCGCTGCTGCGCTGGCGAATCCCGGGCCAGGGCGACATCTCGCCCTCGCAGTTCATCCCGCTCGCGGAAGAGACCAACCTGATCCTCGAGATCGGCGAGTGGGTGCTGAACCGCGTCTGCATGGACTACCGGCGGATGCTCGACGAGATCCGCAACCCCGGCCGCATCTCGCTGAATCTTTCGCTGAAGCAGCTGCGCCAGGCGAGCTTCATCCTTCGCTGCCGCTCGGTATTCCGCAAGCACGCCGTCTCGCCGACCGCGTTCGAGCTGGAGATCACCGAGACCACGCTGATGGCCGACTCCAAACGCACGCTGAAGCTGCTCGACGAGCTCTATGCGATGGGCCTGCACCTCTCGATCGACGACTTCGGCACTGGCTATTCCTCGCTGTCGGCGCTGCAGCAGTTTCCGATCGGCACGCTGAAGATCGACCAGTCTTTCGTGCGCAACGTCGGCGAGGACGAGAACGACGCGACCATCGTGCGCACCATCATCGAGATGGGCCGCAACCTCGGCATGGACGTGATCGCCGAGGGCATCGAGTCGGTCAAGCACCTCGACTTCCTGCGCTCGCGCAACTGCAATTTCGGCCAGGGTCGCCTGTTCGGCGAGACCCTGACCGCCGACGACCTGCGGATGCTGATGCTGCGGCAGGAGTCGGGCATCATCCCCTACGCCTCGCTGCTGCCCGCGCCCGGCCAGTCCTCGCTCAGCGCCTGAGCGGCGCTCCATGATCAACCTCCGCGAGATCCGCCTGCGGCGCGGACCCGAACCGCTGCTCGAGAACGTCACCCTCAGCATCTTCCGCGGCGAGAAGGTCGGCATCGTCGGCCGCAACGGCGCCGGCAAGTCGACGCTGATGGCGCTGATCCGCGGCGAGCTCACACCCGACGCCGGCGAGTTCGAGATCCCCGGCAACCTCGCCTTCGCCTCGGTGCTGCAGGAACTGCCGCATTCTCAGCAGGCCGTGGTCGAACACGTGATCGACGGTGACGAGGCGCTGCGGCGCACCGAGGCCGAGCTTGCCGCGGCCTACGAGACCGACGACGGCCTGAAGCAGGCCACGCTGCTCGCCGACTACGAGCACCAGGGCGGCTACACCGCGCGCGCCCGCGCCGCCTCGCTTCTCGACGGCCTCGGCTTCGAGGCCGACGCGATCGATCGCCCCGTCAGCGAGTTCTCGGGCGGCCTGCGGATGCGCGCGAACCTCGCGCGCGCGCTGATGTGCCGTTCCGACGTGCTGCTGCTCGACGAGCCCACCAACCACCTCGACCTCGACGCGGTGCTGTGGCTGGAGATCTGGCTGCGCGCCTACGGCGGCACCCTGCTGCTGATCTCGCACGATCGCGAGTTCCTCGATTCGGTGGTCGGTCGCATCCTGCATCTCAGCGACCGCAAGATCATGAGCTACGCCGGCAACTACAGCCACTTCGAAGAGCAGTCGGCGGCGCAGGCCGCGCAGACCCGCGCCGCGAACGAGAAGATCCGCCGCGAGGCGGACCACGTGCGCAGCTTCGTCGAGCGCTTCCGCGCCCAGGCCAGCAAGGCGCGCCAGGCGCAGAGCCGCCTCAAGTGGCTCGAGCGCCTGCCCTCGATCGTCGAGATGCACAGCGAGCACAGTTTCGAGTGGGAATTCGCCGCACCGCGCAAGGTGCCGCGGCCGCTGGTCGCGCTCGACGACGTTGCCGCGGGCTACGGCACGCGCGTCGTGGTCGGCGGCGTCAAGCTCTCGCTCGGCCCCGAGGCACGGCTCGGCATCCTCGGCCGCAACGGCGCCGGCAAGTCGACGCTGATGCGCCTGATCGCCGGTGAGACCGAGCCGATGGCAGGCACCCGCACGCCCTCGCCCGACCTCGAGGTGGGCTTCTTCGCGCAGCTCGAGGTCGACCAGCTCGACAAGGACAGCACCGCGCTGCTCGAGCTGACGCGCCGCGGCGGGCCCGAGATGCGGCGCTGGTCCGAGCAGATGCGCCGCGACCACCTCGGGCAGTTCGGTTTCAAGGGCGAGCGCGTATTCGAACCGGTGTCGCGGTTCTCGGGCGGCGAGCGCGCGCGCCTGTCGCTGGCGATCCTGGTCGCGCGCCGCCCGAACCTGCTGCTGCTCGATGAGCCGACCAACCACCTCGACTTCGAGATGCGCGAGTCACTGCTGCTCGCGCTGCAGGATTTCGCCGGCGCGGTGATCATCGTCTCGCACGACCGCTCGCTGCTGCGCGGCGTCTGCGACGAATTCCTGCTGGTTGCCGACGGCGAGGCGCGGCCGTTCGACGGCGACCTGGAGGACTATGCCGCCTGGCTCGGCAAGCGCCGCGCGGGCGTCTCGCAGAAGGCCGCGGCGCCCGCCACGAACGGCGCAACCTCCAGCGCCGAGCGTCGCGAGCAACGCCGCGGCGATGCGGCGGCGCGGCAGAAGCTCGCACCGCTGCGACAGGAGCTGGAGAAGATCGAGACGCAGCTCGGCACGCTGACCGCCGAGCGCCATCAGCTCGAGCGACAGCTGGCGGATCCCGAGGTCTACGAGGTACCGGCGACGCAGCGCGACCTGACCGCGCGGCATGCAACCCTGTCGAAGGAGGTGGACCGGCTGGAGACCCGCTGGCTGGAGCTGACCGAGCAGCTCGAGGCCACCAAAGAAAAGGGCGGATCTCTCGATCCGCCCGAACGGGGGTCTCTCGTCAGATAGGACGGTTGACGAGCCGAGCTTACGCTTGGCCCCCATCTTGTCAACCTTATGTATGGTTCAGGACTATACAAATCCTATACATCTGGGCGTGACCGGCTTCCACGCGGACAAGCCCGCCTGATGGCTAGAATCTGCCCATGAGTTCCGAGGCGTCCGCGCAACAGCCCGACGCGACGACCGGCGATCCGCTCCCCGGGGGTGGCCCCGGGCGTCGCGGCGGCCGCGCGCCGTGGCGCCGGCCTCTGAAGCGCGTGGCCTGGCTGGTCTTCTTCGGCGCCTGGGCGGGCCTCGGCGCCTGGCACATGACCAAGCCGCTGCCGCCGGGCCTGCGGGTGGCGAGCGCCTGGGAGGAGGTACCGGCGGATTCGCTGCGCCTGCTGGTCGACCTGACCACCGCCGACGCCTTCGGCCAGCCCGTAGTCCAGCAGCAGATCTTCGACGAGACGCTGCGCGTCGTCGCCAACGCCCGCCGCTTCATCGTCCTCGACCAGTTCCTGTTCAACGACCTGCACGGCGCCCAGGTCGAACCGGCCAGCACCGCCGCGCGCACCGCGACGGGTACCGCTGCGTCCGAGTCGCCGCCTGGCGCCGAATCGAACCGGGCGCCGCTGCGGCCGCTGTCGCACGAACTCGCGGACGCGCTGCTCGCCGCGAAGCGCGCGCGACCCGCGTTGCGGATCCTGTTCGTCACCGACCCGATCAACGACGTCTACGGCGGCGAGCCGTCGCCCGAGCTTGCGCGGCTCGAGGCCGGCGGCATCGAGGTAGTGCGTACCGACCTCGACCTGCTGCGCGACTCCAACCCCGTGTGGTCGGGACTGTGGCGCCTGACCATGAGCTGGTGGGGCGGCGATGCGCGCGGCACGGGCTGGCTGCCCAACCCGCTGGAGACCGGGCCCTCGCGCGTGACATTCCGCGCCTGGGCGCGGCTGCTGAACTTCAAGGCCAACCATCGCAAGGTGGTGATCGCCGACGATGGCACCGAGCGCGGCACGCTGGTCGGCATCGTCGGCTCCGCCAATCCGCATGATGCCAGCAGCGCCCACTCGAACCTCGCACTGGAACTGCGCGGCGAGGCGCTGGCGCCGCTGCTGCGCAGCGAACTCGACGTGGCGCGGTTCTCAGGCTGGCGCGGCGCGGCCCTGCCGGTCGCCGACCCCACGCCACTCGCGACGAGACGCGGCGACACGCTGCGCGTGCGCGTGCTGACCGAGGGTGCGATCCGCGAGGCGCTGCTCGAGCGCATCGCGGGCGCTCGCGCCGGCGACCGGATCGATCTCGCGATGTTCTACGTCTCCGAGCGCGAGGTCGTCGAGGCGCTGCTCGCGGCTGCGGAACGCGGCACCGCAGTGCGCCTGCTGCTCGACCCCAACAAGGATGCCTTCGGGCGCCAGAAGGCCGGCATCCCCAACCGCCCGGTCGCCTCCGAGCTCGTGACGCGCAGCGACGGCGCGATCCGCGTGCGCTGGTATCGCACCCACGGCGAGCAGTTCCACACCAAGATGGTGCTGGTGCGCAGCGGCGAGCGGCTCTGGGTGACGATCGGCTCCGCGAACCTCTCGCGCCGCAATCTCGGGGACTTCAACCTCGAGGCCAACCTCGCCTTCGAGGCGCCCGTCTCGGCCTCGCTCTCGCAGCAGGTCGATCGCTGGTTCGAGACGCTGTGGAACAATCGCGCACCGGCGGGCATCGAGTACACCGCCGATTTCGGCACCTTCGCCGATCCCGCCCAGACCAGCTACTGGGCGTACCGCATCCTAGAGAGCAGCGGCCTCTCGACGTTCTGAACGCCGGCGGATGCGGCCGCAGCGCCGCCGGAGGCCGGCGTCGCTGCAGCCTCGGCCGCGAGCGACTCGAGCGTGCGCCGCACCACGTCGGCAAGCGCCTGCTGCGACGCCTGCTCGAACGCAGCCACGACGTCGCGCATGCGATCGTCGGCTGCATTCGCCTGCGCCTCGACGACGAAGCTCGCAACGGTGGCGCGATCGATGCGCCGCCCGACCGCCGCTTCGAAGCCGACCGTGACGCGCGGTGGCCGGCCCTTCGCCGGGTACTCCGCATCGAAGCGCCGGATCGTCAGACGCAGCGTGTAGTCGGCGGAGAACGGTGCGTTCTCGTCGAACACGGCGCGCAGCCGTCCCGCGCCGCGCATCGATTCGACCGCGAGCGTGCCGACGACCGCCGGCAACACGTCGACCCAGCGACTGGCGGCGAAGAAACCGAGGCTGCGATCGTCGCCGAGCAGCAGGATGCGATCACCCGAATAGCCCGGCTGGGCCACCACCCGCACCACCTTGAGCGAGGCGGAGGCCAGCAGGTCGGCGGCGGCACGGCTGCGCTCGCTCGCGCCGACGCCAGCGGCCGCTCCGGAGCCCGCGTCGGGGCCCGCACCGGGGCCCGGCGCCGCCACCGCCGGCGCCCGCAACACGTAGCTGACGGTCACCGTGTCGCGGGTCGTGACCCCCGAGCAACCCGCGAGCACGAGAGCCAGCAGCGCGCCGGCGACGGTGAACACGGGCTTCATCGGGGAATCTCCGTGCCGCGCTCGGCCGGCTGGTAGATCAGTTGCGACGGATCCTCGCGCAGCGAGCGCGCCAGCGCCTGCACTTCGACCGCGGCTTCGCGGCTGTCGCGCAGCAGCCGCTCGAACTCCGGCAGTCCGTCGCGCGCGAAACCGCGCACGTCGGCACGATTGTCCTGGATCGCCTGGTCGAGCTTCGCGGTGGTGCTCGCGAGGTTGTCCGCGACCACGCGCACACGACGGATCGTGGCGGTGATCTCCGGGCCGGTGTCGCTCGCCGTCGCGCGCAGCGTCGAGGCGACCTCGACCATGTCGGCCGACATCTTGCGCAGGTCACGCGCCAGCGCATTCACCTCGAGCATCGTCCCGGGCAGCGCGCGGCTGGCGAGATCGATGTTCTGCGCCATGTTGTTGACCGCGCGGATATTGGCGTCAGACAGCAGCAGTGTGAGACGCCGCGCCACCTCGCTCGCCTGCGACACCACTTCGGGCAGCGTCGAGAGGAAGGCGTCGAAATTCGAACGTACCGAGCGGATCACCGGGAAACGCTCGCTTGGCACCGGGGCCGAGAGGCGCTTGGCGCCGGCCTTGCCCTGCAGGTCGATGTAGAGCAGCCCCGTGACACCCTGCAGCGAGAGCTCGGCGACCGTCTCCTTCGAGACCGGAGCGCTGGAGTCGATGTCGACGATCACCTGCACGCGCGTCGCGGAGCGCGGGTCGATGCGCATCGAGACGACGCGGCCGACGTCAACGCCGAGGAAGCGCACCGTGCTGCCGCGCGTGAGGCCGCTGACGGAGCCGTCGAAGTAGACCTCGTAGCGCGTGTAGGAGCGCGCGTCGCGGCTGTCGGCGTACCAGTAGACGAACAGGCCGGCCATCCCGACCACCAGCAGCACGAAGGCGCCGACCGCGGCGTACCTGGCTTCACGCTCCACGGCGGGCCCCGAAACGCGCAGCCCGGTCGCCGTGGAAATAGGACTGGATCCAGGGGTGGGGGTTGGCCACGATCCCTTCCAGGCTGTCCGAAATCATCTTGCGGTCCACGATCACCCCGACACGATTGCAGGTTCGGAAAATCGTGTCCAGATCGTGGGTGATCATGACCACGGTCAGCGCCAGTTGCTGCTGCAGGCCGATCAGCAGCTCGTCGAAGTCGGCCGCGCTGATCGGGTCGAGCCCCGACGTCGGCTCGTCGAGGAACAGCAGCCGCGGGTCGAGCGCCAGCGCCCGGGCGAGCGCGGCGCGCTTGATCATGCCGCCGGAGAGCTGCGACGGATACTTGAAGGCCGCCTCGGCCGGCAGGCCGACGAGGCGTACCTTCAGCATCGCCAGCCCGTCGAGGGCATCGCGGTCGAGCGACAGGTGCTCGAGCATCGGCAGCTGCACGTTCTGCAGCACGGTCAGTGCGGTGAACAGCGCACCTGCCTGGAAGGTGACCCCGTAGCCGGCCTTGATCTCGCGCAGCTCGCGATCGCCCAACCGGGTCAGGTCGCGGCCGAAGATCCGCACCGAGCCCGCCTGCGGCCGCTGCAGGCCGAGGATCGTGCGCAACAGCACCGACTTGCCCGAACCCGAACCGCCAACGATTCCGAACACCTCGCCCTCGCGCACGGTCATGTCGAGCCCGTCGTGCACGACCTGCGTGCCGAAGCGGTTGATGACGCCGCGTACCTCGATCGCGGGCAGGGCGTCGGCCGCGGGCGTCGCCATCAGATGTCCAGCTCCATGAACAGCACCGCGAACAGCGCATCCGCCAGGATCACCAGGAAGATCGACTGCACCACCGCGACGGTCGTCAGCCGGCCGAGCTCGCGCGAGGACCCGCGCACCTGCATGCCGCGATAGACCCCAGACAGCGCGATCAGCAGCGCGTACACCGGCGCCTTGATGATGCCGACCCAGAACGTCGTGTCGGCGATCGCCTCGTCCATGCGCTGGATGTACTGGATCAGCGACATGTCGAGCAGCAGGCGGCAGAGGATCGCGCCGCCCGCGAGGCCGACGCCGTCGGCGATCACCGTCAGCAGCGGCAGTGCGATCACCAGGCCGAGGGTGCGCGGGATCACCAGCACATCGACCGGGTTGACGCCGATGGCCTTCAGCGCATCGATCTCCTCGTTCAGCTGCATGGCGCCGATCTCGGCCGCGAACGCGCTGCCAGAGCGGCCGGCGACGATGATCGCGGTGAGCAGCACGCCCATCTCGCGCAGCTGGCCGACAGTCACGAGGTCGACGACGAAGATGTCGGCGCCGAACTTCAGCAGCTGCTGCGCGCCCATGTAGGCGATGATCACGGCAATCAGGAACGCGATCAGCGAGACGATCGGGATCGCCGTGATGCCGGTGTCGTAGACATGGCGTGCGATCGAGATCGGCCGCCACAGCCGCGGCTGGCCCATCGCCGCCCACAGCCGCAGGTTGGTCTCGCCGATGAACTCGAGGCCGTGTCGCACCTGGATGGCGCGTGCCACCACTTCGCGGCCGAGCGCAGCCACCGGCGGCGCCTGGGCCCGCGCCGTCTGCCGCGCCGCCTCGACGCTGGCGGCCGCGCCCTCGTCCGCCCCGAGCGTATCGCCGACCAGGCGCACCGGTTCGGGGCGGCCGTCCGCCCAGCTCAGCGTCGCACCGGCCGCCTGCACGCGCAGATCGAGGCGATGCAGCAACCAGGCGCCGGAGAGATCGAGCGCGGTGGCGCCCGCGGTGTGCACGACGACCTCGCGGACGCCGGCCAGCGGCAGTGCCTCGAGCTGGGGCTCGAGCTGCGCCACCTCCGCCACGCGCCAATCGCCGACGAGCTCGACGCGCAGGATCGCACCCTGCGCCTCGCTGCGCAGCCCGGCGGTCGCGCCGGGATCGTTCAGGGCAGCTTCTTGTGTGACCCGTCGCACAGCGGGGCTTTGCCGCTCGCCTTGCAGGCGCAGAACCAGAGCTTCTCCGACTTCGCCGCGTCGTGCTTCATCGGCGCGAATTCCGAGCCCTTGTGCGACCCGTCGCAGAACGGCTGCTTGCTGGATTTGCCGCAGGTGCACCACCAGTAGGACTTACCGGCTTCGACATCGACGGGAATGGGGGCCTTGGCAGCGACGACGGGCGCGGGCATGGAGTCTCCGGGGATCAGGGACGGGGGTAGACTGTGAACAGTCTAACGTGGGAGCCGCGATGACGACCATCGGAACGCCCTTGTCCCCCTCTGCCACGCGCCTGCTGCTGCTCGGCTGCGGCGAACTCGGCAAGGAGGTCGTCATCGAGGCGCAGCGGCTAGGCGTCGAGGTGATCGGCGTCGACCGCTATGCCCACGCCCCCGCGATGCAGGTCGCCCACCGCTCGCATGTGATCGACATGCTCGATCCGTCCGCGTTGCGGGCCGTGATCCGGCTCGAGCAGCCGCATTTCATCGTGCCGGAGATCGAGGCGATCGCGACCGCCGAACTGCTGTCGCTGGAAAAGGAAGGCTTCACGGTGATCCCCACGGCGCGCGCCGCGCGCCTGACGATGGATCGCGAGGGCATCCGGCGCCTGGCCGCCGAGCAGCTCGGCCTCGCCACCTCACCGTACCGCTTCGCCCACACCGTCGAGGACTATCGCGCCGCCGTCGCCGCGCTCGGCCTGCCCTGCGTCGTGAAGCCGGTGATGTCGAGCTCCGGCAAGGGGCAAAGCGTCCTGCGCCGCCCCGAGGACGTGCAGCAGGCCTGGGACCATGCCCAGACCGGCGGCCGCGCCAGCGCCGCGAATTCCAGCCTCCGCACCGTCATCGTCGAAGGCTTCATCGAGTTCGACTACGAGATCACCCTGCTGACCATTCGCCATGCCGGCGGCGTGTCGTTCTGCGAGCCCATCGGGCACCTGCAGGTCGACGGCGACTACGTCGAGTCTTGGCAGCCGCACCCGATGAGCGAGCGCGCCCTGGCCGAGTCGCGGCGCATCGCGGCGGCGGTCACCGGCGAGCTCGGCGGCCGCGGCCTCTTTGGCGTGGAGCTCTTCGTCAAGGGCGACCAGGTCTGGTTCAGCGAGGTCTCGCCGCGTCCGCACGACACCGGCATGGTCACGATGATCTCGCAGGACCTGCCGCAGTTCGCGCTGCACGTGCGCGCGATCCTCGGCCTGCCCATCCCCAACATCCGCCGGCACGGCCCGTCCGCGTCGGCAGCGATCCTGGTGCCCGGCGACAGCGCGAACCTGCGCTTCGAGAATGTCGAGACCGCACTCACCGAGCCGGACACGGCGCTGCGCCTGTTCGGCAAGCCCGAGGTGCGCGGCAAGCGCCGCATGGGTGTCGCGCTCGCGCGCGGCGGGTCCATCGAGGCCGCGCGCGAGACGGCCCGGCGGATGGCCCGGACCATCGTGGCGGGGGCCCGCGCCGGCTGAGACCTCAGGGTCGCAGTCCGTTTTCGAAGGGTCGCGAACCCGCCGCACCGTCCCTGGCACGGCGGATTCGCCTCAGGTGTCGTCCCGCCAGCGGCGCAGCCGGATCGCGATCGCGAGCAGGGCGATCGCCGCGGCGACCCCGAGCCACAGATCCACGTTCAGCAGCAGCGGCGCGGCATTGATCTTCTCGTAGAGCGTCGCGACGCGTTCGACCTGCTCGGCGGTCGAGGCCTGCACGGGACGACCCATGCCCATGCCCATCGCGTCGAAGAAGCCCGTGAGGCGATAACCGATGAAGCGCGGCACGTAGTCGGTGCCCAGCGTACTGCGCTCGACCAGGCCGAGGATCAGGGGCGGGACCACCGCCCAGAGCACCGTCGCACGGCGCGCGGCCGCCGAGATCATCAGCAGCGCCGCCACGACCGGCGAATACCACAGCGCCGCGACCACGATGTTCAGCAGCAGCACGCCCTGCAGCGCGAACCACTCGAGGGTGTGCCACTGCACCAGCGGCCCGAGTTCCGTGCCCGAGTATTTCAGGCCCATCACCCCGAACACCACGAGGCTGACCACCAGCGACAGCACATAGACGATCAGCGGCACCGCCACCAGCGCCACCGCCGCCTTGGACGCGACCGTCATCGCATCCGACACCGGCAGCGACTTCCAGAACAGGATGCTGCGGTCCTTGCGTTCGCTGTAGAGCGAGTCGAGCAGGTAGAAGAACGTGACGACCATCGCCACCAGCAGCTGCGGCACCAGCAGGCCCGCGACCACGATGCCGAAGAACTTGCGCTGCTGCGGGCCGCTCATCGCCGAGACGAAATGCGCGCCATTGCCGTCGAGATGGATCTCCACCGAGCCGCGCGGCATGCCGCCGCCGAGCAGAGTGAAGACCACGAGCATCAGGGCCACCGCCAGCGGCGCGTACAGCAACCCGCGATGCTCCCAGAACTCGCGACGCAGCAGCGTGATGAACGTCGTCGTCGGGCTCATGCCGGAACTCCCTGCATTTTGGCCACGAAGAGATCGGCGATCGACGGCGTGCGCGTGTCACCGAAGCGCGCGAGCTCGGCGGCAGGGACGC
>Ga0315287_10004089_pt1 | contig 14178 bp, 12 predicted proteins | sample YL17G11_0_MG_FD_205037 | JGI IMG/M metagenome (GOLD analysis project Ga0315287, IMG submission 205037) | Sediment microbial communities from Yellowstone Lake, YNP, Wyoming, USA - YL17G11_0 | ecosystem: Environmental > Aquatic > Freshwater > Lake > Sediment | place: USA: Wyoming | collected... | reverse complement strand
GAGAGTGAGAGAGAGAGAGAGAGAGAGAGAGAGAGAGAGAGAGAACGAGGAGAAAAAAGGAAAGTGAGCGTCTTCCGAGTTTTTCGTCGACGTGAAGGAGAAACGGAAATCTAAAAAAAAAAGCTCACCACTCGGAGCCTCGGAGCCGCGCCTGCGAAACGCCCTGGAGAACACCGAAGCGCCAGAAACAGCAGAATCGGCAGCAGAGGTTGCAAACGCACTCGAAGGGGCTTCGCTGCCCTCGGTGTCGAAGCTCTGCGCCGTCCCTCCTCCGACTCCGACCCTGCCGCCGTCGCCCGCTTCGTCTTCGAGCGCCGCGGCCGACCCAGGAGGGGGAGGGGGCCCCACTGCGGCCGCGGCCCGCGCGCCGCGCAGGGGAGGCAAGGCGCCCCCGGCATCGACCCCTCCGGGGGCCGGGGGCACGGCGGGAGGGAGGCATGCGACGTTTGGAGGCGCGAGAGACGCGAAGGTGAACGAGGAAGAGGGAGCAGCGGAAGCGTCAGTGGCATTTCCAGCTCCGACAACCAACCTGATGTTTGCATCTGCGCCCAGCAGCGGCGCCGCCCCCGAAGCCGCGACGGCGCGCTCCCAGGCCGCGTGCAGCCCCTCCGCGACCGTCTCGAAGGCGGCAGAGGAAGAAGAAGGCCTGGTGCCTCCTTCGACAAAGTCCCCCGCGGCGGCCGCCAGCGCCGCGGCGGGGACGGCCTCTCCGGCGCCCTCGAGCAGCCTCCGCGCCTCGGCCGCGGCGCCCGCCGCCGCGGCGAGCCTCGCGAGCTCGACGAGCTGCGAGCGCAGCCGCGAGCCCCTCGGAGGGGGAAGCGACGGATGAGGCTTGTCCTCTTGGAGTTCGGAGGGAAGCACGGCCTCGACGACGCCCTGCCAGCAGCCCGCGGCGGCCCGCGCGCCGCGCCGCTCGGCCGCCGTCGCCGCGCCCGACGCGGCCGCCGTGCGCCGAACCGCCGGGTCCTCGGCCATGAGCGCCAGCGCCTCGTCTCGCAGCCCCGCCGAGGCCAGGTCGACTGCCAGCGCCGCGCGGGCCGCCCCGGCCAGGTCGTAGCCCCCGAGTAGGGAGCGCACGGCGGCGCGGGCCCTGGGGAGGCCGCCGGGGAGGATGCCACGCGCCGCCGCGGAGGCCCAGCCGGCGACGACCTGGAAGAGTTTTTTTGTTTTTCGTTCTTCTTTTTTTTGTGTGTGAGAGAGTTGTTCACCTTTTTTTTCCGTCGACCTCGAAACCCCCCGAAACTCAAATGAAACGCAAATACTGCTCACCGCCGCAACGACGGGCATCGCCCTGTGTCCTAGCGTCGTGATCGAAGGAGAGCAGGACGACGACACGCCGCCGCCGCCGCCGCCGAGAGAGCACCTCGCCAGCAGCAGCCGGTCCGGCGCCGCCGCCGCCAGCGAGCTCCTCGCCGCCGCGCCGCCGACCGAGCCCAGCGGGCGCAGCCTCCCGTCCCACAGCAGCTGCCACAGCTCCTGCGAGGCGTCGCACGCGAGCAGGGCGGGCCCGGCCCAGAGCACGTTCGTCAGCGGCGGAGAAGGAGAAGAGGAGGACGACGAAGAAGAAGAAGAAGAAGAGCTGTTGCGGCAGACGGCGATCGGGGTCAGGCTCGCCGACACGACGAGGAGCCTCCGCGTCGTAAGGACGGCCCCGGCGACGGAGGCGCGACCCGTCGCGCTGGCGTCGTCGCCGAAGGACGAGGCAAGCGGGGCCGGGAGCGGGGATGAGGAGCGCGTTCCTTCTCCCTCGTCGTCGTCGGCTCCGGCTCCGGCGCCGCCGCCTTCCTCCTCCTCCTCCTCCGAGGGCGTCAGCGGCTGCCACACCACCGACAACACAACCTCCCCGCGCTCCATCGGGAGCACCCTGGAGGCGACGAGCGAAGAAGCGGAGGAAGAGGCGCCCCTGCCTGAGGAGGAAGAAGAGGGAGAGGAAGCGCCGGCGGGAGGGGCCGCGTCGGAGAGGCACAGGGGCGCGCCCGGTGCCGTCTGCCACGAGAGGACGCCGCCGACAGCGGCGGAGGATCCCGCCAGAGGGTTCGAGCTGCTCGCCGCCGCCGCCGCCGCCGCCGCCGCCGCCTCCTCGCCGGGTCTGGGCAGGCTGTCCCACTTGGGCCCGGCGAAGAGCGCCGTCTGCGGGCCCCCCCCGGGCAGTTCGAGCCTCCTCGCCGGCCGCGGAGGCGACGCGAACCCGCCGCCGCCGCCGCCGTCGGCGCCGCTCCCGCCGCCGCGCTGGCCCCCTCCCCCGGACCCGACGGGGTAGAGCGCCACCTCGGCCCCTCCGGGCAGCAGCACCGCGAGCGTCGCGTCCGCCGCGCCGCAGAAGGCGCCGCCGGCCGCCGGGGCCGTCCACGAGGGAGGCGCCGGGGCCAGCGGCGGGCTCTGCCGATGCTGCTGCTGCTGCTGCTGCTGAGCGGCCGCGGGGGCCGGGGCGACGAGCAGCGTGAAGGCGCCGCCGTGCCTGCCCCTCGCCGCTGAGGTTCTTTCGTCGTTGCCGGCGGCGGCTCGGTCGAGCGGCGGCGAGTCGAAGAAGACCGCCCAGGCCCTGCGACCGGGGCTGTGGAGCACCTCCCTCGGGACCAGGGGCAGCGACGGAGGAGGAGAGCTCGACGACGGCGAGGAGGGGGCGCCGTCGCCGCCGCTGCCGCCGCCGCTGGAGGAGAGAGGAGGGGGCGAGGAGGCGACGACGGCGGCGCCTCCGGGCGTCGCCGCCGAGGGCAGCTCGCAGAGCCTCTTTGGGCGCGGCACCCCGAAGAAGCCGCTCCCTCCTCCGCCGCCGCTCGAGCTGCTGCTGCTGCTGCCGCCTCCGCCGCTCCCCGCCGCGGCGCAGAGCCACCCGCCGTCGACGAGGTAGAGAGGGCATGGCAGCGTGAGCCTCGGCGGCGGGGACTGCCGCGTCGAGGAGGAGGACCTCGGCGGCAGCCACCAGCCGAGGGAGGTGTGCAGCGCGGCGACAGGCGGCGGCCTCGCCGACGCCGCCCGCGGCGGCAGCGACGCCACGGCCACCCGCAGCAGCGAGGCGGCGGCCGCGGCGTCCCCCGGGAGGAGGCGGCACGCGGGCGCGCCCCGGGCAGAGAGCCACGGGTCGACGCTCTCGGCGCCGCCCTGGCCTCCTCCTCCTCCGTCGCCGCCGCTCGAGGTCGCCGCCGCCGCCGCTGCTGCTGCTGCTGCTCCGCACTGGAGCGCCAGGAGGCCGCCGACGGCCGGGTGGACGTGGACGGCTCTCAGCGCCGCACGCGAGGAAACGACGGAGGGAGACGCGGAAGAGGAGGACGAGGCAGACGGGGAGCGGGAGAGCGCGGCGCTCCAGTCGAGCGCCGATGACGGCGAGAGGGCAGCCTCCCTCCCCCCGCCGCCGCCCCTCTCAAAGCCGCCGCCGCCGCAGCAGCAGCAGCAGCAGCCTCCGCCGCCCCCGAGCGCCGCCTCGGCCAGCGCCTCCCCCGAAGGCGCGAGCGGGGACCGAGCCCACGCCACGGCCGAGGCGGAGCAGAAAACGTCCCAGCACGCGGCGGTGACGACGGAGCGGGGGCCGGCGGGGGCGGCGGCCGGGCGCGGCGCCGCGGCTCTCCTCCCGAACCAGAGCAGCGACCCGCCGCCGCCGCCGAAGCCGAAGCCGAGGGGCTCGGCCCCCCCGGCCATCGCCGGGTGCGCGTCGCTGCCGACGAGCGAGGGGGGGCCGCGGCTCGAAGGGGTGGAGAGTAGCGCGACGCCCCTCGGGGCGCCGCCGGCGCGGCTCGCGGCCTCGGCCGCCGCCGACGCCGCCGGGGGGAGCGAGACAGCGATGAGGGCCGCGCCGCCGCCGCTCCCGTGCCTGCCACCGCTCGACCCTCCGCCGCCGCCGCCGCCGCCGCTACTGCTCTGGGAGCTCGCGAAGGGGTTGGCCGCGACGGCGAGGCGCGGCGTCGGAAAGCCCGGGGCCTGCCCGAGCGGCGGGGAGGGGGGCGCCTCGCCCAGCGGGCCCGGCGGCGGCGGCGGCGGCGCGAGCGAGACCGTCCACACTGCCGCCAGCGCCGCGCTCGCAGCCGCGTCGCCTCCTCCCTCCGAGGCGGGAGCGTCGGCGGAAGAAGGGAGGAGGAGGGGCACCGCGAGCGCGGACAGGGTCCAGTCGCCGCTGCCGAGCGCGAGCAGCGTCGCCGGGTCCGACGGGTGCGCCGCGAGCGCGGCCAGCGGCCTGCGGCCCTCCCACTTCACGCGCGCCCCGCGGCGCTCTCCCGCCCCGACGCCAGAAGCCGCAGCAGCGGCGGAAGACGGGGAGCTCACGGAGGCAGCGCGGAGGTTCGCCGAGCCGGGAGGACAGTAGAAGACGATCGGGGCGGTCCCGCAGCACGAGACGGCGACGAGCACGCTCGCGTACCGCTTGTCGGCGGCCTTGGCCTGCGGCGGGACGAGCAGGCGGCGCCTCCAGGAGGAGGAGGAGGAAGATGAGGAGGAGGAGGAGCCGCCGCCGGCCTCGGGGGAGGGCGAGAAGAAGCAGACGGCGCGGTCGGCCGTCACTGTCGCGAGCCCGCCCGCCGCAAACCGCCCCCCCTTCCTTCCTCCTCCCCTGCTGCTGCTCGGCGGGACCGGAGAGTAGGCCGCGGCCACGGCGTCCCCGGCCGTCTCGCCGCTGGCGAGGAGCCCGCCCGTGTAGAGGTCGTACTCGGAGACGACGCCGGCTGCGGCCTGGGGGGGAGGGGGGGAGAGGTGTTTTTTGTTTTTTTGTTTTTTTGTTGTCGAGGTGAGAGGGAGAGGGAGAGGGAAGACGACGACAACGAGAGAGCGACGATGAAAAAAAAGAACGAAAAAGGAAAAAACTCCCTCTCTCCAAAGACTCACCACAGCGATCACGGGCCTGCTCGGGTGGATAGCGACGCAGCTGGCCTCGACGCCGCCGATGAGCCGAGAGGCCTCGACCTGGAGAGGTGTTGGAGAAGAGAGCGAAAAAAGAGGTGAGTTCTTGAGCAAGTTTTTTTACGGTGCCCATGGTCGATCGTCGATCGATTGCTTCTCTCGCGCTTTTCTCCCTTCTCTCTCTCGCGCTGCTTTCTCTGTTTGTCGCTCCGGGAGAGATCACATTTTTTTCTTCTCGCTCACATTAAACATCGCGCTAAAATCGACTGCGCCTAGGCGGGTCAGGCAGGAGCCTGACGAGCCCCCCGAGTTGTCTGCGACGACCATCGTTTTTTGCGTCGACAAAAAAATGAAAGAAGAAGAGAAGCAAAAATGGTTTTTTTTTTCGACCTCTATTTTTTCTATTTCATGTTTGCAAAAAGGTCATATTCTCTCTCTCTATTCCCTCTCCTCTCTCCTCTCTCCTCTCTCAAAACGGGCGAGCGAAGAGCATCCTTCGATGATCTCTTTCTCTACCAGGAGTCATCGTCAGAGGGAGGCGCCGCGGTCGCATACTTGTTCGCCGTCGCCGCAGCCGCAGACGCCACAGCCGCCCCTCCACCGCCGCCGCCGCTCGCAAACTGTGCCCTTCCGCGCCTCGACGCGCGCCCTCCCGCGATGATCAGCCCCGGGTCGACCTCGTCGCCGGAGAGGTTCTTGACGATCTCGACCTCGTCCTCATCGTCGCCGTCGCCGGATTTCTTCGCCTTTTTCTTCGGCGGCGGGGCGGCGGCGGCAGAGGAGCCGCCGGCAGCAGCGGGCGCCTCCTCTTCATCGCTCACTTCGTCGTCGCTGTCGCTGTCGTCCTCGTCGTCGCTGTCGTCGTCCGTGTCCTGTTTTTTTGTTTTTTTATTTTTGGCGATCGTGGTCGAGGAGTCGAAGAAGAAGAAAGAGGTAAGAGAGAACGAGCGATAGAGAAGGCGAAAGAAGGAAAGAAAGAACTATCCTCTAGAACAACTCCTCAGGTTTTTTCCTCTCCGTTCCTCCTCGTCTTTCTCAAACTCACCACGTCCGCGTCCTCGTCATCTTCGTCGTCGTCGTCGTCGCCATCATCTTTTGTCGCAGCTTTGGCCTTGAAGGGCCCCGTGGCTGGGGCCTTGCCCTTGTCCGCGGCGGTCGGTTTCGAAAGAGCAGCAGCAGCGGGAGCAGGAGCGGCGGGAGCGGCAACGGCAGCGGGAGCTTCGGCCTTCTTCACCGCCGGGGCTTCTTCTTTCTTCTCCGGTGCAGGCGCGGCAGCGGCTGCGGCAGGAGCTGTGTGTTGTTTATGCCGCGAGCATCATCGATGGGAGAGAGAGAGGAAGAGAGAGAGTGAGCGCGCGAGAGAGCGAGAGACAGAGGGGCATTGATTCTCGATCGACGCCGTCGAATTGGCGGAAAACGTCAACAGTCTTCTTCGGCCGTTTTTCTTCCGTCGGAGAGCATCGACGAACCCACCTGCCCCGGCTCCGCCAGGGTAGTCTCCGGCCTCCATGATGTGGGTGCTAAACAAGATAGAGAGAAGCGGAAGAGAGGCGGGGCTGGAGAGAAAAGACGCGAGGGAGAGAGCAGCAGCAGAAGAAGAAAAACGAAAAGAAGAGAAGTGTTGGGAACGACTCACAATCACCTGCAACTTTTTTTGACCAGAAACGATATGCATTGACGTTTCAGATGCCCCGGGTTTCCTGCGTCTCCTTCAATCAAGACGGTTCCAGGCTAGCCCTGGGCTTCGATGCTGATGACGAAACGGGTTCTTCTGGAGGTTTTTGCGTGTTCAGCTGCGAGCCCGTGAGCTTAGAGTCTTGCTCTCCTCTGCCAGCGTCGCCATCGACTTTGAAGACCTCGACCTCCGTGACCTCGGCGGCCCTCCTCTACAAAACCCGCGTCTCGGCCTTCGTCTTCGCCTCGCAGCCCAACACCGTCGCCCTCCACGACGGCGGAGCAGGAGGAGGAACGGGGACGTCCCAAACATCATCCTCGCTGCTCGGCGAGCTCTCCTTCCCGGCTTCCACAAGGGTGCTCGCCGTCCGGCTCCGCCGCGACGCCGTCGCTGTCGCGCTCTCCGACGGCAGGGCCGCGGCCTACTCGCTGGACTCGCTGCGCCTGCTCCGCTCGGTCGAGACGGGCCCCAACGAGATCGGGCTGCTGGCTCTGGCCGCGGGGGGATCGAGGACGGTCTTCGCGTGCCCCTCGAGCGAAGGCGGGACCGCGAGAGGCGGGACAGTGCGCGTCGAGTTTGCCGACGCGGGGAGGTCGGTGCTCGTCCGCGCCGCGAGGCACGGCGCGGCCGCGCTCGCGCTGAGCCAGTCGGCGGAGCTCCTCGCGACGGCCAGTGAGCGCGGCACGCTCGTCAGGGTCTTTGCCCTCGGGGATGAGTCCGGGAGCGGCGCCGCGAACGCCTCGGAGGCCGCTCTGACCCCGTGTCTGCGCGAGCTGAGGAGGGGCGGCGGCCCGGCGCGGATGCTCTCGCTCGCGTTCTCGCCGTCTGTCGCCCCTTCCTCTCCCTCTGCTTCCTCTTCTTCGTCGACGGCGGCGGCCGCGGCGGCGAAGGCTCCTCGGTGGCTCGCCGCGGCCTCCGACAAGGGCACGGTCCACGTCTGGAGCCTCTCCCGGCCTCCCCCGGCTCCGCCGACGGCGGCCGCGACGAGGAGCCGCCTCCTCCTCGCGGCCGCGGCCGCCGCGGCCGGGGCGCCCTCCCCCTCGTCGCTGGCAGCAGAGCGCTCCTCGTTCCACTTCAAGCTCCAGCAGTACGAAGGAGAAGGAGGAGGAGAAGGAGGAGGAGGAGGAGGAGGAGGAGAAGGAGGGGGAGGGCCCATGCTTGCGTCTCTCAGCTTCTCCCCTGGGGGGGAGGCGGTCTTTGCCGCCGCGAGCGCGGAAAGGGAGGGAGGGGGACGCTGCAGCCTCGTCGCGGTCGCGGTGCCCGGCGAAGACAACGGGGGAGAAGCCACTCCTTCTTCTTCCGCTGCCGCGGAGCTTTTTTGCGTGCCGGACCTTTTCGCGCTGCTTCCTCGGTAGCTTGCGCGCGCACACGCACGTGGTGTAAAACAATAAAGAAAAAGGGCGGAGGCCTCCTTTTTCTGTACAAAAAAAACATGTGGAAAAAAAAGAGGGAAACGAAAAACCATTTTTTTTCTTTTTAAAAAAAAAGCGAAAGAGAGACGGAGGAATTCGTTTTCTCTTTTCCGCGCTCTCGTCTTTTCCCATCTCGAGAAGCTCGGTTTTTTCCCTTTTCAACAGTCCAGAGGCTTCTTCTACGCTTTACTGAGCCCTCAGGGATCAAAAATGCAGGGCCTCGCGAGACTGCAGGCGAACGGGTGCGGCGGGAGGCATCACCTCTGCCTCCCGCAGCAGCAGCAGCGCCGTAGGCTAGGTGATCGGCAAAAGGCGCCTCTCTTTGCTGTCCCGCAACAGCAGCAGCAGCTTCGTTGCTCTGTTTCATCTCAGCCACTGGCGTCATCCATGCCTCTGGCATCGTCGAGGAAAGGCGTCGTCATCGCGCGGTCAGCAGCATCGGCAGCAGGAGCTTCTTCTTCTTCTTCTCCCTCCTCCTCTTCCAACAAGAACGACGACGGCGGCGGCGGTGGATTGCCCACTGCTGTCGTGCAGGCAGTCATGGTCGTCGCCGTCGCCGGCCTCGCGGCTGCATTTGCAGCGTGGAAGGCTGGGTACGGCCCCGTGATCCTGGTGAGTCGGGAGTTGAGAGTATGACGTTGGAAGTTTGGCCGCGAATGAAAACAATCTACTCAGCGGCGCAAAGCGACGGACAGCAGCGAAAAAAAACAAAAAAAGACACTCCTCCCTCCTCTCACCCCCACCCCCTCTTTTTTTTTTCCCCTGTCGCTCTCTTCAACTCCACCTCAGAGCGCCATCGACGCCTCCATCCTCTCCGGCGCCGTCCCGGCCTTCTCCCTTGTCTTTCTCTCTGAGCTTGGCGACAAGACCTTCTTCCTGGCCGCCCTGTTGGCCGCCAGAGCCGGGAAGAGGGTCGCGTTTGTGGGCTCGGTCGCCGCGCTCGCGGCGATGAGCGTCGTCTCGGCCGCGATCGGCGCCGCGGCGCAGCGCGTGCCCGAGACCTTCGTGTCCTCGAGCCTGCCGATCTCCAAGTGGGCGTCGGTGGCGCTGCTGGCGTACTTTGGGGTCCGGACTCTGAAGGCGGCGTGGGCGGCCGCGCCGGACGCCGCGGGCGAGGAGCTCGCCGCCGCGCGGGAGGAGCTCGGCGAGGGGGAGGCAGAGGGGGGGGCGGCGGCGGCGAGGGCCTCTCCGAGCAGGCCCAAGAAGGCGATCGACAGCAGGGACTCCTCCTCGGCCCTGGCCCGCGCGCTCGAGGTCGGCGCGATCATCTTCGTGGCGGAGTGGGGCGACCGCTCGATGCTCGCGACGATCGCGCTCGCCGCGGCGCAGGGCCCCGTGGGGGTCGCCGCCGGGGCGACCGCGGGCCACGCGCTCGCGACGGCCATCGCGGTGCTGGGCGGCGCGCTCGTCAGCCGGTGGCTGTCCGAGCGCGCGATCGGGTTCATCGGCGGCGGGCTGTTTTTGGTCTTTGCCGCCCTGACGCAGGCCGGGGTGATGTGATGTGAGAGCTGTGAGAATTTTTTTTTGAAGCGACCACCGAGAAGAAAAGAGAGTGACAGAGAGAAAAAGAGAAGAGAGAGAGAGAGAGAGAGGGAGGGAGAGAGGGAAGGAGGGAGGGAGGGAGGGAGGGAGGGAGAAGAACGCGACTGGTCTTCCAGCCAGTCGCGTGTAAATCTGAGAATCATTCATTCATCCAAAAGGTATTTGTTTTCCGTTTCAAAAAAGTAGGCATAGGGGAAAAGGGAACGGAGTGGGGGAGAGTTTTAGAGGTTGAGAAATTTTTCGGCTCGACAGCAGCAAGCACCCTCGCCACTTTTTTTTATTGAGAGAAAAGAACTCAATTTGCGCCCTTCAGTTTCTCTTTTGCCGATATTTTTTCGCGGATAGCGCCCCTCTCTCGATCTCATCGACACTGAGCAAGCGCGTCTGAGGAGATCCGAAGCGTGTTTCGCGCCCCTTTTCCATAAACATGCGCGGATTATTTGCGACGACGTCGTCGGCGGCAGCGGCGGCGTCGTCGTCGACGTCAACGCAGCGTTTAGCATCCGCGAGCAGCAGCCCGCCGCCCCTCCCGCGGCGCGCTCTGGGGCAGGCCTCGACCAGCGCGCCCGAATGGGCGGGCTCTATGGCTTGGCCATCGAGGAGCAGGCGAACTGTGAGCGCACGAGCGTCGTCGCCGCGGCCGTTTTCCGTGCAATCTTCGTCCTCCTCTCGTTCGGCAAAGCCGCCAGCAGCGTCGAGCTCCTCCACTCCTCCTCCGGCCTCGGCCTCTGTCTCTGCCTCGATTTCTTCGGGGGACTCCACCAGCGAGGTGCCCCCCGCCGTGCCCCTGGCCCTGGCCTCCGGCTCCGGAGGCTCCTACGACGAAGCAGAAGGAGCAGTAGCCGCACTTTCTTCCGGTTCCGAAGAGAAGACAGAAGAAAACGACGCCGTCGACGCTAACGACGCCGACGACGACGCCGACGACGGCGCCGCTCGGGCTGCGAGGGCCGCCGCGCGGGCGGCGGCCGCGGCCGTGTCCCCGGCCGGCGCCGCCGCCACCAACGCCCCCGTACCCGTCGGTAACTCCCTCTACCCTCCGGCCGAGCGCTCCCAGATCCGCGAGTCGTGGGACTCTATCATGCGCTGGTCGCGTGCGGCCTTCAGGGATCGCAAGCGCGGCTCGGCCTCGGCGCTCGACTCGACGTTCAAGGTCGCCGTCTTCGGCGGCGGCTCGTTCGGGACCGCGATGGCGGTGGCGCTGGCAAGGCAGAAGGCCGACCTGGACGTCTGCATGCTGCTGCGGGATCCGGCGCTGTGCGCGGACATCAACAGCAAGCACGAGAACGCGAGGTACCTCCCCGGAAGGTGAGGGCTTTTCTTCTTATCGTGTTCATTTTTTTTTCCTTTCTCTCTTTTTTGGGTGCGCGAGGTCTCGACAAAACACAAAAACAACTCAAAACAACGCACGCTCTTCGTCCCCGTCCTTCCTCCTCCTCTATTGCCTCCATTACCCCAGGCGCCTCCCTCCCAACGTCCGAGCCACGACCGACGCGGCCGAGGCGATCTCCGGGGCCCAGTACTGCATCCACGCCGTCCCAGTCCAGCACTCGCGCGCGTTCCTCGAGAGGCCCGAGCTCCGCGCCGCGCTGCCGGCGACGACGCCGATCGTCTCGGTCTCGAAGGGGCTGGAGGTGGGCACGGGATTGATGCTCTCGGAGCTGATCCCGGACGCGCTGGGGCGCAAGCACCAGCCGGCGGCGTTCTTCTCGGGGCCCTCGTTCGCGGCAGAGGTCGTCGACGGGCGTCCAACAGGCCTCGTCGCGGCCTCGCGGGACAAGGCGCTGCAGCGGCAGCTGCAGCAGCTGTTCGCGTCCCCCACCATGCGGGTCAACACGACCTCGGACGTGGTCGGCGTCGAGGTCTGCGGCGCCCTGAAGAACGTGCTCGCGATCGCCGCCGGCATCGTCGAGGGCCTCGGCCTGGGCAACAACGCCAAGGCCGCGCTGGTCTCTCAGGGGTGCGCCGAGATCCGGTGGCTCGCGGAGAAGATGGGCGCGAAACCGGAGACGGTTTCGGGGCTCAGCGGCATGGGCGACGTGATGCTGACGTGCTACGGCGAGCTGTCGAGGAATCGGGCCGTCGGCGTCAGGCTGGGGAGAGGGGAGGCGCTCGCTGACATTCTCGGGTCGTCGAGCCAGGTCGCGGAGGGCGTTGCGACGGCCGGCGTCGTTGTTACTTTGGCCCGCAGGTTCCGCGTCGCGCTTCCGGTGCTGACCGCGGTGGCGCAGGTGCTCGACGGGGCTCTGGCGCCGGCGGAGGCGGTGCGGATGATCATGAGCCTGCCGCAGATCGAGGAGCGGTGATTAAAAAGGTGATGTTTTTTAGTTTTGTTATTTTTCGTTTCTGTGAGTTTTTTTCAAAAACTTTCTTCACGAGAGGGTCTTGTTTTTCCCGTTTTCTTAGAATTTGTGATTCGTCTCAACGTCCATTATCAATCATTACAGAAGAGAGAAACCAGAGAAAGAAAGCCCTGGAAAGAATTTTATTGCGGAGTGTGTGTGATAGGGACCGGAAACGAATGGAAGGGGGGGCTCAGACGTGACAAAGGAGAAGAGGAAGAAATAGTAGACGAAACAGAAAACGGTCTCATCTTCTTTCTTCTCTTTATAAAAGGGCTCATTTTCTCTCTCCCTCGCCGCTCAGCCCCCGCCTCCAGAAGTTTAAAATCAGTTATAACTAAAAAACTCTGCATTAGATCGGGAACGAAATCAAAAAAACGGATCGAGAATGGTGTTATTGGTTCCTCTCTCGGGTAAAAAAGAATAGATCATCGGCATCGGCCTCGGAGTCGGAAGGAGTTGTCGTTTTGGTTGGTATTGTATCGGCAGTAGTTTGTAAAAAAAGGATTGGAATGGTATCGGCAGTAGTTTTTAAAAGAAATAATTGGAGTCCAAGGGGATAAGGGATCCTATAAGGGAGGAAGCTCGGAAGAGCACTCTCTGAAAATAAAAAAGCCATGAGTTTTGTGTTTTCGGTTCTTTGGACGTGGGTTTGTGGTTTCCCGGGGGCGCAGAAACGGGGCGCAGCAGGGTCCCTGTGGAAAGGAAAAGGGAGCGGTTAATCTATGGATGGCGGCCAGAGAAGGAAAAAATGTCCCACAGCGGCGGCGACAGAGGCAGTGGCAGCGGCGGTGGTTCCCGACGCCGTCAATCGCTTGCTCTCTCTCGCTCGCGCCGCTGCTCGGAGGGAGAAAAAATCAAAGCCGCGGGAAACGCTAGCTCCCCTTGCCTCCCGTTGCTGGTGCTGCTGCTTTTGGTGCCGGCTCTGCTACAGCTGCTGCTGTTGTTAGAGCAGCGGCAGGAGCAGCAGCAGCGGCAGCGGGCTCATTCTCCTCCTTCGCCTCCTCCTCCTCCTCCTCCTCCTTGGCTCCTCCATAGCCAGTCGCTGCCGCCGCCGCCTCCTCGGCCGCTCCTCCTTGCTCCTCCGCATCAGCGACGGCGATCGCGCCTCCTCCCGTCCCAGGGTGCTCAACCACCGCGGTCGGCACCGGCGGCGGCGAAAACTGCCCCCGCTGCTGCTGCGGCGGCTCCTCGAACGGAGGGACCGAAAACTGCTGCTGCTGCTGGGTATAGTCTGCTCGCGGAAGAGGGGGCCTCCAAGTCGGGGTCACGCAGTTGCAGACGGCGCATTTCACGCTCTGCGCCCCGTGCGCGAACATGAGCGTGATATGGCACCCGTCGCAGACAAGGTGGCCGACCTGGTTGGCCTGGAAGTGGAGGAAAAAGAGAGAGAGGGAGAGGAGAGAGGGAGCGGAAGGAAAAAAAGTGAGTGGGAGAACCCGACGACAGAGGATTTTTTGACTTTTTTTTCTTCCCCTTCGAAAATGGTGGGGGGGACGTTCGTTCCGGACTCACCGCTATCGCGCAGTTGGTCGTCCCGCAGATCGAGCACTGCACCCTCTCCGCGCCCCTCGGGTACATCAGCACCACGCGGCACTGCGGGCTCGAGCAGACGAGCTGGGCCATGTCCCTCTGCTGGTCGGGGGCGCCTGGGCCTCCGGAGGGCAACGAGGGGCCGACGCCGCCGACGGCGCTCGTGATGTGGCCGCAGCGGGCGCAGCGCACGTTTTGGGCTCCCTGGTTGAGCGGTTGTTGATGTGTGCGTTTTGTATCGCAGGAAAGGAAAGAAAGGTGAGCGAGCGTTTTCCTCTGTTGTGTTTCCCCGTTTTTTTTAAACAAAGAAAAACGGAACGGGAAAATTAAAAAAAAACATGGTGGAATCGGCTCCTCCTCCTTTGCTCGCCGGCCGTCGCTTCGTTTCGAAGAGTGGCGACGAGCTGCGGTCGCCGCTCGTCGAAAAAAAGAAAGAAAAGGAGCGCCAACCATCTCCCTCTCCCCTGTTTTTCTTCTTTCTCTCCTCCCCTCTTGTTCTTCGCCCCATTAATCAACTCACCTGAGGATACGCGAGCAGTGTTCTGCATCCGGCGCACACGAGCTGGGATTGAGGCCCGCCTGTGATGATGAAAAGAGAAGAGATAGAAAAAAAAGTTGAGGAAAAAAGATATCAGCGGTCGATCAAAAAGCTTCGGAAAGTCGAAAGAAAGCGTCTCTTCTTCTCTCCCCCTTTTTCTCTTTCTCCCTCTCCTCCATCGCCCCTCCAAACTCACTGGCCATCGCCGACGCCGCGGCCATATAGTCGTGTGGGATCATGATCGTCGAGCGTTAGACGCAAAGGAGACAAGACAAGAGGCTTTCTCGCTCCTCGTCTCTTCTGCTTCGCTCC
>Ga0315287_10004088_pt1 | contig 14182 bp, 10 predicted proteins | sample YL17G11_0_MG_FD_205037 | JGI IMG/M metagenome (GOLD analysis project Ga0315287, IMG submission 205037) | Sediment microbial communities from Yellowstone Lake, YNP, Wyoming, USA - YL17G11_0 | ecosystem: Environmental > Aquatic > Freshwater > Lake > Sediment | place: USA: Wyoming | collected... | reverse complement strand
GCTGCCGGGTAAGGGAAGAAATCTACCACTTCGCCCGCGCGCTGGCGCTCCTGCATGGACCACCAGAACTCGGGTGCGAAGAGGGCTCCGTGCTGCGCCAGGAAGGCGGTGCCCAGGTCGCCGGGCAGCATGACGAAGTTGCGGAACTCCTCAGGGAAAATGTCGCCCTCCCGCACGGCAAACCACGTCTCCGCGCTCATCTCGTCCTCGTGCGTGGCCGCGGTGGGGAGCCGGCGCACGCGGCACTCGGTGAGCAGGCAGAGCTCATCGTAGTCATAGAAGATGACCCGGCCGTGGCGGGTGACGCCGAAATTCTTGAGCAGCATGTCGCCGGGGAAGATGTTGGCGGCGGCGAGGTCGCGGACGGCGTTGCCGTAGTCGACCATGACCGCGAGTGCCGCCGCGGGGGTGGCCGAGCGGAGGTAGAGGTTGAGCGGGGTGACGCGGCGCTCGGAATAGGCGTGGCGAATGACCACGTCGTCGCCGTTCACCAGCACGGTGCGCTGGGCCACGCGGGTGAGTTCATCGAGCAGTTCTGGGACGAAGTGGGCGCGGCGGAAGCGCAGGTGGTCGAATTCCTGGGCGTCGGCGAGGCGGCCGACACGATCGTGGGCGAAAACGAGGTCGTAGCGCGCGCGGACCTGGGCGTGGGTGACGGACTTCGGGTGGTCAAAGTGGTCCTTGATGACCTTGAACACGACATTGAGGGATGGCAGGGTGAAGACGGCCATCACCATGCCGCGATCGCCCTCGGAGACCGCGAAGCGCGCGCCGGGCGCGTCGAGGTGGCGCATGAGGGTGCGATAGAAGACGGTCTTGCCGTGCTTGTGGTATCCGATGGCGGTCCAGAGCTCGTCCTCGCGCTTGACCGGCATGATCGAGGCGAGGAAGCCGATGACGGGGGCCGGATGCTCGAGGTCGGCGTGGAAGTAGGAGCGGCTGAAGCCGAAGACGGCGCTGGTCTCGTCGGGGCTGGTAAGCACGGCATCGAGGGCGACGCCGTGGACTTCGTGGGTCAGGGCGAGCACCAGCGGTACCAGACCGCAAGCGGAGCGAAGCCGGCCGATGACGTACGCGCCCTTGTTGCGATAGAAGACGCCGGGGAGCATCTCGGCGGTGATGGCGAGTCCGGTGTCCGGCCAGTCATGCAGCTCCCTTAACTGGCGCACGATGGCGGCGGTGGCGCGCGTGATGTCGCCGTCCTGGTCTTCCCAGGGTGCGCCGATGGGGCACGAGGCGAGGATGCTCTGGATGAGAGATGCGTCGATTGGGCCTGGAACTGTCAGCAGTCGTGAGTTGACAGTCGGCAGTGAGTCGACAGTGGTCAGCGGCGCGGTGAACTCGCTGAAGGAGTCGCTGCCGACGGTGCCGAGGAGGCGGCGGGTGACGGAGTTGAAGAAGGTGGCGGCCAGGTCGGCGTCGGGCCAGCCGGCGACTTCCCGGGCAAAGGCGTCGCGCACGCGTGACCAGTGGCCCCGGGGGTTGGGCGGGAGGACGCCCAGCTCGGCGACCAGGCGCTCGACCCAGCCCTGGTAGGAGGCGAGGCGGGCGGCGGCGTCGTCCTGGCCGCCCTGCCATTCGCGGCGGGCGAACCGGCCGCGCGCGCGGCGGGTCATGCCGCGGAACTCGACATGCCAGGCGCCAAAGGCGGAGGCAATGCGCTGGGCGACCTGGTCGCTTACGCGCATCGAGGGCGTGAGGGCGTGAGGACGTGAGGACGTGAGGGGGCGAAAAGGGAGTTAAGTTGACTACCTCCTTCAATCCCCACAAGGTGAATCATGACGGCCTCCTCAACATATGCTCCGTTCACTCCGCCGGTTGGCGGCGAAACCATCACCCTGGTTGACGGCCGGCTCCAGGTGCCGGCCAACCCGATCATCCCATTCATCGAGGGCGACGGCACCGGGCCGGATATCTGGCGCGCTTCCAAGCATGTGCTGGACGGCGCCGTCTCCAAAGCATACGGCGGAAAGCGCAAGATCGAGTGGTTCGAGGTCTACGCCGGCGAGAAGGCGAAGGACCGGCTCGACAGCTGGCTGCCGGACGATACCATCAAGGCCATCGCGAAGTACCTGGTGGCGATCAAGGGGCCACTGACGACGCCCGTGGGGGGCGGTTTCCGCTCGCTCAACGTGGCTCTGCGGCAGCAGCTCGACCTCTATGCCTGCGTGCGACCGGTGCGGTGGTTCACCGGTGTTCCGTCTCCCGTGAAGCAACCGGAGCTCGTGGACATGGTGATCTTCCGGGAGAACACGGAGGATATCTACGCCGGTATCGAGTACAAGGCGGGCACCGACCAGGCGAAGCGGCTGGTGCGGTTCCTGATGGACGACCTGGGCGTCACGACGATCCGCTTCCCGGCCACGAGTTCGATCGGTATCAAGCCGATCTCGGAGGAGGGCAGCAAGCGGCTGATGCGCTCGGCGCTCAAGTACGCGCTGGCGCTCGGGCGGAAGAGTGTCACGCTGGTGCACAAGGGCAACATCATGAAGTACACCGAGGGCGGCTTCAGGGACTGGGGCTACGAGGTGGCGATGCAGGAGTTCGGTGCCACGGAGATCGACGGCGGCCCGTGGTGCAAGCTGCCCTCGGGTCTGGTGGTGAAGGATGTCATTGCCGATGCGTTTTTGCAGCAGATCCTGACGCGCCCCGCCGAGTACGATGTGATTGCGACGATGAACCTGAACGGCGACTACATCTCGGATGCACTGGCGGCACAGGTGGGCGGGATCGGCATCGCGCCGGGGGCCAACATCAACTACATGACGGGCCACGCGATCTTCGAGGCGACGCATGGGACGGCGCCCAAATATGCGAACCAGGACAAGGTGAACCCGGGATCGGTGATCCTGTCGGGCGAGATGATGCTGCGCTACATGGGGTGGCACGAGGCGGCAGACCTGATCATGAAGGGACTGGAGAAGACGATCGGGCAGAAGCGGGTGACGTACGACTTTGAGCGACTGATGAGTGGGGCGACGCTCCTGACCTGCAGTGGGTTTGGAGAGGCCATAGTGGAGAACATGGGTTGAGAGTCCAGAGTCGAGAGTCCAGGGTCGAGAGTTGCTCTAGACTCTGGACTCCGGACCTTCTTTCGGCTTGGCCAGCAACCGTTCCGCGAAGTCCACGCGCTCGGCGAGTTCGGCGACCTCGTGGCGAAGGGCCTCGAGTTCCTCCAGAACCTGCTCGCTGATGTGTTCGCCCGATTCAGCGAGCTCGGGATCCCAGCGGCGGACCAGGCGCCCCTCGGCATCGCGGAACTGGCCGGCCCCGACGAGGATGCAGTCGTAGAGATACCAGACGCCGAAACCGCCGAGGGTGCAGGCCATCAGGATGCCGGAATTGAGCTTCCCGACGTAGAACCGGTGCGCGCCGAACATGCCCAGGAAGACGGCGAGGGCGAGGGCGACGCCGCGCGACTTGTCGGAGGTTTCGGAGCTGGTCATGGCGTCAGGGAACCTCAATGTGGGTGGGTGAAGATTGGCGGGGCGCCCCTACCAGCGCCAGCGGGCCGTTGCTAAGGTTTGACAGGACCGAGAGATGTATTCTCCGGGCGTCCGTAGCTCAGTTGGATAGAGCAACAGCCTTCTAAGCTGTGGGTCGGAGGTTCGATTCCTCCCGGGCGCACTTATTTGCGCGTCAAGCCATTGTAACGAAACATAGGACGATCGTCCTAACACGCTGCAGTGCAATAGTTTGCGAGCGGTTGTTACAATCGAAAGTGTTGACGTCAGGCCAGGAAAGCGCCGCATTGAGTCCAGTCGCAGTACAGCTCAAGAAATCTTGGAACTGGCAGACCCCCTGCTCCGGGAGTTTATCGTGAATCGACTTGGTCGAGTTCTTCTCAGTGCAGGTTCGCTTGCGGTTGTGTCTGCGGCGAACGCCGAGGCCCAGCTTCCGTCGCAGTTGTCGAATTGGCTGTCGCCGCTCGTCAACTGCAGGACGATCAATTGCATCATCACCAATATCCCGACGACGCCACCACCCAACTGACCGGCGAACATTCCGTGGAACCCGGCCGGCGCGGGCGGGCCGATCACCACGACGCCCGAGCCCCACGATGGCACTGTTGGGTACTGGGCTCGCGGGCATCGGATTGGCTGCGCGCCGGCGCAAGAGTGCGCCGCTGGCCTGAAGCAGCAAGCAAAGCCATTGACGCGGCCTCCTTCGGGGGGCCGTTTTTATTGGAGGACGTGAAGACGTGAGGACGTGAAGAGTCAGGAAACCGGCGCCCACCGGGACGCGTAAGAGGGCCAAGCCGTTATCGTCCCCCGTCATTCATCATCTGGAGATCCCCGTGGTTCGCACCCTGATCGCCATACTGTCCCTGAGCCTTGCCGGCACGCCGGCGGGCGGAGACCCGCCTGCCAACGGCACCGAGGTTCTGCAGCGGATGCACGACGCCTACGCCGGCAAGTGGTACAAGACGCTGAGCTTCGTGCAGAAGACGACGTATCCCGACGCCCGGGTCGAGACGTGGTACGAAGCGGCGGCCATTCCGGGAAAGCTCCGGATCGACGTGGCGCCGATCGACAGCATGAAGACGATCCTGTTTCGCTCCGACTCGATCTACCAGTACGATCAGGGGAAGATCAGGCTCGCGCGCCCCATGATCCACCCGCTGATGGTGCTGGGCTTCGATGTATACGCGCAGCCGGTGGCAGAGAGCGTCGCCAAGCTGTCCTCGCTGGGCTTTGACCTGAGCCGGGTGCGCGAGGACACGTGGAAGGGGCGCAAGAACTGGGTGGTGGGGACGGTGTCACCCGACTCGCTCACGCGGGAGTTCTGGGTGGACCAGGAGCGGCTGGTGTTCACCCGCATGGTGCAGAGCGCGCCCCGGAAGTCGGCGCCGGGGAAGAACGATATCGCGGAGATCCAGTTCAACGAGTACGAGAAGCTGGGCGGGGGCTGGATTGCAGTTCAGGTCGCGTTCTACAACAACGGCGAGCGGGTGCAGACGGAACAGTACGCGGACGTGAAGGCGGACCCGGTGCTGGAGGCGGGGCTGTTCGAGCCGGGGGAGTGGACGCGGCCGGGGTGGGTGGGAAACCAGCGGTGAACAGGGAACAGTGAACGGTCAACGGGAACAGCGACTGCGTGAGGAGAAGCCACCACTGAGTGAGGGGTGAGGGGGAGTGGAGTAAGTTTGCCCGCAGCTACCCCAACCAGGAGTGACCCATGTCGATCAACTGGCGCACCGTTGCCGTCGCGGCGGTTGCCGCAGCCGCCGCAGGGACCGCTACCAGCGTGGTGGCGGCCCGGGCGCAGAGCCCGTCGCAGTCCACCGGGAACATCATCGTCGCCGCGCCGGCCACGGCGAGCAACAAGCCGTATGCCTACATCGTGACCGCTGAGGGCGATGTGTTCCAGGTGGAAGACAACAACAGCGTGCAGTATCGGGGGAACCTGGCGGTGGTGAAGGCGAAGGCGACGAAATAGCAGGAGACGGGAGACGGGAGACGGGAGACGGGAACTGTGAAGCGCCGCGGGCAAGAGCTCGCGGCGCTTCGTGTGTTCCATCGGGGCGCCCGGATTTGAACCGGGGACCTCCTGCTCCCAAAGCAGGCGCGATACCAGGCTACGCTACGCCCCGCAGGCCGCTCCAAGATAACAGGCTGATCGCAACCTGTAGTGGGCCGGGTGCGCCTACTCGAGTGCGTCCTACGGCTGGCGCGGCGGGCCAACCAGCGGAGTGCGAACTGGCTTGGCGAGCCCGAAGAAGACCACGGCCCCGTTGCCGCCGAAGCGCGTCGCCAACGCCGGGTCTGGCACCTTCTTGAAGCCCTCGTCCGGCCGGTCCCAGTTGTTTGCCAGCCAGATGTTGCCCGCCGGGTCCACGGCCACGTCCGTGATGATCATCAACCCGCCGATGTAGCCGCCGGGGGGTGAAAGCGGATCGCCGGTCCTCGTGCCGGCCGGGCAGTTCGCTGGCCGCGCGCCGCAGAGCTGGACGACCGAGCGGCCCATCGCATTGGCCACCCACACGTTGTCGTTGCCGTCGACGGCAATCCCCCAGGGCCCGTAGAAACTCTTGCCGCCATCGAACGGCGGCGAGACCGTGCCATCGGCCGCGATCATGGAGACGTCGCCGCCGGGGTACTTGACCAGCAGTTCAAACAAGTCGATCCACTGCTGGGCGGTCTCATCGGCTTCGGTCCCTGAATGGACGAGCTTGGCCCACTTCGACTTCACCACACTCCAAACGAGGGCGAACTTTTCCATGGCGCCGGGGTGGCCGACGGTATTGGCAATCCAGGCATTGCCGAGTCCGTCGATGGCCACGCCATGTGGGCCAAGACCGACATTGAATTCCGTGGCCTTGCCAGGGTCGCTCGCCGGGAAGCGGGTGACAGTCTTTGAGCCGCTGTTGCTGACCCAGATCCGGTCCTGTTGATCCACGGCCAGGTGGAAGGGTGCCTTGACCTGGAGCGTGCCGTCGACGGGCTTGCCGTTCACCATGCGACCAAGGATGCGACCCTTCGTGGCATCGCCCTGCGGAAGGTAGACAACCTGGTTCTTCTGGTTGTCGAGCGCCCACACGTCACCGGTCGGCGTGGTGATGATGCCCTGCATCTCGCCCAGCTGGCCATCGAAGGTGTAGCCGGCCTCAGGCGAGAGCGGCTTGCCTGTCTGGCCGTCGAAGACGGCGATGCTCTTCCCGCTCAGGCTGGTGACCCACACACGCTCATCGGCACCAATGGCAATCCCGAATCCCGGACCATCGACGCCGCCACCACGATACCCGACCGTCATTGGCGAGAGTGCGCGGCCATTTGGAGCAAGCTTCGAGACGCCGCCGCCGAACGGGCTGTAGATGGTGGACTGGGCGCCCACGAGAAAGTTGTCGCCCGCCCACATGTTGCCGGCACTGTCGAATGCGATCCCGCCCAGCGAGTTGAGACCGCCCCCGGCATAGACGAGTGAGAGAGTCCATGCCGGCGGAGCGAAGCTGAGATACGGGATGAAGGGCACCGGGCGCCAATGCTTCCCGTCGGGGACAGGATAGAAGGTGTCAAGCAGCGCGAAGAGAGCCTGCGCTTGATGCGATGGGTTGCGCGCGATGTTCAACGCCGCCGTGAGCGTGTTGGTGGGCGCCACGCCCCCCGGAGGCGTGGCGACGGCGAACAACGCCTTGCACGCGTCTGCCTGGACCCGCGTGATGCATCCCGACAGTACATTGGCCAGCGTGTTGAAGGTCGCCAGCGCCGGCGTCTGGGAGCTGTTGAGCGGATCCTGGATCACCGGCCCAAGATCGCCTGTCTGGAGATCGACGAGATTCGGCACGTTGCCGGCGGCGATGCGCAGGCCCAGTATCGTCCCGCTCAACCCCTCGGCCGTCAGAAACTGCGCCGAGGTCCATACGGAGGCGATGGTACTCATTTCGTTGACGACGATGCTCCTTGGCGGGGCACCGCCAAGCACCGCGAACAACGAGATGGCATCGTTCGGCCCCTTCCCTGCCGCTGCGTTCGGTGTGCCACCCATCGCAATGACATAGAGCACGCCGTTCGCCGGGGCTGCCCGGTAACTCAGAGTGAACGCGCCCTGGTCATCGGTCCTGCCGTGGGCCAGCTCTGTCGGCGCGCCGGTACCCGCCGAGTAGAGCGTCACTTCCGAGTTGGCGATGGGAGCGCCGCCACCCTTCACGATCCCGGTCAGGGCCTGGGCGGAGGCGGTGGCCGTGCCTATCGCGAGCCACACGACGGCGAGCAAGGTCACCTTCAAAGGGAAACGCATGACAATTCTTCTCCTGATGAGGTGGCCCTTGCGACACCGGGACCGCTCGTAGTACTCCCGAATTTGGATAGGCTGATGAAAGGAGACCTTGAATTGGGGTGAAGATACCATCATGGCGTGTGACCGTCCGGGCGACACACCGCCAGAGGCGGGCAGCTTCCACCGACTGGCCGCCACCCCCGGCAAAAAGAAACCCGCGCCCATACACGTGGACGCGGGTGAGGTGCGCAACATTCTGTGCAACATTCAGGACCGCTACGCAGCGAAAGCCCCAGTCAAACTTCACAAACACCGTGAACCCTCGGCAGCGCACTACACTGGGAATGTGAAAACCCCAGAATGTGAAGGCACCACAACTATTCATGGCTTTCACGCAACTCGACACGCCCAAGAGCGACGCCGAACATAGTTTGCCCGTCCACTTGCCGGTAGCATTGCGACAGCGTTCTCCAGCGCTACAACACCGAGAGGCCCAACGACCGCCTCGGGTCGGTGCCGCCCCGGAGATTCCTGCCGAGGTCCGCCAGCACCGTCGAATCCGTCATGGAACTGTCAACCTGGCGGGGGAGCTCACGCCTACGGCGCCAGGTTGAAGGTCAACTTGTCGATCGTGCCGGTGAAAGCAAACGGTACGTCGTAGCGATACTCCACCATCGCTACGCCGGTACGCGTATCCAAGCCCACGTCGAAACTCTCGTCTTCCGGGAACGTGATCGGCGTGGTGTGCTCCATGGAATTCCGGGCGACTTCCTTGCCGTCAACGGAGAGCACCCCTGCCCCGCCCTTGCCCAGTTCCGGGCCGTCGGACGTGAAGGCGAAGACTATTGTGTGCCTCCCGGGCGAAAGCGTCGGCCCCTCCCACGTCGTGCGCTTGAGGTCGAGCAGGTTGTAGAGGAACACCACCTTGCCTCTTCCGACACCAGCCTTGCCCTTGCTCAGGAAAAGGCCGTAGCCTCCGAAGCGTCCGCCCTCCGTGACGATCATTCCTTCTGCGCCGCCCTTCGGGATCGTGACGTCCGCCGTAATCGTGTAGGACTTGCCCAGGATGCTCGGCGCGCCGCTGCCGGGGACTCCAGTCAGGGTCCCGGCGTACGTGAAGATCTTGCGCCCCTGGGTGAGGCTCGGACGCGGCGTATTCCATCGCGTAAGAGTCGAGTTGTCGAGCGGGAGCACGTCGTACTTCCGTGCCTGGGCATAGAAGATGTCCTGCATCTCCTTCAACCTGGTCGGCATGGCAGCAGCCAGGTCGTTGGACTCGGTGGGGTCCTCCATGACGTTATACAGTTCCCACTGGTACCCCGTAATGACGTCAGGCGACGGTCCGGAGCTTGGGGCCCACGGGAGCGTTGCTGGCGTGGTCGCGGCAATCCACCCGTGATCGTAGATGGCGCGATTGCCCTCCATCTCGAAGTATTGCGTCGTGTGACGAGTAGGAGCGGCGGCGTTGGCTTTGGTCCAGGTGTAGGCCATGCTCACGCCCTCGATCGGGCGCTGCGCGACGCCGTTGATCGTGTCGGGCGCGGGGATGCCGGTGGCCTCAAGAATCGTGGGTACGATGTCGATAACGTGGGAGAACTGGCGGCGAATGCCACCCGGATCCTGGATGTGACCGGGCCACGACATGGCCATGCCCTGAGCAGTGCCGCCGAAGTGGGACGCGACCTGCTTCACCCACTTGAACGGCGTATCCATCGCCCAGGCCCACTCAGCGGCGTAGTGCGGGAAGGTCTTGTCGGATCCCCAGAAAGGGTAGAAAAGCATCTGAGCCTTGACCGGCACGGGGATGCCATTGAAGTAGGTGAACTCGTTTGGCGTTCCGTCCAGCATCCCCTCCGCGCTCGCGCCGTTGTCGCCGCTGATGTAGATGATCAGGGTGTTGTCGAGCTGGCCCAGGTCCTCGACCGCCTGTATGACACGGCCGATTTCATGGTCGGTGTACGCGAGATACGCACCGTAGACATCCGCCTGCTTGATGAAGAGTTGCTTCTCGACCATGCTGCGGCTGTCCCACTCCGGCAATTCCTTCGGCCACGCGGTGAGCTGCGCATTGGCCGGCATGATGCCAAGCCGTTTCTGGTTGGCGAAGATTGTGTCGCGCAACTTGTTCCACCCGCCGTCGAACAGGTGCAGGTCGCTGATCTTCTTGATCCACTCGGGCGTCGGGTGATGCGGCGCGTGGGTGCCGCCGGGGACGTAGTACACGAAGAACGGCTTGTCCGGCGCGATCTCCTTCAGCTGCTTCATGTACTGGATCGCCTCGTCGGCCATCGCCGTCGTCAGGTTCCAGCCCGGGTTGCCCTGGAAGGGATAGATCGCCGTCGTGTTGCGGAAGAGGTTGGGTTGCCACTGGCTCGCGTCGCCGCCAACGAAGCCGTAGAAGTACTCGAAGCCAAGTCCGTTCGGCCACTGGTCGAATGGCCCGGCCTGGGTCGCGTGATACGAGGGCGTATTGTGGTCCTTGCCGTACCACGATGTGGCGTACCCGTTATCCCTCAGGATGGTGCCGATCGTGCCGTTCTCTTGCCGGATGATCGAGTTGTAACCGGGGAAACCCGTCCCGATTTCGCCCACCACGCCAAAGCCGGCCACGTGATGATTGCGCCCGGTGATCAACGCCGCGCGCGTGGGCGAGCAGAGCGAGGTGGAGTGGAAGTTCGTGTACCGGAGCCCGCTCTTCGCGATCCGGTCGAGTGCTGGTGTCGGGACGACTCCTCCGAAGGTGCTCGGAGCGCCGAAGCCGGCGTCATCGGTCATGATGAGAACCACGTTGGGCGCGCCCTTCGGGGGCACTACCCGTGGGGCCCACCAGGACTTCGATTCCGACGCCTTCTCCTTGATGACGCCACCAAACTTGGGATCAGCGGCCGGAAGGCGCTTGCCGTCGAGCGTGGTGGTGGCGCCAGGCGAACCGGGCTCACCGGTGACCTGCTGCGCAAGGCAGTTCGAGGGAAGGGAGGAGAGGGTACAAAGGGACACGACCATGGCCACCACGGCTGATCTCATAGAACACCTCCCCGACTGCGCTGGATTTCACCACCTAAGAACGCCGCACCGAATACTGAGGCTCAGGATGCTGAGATAACCATGCCGTTTCGTACCCATTCGTGAGCCGCAAATCGGTATGAAGGGTTGCTTACAAGGAGCCTGGCGGGGTTGCAGCATCAACGCCGGTACGAGCGATGATCCCGCGCTCAGGGCACCTTGGGCGCGGTGGCGAAGATCTTCGCCATGGTGGTGTTGATCTGCTGTTCGGTCGGCGCCTGGGGACCCGGCGATCCCTGCCAGATGCCACGCCAGGCGGTGTTGCCGGTCTTCTGGTCCACAAGGTCCACGACGAACGATACGTCGGTCGTGGTCACCTGCTGCGTCGTAGTGACTGCGCCGCCGTAGCCGTAGCCGCCGTACCCCGCCCAGCCGTAGCCATAGCCGTAGCCCCATGGGCTGTAGTAGGGCGCTGCCACGCCGGTGGTGGTCGTGACGTAGTCGGTATCCTTCTTGATGCCCACGAAATAGCGCGCCCGGAAGGTCGCGCCCCCGGCGTCCTGCACCATTTTGAAGCCCTTCTGCTGCAACTGCGCGACGATGGCCAGCTGGATACGGCGATGCACAATGTCGTTCTGGACGCCCGGGTCGACCTGCTGCGGTCCTTCGACCGTTCCGCCCTCGAAGGTCACGGTGGCGCCGGCCGGAATGGGGATGGTGCTGTCCCGGTCGGATGAAATGGCAGGGGCGCCGCAGCTGGCGACGAGGAGGATTCCGGCCGCCGCAGCCATCAGGCGCCGGGGCAATGTGCGAACGACGGATGGCATACGAACCTCAGTTGTTTCTGGATGGCGCCACCGGCCTGTCCGGCGGTCGGTGCGGAATCTAGCGCCCACCACCATGGTTGTCCCGAGCGAAGGCAGTGCGGGGACGGGAGGTACCGTTCACGGCGTGAGCTGACATTAGCTTTCGCGGGTGCCCCTACCCACCGCCATGCGACCGCTCGTTCCCATGTTGTGCCTGCTCGTCGGCCTCACTGGTCGGGTGGCCGCGCAGGGCGTCGTGGCCATCAGCCTGCCCGACAGCGCGGTCACCGTCTGGGCCGAGGAGGACTGGAGGCTTTTCCGGGAGAAGGTGACGTGGGCGGCGGCACAGGGGCTCGACACGGTGCCCGCAGGCGAGGCGATCGCACGACTGGGCGAGAGCTTCGTGGGCACGCCCTACCGGGCCGGCACGCTGGAAGCACCAGGAACGGAGCACATCGTGGTCAACCTGCGGGAGCTCGACTGCGTCACGTTCGTGGAGACGGTGATTGCGCTGACGAAGTTCGTGCGACAGGACGGCGTGGCGGCACTGGGAGACTCACTGGCGGCGCGCGCGCGGTATGAGTCCTACCTGCGCGAGATCCGCTATCGCGCCGGGATCCTGGAGGGCTACGCAAGCCGGCTGCATTACTTCTCGGAATGGCTGGCGGAGAATGCCGCCCAAGGGCACATCGAGATCGTGACGGCATCGCTGGGGGGCGTGGTGGACCCGCGACCGATCACGTTCATGACGAGTCATGCGGGCGCCTACCCTGCCCTCTCGGACAGTGTGACGCTGGTGACGATCCAGGTGGTGGAGAGCCGGCTCAATGGCGGTCCGCCCCGGTACGTGATCCCGAAGGACTCGATCGCCGGGATCGTCAACGGGATCCGCGACGGCGACATCATCGCGGCAGCCACGACCGTGGCGGGACTGGATGTGTCGCATACCGGCTTCGCGATCTGGAAGAACGGGGAGTTGCACCTGATGCACGCGCCGCTCACGGGGCAGCCGGTGGAGATCTCCCCCCTGCCCCTCGCCGAGCGGATCAGGGGGATCTCGAACCAGTGGGGGATCATGGTGGCCCGGGTCGAGGAGATGTGGCTCTGGCCCGCCGGACGACCGATGCCATCCGCGCATCATCATGAGCAATAGTCCGGACCAGCCACGCGCGCTCGAACGGGTGGCGCTCCGGTTCACCGACCTGAGCGAACGATGGCTGCCGGACGCGTTCATCTTCGCGCTGCTCGCGACGGTGGTGGTGGTGATCGCGGGGCTCACGGCGGGTGGTGCCAGCCCGAGCGGGATCGCGATGGCGTGGGGGAAAGGCTTCTGGTCGCTGATCCCGTTCACGATGCAGATGGCGCTGATCGTGACCACCGGAACGGTAGTGGCGACGGCCGCCCCGGTGCAACGATTCATCGACCGGCTGGCGGGGATACCGCAGAGTAACCGGTCGGCGGTGGTGTTCGTGGCCGTGATCGCGATGGTGACCTCGTGGTTCAACTGGGGCTTCAGCCTCGTGTTCTCGGCGGTGCTGGTGCGCGCGGTGGCTCGCCGTATCCCGTCCGTAGACTACCGCACGCTCGCGGCCTGTTCCCTGCTCGGGCTCGGAAGTGTGTGGGCGCAGGGATTGAGCGGCTCGGCGGCGCTGCAGATGGCGACGCCGGGGATGCTGCCGGAGGGAATCCGTGAGGTGGTGGCGAACGGCGGCGGGGCGGGCGTGGTGGTGCCGGATGGGATCATTCCGCTGACGCACACGATTTTTCTGTGGCAGTCGCTGGTGTCGGTCGTCGTTGAGATTGTGGTTGTCGCCGTCCTGATTGCCTTCATTGTGCCGACGGGGTCCAGAGTAAGGACGGCGAGCGAGCTTGGGATTGTGCTGGGAGAGGGAAGACGGAAGACGGAAGACGGGACGGCGGGTCGGACGCCGGGAGAGTGGCTGGAGCATCAGCGGTGGGTGAACGGCATTGTGGTGCTGCTGGCGGGAACGTACCTCATCCTTTCGGTGCGCGACGCGACGAGCATCACGAGCGCCATCACGCTGGACCGGCTCAACCTCTTCTTTCTTACCCTCGGCTTCGCGCTGCATCGCACCCCGGCGCGGCTGATGCAGGCGTTCCGGGACGCCGTGCCACCGACGTGGGGCGTGATCCTGCAGTTCCCGTTCTACGGCGCCATCGCGGCAATCATCACCGACACCCACCTGAACGCGAAGATCGCAGGGGCGTTCACCGCGATCGCGACCAAGGCTACGTTTCCTGCCCTGGTCGCAGCGTACAGTGCGCTACTGGGCGTGTTCGTGCCATCGGGCGGCTCCAAGTGGGTACTGGAGGCGCCGTACGTCATGCAGGCCGCACACAACCTGCAGGTGCACCTGGGATGGACGGTCGCGGTGTACGACCTGGGCGAGGCGCTGGCCAACCTGGTGCAGCCGTTCTGGATGCTGCCGGTGCTGGCGCTGCTGGGACTCAGGGCGCGGGACGTGATGGGGGTGACGTTTACCGTGTTTGTGGTGCTGGCGCCGGTGGTGCTGGTGCTGGTGACCATCCTGGGTGCGACGCTGTCGTATCCTCTGTGACAACGAGCATGGCGCGTGACATCATGCCGCCCGAGAGCACTCGCGCCCTGAGCCCGGCGTGCATCAGGACTCGCGTCG
>Ga0315287_10004087_pt1 | contig 14184 bp, 13 predicted proteins | sample YL17G11_0_MG_FD_205037 | JGI IMG/M metagenome (GOLD analysis project Ga0315287, IMG submission 205037) | Sediment microbial communities from Yellowstone Lake, YNP, Wyoming, USA - YL17G11_0 | ecosystem: Environmental > Aquatic > Freshwater > Lake > Sediment | place: USA: Wyoming | collected... | reverse complement strand
GCGGTGCGCCACGCGACGGGCGTCGTCATTCGCGACCTCCCGCTGACGCCCGAGCGCGTCTGGCAGGCACTGCAGGCGCAGCCATCACTCCTGTCGGCCTCAACAGAGCATTCGAGCTGGTCGCACGAGCCCGTGTCAGGCGAGAATTCGCCGCATCGATACGCCGGTGGCCTTGCACACGCTCGTGGACTCGACCGACTCGCCAACGGCATCGACGGCCTCGGCCCTCGCGATGACTTCGTCGCCAAGCAGCCGCCCAACACGCATCAGCAGCACCCGTCTCCACCACAGCAGCCCGTGCCCGCCATCTGCAGCGACGGAAGCTCGATCAGTCGCGCGGTGCCAGCCGGCTTCGTCGCCTTTACGATCGCGCTTACCATGCCGTCCGCCACGTCGTGCGTGGGCGTGAGGGTCACGTCCGTGAGGCCGGCGGCCTCCAGCCCGGCGCGGAACTCGGAGAACGACAGTGCCCCGGCGATGCATCCGGTGTACGAGCCGCGCTCAGCCCGCTCCTCGGCGGTCAGGCGATCCTCGGCGACGATGTCGGTCACGCCCATTCGCCCGCCCGGCTTGAGCACGCGAGCGATCTCGCGGAAGACCGCCGGCTTGTCGGCCGCCAGGTTGATGACGCAGTTGCTGATGACGACGTCCACGGACTCGGCAGGGAGCGGGATGGACTCGATGGTGCCGCGGACGAGCTCCACGTTCGTCGCCCCCGCCTCGGCGATGTTCCGCTGCGCGAGCGCGAGCATCTCGTCGGTCATGTCGAGGCCGATGGCCCGCCCGGTGGGCCCGACGCGCTTCGCGGACAGGAGGACGTCGATCCCGCCCCCGGACCCGAGGTCCAGCACCCGCTCGCCTTCATGGAGCTCCGCGACAGCGATCGGATTGCCGCAGCCGAGCGAGGCCAGGACAGCCGCATCCGGCAGCTCCGCCTGCTCCAGCGCCGAGTAGAGCCCGGCTCCGAAGGCCTGGAGCTCGCCCGAACAGCAGCTGCCGGTCCCAGCCTGGACGGCCGCGGCGGCGTAACGGGCCCGGACCTCGTCATGGATCGTGTCGATGGTCATCAGTCGTTCCTCATCAAGATGCGGAGTCGAGGCGCAGGGCGCGCGACGTGGTCGAGGTGGGCGACAGGGTGCGAATCGCGACCCCGACGCTGCTACTGTATTGATACTTGTCAAGATCGATACTTGTCAATACCATCTTCGACATGAAGCGGCTCACCGATCCCGATGCCCTGCTGCTCCAGGGTGTTGCGGATCCCACCAGGCTCTCGATCCTGCGCGAGCTCGCCGGTGGCGACGAGATCTGCGCCTGCGACTTCACCGCGTGCTGCGACGTTGCGCAGCCGACCGTCAGCCACCACCTGAAGGTGCTTCGTGAGGCTGGGTGGGTCACCTCGGAGCGCCGGGCGTCTTGGGTCTACTACCGGGTTCGGCCAGAGGCGGTCGAGCGGCTCCGGCAGATTGCCGGTGAGCTGTCGCCGGCGCTCGGGGCACCGCCCCCTCGAACGCTTCCTGTGGTCCAGCCCGTCGCGTGAGCATCGGCAGGTGCGCGCCGGCGTATCGCGCGAGGGCTCGCGGCGGATCGAGTCAGCGATCCTGCGTGGACCGTGCGTATAAGCGCCATTCACGCACGCGTCCACCGCCCGGCCGGCCCCGGCGTTGTGCGCCGGGGCCGCCTCACCAAGCCGGCGATCGCCCGCCGAATGGCCCCGTGCACCAACGCTCTCGACGAGCTCGGCCCGTGCCACCGGCCCCCGCGCACCGTCCCCAGCGGCAGTCGACGGTGACGGTCGTACGGCGTAGCGTCGGCTCGACGCCTACGGGGCCCACGCGAAGGAGGGCCGCACCCTCAAGACCTCCGAGCTGATCGACTTCTGGGCCGACTGGCTGGCCCGCCACCCGATCGTCTCCCTCGAGGACGGCCTCGCCCAGGACGACTGGGCCGGCTGGTCCAAGCTCACCGCGCGCCTGGGTGACAAGGTGCAGCTCGTGGGCGACGACATCTTCGTCACCAACCCCGAGTACCTCGCCCGTGGGCTCGAGCAGCACACGGCCCGGGGGTCTTTCGTCGCATTCGCGAGGCGGTGCACCACCCCCGCCTCGTTGGCACGGTGCGAAACGCCTGTGCCGTGAGCCGCGTGGTCGTGCCTCGGCATCGCCGGGTCACCCGATGACGTGGACCGCGGGTGCCTTGAAGATCGCAACTACAGGCGTGCCCGGCGTGAGGCTCATCGCCTCGACGGCGGGCCGCGTGACGGCAGCGACGAGCGGGAACCCGCAATCCAGCCGGACACGGACGAGGGCGCCGGCTGGCTCGATCGCGGTCACGCGACCGGTGATGTGGTTGCGGGCGCTGAAACTGGCCGACCGTTGTTCCGTACTCGCTCCGATGATCACGTCTTCGGCGCGAATCGAGATCAGCACGGCCGTCCCAAGGGACCGAGTCCCGACCGCCTCGATCAACGCGGTCCCGACCTTGAGCCTCAGCAGGCCGCCGGAGGTCTCAACGACCGTCCCCGGCAGCACGGTCTCGACACCGACGATCCGAGCGACGGCCTCATCGGCCGGGTGGTCGAACACGTCGACGGTCGGTCCGAGTTGCCGGATGGCTCCTTGCTCCATGACGGCCACACGATCGCCCAGCACCAGCGCCTCGGTCCGGTCGTGGGTGACCACGATGGCGCTCAGGCCGGCCGCGAGGAGAAGTTGCCGCAGTTCGAGGCGAAGCGCCTCCCGGGTCGGTGCGTCAAGCGCGGAGAGGGGCTCGTCGAGCAGGAGGAGCCTCGGCCTGCGGGCGAGTGCGCGTCCGAGAGCGACGCGCTGCTGCTGACCGCCGGACAGATCGCTCGGACGCCGCCGCTCGAGTCCTTCCAGGCCAAGCAGCCCCACGAGCTCGCGGACTCGGGAAGCGCGATCACTTCGCGATCCCTCGGAGATTCCGTAGCCGATGCTCGAGCGGACATCGAGGTGCGGGAACAGGGCGAACCCCTGAGGCAGGTAGCCGATGCGCCGGCGCTGGGGCGGCATCTCGATGCGCCTGGCGGCGTCGAACCAGGCGTCATCTCCGACGGCGATCCGGCCCCGGTCGGGCCGCTCGAGGCCCGCCACGCAGCGCAGGATCGTCGTCTTGCCGGATCCCGAGGGCCCGAAGAGGACGAGCGTCCCGGCCGCGTCGAGGTCGACCTCGAAGGCAGCGGTGATGGTCGGGCCGCGACGATAGCGCCGCTCGACGTCGACCTTCAGCGTCTGGTCAGCCACGGCGCCACCGTCAGTCCGCGCAGGCCGTAGGTCAGGGCCAGGACCGCGAACGAGATGAGCAGGAGCGGCAGCGCCGTGGCTGCCGCGCCCGCATAGTCGAGCGCCTGGACCCGGTCGTAGATCACGATCGCGACCGTGCGCGTCTCGCCAGGGATGCTCCCGCCGACCATGAGCACGACGCCGAACTCGCCAAGCGTGTGGGCGAACGTCAGGACCATACCGGTCAGGATCCCGCCGGCCGACAGCGGGATGACGATGCGGAAGAACGTCGCGATTCCGGATCGGCCCAAGGTCCACGACGTCTCGAGCAGCGAGCGGTCGATGGCCGCGAAGGCGACGCTGAACGGCTGCACGGCGAACGGCAGGCTGGAGATGACCGACGCCAGCAGGAGGGCCTCGAAGGAGAACGCAAGGCGGCCACCGGTCGCGGCTGCCCAGACCGCCCCGAGGGGACCCCTCGGCCCCATCGCGAGGAGGAGGTAGAAGCCGAGCACCGTCGGCGGGAGGACGAGCGGCAGGGCAACGAGCGCCTCAACCAGTGGGCGCCACGGCCGGCGCGACCGGGCCAGCCAGTAGCCGATCGGCATCCCGATCACGAGGAGCACGCCTGTCGTCGCCAGCCCCAGCCGGACGGAGAGGCCGACCGCCTGCCAGTCCATCAGGACGGCGGGAGCAGAAACCCGTACCGGTCGAGTACGGTCCGGCCGTCGGGCCCCAGGACAAAGTCCAGGAAGGACAGCGCGGCGTCGGGATTGGCCGCCGAGGTGAGGACCACCGCCCCCTGCTCGAGCCGAGGGTACGACTCGATGGGCACGACGGCGTAGCGGCCCCTGTCCTTGAGGTCGGGTGCGACGGCGAGCGAGAGCGCGATGACCCCGATGTCGGCGTTCCCTGACTCCACGAACTGGGCGGCCTGGGCGACGTTCTCGCCGAGCACGAACCTTGACTTGACCGCGTCGTAGATGCCAGCCGTCCTCATCGCCGCCTCGGCGGCGCGGCCGTAGGGCGCGTGCTCGGGGTTGGCGATGGCGATCGTCTTGACCGAGGGATCCGTCAGCGCCTCCAGCCCGCGCGTTGCGATGTCGAGCATCGAGTCGTTCGGCACCCACACTACGATCTGGCCGATCCCGTAGAGCTCCGTCGAGCCGCTCACCGCCAGTCCGGCCGTCTCGAGCTTGCGTGGGTACGCCGCATCGGCCGAGAAGTAGACGTCGAACGGCGCGCCCTCGGAGATCTGGGTGACGAACGTCCCAGACGACCCGTACGTCGGCTCGACGGTGACACCGGGGTGCGCCGCGACGTAGATGGCGATGAGATCGTCCATCGCGAAGCGAAGGTCGGCCGCCGCCGCGACCGCCACGTGACCCGTCAGGGGAGTCCCCGTCATGGTGGGCTCCGGGCTTGTTGTCGGGGCCGAGGCTGCAGGACTCGATGGGGCGCCGCCGCTCAAGCTTGGTGAGGGGCTGCCGCCCCCGGCCGCGCAGCCGGCGAGGATGATCATGGCGCCGAGCGCGGCGGCGCTTCGAACCCTCACGGCTGGCTCCTTGGCTGCGGGACCGTCTGGCACGCTGCCTCATAGTAGCCGATGATTGACTACTCTCGGCAACGTATCGGCAGGAGCGAGATGCGCCCACCCAGGACCGAACTGAACCTCACCGAATGGATCGTGCTCGCGCTCGCGGGCGAAGCGCCGACCCACGGCTGGACCGTCGTCCGAGCGCTTCGGCCTGACAGCCCGCTCGGCGAGGTGTGGTCGAGCTCAGGCCCGCTCGTCTACCGGGCCGTCTCAAGGCTCCAGGACGCGGGCCTGCTGCGGCCCGTTGGGATCGCGGAAGGGCACGGCGCGAATCGCATCATGCTCGAAGCCACGCCGGCCGGCCTCGAGCAGGTCCGGGAGTGGCTGCTCGAGCCGGTCGAGCATGTCCGGGATGTCCGAACAGTCCTGCTCGTCAAGCTGCTCCTGCTCGAGCGACGCGGCACGGATCGAGCCCTGCTCGTTGAGCGCCAGCGGAAGCGACTCGGGCCGGTGGCGACGGCCCTCGCCGAACGGGCGGCGGCAGCGACCGGCCCGGATCGGATCGTCGCGGAATGGCGGGCCCTGAACGCCGACGCCGTGATGCGGTTCCTCGAGGCGGTGGACCCCGTTCGGGTCCCGTGATCGCCGCTCAACAAGAGCCCACTCGGCGCAGGGGAGTGGCGATCAACCTGGCGCCCGATCTCGGATCCTTCACGCTCGTTGGTCGACGCGAAGGACTCGTTGAGCAGCACGAACGACCGTGCGTTCGCGTGGTCGACGATCCAGCGCATCCGCCCAAGCTCCTCGTCGAGCTTGCCGCACAGTCAGACCGACCAGATGGCCGACCTGGGCGAGTCGATTGCCCGCAGGGACGGCCGAGGCCGTTCGCGCTGGCCTGGCGGAGGGGCACCGTGCCGAGGCGTTCATGACGGTGGACACCAGATGGCAACCCGCGGAGATCTGTGGGCTTAGAGGTAGGCCTCGCCTCGCTCGGAGGGCCGCATACCATGCTCAGACCATGATCACCCGCCGATCGCGACCGGAGCGGGACCGCAACGGGTTGCCTCGACAACGCGGCTCAAGCGTTCGACGCGCCTACCGCCGCGGTCGACTGGTCCCTGTCCGCCATGCACGAGGAGCACCGGGACGCGGGCGAGGTGGACGACGTCCCCCGCCACGCTTTCCGTGAGCGAATGTCTGATGCCGGCACGCTCTGGCGCGCCGATAACGATAAGGTCCGCCGGCCAATCTGCGGCTTCGCTGAGGATCTTTGAGCTCATCGGACAAGGATTACGGCCGATCTCGGCAAGCACCCCCTCCGCGACGACACCGGCCTCGCGTGCGGCCCTCTCGGCATTCCCAAGCACCTTGCGGCCGGAGTCGAGAGCAGCATCGGCGAAGGCCCCCAGATCGGGGAGGATCAGGCCAATGGAACGCGGGGCACGATCGATCACGTGAACGATGCGCAACTGGGCATGCTGGTCCTTGACGATTGCGATCGCCTCGGTGAGCGCTTCGTCTGCGTTGTTGCTCCCGTCGACCGCCACCAGGATTCGGGTGAACATCGCACACCTCCCATGCAGTCCGTGTCAGGTTCAGCCAGATGCTTCGACAGGTGTGACACCGCGGGTGGTCGGGTCATCAGATCGACCGGCGACCCGGCCAGTCGCGCACCTATTGAGATCATCTCGCGATCCCTCCCAAGGACGGAGTGCCACGGGTCATCGAACGAACGGTGACGAGGAATCTGTGACGCCGTCCGGCCGTTGACCGCCCTCCGCGAGCACCACAGCCAGACCGACCCGATGGTCATCATCCGGGGATGGCCGAGGCTCTTCGCGCTGGGATGCCCCGTCGCCGAGTCGCGGAGGCGCTTATGCCAGTCGAAACGGGACGATCGGGGTGTCGCCGGGAGCCGGCCAGACCCCGGCGAGGGGACGTTCGACCCTGTCCACAGCCCACGCTGGCATGAGATGTTCATCATCTGCTGATCCGTCACCAATCCGCGCCTGCGAGATGGAGCCCACCCGATGACCCGCCTCCTGCTCAAGCTCGAGGACTTTCGCCTCCTGCCGTTCCTCGTGCTGTTCAGCATGGTGGTGGGCATCCTGATCGGGAATGCCCTGAGCATCTCGGACTTCGCCCTCACGCCGCCGATCGACGCGATCAAGGCGATCGCGGCGGGCACCTTCGAGCCCTCCGTGCCGGCGCTGATCAGCCTGGGGGTCCCGATCGGGTTGTTCGCGATGATGTACCCGGCGATGACGAACGTCCGCCTGGGCGAGGTGGGCATCGCATTCCGGTCCCCAAAGCAACTCGGCGTGGTGCTGTTCTTCAACTACCTAATCGCGCCGTTCGTGATGTTCGCCCTGGCCAACGTCTTCGTCGCCGACCCCGAGCTGCGCACCGGGCTCATCCTCTACGGCCTGGCCCCGTGCATCGCCATGGTCATCATCTTCACGTTCCTGGCCAAGGGGAACACGCCGATGGCCCTCGTGTTCGTGGCCCTCAACTCGGTCATCCAGATGCTCCTGATCCCGTTCTACGCGAACCTGCTGATCGGGGGCGTGGAGTTCGACACGATGGTCGTCGCCCAGAGCGTGGTCCTGTACCTGGGCCTGCCGCTGGTCGCCGGGGTGCTCACCCGGATCCTGGTGGTCCGCCGGAAGGGCGAGGCCGGCATGGAGGCGCTCAAGCCGGCCCTCAACGCGGTGTCGATCCTGGGCCTGCTGTTCACGCTGATCATCATGTTCGCTCTCAAGGGCGACCTGATCCTCCAGCAGCCCGGGATCGTGCTCGAGATGGCGATCCCGATGACGCTGTTCTTCTCGTTCATGTTCTTCGCGACACTCCTGGTCGGGTGGCGGATGCACTTCCCGTATCGCGACGCCGTCGCCGTCGCCTTCAACGCCACCGGGCGCGACTTCGAGATCGCGATCGCCATCGCCATCACGGCGTTCAGCCCCACGGTCGCCCTCGCCACGGTCGTCGGGCCGCTCATCGAGGTGCCGGTGATGCTGTTCTTCGTCTGGTCGGCGATGAAGCTCGCCCCGCGCATGTTTGGGGTGAAGCCACTGGCGGTCGTCGCGGGGGGCGTCGCGTGACCGCGACGGAGTCGGCCGAGGCCCGCCCGTGAGCGTCGCCAGCGCGCAAGAGGTGGCCACATGCCGTGCGCGGGACCTCATCCCGGTCCCGGACGTCACCGCAGCCGTGGCTGCCGCAACGTTGCTCGCGGACCCGACGCGGGCCTCGATCCTGCGGATGCTCGCGGATAGCGCCTATTGCGTGTGCGAGATGGCAGCCGCCCTCGGCGTCGGGGAGAGCAATGTCTCAAACCACCTGGCGAAGCTGCGGCACGCGGGCCTCGTGCGCGCGAGCCGCAACGAGGCGAACCTGCGGTTCACCTACTACGAGCGGGACGAGGCTGCCATCACCTCTCTCCGCGGGGCGCTCGCCGACGTCCTTCGATGAACGCTCGTGGATGGCGCGGCCGGCCTCGACGATCGGCGTCGCCTACGGTCACGGGTGCCGCTCCTCGACGGAGGTCATCGGCCTCGACTGCCTCATCGACCTTCGCGCACCGACCACGGGAGGCTGATCCCCGCCGCGAGTTGCTGATGGACGAGCATCGGGCTTGAGGACGCACACGGTCCGGGTGCGGGTGGACGAGCAGGGTCACCTCGTCCTGCCGCCCGATCTCGCCGAGCGCCTCGGACTCGTGGACGGGGCACTCGTGCGCGTCGAGGAGCGCGGCAACGCGGTCGCGTTCGGCCGGTCGAGCGCGTCGCTGGCTCGGGTCTATGTGGAGCCGACGACCCGGTGCAATCTCCTCTGCCGCACCTGCATGCGCAACGTCTCGGACGAGCCGCCGGGGACGATGTCGGGGGAGACCTTCGCCCGGGTCATCGACGGCGTGCGCAAGGTGTCGCCACCTCCGACGGTCTTCTTCGGCGGGTTCGGCGAGCCATTCGCCCACCCCGACCTGCTGGCCATGCTCGCCACGGCGAAGTCGGCCGGCTGCCCGGTCGAGATGATCACCAACGGGACGATGCTGGACGAATCGACCCGGCGGGAGCTCGTACGGATCGGACTCGACCGGCTGTGGGTCTCCGTCGACGGGGCGACGCCGGAGAGCTACGCCGATGTCCGCCTGTGGGACGCCCTGCCCCAGGTGATCGAGGACCTCGCCGCGCTGCGGGATCTGCGTTTGGCGGGCCGCTCGGCCCTGCCGCGGCTCGGCATCGCCTTCGTCGCGATGAAGCGCAACATCGCCGACCTGCCGGAGGTCATCCGCCTGGGCCAGCGTCTGGGCGCCGATCGGTTCTCGGTGAGCAATGTCCTGGCCCACACCCCCGAGATGAGGGAGCAGGTGCTGTACGCGGGGTCGATCGACACCGAGGAGCTCGACCCCTCGCCGTGGTCACCGCAGGTCTCGCTGCCCCGGATGGATATCGATCCGCGGACCCTCGGGCGGTTGGTGCGGGCGGAGGCCGACCGGCGGGGGCGCACGCCTTCCGGCCGGCAGGGCGACGGCCGGCCCAACGCGTGCCCGTTCGTGGAAAAGGGGAGCGTCTCGGTCCGCTGGGACGGGGCGATCAGCCCCTGCCTGCCGCTCCTTCACACGCACCGCAGCTATCTCGACTTCCGGCCCCGGACCAACCATGCGTACGCCGTGGGGAACCTGAACGACCGAGGCCTGCTCGACGCCTGGGGTGACCCGACCTACGTCGCCCTGCGTGAGCGGCTCCTGGCCTTCGACTTCGCTCCCTGCACGATCTGCAACAGCTGCGACATGGCCGACGAGAACCTCGAGGACTGCTTCGGCAGCCCGACCCCGGCCTGTGGCGGCTGCCTCTGGGCCCAGGGGTTCATCCAGTGTCCGTGAACGTCTCCCTGCGAGCCGACCCGTGACCTGGACTGCTTGCCCAGCTGATCCACCTCGACCATCGGTGGCTTGACCTTGCGCCTGGCGAGCCGAGAGCCGATGATCGACCGGCCAGGACCCGCACGACGTGGGTGGCGGTCTGCCTCTGGAGCCGACGATGCCGAACACCGAACGCTCGGGAGTGGCGATCCACTACGACGTCGAGGGCCGCGGCCTGCCGCTCGTCCTCCTCCATGGCGGTTACACGTCGTCGGAGCTGTGGCGGCTCAGAGGCTGGGTCGAGATCCTCCGCGAGGAGCGGCGGCTGATCCTTGTCGATCTTCGGGGGCACGGCCAGAGCGACAAGCCCCACGATCCGGCGGCGTATCGGTTCTCCGTCCTGGCCTCGGACGTCCTCGCCGTCCTCGACGACCTTGGGATCGCCTCGGCGGCGGTCTGCGGGTTCTCTCTCGGAGCGCAAGCCGCCCTTCGTCTTGCGGCCACTCATCCGGATCGGGTAGACGCGGTGGCCGCCATCGGCTCCGATCCGGCGGCGGTGGGCTTCGCCGACCTCCCACGCGAGGACGCCGAGGGTGACGCCCTGTCGCAACGCCTCGAGCGCGAGGGTATGGGGTGGCTCGCGGCCAAGCTGGAAGCCGAGGGCCGCCCAGACGCCGCCCGCCTCATGGCCCAGGCTGATCCCCTCGCGATGGCGGCGTGGCTGCGTGCCTGGGGCGAGGATGCGCCCCTGCCCCAGCGCTTGGCGGATCTCTCGATGGCCTCGCTGTTTGCCTGGGGTGAACTGGAGGTCGAAGGGTGGGACGTGCCGGACCTTCCCCCGGGCGCTCGGCTCGTGATTGTGCCCGGTGCTGATCACCCCGGCGTGCTGGAGCGCCGCGATGTCATGCTCCCAGAGTTGCGCGCCACCCTGGCGTCGGCGAGGATGGCCACGGTTTGACTAGACCTCGCCCTCCACCTCAGGCTCGGCCCGGCCCGAGCACGGGCACCGGAGGCTCCAGCATCTAGGCAGGCCGCACCACCCAAGCAGGGCTCGAGCTCCCGCCGACGATCCAGACGGTCAGTTGGATAGTGTCGGCGCTACTCCTCTCGCCCCGACCAATGCACCTCTTCGTCCCCGCGGGTTCTAGACGCCAGAACGCCCGTACACGCTCTGCTACACCCCGGCATTGCCCAGCCCGCCGGCCTACCTGCCTCCGCTCTGCCTCGAGGATGGGCCCACATCGACGCCGCGACCGTACACGAACCAGTACACATAGGCATGGACCAACCCGAGGCTGGCAAGCATGCTGTCAGGCATGGTCAATGTTGGCCACCTGCGGCGTCCGGCACGTGAGCTTGTTACAGGACCTGAAACAATTGTCACAAACGCGATCGACGAACCCATTCCGACCCGGCAGCGGGATCCTCCCGCCGCTCCTGGTCGGGCGCGACCGGGAGACGGCCATCTTGGACGCGCGCGTCGCGCGGACCCGCGAGGGTCAGCCGCAGCACACCGCGCTGCTCGGCGAGTGGGCGATCGGCAAGACGACGTTGCTGATGCACTGGCGTCGACTTCGGCAACAGGCCGGCGACGCCGTCGTCCTCTCGATGGCGTATCCGCAGTCCGCCGACGAATTCCTCGCCCGCCTGGTCACGACGATCGATGCTGAGCTGTCGACGGATTGGCGTCGGCGCGTGGAGGTGGAGATCGGGCTCGACATCGGTATCGCCGATGCTCGTATCCGGCGGCCGTCCCGTGATCCGGAGCGCGAGCTTCGCGCTGCCCTCCGACGCCTCGTCGAGCGTCGGGCAGGCGAGGAGCGGTCTGTCGTCGTCCTCCTCGACGACGTCGACCTGCTTCCCGACACCGGGGACGCGCTCCTGCGCCTGCGAGCATGTGCCCTCGAGCTCTACGCCGCCGACCTGCCGCTGGCATTCGTGATCGCCGCGGGTCCAGGTCTGTTCACGGAGGTTCGATCGGCTCATGAGCCGCTGGTCCGGTTCTTCGAGCCGCTGTCCGTCGGCCCACTCGACGACACGGACACCGCTCGAGCCCCGACCGAGCCCCTCGGTGAGACGACCGTCCGTTTCGACGCCAATGTGGTCGCCGAGATCGTGGACCTGGCCGGCGGCCGACCGTACTACGTGCAGAAGCTCGGCTACTACACGTTCGACGCCGCGGCCAATGGGCGGGTCACGCTGGCCGAATTCGCGGTTGCCTTCGAGCGCGCGTTCGCTTCTGTGAGCCAGGAGATCTTCGCTGGGCGCTGGGAGAGGATGTCCCCGATCGACCGCCAGGTTGTGGCCGTCGTCGCCCGCAGCACCGAGCCGCGCCCCTCGGGCGACATCGAAGCCGAGGCGGCGCGACGCGGCGTGAGGCCGGGAGCGGCCCGACAATCGCTGCGGCGTCTTGCCTCGAAGGGCCAGATCGACCGGCTCGCCTACGGGCACCGCGGCCGATACGAGGTTCGGGATCGGCTCTTCCGGCGGTACCTGGAACTGCAGGCTGGGACGTCGTGACTACGAGCCGGCGTGTGGCCAACCGTCGCATTCGGCCCGTGCCGCCGAGTCGAGCCTCAGGTGAACGCACTGGGTCGAGGTCCCGCCGCGAGATCCGAGCCGTTCCATCGGCCGGTCGCGGGGTGGCGAGCGGACGCAGCCGAGACCCGGTCAGGCGCGGAATCCGGCCCGCTCAGGGTCAACAGCGGCCTCGTGAACAGAACACCGTCGTCCTTGCGCTGGCACGCCTCGTTCGCGAAGCAATCGAAGCCGACGAGGCCGTCGACACAGGCGAGCCAGGGCCAGGGCGTAGAATTCCGGGTCCGGCCCACGATCACCGGGTCGCGCAGAGGCTCTTCGATGCGACTGACACGGCCGCGTAGGCTCCCTTCCTCTCTTGATGACCTCCGCGGTCTTCGGGCCGCCCGTTGGGTGCGCGAGTCGACCGAGGGTCAGTACGACCGATACGGGCCGGAGTCGCAGCACGAGCAGATGGATCGGTTCGTCGAGCGCTACGGCCTCGTGGACACGAAGATCGTGTACTCGGTCGCGCAGAGCGGTCGCACCGTATGGCGGTCCAGCACCATGGCGGACATGCTGGCCGCGGCAACGGCCGGGTCGTTTGACGTCCTGCTGACCGGCTACTTCGATCGGTGGCAGCGCAACCTGCGACGCACCCTGGAGCTGGTCGAGGATCGCCTCCATCCGTCCGGTGTTGCCTGGGTCATGTGCGACCGACGGCTGATGAGTTCGGATCCACGAGATTGGGACCAGATGGTGACCGAGGCGCACGAAGCCGAGCGGTACAGCCGGCGCCTCGGTGAGCGGATCACGGACGGGTACGCCGCGAAGTTCCGGCGTCTCGCCGACCCGGGCGGCCGCGCCCCTCTCGGATTCGTGCGGAATCCCCCGGCATTCGTGCTGGCCATCGACCCTGACGCCATCGATGTTGCCGTGCGGATCTTCGAGCGGTATGCCGTCGGTACCCTGTCGATCGAAGAGGTTGCCAGCGAATTTGGCCTGAACGATCGGCGCGTCACCGAGATGCTGAAGAACCCGGTCTACAACGGCTGGGTCGGGCGAAAGGGCGAGCGGACGCCGGCGCCCTGGCGAGCCGCGCCACCAGTGTCGGACGAGTTGTGGGAGCGGGTCGCGACGCTGCGAGCCAGCCGGGCTCGTCACGGCGGCAGTCCTCGCCCGGCCCGGATCGACCTGCTGCGCGGACTCCTCTACTGCGTCTGTGGTCAGCGGATCCGGACCGACGGGACGATGGGCACGCCACCCCGGCAGCGGAAGCTCCATCCCAGGCACGATCAATGCCCCGAGTGGGGTCCGCAGGCGAGCCACTCCTCCGGCGTGTACGAGCCGTGGATCATCGGCCAGGTGACCGGGATCCGGGTCGACGAGTCGACACTCGAACGGATCGTCCGGGTCCTGTCGACGCCGGAGACGCGACCCATCGACGTCAACCGCTCTCGACTCGAACGGATGAAGCGCGACCTCGCGCTTGACCATGCCGCAGGTCGACTCGACGACAAGGCGTACCTGGCGCAGATCGCCGTCCTGCGCGAGGAGGCGACGAGGATCGACTCGGGCAAGCGTCCGGGCACGGGCATCGCCCCGGACCAGGTGGTCGCCAGGCTGCGGGCGCTACCCGAGACGTGGGCCAAGGCGACTCCGGAGGGCAGGGCGGAGCTGCTCCACTCGATCTACGAACGGATCGTCGTCCGCGGCCCGGAGTTCGTCGGCGCTCGACTCACGCCGGAGGCGTACTCGCTGGGCCTCGCGCTCGCGCTGCCGGAGCGCGTTCAGCCGGCGAAAAAGTGGGTACTGGCGCGCCCGACAGGATTCGAACCTGCGACCTTCGGCTCCGGAGGCCGACGCTCTATCCGCTGAGCTACAGGCGCGCGAGCCGAGATCATACCGGTCCTGCGTGGATCGCTCTCGGATTCCGGCTCGACGCTCTCTTGAGCTGCTACGTCACCGCAGGTGCGGCGCGTCGGCTTTCGATAGAGAGGAACGCCCGGCGAACCTGCCTGCGT
>Ga0315287_10004086_pt1 | contig 14185 bp, 10 predicted proteins | sample YL17G11_0_MG_FD_205037 | JGI IMG/M metagenome (GOLD analysis project Ga0315287, IMG submission 205037) | Sediment microbial communities from Yellowstone Lake, YNP, Wyoming, USA - YL17G11_0 | ecosystem: Environmental > Aquatic > Freshwater > Lake > Sediment | place: USA: Wyoming | collected... | reverse complement strand
AGCTCCGTTTTAAATTCTTGGCATTTCTTGAAGGTGGCCAGTCGATCGTCACGACACTCGTAACAGTCTGGTTAGCTTGGAGCGGTGGAGGATATTGGTCATTAGTGCTTGGTGGCCTGGCCGGGAATGCCACTGCCACAATCGTCTTGTGGATAACCCGCCCAGTTCAACTAGCCTGGCCATCCTTCGTGGGATTGAAGGAAACCCTCCAGATGAGTGCACACCTTATTGTTGGTCGAGTCTCATGGTATCTAGCCTCTAGCTCAGATGTTTTTATTGGTGGACGAGTGTTAGGGCAAGTGATGGTGGGCACATATTCGTTCGCTTCCACTATTGCGAATGTGCCATTTGAGAAAGTTGCCTCTTTGGCAAGCCGAGTAATGCCTGCGTTGTATTCTTCGGTACAGAGCGACCCAATAGCTCTTCGCCGATATTTTCTAATTCTGACTGAAGGCATCTCGCTCATTACGTTTCCAGCGGGGATAGGAATGGCTCTCGTCACCCAGGATTTTGTAACCCTATTCCTGGGGGTTAAGTGGCAGGAAGTCGTCGTCCCTTTGCAAATCCTTGCATGCTGGGCTTCACTTCGATCAATTGTGGCGCTAATGTCGCCAATTATGATTGTGACCGGAAACGCTCGATTGGGGATGGTTAACGCCATCTTTTGTGCAGTCACATACCCGGCTGCCTTCTGGGTAGGCAGTCAATTTGGTGTTGTGGGGCTTGCTTTGGCATGGGTTGTCGCACAGCCTCTTAGTTGGGTGACACCATATCGGTGTGTATTTCAGGCCACAGGGCTGTCTTTAAAGAATTATATTTTGGCGCTTTGGCCGGCATTGAGCGCGGTAACGTTCATGGGAGCATGCGTGTGGAGCGTGCAGCACCTATTGCCGGATCAGCTGCTCTTGCTGAATCGCTTCATGTTGGAATTTGGCGCTGGAGTCATTGCCTATGGAATGGCAGTGCTGATCCTTCATCGCGGGCGAGTCATGAAACTATTGAAGGTCATCAAAGACAGCCGCGCATGAATTTGTATTGTACTGAATCCGAGCCTCTTGGCACCACCGAAAACTCTACTTAGTGCTATCCGATGTTCTGAATCATTGGATTTATTCTTGCGCGGCACGGGTGCATCCTACAAATCTGGCCTGCGCAACGTCTGGCCGGCAAGGTTTTCTCAATCAGGAACCGCACTATCGTGAAGAAGCTCCTGTTCATTATCAGTTGCACCATCTTGGCATGGACAATTGTGGAGGGTGGGTGTAGCCTTTTACTGTGGTCGGCGAAGTACTATAAGCAATTATACTTTTCCCCTCTTGCCGAAAATGTCCTTCCCTTACGTCAAGCCGAAAACGTTCGCGATCTGATTGAGGAACGTACCCAATATATCATCCATGATCCACTTCTTGGATGGAGGATCAAGCCTAATGGAGTGTCGGCTCTGTATCAGGCCAACGCCCAAGGCATGAGAGGGGATCGTGAATATGCCCCCACTGATAAGGAACATAGATTGCGGATCGCGTCCTTTGGCGATTCGTTTACGCACGGCGATGAGGTGCCGAATTCGTCTACATGGCAGGCTCAATTGGAAGAGCTGGATCTAAGCTGTGAGGTGCTAAATTTCGGGGTTGGGGGGTATGGCCCTGATCAATCGTATATGAGGTATATCAGTGAAGGGAAATTGTTTCATCCGCGCATTGTGTTAATTGGGTTTATGGCAGAAAATATTCGCAGAAGTGTCAATGTGTTTCGTCCATTTTACGCGCCTGAAACCGGTCTTGTTTTCTCAAAGCCGCGATATCTTCGCGAAGGAGAATCCCTTCTCTTGTCGCCAAATCCACTATCCTCGGTTGAGGCATATAAGCGGCTGCTAAATGATAAAGGGCCAGTCTTTGAGGAACTCGGTACACGCGACTGGTATTATCAGCATCGGTATCGAAGAAGCGTTCTGGATTACCTTCCTTCTGTGCGTCTAGTAAAAATACTCTGGTACGAGCTTCTGGTAGCACAGGAGTTCTCCTACAAATATGAGAGTGAGGCGGTTCGGCTGTCTCTTAAAATTTTGACTCAATTCGCTGATGATGTGGAACGTGAAGGCTCAATGCCGATTGTTGTGTTATTCACCAATAAATCAGACCTCGAGGAGCTAAGGGCAGGGCGTCGTCCTGAATACACCCCCTTTAAAGCTGCATTAATGGCTCGACACATGAAAGTCATTGATCTGGCGGGAGCTTTTGAATGTGATGGGCTGGGGGCGGAAATCAAAAGCTATTTCGAATCAGGCGGTCACTATTCGGCGAGTGCGAATAAGCTTGTGGCTCGCTACCTGAGGGAACATGTGCATGCATATTTAAATGGACATAAAGACCAGCAGCCCGGTGACAAAAGACGATGTGGCATAGAACCTGGGTTGCAAAAAATAGAATAGATATTCAAGTCGGCAAGGAGGAGAGAAGAGATGGAGGAAAATGGAAGGATAGTGAAAAGACCTCGATTTAAAGCATGGGCAGTTGCAGCCGCGTTTGTGGTCGCTATAGGCTACGGCGAGGGTCTGGTGCGGTGGCTCTACCCTTACAATACGCCTGATACCATGAGGCAGTTTTCACTTCCTCTCGTACCCGCTGTCTATGCACGTCATCTCTTGCAACAGCTTGACCGTATTGTCGAGGTAAGTGGTGAAAAGGCGTGGGGCGTGGTTGGAAACAATGCGGCAACTGGACAAGTATATTTCATCAATCGATATGGGTATCGCGGGCCGTCCTTTCAGCTTCCCAAGCCGACTGGTCTGAAGCGAATTGTAGTGCTGGGAGGCTCCACCGTCTTTGACAGAGATGCCCTGGAGGGGAAGGATTGGCCTCATCTGGTACAAACCATTTTGAAAGAGAAAGGTGATGCTAATGTTGAGGTGATCAATGCTGGCATCCCAGGGCAAACCACCGCTGACATACTTGGCCAATTGTTTGCCGAGATATGGTTATGGGAACCCGATTATGTCTTGGTATATGAAGCATGGAATGACATTAAGTATTTTGGAGATCTCTCCTATGAAAAACCCCTCATTAGATTGATTCCACCGCTGAATCCGGATGCTGATCCGTTTAAGACATACCAGGGAAGCGTTGACTATCTGTTGTCCTATTCCCAGCTCTACATCAAAATGAGGAACAAATACTTTGCCTGGAAGTACCCTCTTGGTCCAGAAGGGGTTCTCCTGAATAAGGAGCCCAAGAAGGAGCCTGGTCCCTTCGGAATTGTCCAATACCGGCACAATCTTGAATTGTTGGTGGATGCCAGCCGAAATATTCATGCAGTGCCTATCCTTCTCACTCAAGCTACCCTTGTAGCTCCAGGCAATATGGAGGAAGATCGCAAGAAAATTGCCTACGGCTATGTGGGCCTCACGCACGAAGGGCTTGTGAAAACGCTTGATATGTGTAGACAGGCAGTTGTGGAGGTTGGGAGCAGAAAGAACATTGCAGTGCTGGACTTAGCCCGAGAGCTAAATGGCCGACGCGAGCTTTTCAGCGACCATAATCACACCACAGAACAAGGTAGTCAGGAAATTGCTAAACGAGTGGCGGATTTTTTAGCTCCGATTCTAAAGGCTAATTCACACACTTGATGTACCTCTCGGGATGGTGATCATGCCGTTGGGAAGCATTCTTCTCGGAGCCCAACATTGGACCGTTCGACGATCCATCGTGCAGTGCGGAAGTAGAGCGTGGCTATGATGAAGAAGATGTTCATGATCGCGTACTATTTTCCTCCACATGCCACCGTAGGCTCACTTCGGCCATTAGGTTTGTGCCGGTTCTTGCCGGAATTGGGATGGATGCCGCGCGTGATTAGTACGGATACGGACTCAGTCCATCCTCCCTGTCTGATTGACGACACCCTGTGTGAGTCCCTTCCGGACCATATTCTGGTTCACCGAGTCCCCTACACCAATACGATGCTGTCGCTGATAAGGTTGCGGGACCGGATTCGTCAGAGCTTGCATGCGGTTGCAGCGGCTACATCTTATTTCCGACAAGAAGATTCGCGCACCATCTCACAATCGCCGCAAAGGTATTCGGCTTTCACACATGTCAAGCAATCCCTTCTTGAGTGGGCGTTTGAGTTTCCCGACCAACAGCAGGCGTGGTTTCACCCGGCTGTTGAAGCGGCCATGACAGCAGCCAAGGCGGCGCCGCCGGACCTTATCTTTGCCACAGGAGGCCCTTGGACGGGACTTCTCGTGGGGCGGGAACTCGCACATCGTTTGCAAGTGCCGTTTGTCGCGGACTTCAGGGATCCATGGGTGTGCGATTCTCCTGGACCATATGCCTCGTCCTTCCTCAACAAGAAATCAGAGAGGCTCCAGGCGGCGGTGTGCCTCAGTGCGGACGCCGTGGTCGCTAATACCGAAGAATTGCGATTGGAGTTCGTGAAACGGTACCCGATGCTCGCGCATAAGTTTGTGACCATTACGAACGGTTTCAATTGCGAAAGTCAGGGTCTGGAGTTGCAGACGAAGCATCCGATGAGCTCCGAGCGCAACTCTGTCTTCGAATTCTGCCATTTCGGCAATATATATGGAGGTCGAAATGTCACGCCACTATTCCAGGCCGTGCTCGAACTCCATAACGAATCGCGGCTCACCTCGACCCAGGTCAGGCTTCGATTCGTTGGGGGTTGGGAAACCGAAAATTATGTACCGCAGGATCTGATCAAACAACTTGAAAAAATGGGACTGTTGCAGCGGCAACCATCTATCCCGCATCGGCATTGCTTGCAAGAAATGGCTGCTGCCGGCGCCTTGATTATCCTTCAACCGCACTCGACCACTAGGATTCCAGCCAAGCTCTATGAGTATATTTCTTCCGGTCGTCCGATCGTCCTTATAGGAGATGAAGGGGCCGCAAGTCATCTGATTCAGAAGAATCGACTCGGAGTGTGGTGCCAAAATTCGGTGGTTGCAATTAAGGGTCTCATTGCATCTATCGTCGATGGGACAACGATCGTTACGGTTCCGGCACGGGAAGACGTCCGACAGTTTCATTACAGACAATTAACCGGACAACTTGCAGATCTATTCAATGCGCTTCCTCCAAGACGCTAGTGAAGGGTGTTGCTCAATTAGATTCATACGGAAATAGTTCGATAAAGCTATTCCGCCGTCCGTGCAATCTCTCTTGATGAGCACTCGAACAGTCATGAACTCGATGACGGTGATACAGGTGGTGACCCCGGCCGAAGAAGCCGTATGGGATCGCTATGTGAATGAGCACCCGCTGTCGTCCGGATATCATCAAATGGCCTGGCGGAAGGTCATCGCCACGTGTTTCGGGCATCAGACCTTTTATTACATAGCTAAGGACGAGGGGGGAGAGATCAGAGGCATTCTTCCGTTGGTGTTACTTGCGAGCCCAATTTTTGGAAGGTTTCTCGTCTCTGTCCCGTATTTCAATTATGGAGGCCTTGTCGCGGACAGTCAGGAGGCCACGACTGCGTTGCTCAGTGCGGCTGAGGGTTGCGCGCGGCAATTGCAGGCGGCTCATGTTGAGTTGCGCCATGTCGCCGGCAAGGAATTACCGTGGCCTAAGAAAGACCATAAAGTATCAATGCGGCTGGAATTGCCGCAGCGCTTTGACGATCTCATGAAGAGTTTTACACCGAAATTGCGCAGCCAGGTTCGGCGGGGCGAAAAGGAGGGCATGATCGCTCGGACGGGAGGCCTAGAGCTGCTCGATGAGTTTTATAAGGTCTTTGCCAGAAACATGAGAGATCTTGGGACCCCGGTATATGAGAAAAACTTCTTCGGCGAGATGTTGCGCACGTTTCCCAAAGAGGCCAGGCTTTGCTGCATCTATTTACAGGATCGAGTCCTCGCCGGAGGCTTCCTCTATGGGTTTAGACATACGATGGAGATTCCCTGGGCCTCTTCTGATCGCCGCTATGTTCGGATGGCTCCCAATATGATGCTCTACGGAGCTGTGCTCAAATATGCCTGCGAGCAAGGGTATCGAATATTTGATTTCGGGCGCTCGTCAAAAGAAAGCGGGACCTATCGGTTTAAAGAACAATGGGGAGCCAAGCCAGTCCAACTCCATTGGTATTACTGGCTGCAGAATGGGGAGCGATTGCCTGAACTTAATCCCCAAAATCCAAAATACCGCCTGGCGATTGAAGCCTGGAAACGAATGCCGCTCGGTCTGACGACACGATTCGGCCCCTACCTCGCGAAATATTTACCATGAACATGAAACGTTACCTCCCTCCTACGGCCGCACCTCTCGGAATCTTAGATCTCGTCCAAGGAGCCATGGGCCTGCTGCGTGGCGATCAGGTGAGAAAACGGCTGGAAGCAGAAATTAAGAGTTACTTCGGGAGTTCCCATGTCTTTTTGGTTTCGTCTGGCAAAGCTGCGCTCTGCACGATTTTGCGAGCACTGAAAAGCAACTCGACCCGCACTACCGTCATCATTCCAGCCTATACCTGCTTCTCGGTGCCATCTGCAGTGTTGAAGGCTGGACTCAACCTGGCACTCTGCGATGTGAACCCTCGCAGCTTGGATTTCGACCTATTGCAGTTACAGGACAAAATTGGTCTTGACACTCTTGCGGTGGTGGTCCCCCATTTATTGGGAAAGCCTGCCGATATCCAGAGGATTCAGGCTATGGCCTATGCCAAAGGCGCGGTAGTGGTGGAAGATGCGGCCCAGGCCATGGGAGGCAAGGACGGTGGACGGTGGCTCGGGACACAGACCGACGTCGGTTTCTTCAGCTTTGGACGGGGAAAGAATGTGTCGGCTGGGTCCGGCGGGATGATTCTAACGAACAACGACGCGATCGGAGCGGCGGTGCAACAAGCCTATGGCGAGCTTCCCAGCGAGCCTCCACTGACGGCGGTGAAGAATTTTCTGTCGGTGTTCGCCGCGCAGTGGTTATTGCATCCCAACGTGTATTGGTTGCCGGCCGGCCTGCCGTTTCTCGGGTTGGGAGAAACTATTTTCTATCCCGATTTTCCTGTTTATCGTATGGATGGGATAAGAATGGCTCTCCTTTTATCCTGGAGAGCTCGACTGAGGGGCTCTAATAGAGGCCGTGCAGAGGTTGCGCGCCGCATAATTCAACGGCTTCGATTATCGAGCCGAACGGCAACAGTGTCCGAATCGGCTCCCTGGCTTCGTCTCCCGGTGTTGATGCCGACGTCGGAGGACAAGCGAGCACTCTGTCAAGTTGCACGGGAAGAGGGGCTTGGAGTAAGCGGGCTCTATCCCGCACCTATCAGCGAAATCCAGGAGTTGCGAACACACTTCGCCCAGGATCACTATCCCGGTGCAATAACTCTTGCCGAGCGTCTGGTGACATTACCGACACATTGCTACGTGTCTGATCGGGACATTGAACGCATTTGTGCTGCTTTGCAAAATCCTGAGACCCGGTTCCTGGCGATCTGAGCTCAGCGGCTTGCCAGCATATGAAAGGGTAGGGATATCAGGCAGTCTCACGCGCTATTAGTTCGCAGGTAGGAATCTGTTCGAGTATGACTGAGGAAGCTCACCACAATGTGGGAAATTATCGCTGCCCGCGCAAATGTTAGTAATAGGTAAAAGCAGCTATGGTTGAGTGGTTCCAGTTTGCATTTTGGTGCTCCGTGGGATTCGTTTTCTACGCGTACCTCGGCTATCCATTGTTGCTATGGGCTTTATCGTGTTGGCGATCTCATGATGTTCTCCGACGGGACGTCAGACCTTCAGTGACCTTTATCATCACGGCTTATAATGAGGAGCGCCGCATCGAAGAGAAGCTCAAGAATACGATGAGTTTGACCTATCCCGCCGAACACCTGGAGATTTTAGTCGCCTCTGATTGTTCATCCGACCGCACTGATGACATTGTCCGCTCCTTCGCCCCGGGCCGGATACACCTTGTTAGATCACCGGTACGAAAAGGCAAAGAGGCTGCACAGAAATTAGCTGTTCAGGCGGCGCATGGAGAGATTCTTGTGTTCTCGGATTCGGCCACCATTCTTCCGCAGGACGCGATCATAAATATAGTTCGAAACTTTGCCGATCCTTCAGTGGGATGCGTCAGTAGCATCGATCGGTTTGTAGACAAGGATGGAATGCTGAGCGGGGAAGGGGCGTATGTGCGGTATGAAATGTGGCTTCGTTCGCTCGAATCCAGGGTCTATTCCCTCGTCGGTTTGAGTGGATCGTTCTTTGCCGCTCGGCGAAAACTGTGCCGCGACTGGGCCACTGATCTCCAAAGTGACTTTAATACGCTATTAAATTCCATCAAGCTGCATCAGCGGGGGGTGCTTGATCCACTTAGCATTGGGTACTACCAAAACATTTCCGATGAAAGGAAGGAATTCGAGCGCAAGGCGAGAACGGTGGTGCGGGGTATTTCCGTCCTGATGAAAAACCTATCGCTGCTCAATCCATTTCAGTACGGCATCTTTGCATGGCAGCTTTTCAGCCACAAGTTGTGTCGGTGGCTCGTGCCGTTTGCGCTGTGTTCGGCATTGGTTTCCAACGTTTTTCTCGTTGGACATTGGGATGGCTATCTGGTGAGCTTTTTTATGCAAGTCTCGATGTATGCGTCTACACTCGCCTGGTTCACATTAGGCCAACGTGCTCGATCGCTTGCCCTGTTGAAGGTCCCGTCTTTTTTCGTCCTTGCCAATGCGTCTATTATGGTTGCATGGTTTCGTTATCTTAAAGGGGAACGCATTACACTTTGGAATCCCTCGAGTCGCAGTTGATGCGAGAGATAAGCACCTGCTGTTGTGCGGAGCAGAACCGCTTTGAACCCGATTCATGCCTAAACTCAAGGAGATGATCTGGTGATACCTAACACAACGGTCCAGAATTCATCCAAGCTGAGGGTGGCAATTTTGACAGGGCTTGAAACGGGGTCTGCGCTGGACGCATTTGCCGCGCTGGCCCGCCATCCTGAAATCGAGGTCGCCGGTATTCTGTTTGATTCCGAACGGCCGTCAGTGGGAAGGCGGTTACGGAATTTACGGCGCAATATCAAGCGCGAAGGAGTGGGGTATATAGGATTTCGAATTGTGGAAGGGATTCGCGAACTGCTCGACCTTATAGCAAGGTCTATCGTTCCTCACTCGGAGGTGGAAGATACGCTACGCCGTGCCTTTCCCGATCGACCGTTCAACCTCTCGGACTTCGAGCGGCTCTTTGGCATTCGGATCATTGATGCAGGTAATCTAAATAGCGCGAGTGCGGCGGCCTTGCTTCGAGAATTAGGCGTGGATCTTGGGGTTGTTCTAGGCACAAGAGTGCTCAAACGTTCCACATTCGCTATTCCCCGGCTGGGGTGTCTCAATGTGCACAAAGGAAAGGTGCCGGAGTATCGTGGCTTACCTCCAGGGTTCTGGGAACTCTATGATGGTCAATCTAGCGCAGGAGTGACCATCCATTTCGTCGATGATGGCTTAGATACGGGCGATATAGTGGGTGCTGATACGGTGCCCATTCATCCATGTGATTGCGTAGAAAGCCTTCAGTTCAAGCTAGACACACTGGCGCAGCAACTGGTCGTGCAAGCTGTTTCAGCAGTGGCCCGTGGGACGGTAACCAGAGCTAAGCAGCCGCCTTGGTTGGAAAAGGCACGAACGAATCCAACACGGGCTCAGCGACGGGCATTGGAAGAACGTCGTATGAGATCAGTAAAAGCAGGACCCAGGACTAGCTGTGCAAAGACCGCGCTCTATCTGCTTGTGTATTTCAGCGGGTTCATTCACGTTTTGCGTCGCGTGCGGCGCCTGCTTGGGATCCATCGTGGCTGCATCGTCTTATATCACCGGGTCAACGATCAAACGGATGACACCCTCACAATCGGTCTCCAGCGGTTTGCTGAGCATGTCACAATTCTCAAACATGCGTACGTGCCGGTCGACTCCGTCGCACTTGTCCGGAAGGTGAAGTTGGGAGAGCGGATTCCTCGCGATACAGTGGCGGTTCATTTCGACGACTGTTACCGGGACGTGCTCACTCATGCCGCGCCGATTCTGAAGCAGGCTGGGATGCCGGCAAGCGTATTCATATCCACGGGATTCATTGGGACCCAGCGTGTCTTTTCCCACGATAGCGAAACCTGTCCTGCCTCTCTCGATAACCTGAATGCGGACGATATCCTGACATTAGCCGGGGAAGGATGGGTGGTGGGTTCGCATACAGTTAATCATGCGAATCTTGGCGCTGCTAGTGACGACGAAGTCAGATTTGAGGTCGGTCAGAGCAGGAAAGATCTAGAAGCCATTTTGGGGAAGCCTGTCAGTCTGTTCTCATATCCATTTGGGGGACGACAGCACACCAGGCCTGGAGTAGCGGAAATTGTTTGTGAAGCGGGTTACGCTGCCATGTTTTCGGCCTACGGCGGCTACGTTCATAGTCGAGATGATGTTTACAATATCCAGCGAATCGGAGCCAGCGGCCATTTCAGGCCACTCGACCTTATTATGGAAGTCGAGGGCATTTCATTCGCTTCCATCAAACAGAGACTGTTTGGGTGGCTGAGAAAAGCCGGTCTACACGGGACCATGTCGGAGCGAGAGTCCTCTGGATCCTATTGACGATCCATGTTCAACCAGGGGGCGATGTGAGGATCGTTCAATCCTTCATGTGAAACGAGACCTATGCCGGTTCAGACTATAGTACAACTTTCAAGCACGACGATCCCCGGCGGAGCGGAGATGGTCGTCAGTCGGCTTGCCGCGTCTCTCGATCCCATCCGATTCCGTCCGATCGTTTGTCTGTTTCACCCTGGTTGGCTCGAACAACGTTGTCTCTCGCAAGGCGTTGAAACCCATGTCATTCCTATTCACGGAATGTTCGACTGGAAATGGGGAAGACAGTTTTACGAATTTTTGAAGAGCAACCGAGTGAGCCTGGTGCATGCGCATGAATTTACGGCGAACACATATGGGACTCTAGTGGCCCGCTTGGCGGGTGTTCCAGTTGTCGCGACGATCCACGGCAAGAGTTATTTCGTGGATCAGCTAAAGCGCAGACTTGCCTATCGGGCAACCTGTCGATTGGCGACGACGGTCGTCGTGTCAGAAGACCTCAAGCGTTTCGTCTGCATGTCGATCGGGATTCCTCCGCACCGGCTTCGAGTTGTTTACAATGGGGTTCCTGATATGGATCCCTTGCCGGGAACGTTTTACACCGGCTTACGAGAAGAGTTGGCTGTCCCTCCACATCACCTAATCGTCGGGGTCATTGGAAGCCTCTATCCTGTGAAGGGGCACGCCTACTTGCTTCAGGCTATCCCGGATATTGTTAAGGTCAAGGGCAATACAACATTTTTGTTTATTGGAAGAGGGGAGATGGAAGCTCAGCTTCGTCAGCAAGCGCATGATCTAGGCGTTGAGCGACATGTACGGATTCTTGGATTTCGTGACGATGTGCCCCGGCTGCTGGGGCTTATTGATGTTTTTGTGTTGCCCTCCCTGTCAGAAGGGTTGTCTGTTGCCATACTCGAAGCGATGGCGGCGGGAAAGCCGGTAGTGGCAAGCCAGGTGGGAGGAAACGCTGAACTAATTGTCGACGGGGAAACAGGGTATTTGGTTCCACCAATGAATCCGAGTGCGCTGTCTGCTCATATCCTTGCGCTTCTCGGCGATGATTCTCTGCGGCAGCGGCTTGGGGATGCCGGACGAAAGCGCGCGGCTGAAACATTTTCGCTTCAGCAAATGGTGCACAGTTATGAACAGCTGTATGATCGTTGTATTGGTAATGCCTAGCATGGAACCACGCGTGCAAGCTGGTAGCAAGTGATGTCTGTCGCTAACTTGCCTGCCGGGAAACGGTTCGCATTCTCAATTCTTGACGATACAGACGATTCAACGCTTGAGAATGTTCTGCCTGTCTATGAGCTTCTGAAACGTCTTGGCTTGAGAACCACGAAAACAGTCTGGGTGTACAACTGTCCAGAAGGAAGCGAGGAATTTTTTGCAGCCGATACCTTAGAGCGACAACCATATTTGGAATTTGTACGGAGGCTCGCAAGAGACGGGTATGAAATTGCTTTCCACGGGGCCACGATGGAATCCAGTCCTCGAGAGCGGACTGTCCAAGCCCTGGAGTTGCTCCACAATGAATTTGGACAGTATCCCAAGATCTTTTGCAACCACGGTTTTAACAGGGACAACGTGTATTGGGGAGAAAAACGATTCCACACGAGGGTGCTGCGGATTTTAGCTCGCCTACGGCAGAGGAGGGCAGGCGGTTATTACGGTGGCGATGACCAAAATTCTGAGTATTTTTGGGGAGACCTCTGTCGAGATAAGGTTAAGTACGTGAGAAATTTCACTTTCAAGGCTCTCGACGTGTTGTCCATGAATCCGGAAATGCCATATGCGCTTCGCGCCACTCCGTATGTCAATTACTGGTTTTCGACATCGGATGCACCCGATGTCAATACTTTTACGTCCCTGCTCTCTAGGGGGCGAATCGATCGGTTGGAGCAGGATGGCGGGGTATGTATTCTTTCAACACATTTGGGGAAGGGGTTCGCTCGGGATGGCAAGGTGGACCCCCAGGTCGTAGATATCTTGCAGTATCTTTCGACAAAAGATGGCTGGTTTGTTCCCGTGTCGGATATTCTTGACCATCTGCTTGCGCAAAGAACAGTACGCGGACATTTGACCGCGTGGCAGCTCCTGTGCCTAGAAGCCAGATTTTTTGTTGGCCAGATGGTCGGAGCCAGATCGTGACGAGATCGCGAGTGATCTCAAGCGAATTAAAGACGATCGTCCACGTGTTTTCCGGGGATCTCTGGGCCGGGGCAGAGCAGATGATCTATGGCTTATTGAGGGAACTCCAAAAGCGCAAAGATTACGATATTCTGGCGTTGGCGATGACAGGAGGCACTCTCTCAAGAAAGCTCAACGAGGCGGGTATCTCATGTCACGTCCTGGATGAGTCCACAGGTTCGTTTCCCGCTCTCGTAATGCGTGCCTATTCCCTTCTACGCGGGAGGAATGTTGGTTTGCTCCATGCACATCGCTACAAGGAGAACCTTCTCGCGGGGTTGCTCGGTAAGTTACTGGGTGTTAGAGCGCTGGTCTCGACAATGCATGGTTCATCTGAGCGCACTGCTGGGGGATCTCGATGTCCCTCAACGAAGGTCGAGAAGCTCAACTATTATGTTCTGAAGAATTGGTATGCTCGCGTCGTTCCGGTATCAATGGAAATGAAGCGACACCTCGTGACCGGCCGGGTGTTCGATGAGGATCATCTCACAGTCATCCATAATGGCATCGCGTTACAAGACGGCCCATGTCGCGTTCGGCCGGATAGGCCTATCTTTCACATAGGTACAGCTGGACGTTTGGTTGAGATCAAAGGCTTGGACTTGTTCATCGATGTGGCGGCTGCTGTACAGAAACAGGAGGCCAATGTGCAGTTTCACATTCTTGGTGATGGGCCATTGCGTCAAGAATTAGTCTATGCCGTAAAGCGCATGGGATTGGACAGCGTGATCATTTTTGAGGGTTATCGGGAACAAGCAAGAACATTCTACGAAGACATGGATATTTATCTGAATACTTCCCATCATGAGGGCCTCCCGCTCAGCATCTTGGAGGCCATGGCAGTGGAAACTCCTATTGTCGCGCCGAATGTCGGTGGCATTGCGGAAGTCATTTCAGACGGTGTAGAAGGTTTTCTCATAGATGGGCGATCCAGCGAGGACTTTGCCGCCAGATGCCTCACGCTGATCCGCAATCCACAGGTTCGTGCCACGTTGGGGATGAATGCGCGGAGGAAGGTACAAGCAGAGTATTCCTGCCAAGGGATGGCTGCTGCTTATGAGAACCTCTATAAGGAGGTCATCGGTTCATGCATTCCAGACTCACAAAAGGTGCCATAAGAAGGTGGTAAAGGTGTTGCCGAACGACCAGAACAATGAAGCCTTCGTCAGCTTGATCGAAGAGATCCGAGCGTTAGAGCCGCGTCTAGATTCTAACCGGGCGTTAACCTCACTATTTGAGGCGCTCGTCGCTCAGTCGCCTGATCAAGCCTACGAGTTCATAACTAGTCATCTGGCAGACCTCCAACCACTGTCCCGATTGAGTGAACTGCTTGAATCGCTGGCTACTGAATTGTTGGGGCGAAAGGATTTCGAAAAAGCTGAACGGCTTCTTCGTCTGTTCCCATCGCAAGCAGGAC
>Ga0315287_10004085_pt1 | contig 14185 bp, 11 predicted proteins | sample YL17G11_0_MG_FD_205037 | JGI IMG/M metagenome (GOLD analysis project Ga0315287, IMG submission 205037) | Sediment microbial communities from Yellowstone Lake, YNP, Wyoming, USA - YL17G11_0 | ecosystem: Environmental > Aquatic > Freshwater > Lake > Sediment | place: USA: Wyoming | collected... | reverse complement strand
TATCCTAGCCACATCGTGTTTAAGACATGGATGGCGAAGTGGGTTCTGACCATGTGCTTGTCGGCCCAACCAGAAGTGGCAGGAAATTGGAGCGCGGCCCTACTTCGTAATAATTTTGTAGCCGCTGTTCTCCCAATCCATCATCCCGCCAGTCAAATCTGACACACGAGTAAAGCCAAGACGGACCAGTTCTCTTGCCGCTATGGCGCTCATTCTACCGCTGCGGCAATATACAACGATCTTTGCGGTCTTGTCCTGGGGTAGCTTATCCAGATTGTCGGCGATACTGTCATACGCAATGAATGCGTCGGTATCCTTGATCTCGCCTTCGTACGGAATGTGAACGTTCACAAGGAAGAAATCTTTTTGCGCTAGCATCGCCGCCAGCTGCAAGTCAGTCAGTTTAGCTACGTCCACGTCCTGGGCTCGGGCAGTGAAATGACCGTTGGCTAGCAACGCCACGCCCACGAAGCCGAGCAGGAGGGCCACTCGTCGGGTGAAATCACCATTCGCGCCACCACGTTCCATAACTTCATCCTTTCGCCGTTTCAGAAATCCTCGCTTGAGCCGACACCCAGCTGATATCCACCAACCTCATTTCACCCTCCCACTCCAAAACGGAGATTACCGAGGGTGTCTCGCTGAATCGACAGATCCTACAATCCATTTCTGCGCCGCAGTCGCAGCGGCATTCAGTGCTTCGCCGAGCCGTGGCGTCGCCAGATACACATTGTGCTCTCCTATCACCTTTAGCAGGCCTGTGCGCGCCAGTTGATCGTGCATTTTGGGGTCGATCGCTACGAGCATGAGCTTGCCGCCATTGGCACTCAGATCGGTAGCATAGCGCTGGAGCACATTGAGGAATGTGCTTCCGACCTCCGGCTGGCCACGCAAGATCAGCGCAACCACGGCGTTTTGCGCATTGTCCGCAGAGGGCAAGGCTTTCTCAAGGGTCTTTGCTGCCGCGAAGAAAAGGCTACCGGATACGTACAAAGCCGTGAACTGATTGCTCGGCAAGACCGCGGGTGGTTCGCGCTCTTCGGGGAAACCTCCGGGAACAAGTACAAGCTGGACGATTTTCGTCTGGTTGGCCCATCCGATCACGTGAAGTCCGATGCTGAACGCCATGCCCAGCAGCACCGCGTAGTGCAACGGCATGAACAAGGTGCCCAGAAAAGTCAGCACCATCGCCGCCGTCGAACCCCAGCTTGTGCGCCAAATCATTTGCGCCGCTTGGAGGCGCAAGCCCTGATAGCCCGCAACGATCAGAAGCGCAGCAAGCGCTGGCATCGGCGTTCGTTCGGCCAGTGGGCCTGCGAGCGCAATCACGAGAACGACACACAGGCCGCCGAAGATATTCGTCCAACGTGATCGGGCGCCGGCGCCTTCGATCAGGACAGTTCCTGAAATAGAGCCGCCAGCAGGAAGCCCGCCGACCAGACTTGTGGCGAGGTTTGCGACGCCCTGGCCGAAAAAATCACCAGAGACGCTGGGAAATTTGCCGTTAGGGTTCGGATAGGCCTGACTGACGCCTGCTCCCTGGACGAGGCCGATGACGGCGACGGACAGCGCCGGAAGTAACAATGGAATAACATAATCCAGCCTGGGTAAGGAGAACCCAGGCAAATCACGGGGAATTTCGGCGATGTCGCGCACAATTCGGACCGAGTTCCAATCGACCCCCAGGTTTGAATTCATGTGTGACAGAGTGGTCAGCACAAGGCCGGCCACGGTGATCGCCAGCACGAAAGCGAATTTGCTGAGGCGCGTCCAGAGCAGCGCGACGATCAAACCCATCGTGAGTGCTCCAATGGCGCTGGTCGGCACGTCAATCTGGTCAAATCGCAAGAACAATTCCAGCGCCTGCGCCAAGTTATTGGCGTATGAGCTGTGAAACCCGGTCAACTGGCCGAGCTGGCCGAGAATGATGAGCGCGGCGACGCCGTTCAGGAACCCGGTCATCACGGCGTCGGAGACGAAGCGCAGGATCGAGCCCAATCGCAAAAACCCTGCCGCGGCCTGGAACAGGCCGATCAGGGCCACCAGCGTTGCAAGAGCCGCAACCTTGTCCGATGGCGCGAGCACCCGAAGTTCATCGCCGACGACAATGGAAAGTGCGCCAGTGGTTGAGACGTTCATGAAAACCGAACTAGAGAAAATGGCGGCCGTCGGAGCCGCGACAATGAGCGTATAGATGCCCAGAACCGGATTGACCGCTGCGAGCAGCGCATGGGCCATGGCTTGTGGCACGCCGACGATCGCGAAGGTAAGGCCGGCGACGAAGTCCGACTTCAGGTCCGAAGCCTTGGGCGCCAGTTCTCGAAATCGGTCACGCAGGTCGAAAGCCATGGTTCAACGCTCCGAAGGTGTATCGATGGACGCCGATGCCGGCCTGCGGCCCCAGACACCGGCGGCAATGAACAGGCCAATCACCGAGACTAAGACGAACAGTAGGCACATCACAAGCACATTCTTGTCTTCGAAATTCTGTTCCGCCACTACCTGTGAAATTGCATCCAAGAATGACCCCGTCTGGAAAACGTGTGAATCAGCATCGAACTTTGACCCCGCTTGATTTCATGCATAAACTATTGAAGTATCTAGAGAAAGGAAGAATATTTCATGACTGTTTTGGCGTGCAATCTTGACCCCAGCGAAAACAGGAATAGCCATTTTATATCAATATTTTGAGCGAAAACATCCAGAGGGTCAAGGTTCGGCGCCTATTCACAGCCGTCACTGAACATGGTCGTCATGTTCCCTCCGACATCACTATAATGTGCCCAAAAGGGCGTGTTACCGCCCTCTCCAGGTGTGGCGTCATCACAATCCATTGTGCCAGCGAATGTATCCCCCACGGTCAGCGTCGGAAAGAAACCATCAGGTGTGGCTGTATAACTGGTCAACACGCTGGATCCGGTCTCATAGCTTTCATCACTTTCTAGCGGCAAAATACTGCAGACCAAGACGGCCTACAGCCGGTTGGCTAGACAGGCTGATCGCTGCCCATAGGAGCGGCGCCATCCTTCTAGTCGTTGCCGTGGCAATTATCGCCGGCGCAAAAATGCGGCAAGGCCCTTCAAACTGGTCTTGCCAATGATGCCTTTTTGCGCAAACATTCAACTTAACAAAGCAGTCATCCGGTGGGGATGTCGGCTAGTCAACCTGGGCAGTGACGAATAACCGTCAAATTATGCATGGGATAGCACTTCTGCTTCCAGATCGGAGGTAGGGCGTGAATGCGGAGGTATTTGATTTCACGAATGGCCTGGCTCGTGCCGCCTTTGCCGACGACAGTATTCATTTCATCTGCGATCGTGCGTGTGCCGTCCCCGGCCACACGGTTGACGCAGGTTCTGACCACGAAATGCGTCCCCGCCTTCTGCGCCATGCAGAACGGTTCATAGGTGTCGCTGATGTCGTTCGCCTGGTCACTGATATGAACACATCTTGCCGCTTCGCCGAGAAGCCCCGTCGACTGCACCAGATTCTCCAGCCAACGAACGCTCTCCCTCTTCTCGATGGGAACTCGCGTCGGATTGATCCTCTTGTTCAGGGCGTTGGTGCCTTTGAACTTCTATCTCGTCTAGAACTTGATCGCCGCCAACCCGAGCGGCAGCCCTTCCGTCGTCAGCGCCAGGCTCGAATACATCAGGATGCCGCAAATCATGTGGGACTTAACCCGGATGGAGCTGCTCAATGAACGCAACACAATTAGATTCTCCCGGGAACATCAACGACGTGAAAATGAGTATTGTGATACCCGCCTACAACGAGGAAGCCTACCTGGACGAATGTCTGAGGTCCGTGCTTGAAGACGTTAGAAAGTCGACAGGATGCGGTCCGGTCGAGGTGCTCGTGATCGACAATGCGAGCACGGATCGTACATCGGAGGTTGCAAGCCGTTTTCCAGGAGTCCGCGTAGCACATGAGCCCGACAAGGGCCTGACCAAGGCCAGACAGCGGGGCCTCATGGTAGCGCGGGGCGACGTTATAGGGTATGTCGATGCCGATACAAGAATGCCCCAGGGCTGGATTCGCGCCGTCCTGGGATCTTTCGATGCAGATCCCGACACTGTCTGCGTCAGTGGTCCTTACATCTACTATGATCTCCCGCCGCTTTCGAAATTCTTCGTTCGCATGTATTGGTGGGCTATCGCTCTACCGATCTACGGGATCACGGGATACATGGCGGTTGGCGGGAATTTTGCCGCACGCCGGAGCGCCATCCTGGCCATCAAGGGCTTCGACAGGACAATTGCATTCTACGGTGAAGATACCGACATCGCCAGACGGCTCTCGGCTGTTGGAAGAGTGAGGTTTCTCATGAGTCTTGTCATGTACACCTCTGCGCGGCGGATCAAGGCGGAAGGCCTGTTCAGGACAGCCGCCGTGTATGCATTGAACTTCATATCGGTGGTCGTCATGAATCGCCCAGCAACAAAACTATACCGTGACATCCGTTGAACATTGCCTGGCGTTCGCCACTGCGCCAGCGCAGCCCCAACTGGCTGTTTAAAACACCCGAGAGTTTTGAGTGGTCCTAAACTACCCGATGCCGCGGCCTTCGCGAGGCAAGCCGTAGTCCACGACGTCCGTTTCGAGGTTGCTGCTTCCCGTGTAAGACCACTGTCTATGATGATAGATTTCGCCCTAAACCTTCTGGGGCTTGGCTTTTTGCGGAATCGTGAATTGGACCCATGACCCAGAGCAGGACAACGGACAGGGCCGAGATTCCGGCGAACAATATCCACGCGTCATTTATTGCCATTGTAAGGCTGGCATTCTGAATGGAGTCCATTATTGAGAATAGACCCATCAGGTCGTCAGGAGCCGGGATGTCATCCAGCGCAAGACCGAGGATCGGCGCGGCCCTCGTGGCATCGTTGCGTATGAGCTCGGTCAGCCACTCGGCATGAAGAGGCGTGCGGCTGAAGATCACGGTGTCGGCCAAGGCAATGCCGATGGCGCCCCCCAGATTGCGGGAAAGATTGTAGAGCCCGCTGGCGTCGCCAACATCGTCAACCGGCAGAAGCCCAAGCGCAAAGCGCGTAGAGGGCAGAATACAAAGCGCCATGAAGCAGCCACGAACCACCTGCGGCCAAAACATCGCATCATAATCGGTGCTTACGGTTTGGTATCCACTCATCGCAAGACCCACAGCAAGACCAGCAAAACCAATGGCCGCCAGAGGTCGCGCAGGAAACCGGCGGTCAAGCAGTACGGCCAACGGTGCTGAGATCAGTTGAGTGATGCCAGTGACGAGGATGATGCTGCCGATGTCGAGTGGTCCATGTTGCCGGACGAAGGCAAGAAACACGGGCATAATGTAACCTGAGCCATACAGGCTCGCACCCAGCAGGAAACTTACTGCGCAGCCGAAGACAAGATTTCGGTCGCGCAGCAGGGCGAATTTAACCACGGGCGCCTTGCGCCGTGCCGCTCCCCCGATGCCGAGAACGAAAATCACGAAAAGTCCCAGCACGGAAGGGGAGGACCACCCCTGTTTCGGCCCATTCTTTAGCCCAATTTCGAGGGCAGCCAGTCCGATCGCAATCATTGCCAGCGAGAGCCAATCCAGACTACGCAGCAATCCGAACTGCCGGCGGGTACCGGGCAGGCAAATGAGCCCGACAATGAGACTCGCAACGCCCGGCACGACGTTCACGAGAAACAACCAGTGCCACGACAGGCTTTGGGTGATGTATCCGCCAGCGATTGGCCCAAAAGCGGGCGCCAGCACGGCGAGCACGCCTGCCATCGTGGTGGCAACCGTTTGTTCAAGGCCTGGCCGAAAGATCGTGAAGATCGCCGAAAATACCATGGGGATGAGCAACCCACCCGAGAAGCCCTGCAGAACCCGCATCAGGATGAGAGAGGCAAAGCCGTTGCTCAGTGCGCAACCGATTGAAGATACGGTGAACCCAATGATAGCGATGGCGGAGACGTACTTCAGTGAATAGATGCGGATGAGGAGCCCGGTCATGGGAATGGCAATGACTTCGGCAATGAGGTAGGCCGTCTGCACCCAGCTCATCAGGTCGGCGCCGATTTTCAGTGCCGCCTCAATCACCGGCAACGACGTGAGCACAATCTGGATGTCCAGGACCGCCATGAACATGCCAAAACACATGGCCCCGAAACCGAACCACAGCGTCACCGATGCAGGTGCGATCATCTGTTCGTCAGCCCTACTCATATGGGTACTAGGGCATGGATTAGCTTCACTGCCAAGGACTTTCGCGCGAGGCGCCGCCCCGGCGGCGGCGGTCAGGGGATAGGTCCTCACCAGCAACAGCCGAGCGCGTCGGGTCTGCTGCTCGGGGCGCTCCAGACCATCTGATGCAGCACACAATTGGCTGCTCCGGGCCATTGGACTGAACCGCTCGCGCGGTAAGGCAGCGACGTCAAAGCCCAGATCGCATATTTCGTCTGTCACTACAATCATCTGCGATATTGCGAGGGCATCGCCAACTTAACCCCGGTTGACGTCTACTTCGTGCGTGGCTAAACCATCTCACTCGATGTGAAAGGATCAAACGACACACCATTCAAAACCGACGCTTGATAAGCCGTGGCAAAGCCGCATAACATAAAATAATAGATGCGCCAGAGCCTCCACTAAATCAGGCCGTCAATGGTCTCAAAGTGTTTGATGCGGACATCAATTGCGAGTTATTGTCCAAAAGCAATGAGTTGAGGGTTTGACAAGATGTGTTCTGCGTTGTGGCAATGTATCTAGCTCCATTGAAAAATATAGTCGCGACTGCAAGGCTGTGGGACTACATGGTGTCCAGCTTGTGCATTTCTACAACTAAATCAAGACTAAGCAAACAGATGGCAATTTCAATTGGTTGGGCAGGCAACTGGCTGGTTTACGTGCTGTTGGCGGGCGGCATTGTTTGGCAAACAGGCAAGCATAGTCTGTTAATCATTTCTTCCGCCGTCCTCGGCACGCTGGTTGCCCACAGTATCTATCCTTTTATCAAACGAAAAGTGGCCAGATTGCGCCCGTTTGAGAAGCACCAGGAATTCATCCCATTGTTGAGACCATTGGACAAATACTCTTTTCCCAGCGGTCATGTTATGACGCTGACCACAGTGCTTCTGCCGATTGTTATGGTATTTCCCACCACATCCTTGGGATTTTCACTATTGTGGTTGGCGATGGTTTGGGCAAGACTCGCATCTGCTCATCACTTTCTTAGCGATATTGTCGGCGGAGCAATTTTAGGCGTAGCAATATCCTACCCTGTGTCTAGCTTTATCTTGCTCACGCAGAACTGAACACGAGAATGTGAGGATGACCAAGCAAAGGTCGTCTCGATTTAAGCTGTCTGGTCGCGGCATTTGATGGATCGGATTTATCCTGAATCTTTCTGGCTCATTTGTCCAGACTTTGCAGATGTACTCGTAGGGCGTCAGACCCTCTAGGGTCTTGAGGCATTTTCCTCCACTGGCATAGATATCGGCAAGGATGTGTTTCAATGCGTTGGCCTTGACAGCAACCGCCAGGTGGTTCTTTGCTTTCATGTGCCTTTATTCCTCCCAGGCACTCCAACACCTTGGGTGTAGCCAGGACATCTTTAGCCGACGCCGATAGCTTAAGGGGGGGGCATAGGGGTCGCAAGGGGGGGGTCGGGCCGCCGTTCCAGTGGGGAGCACTTCCATGTGTGGCTCACCGAAAAGGCATCGGACTAGGGTTTGGCCACCCCTATGCTTTCGGCATCCTTTGATTTGCACAGAACATTGATTGCTGCTCACCAAATTCCGCTGGGTGCCTGGCGGATAAAAACGAATCCGGCCATGCGGGACAAGCTTCGTATGATCTCTATAGCCACCCTTGCGCACTGAAGGCGGTAAGATCAACGCCCGCGGGCGCGTACCAACCACCTGCGGAATATCGAGCCCCGAGCTTTTGGGCGACATCCTTATTGCCGTAGGGAATGCGCAGCGGTGTATTTCCAACCGCATTATTCTGAGGCGGCGGCGGCGCAGCTGCTGATGACTTGGCAGTTTTGGTCTCGGCTGGCCACTTCCTAGGAGCCGAGGACTTTTCTGCCGCAATCACGATACTCTTGCCAGGGGCCTTCCGCCGACCTCTTACTGGCTTGCCGCCCTGGCTCGACTCAATCCACGCTGATCTTGCGGAGTTGGTTTTCGCGCCGTGGGGAATTGCAACACCCTTTTCCTGCGGAATCTTTCCTCGAAAGGTTAGTTTCGCTGATCTTGCTGGTTTTGTCCCGTTTTCGCCAACGGATCCAATTTCGACTTTCTTAGGGGCATGCTGCTCGAGGAACGCACGGCAGATCGATCCCGACGTCGCATAGTCCGCTGGCAGCCGGACGCGTTTCTGGCGCGCAATAGTGACGGCATAGCGTTTCATGGCCGGCGTTGGTGGGCGAGTTCCGGCTGCACCAGAAAATCCCGGTCCGAGCAGCGGTACTCCTCCAGTTGGCGAGCCTCCTTTCAGATTGCCGATAATACGCTGGGCGACGTCGCACACCGCATCAATGGCGCCAACCATTTCTTGTTTTCCAACCACGACTTCGTCGAGCAGGCATTCGAGCTGTGCCGTCACGCCGGGATCGACCAGTGCTGGATCGGCCTGCTTGAGGACGCCGAACAGCTTCAGGCCGATCTCGGTGGGGACGATGTTCTTGCCCTGTACGGCCAGAAAATCCTGCCGCTTCAGCCCGCCGATGATTTCAGCCCGCGTTGCCGGCGTGCCTATCCCCTTGGCTTCTTTCAACCTGTCGCGCAGAACCTTATCCTCAACAAAGCGCCAGGCATTCTGCATCGCCTCGATCAGCGTGCCCTCATTGTAGCGTGGCGGGGGACGGGTTTCTTTGTCCTCGACCTTGGGGTTTTGGAGTTGTGCCATCTCGCCGTTTTTCATGGCGGGGAGAAGTTGTGCGTCATCGCCTTTTTCATCGGCCGGCTGCCATTCCGGGAAAGCGGCGCGCCAGCCAAGATCGATGGGTTGGCGACCTGTGGCCCGAAACGGAAAGCCAGTGACGTTGAGTATCGCGGTCGTCTGCCGGTATCGGAAGTCTGGCATAAGGGCGGCGAGATAGGCGCGTGCGATGACGTCGAATAGCTTCTTCTCGTCGATTGAAAGCCGTGGCCAGACTGTTGGCAAATCGTCGACCGTGTTGACGTTAGGGATGACGGCGTGGTGGCTCGCTCCCTCCAATCCCCTGTCATGGAAAGACCCTTGCGCGCCCTTGCGAATGACCGGCGGCGTCGGCACGGGGATTGAGCTGAAGGATTGTCCCACCTGCAGTCCAGCCACGATCTTGGGCACGTCCGGGATCAGGCTCTCCGGCAGGTAGCGAACCTCGGCGCGGGGATAGGTGATGATCTTCTTGCCCTGTCCGTCATAGAGCTCCTGTGCGACTTCGAGTGTCTTGGCGGCCGACCAGCCAAACCTTGATGAGCAGAGCTTCTGCAACGAGGGGAGATCGTGCAACTTCGGCGGTGCTTGCCTCTTGTCTTCGATGCGAACACTAAGCGGGCCCTCAAAACCCTGAGCGGCCTTGACGACGATCTCAGCATTCTCGCGTTTGAGGATCCTCTCCTGCGGCGCGTGTTGCATCTGGAACGTACCAGCCTCGACCTTTGCCGTGGCAACAATCTCAAAATAGGTCATGGCCACGAACTCGCGGATTTCCAACTCACGCGTGCACGCGATCGCCAGTGTTGGCGTCTTCACCCGGCCAACCCCGATCACGCCCCGTGCACCTTTCCCGAGGATCACCGTCGCGGTGCGGGTAAGGGAGAGGTTATAAATCTGGTCAGCCTGCCGACGTGCGACAGCAGCGGCGTAAAGACGGGAATAGTCCGAGTTCGGTTTGGCGCGCCCAAAGGCCGCGCGAATGGTTTGCGAATCCTGCGCCGTAAACAGCACCCGCATGACTTCGCCGCGGTACTTGTAATGCTCGAGGATTTCCTGACCGATGAGCTGACCTTCACGGTCACAATCGGTTGCGAGCCAGACGCGCCTGGCGCTGCGCAGCGCTTCACGAATGGCTTTGAGCTTGCTGGCCTTGTTGCCGCCATTGGCAGGACGCGTGCCATAGAGCCCCTCAGGGCGGAGCAGGATCGGTGCCCAGCGCTTCCACTCCGGAACCACGTCTTCGGGTTCTTCCAGATCAAGCAAGTGGCCTTCGGCAGGAAGGATGTCGCCGTAGCGGGACCCCACGGCGGCGCGCACGTCTTTAGCCTGGCTGGTTTTCTCAGTGATGACGATTTGATCAGCCATGACTAGCCTTGTCTTGAGGACTCGATTCGCCTCCTCAATCATGGGAACATATAGTGAACTGTCACTCTCGGCAAGCCGCCGTTTTGGCGTATTCACGCCAAGCCGACTTGTTTCTCCAGTCCCCTATGAGACCCTGCAATAAGGACAAGAGTGCTGGCCGACCAAACGACACTGTCAGGGTGGGTGACGGCTTGTTCAGTGCAGTTTACCAGCCCGGCCTTGCTTCGGTTTCAGGTTTCCGGTTGCTTCGACCAGCCATTGGATCGCACCTGGGGTGTCGCGCCAGGCAAAGCCGTACTCCGCGAGATAGTAGGCAGCCTCGTCTTCGCCACCCATTGAGTAGTAGCCCGGAAATTTTACCTCCTTGCTTCCAGCAAGGGCCGCGGGAACATGGGCGTTACTCTGCCAGGCCTCTTTGGCAAGTTTCTCAGCTTTCTTGCTGGCACCCTCTTTGCGGAATGCCAGCAGAGTCTGAGTGTAAATCATAAAGGCGCTGGCATCGTCTGAATGCTCCTTCAGCAGTTGTTGAAGACCAGCATCGTCCTTCATGCGCAGAAGGCAGGCGGTCAGAAGATAGCGAAGGCCCTGATTGTCGCCCGGGTTCAGTTTCAGCATATCCTGATAGTGGCCCACGGTTTCGGCGTGATGCCCTTCATCCCACAGGAGTTGGGCTAGTCCGGCGCGGGCTCGCATGTAGGGGCGGGTTTCGAGAAAACCCCAGAAATGCCCAGCATACTCCTTGAACCCTTTGGGGCCTAGAGCCATCTCTCCCGCCTTCACAGCAAGCTCATAAAGTCTTTTCGCGTCGGCACGGGAGGCAGCCGATCGCTCAGCCAAAAGAACATAGGCGTCGGCGCAAAGTGGGGAGGTCTTTAGGGCCCGCTTGGCCAGCGTCACAGCACTCAGTGTGGTGCGCGCTTCCCATGCCTGGTACATGAGGTCTTGTGCCCTGTTGAGCGCTTCGTCAGCCGAGCGCCCTGCAAGATCACGAAAATAGTCTTCCATGGCGCGAAGATCCGGCGACTCGAGCCTGAGGTTCGCTAATCCACCGGATTTTTTCGCTGGCGCTGTTTTCTTTCGGGGCTTCTTTGAAGTCGGCAATTGTGACCTCCAGTCGGATGGGGAAATATTCATCATAGCCAATGCAGCATTGAAAATCGAGGGTATGGTCGCTAAACATGGCCAGTTGAACATCCACACTGCCACCATGGCGCTAAATCCTTGCCGCCATAGGTTGCCGAGGCGGGAAGCCTTTCGGCAAGCGGGGTAACCAGCTGAGAGAACCGCGATAGCCTTGGGCGGATCGTTTCTTGAGGATCGAGGTGTCGTCAACCTCATTCAGGAGAGTCCCCCCGTGACTACCGATGCCATCAGCCCACTTCGCTGGCGCATGATCGAGGACAAGAGCGCGATTGCACTATCTGCCACGGCACAACGCCATCCATTCTCACAACTGACCACCAAACAGCGCGACGGTGCCCGCCAGATCATGCTGTGCCAGCGTCTCGTCATCGCTGCTGCCACGCCAAACCTGATCCCATCGCCGGATGCCCATACTTCCCTCCGGGGGTAAACTCGCAAAATCACCGGCCGCTCATGGTTGCAGCATCACGAAGACACACGCCCCTATGCCTCAAATCCCCTTCGCGCGCAGCCGCCAAACCACCCCATCCTGATCACGACTTTGCGCCTTGGCGCTTCTCCGACGCCTGCCGCCGGAGGGCGTCGAGGAGTTCGTCATGCAGGCGTCCGAGAAAACAGCATAAAAGGCCACGTTCCCCAGCAAGGAGAGCCAACACTTGCCAACCTCCCTGCATGACGGCAATCTCTGTTTGGCGCGCTGGTCTACACGGGATACCGGGCGAAACATTGGGACCATCTGACTGATACGAAAGACCCCGCGTGGCATGGCATCCAAGTTGGCATCGAGTCGAATTGTAGAGCTGGAACTGGCCCGTGCACGCGCCGAGTCCCTATTGGCCGCAGCGCAGGTGCTAAGCAGAACCCTGCTCCTGGAGGACGCTTTTGACGCCATTCTGGCTGAACTCCATAGAGTTGTGCCATATGACACTTCATCGGTTCAGGTTATTCGAGGCAATCGCCTTGTAATCGTTGGAGGGCGTGGCTTTAATGATTTGCAAGCCTTGCTCGGCATTGGTTTTGACCTCGATGATAGAACCAATCCGAGCATACAGGTCTTGCAGTCGAAACGACCGAAGGTATTTGGCGACGTTTCGCACCATCCTCACTTTATGAGCCAGATCCATGGTGGCGGAAAGATTCGCGGCTGGATTTGCGTGCCTTTAATCTTCGCCGATCGTATCATCGGCGTCATCACGCTCGATAAGTTCGAACCGGGCTTCTATAATGAAGAGTTGGCAGAACTTGCCATGGCCTTTGCTGCTTTGGCCGCTACAGCGATCGAGAATGCCAGACTGCTTGGAACGGAGCGATCCGGTCGCAAGAGAACGGAGACGTTACTAGCCGCGGCACAGGTACTCAGTCGAACGTCCAGCCTGCAGGAGGCGTGTGACGAAATTCTAACCCAGCTTCAGAAGGTTGTGCCGTATAACAGTGCATCAATTCAGGTCATTCGAGGTAATCGCCGCATTATCATCGGGGGGCGCGGCTTTGATGATTTGCAAGCCTTGCTCGGCATTGGTTTTGACCTCGATGATGAAGCCGATCCAAGCTTTCTAGTCGTGCAGTCGAAGCGGCCTCAGGTTTTCGGCGACGTTTCGGGTCATCCTAGTTTCATGAGCCAGATCCATGGTGGCGGAAGGATTCGCGGTTGGATTTGTGTGCCTTTAATCTTCGCCGACCGTATCATCGGCGTCATCACGCTCGATAAGTTCGAACCGGACTTCTACAATGAAGAGTTGGCAGAACTTGCCATGGCCTTTGCTGCTCAGGCCGCTACCGCGATCGAAAATGCCAGATTACTTGAAACGGAACGTTCAGCGCGCGAACAGGCTGAAACCTTGCGGACGGCCGCCCAATCACTTGGCAGCACATTGAGTCTGCGCCAGGTGTTCGATCTGATTCTGACAGAGTTGCGTAAGGTGGTGCCCTACGACAGCTGTAGCGTCCAGCAAATTGAAGGCGACGAAATGGTAATCGTTGGCGGGCATGGTTTTCTCAACCTCAGCGAAATACTTGGGTTGCGTTTCAATTGGCACGGGCCTGACGATCCAGCCGGTGAAGTGATACAGCGGCGCGAGCCGGTTATCATTGGAAACGTATCAGCGCGGTATGAGCACTTCAAAGATGAGACCCACGGCGAGGGTCGGGTTAAGGGTTGGCTAGGTGTCCCGCTGCTTTTCGGGGATCGTCTGATCGGAATGCTCACCCTCGATAAGCTGGAGGCTGATTTCTACACTATTGAACACGCTCATATGGCAAAGGCCTTCGCCGCCTATGCCGCAACGGCGATCGAAAATGCCAGATTATTTGAAACGGAACGTTCAGCGCGCGAACAGGCTGAAACCTTGCGGACGGCCGCCCAGTCACTTGGCAGCACATTGAGTCTGCGCCAGGTGTTCGATCTGATTCTGACGGAGTTGCGTAAGGTGGTGCCCTACGACAGCTGTAGCGTCCAGCAAATTGAAGGCGACGAAATGGTAATCGTTGGCGGGCATGGTTTCCTCAACCTCAGCGAAATACTTGGGTTGCGTTTCAATTGGCACGGGCCTGACGATCCAGCCGGTGAAGTGATACAGCGGCGCGAGCCGGTTATCATTGGAAACGTATCAGCGCGGTATGAGCACTTCAAAGATGAGACCCACGGCGAGGGTCGGGTTAAGGGTTGGCTAGGTGTCCCGCTACTTTTCGGGGATCGTCTGATCGGAATGCTCACCCTCGATAAGCTGGAGGCTGATTTCTACACTATTGAACACGCTCATATGGCAAAGGCCTTCGCCG
>Ga0315287_10004084_pt1 | contig 14186 bp, 14 predicted proteins | sample YL17G11_0_MG_FD_205037 | JGI IMG/M metagenome (GOLD analysis project Ga0315287, IMG submission 205037) | Sediment microbial communities from Yellowstone Lake, YNP, Wyoming, USA - YL17G11_0 | ecosystem: Environmental > Aquatic > Freshwater > Lake > Sediment | place: USA: Wyoming | collected... | reverse complement strand
CTCGAGGAGCCGGGCGATGGCGTCCGCGCCCATGCCGCCCTCGAAGTACTCGCCGTAGCGGTCGGCCATCTCCCGCCAGAGGACCTCGTCCTCGATGATCTTGCGGGGGAAGAGGTCACGGAACTCGTCGAAGGCGCGCTGGACGAGGTCCATCTCCTCCTCGTAGCGCTCGCGGATCTCCTCGAGGTCCTTGTCCGCGGCCCGGCGGCGGGACTTGAGGTCGTTGGCCTTGGCCCCCTCGCCCTCCAGCTCGGCCACCTCGGCCTCGAGCTCCTCCAGGCGCTGGGCGATCTCCAACTCCCGGTCCTTCTCGATGGCCTCCTTCTCGCCGGCCAGCTCGACCTCGAGGTTGGGCAGCTCGGCGTGGCGCTTCTCGTCGTCGACCATCCAGACCAGGTTGGCGGCGAAGTAGATGACCTTCTCCAGCTGCTTGGCCTTCAGCTCGTCCTTGGGCTCGGTGCCCGTGAGCAGGTAGGCCAGCCAGGAGCGGGTGCCGCGCAGGTACCAGATGTGCACGACCGGGGCGGCCAGCTCGATGTGGCCCATGCGCTCGCGCCGGACCTTGCTCCGAGTGACTTCCACACCGCAGCGCTCACAGATGATGCCCTTGAAGCGGACGCGCTTGTACTTGCCGCAGTAACACTCCCAGTCCTTGGTGGGACCGAAGATCTTCTCGCAGAAGAGGCCGTCCTTCTCGGGCTTCAGCGTGCGGTAGTTGATCGTCTCCGGCTTCTTGACCTCGCCGTTGGACCACGTGCGGATCGAGTCCGCGGTGGCCAGGGAGATCGTGAGCTGGTGGAAGTTGTTGACATCGAGCATGCGTGTTGGTTCCTCTTCCTCGAAGTCCGGTACTCAGATACGGCCGGGCGTGCGGCTGGCCGCCCGGAGTTCGTCGTCTTCGTCGGTCCCGCGCTCGGGCCGGCTGATGTCGATGCCGAGCTCCTCGGCCGTGCGGAACACGTCCTCGTCCAGCTCCCGCATCTCGATCTCCTCGCCCGCCTGGGAGAGGACCTCGACGTTGATGCAGAGGGCCTGCATCTCCTTGATGAGGACCTTGAAGCTCTCCGGGATGCCCGGCTCGGGGATGTTCTCGCCCTTGACGATGGCCTCGTAGACCTTGACGCGGCCGAGCACGTCGTCGGACTTGATGGTCAGCAGCTCCTGCAGGCAGTAGGCGGCGCCGTAAGCCTCCAGGGCCCAGACCTCCATCTCGCCGAAGCGCTGGCCACCGAACTGGGCCTTACCGCCCAGCGGCTGCTGGGTGATCATGGAGTACGGGCCGGTGGACCGGGCGTGGATCTTGTCGTCCACGAGGTGGGCCAGCTTCAGGATGTAGATCTGGCCGACCATGATCGGGTTGTCGTAGGGCTGGCCGGTGCGACCGTCGTAGAGCTGGGCCTTGCCGTCGGGCTGGACCAGGCGCTCGCCGTCGATCGACTCCGGGACGATGTTGGTGAGCAGTTCCTTGATCGTCGGGTGGTCGTTGGCCCGGTCGACCACGTCCGCGGTCTCCCAGTGGGCACCGTCGAACACCGGCGTGGCGATGAGCGTCGCCGGCGGGGTCGTGGGCCGGGTCTTGGTCTCGGTGCCCCGGACGGGCTGCTCGCCGACGTCGGACTTGCCGTCGCCGTCGATGTCCCAGCCCCAGCGGGCCACGTACCCGAGGTGGGCCTCGAGCACCTGGCCCACGTTCATCCGGGAGGGGACGCCCAATGGGTTCAGGATGACGTCGATGGGCGAGCCGTCGGCCAGGAACGGCATGTCCTCGAGGGGCAGGATCTTGGAGATCACGCCCTTGTTGCCGTGGCGGCCGGCCAGCTTGTCGCCGACGCTGATCTTGCGCTTCTGGCCGACGTAGACCCGCACCAGCTGGTTCACGCCCGGCGGCAGCTCGTGCTGCTCGTCGCGGCTGAACAGCTTGACGTCGATGACCTTGCCCTGCTCCCCGTGGGGGACCTTCAGGGAGGTGTCCCGCACTTCGCGGGCCTTCTCGCCGAAGATGGCCCGCAGGAGGCGCTCCTCGGGGGTGAGCTCGGTCTCGCCCTTGGGGGTGACCTTGCCGACCAGCACGTCGCCAGGGCCGACCTCGGCCCCGACCCGCACGATGCCGCGCTCGTCGAGGTCGGCCAGGATGTCGTCGGAGAGGTTCGGGATGTCCCGGGTGATCTCCTCGGGGCCCAGCTTGGTGTCGCGGGCGTCGATCTCGTACTCGTGGATGTGGATCGACGTGAGGACGTCGTCACGGACCAGCCGCTCGGACAGGATGATGGCGTCCTCGAAGTTGTAGCCCTCCCAGGGCATGAAGGCCACGAGGAGGTTCTTGCCCAGGGCCAGCTCACCCCTGTCGGTCGAGGGGCCGTCGGCGAGGAGCGTGCCCTTCTTGACCTTGTCGCCCTCGGCGACGCGGGGCTTCTGGTTGATGGACGTGTCCTGGTTCGAGCGCTCGAACTTGAGCAGCTTGTAGACCCTGCGGCCCAGCTTGGCGTACTCGACCTCGATGTGGGTGCCGTCGACCTCGGTGACCGTCCCGGCGTCCTCGGCCAGGATCATGTCGGCCGCGTCGCGGGCCGCACGGGCCTCGACCCCGGTGCCGATGAACGGCGCCTCGGCCCGCACCAGCGGGACCGCCTGGCGCTGCATGTTGGCGCCCATCAGGGCCCGGTTGGCGTCGTCGTGCTCGAGGAAGGGGATCAGGGCCGTGGCGACCGAGACGATCTGCTTCGGTGAGATGTCCATCATCTGGACCTCGGTGGGCGGCACCGAGCTGATCTCGGTGGTCGCCGCGAAGTAGACGTCGCGCTCCAGCATGAGGCGCAGGTCGGCCAGGGAGGCGGCCTGCGGTGAGCGCCGCACCAGGACCCGGTCGTTGCGGAAGTTGCCGTCGGCGTCGATCGGCGCATTGGCCTGGGCGCAGACGTACTCCTCTTCCTCGTCCGCGGTCAGGAACACGATCTCGTCGGTGACACGACCGTCGATGACCTTCCGGTACGGGGTCTCGAGGAAGCCGAACTCGTTCACCCGCGCGTAGGTGGCCAGGGCGCCGATGAGGCCGATGTTCGGGCCCTCCGGCGTCTCGATCGGGCACATGCGGCCGTAGTGGCTGAAGTGGACGTCACGGACCTCGAAGCCGGCCCGCTCCCGCGAGAGGCCACCCGGGCCGAGGGCGCTGAGGCGCCGACGGTGGGTCAGGCCCGACAGGGGGTTGACCTGGTCCATGAACTGGCTCAGCTGGCTGGTGCCGAAGAACTCCTTGATCGCGGCGACCACCGGCCGGATGTTGATCAGCGTCTGGGGCGTGATGGCCTCGACGTCCTGGGTGGTCATGCGCTCCCGCACCACCCGCTCCATGCGGGAGAGGCCGATGCGGACCTGGTTCTGGATCAGCTCGCCGACCGACCGGATACGGCGGTTGGCGAAGTGGTCCTGGTCGTCCAGGCGGTAGCCCGGATCACCCTTGGCCAGGTGCAGGAGGTACGTGCAGGCGGCGAGGACCTCGCAGCGGCTCAGCACCGGCTGGTCGGCGGCGGGCAGGTCCAGGTCCTTCAGGCCGAAGACGTCCTGCAGGTTCTGCAGCTCGGGGCCGAGCTTGCGGTTCAGCTTGTAGCGGCCGACGCGGCTGAGGTCGTAGCGCCGGGGCTCGAAGAAGGCGTTGCGGAAGTAGGCGCGCGCCGACTCGGTGGTGGGGGGCTCGCCGGGGCGGGCCCGCTTGTAGATCTCGACCAGGGCCTCGTCCTGGGTCTGGGCCAGCTCCCGCTCCTTCTCCCACTGCCCCTCGAGGAAGTCGAAGTGGTCGACGAAGCGCTGGATGAAGCCGGGCTCGTTCTCCTCGTCGTAGCCGAGGGCGCGGAGGAGCACGAAGATGCTGAGGCGACGCTTGCGGGCCACGCGGGTGCCACAGGTGACGTCCTTGCCCGGCTTCTGCTCGACGTCGAACTCGATCCACTCACCCCGGTAGGGGTGGATGGTGCCGGTGACGAGCTGGTGCTTGGCCAGGTTCCGCAGGCGGAACCGCTCCCCCGGCTGGAAGATGACGCCCGGCGAGCGGACGAGCTGGGACACCACGACGCGCTCGGTGCCGTTGATGATGAAGGTGCCCTTCTCCGTCATCATCGGGAAGTCGCCCATGAAGACGGTCTGCTCCTTGATCTCCCCCGTCTGGGCGTTCATGAACCGGGCCCGCACGAAGATCGGTGCGGAGTAGGTCATGTCCTTCTCCTTGCACTCCTCCACCGTGAACTTCGGTGGCGGGCGCAGGTCCTCGTCGTCCGGGTCGAACTCCAGCTCGAGCTGGAGCGTCTCGGTGAAGTCCTTGATCGGGCTGATGTCGGCGAAGGTGTTGCGCAGGCCCTGGTGCAGCAGCCACTCGAAGGAGTCGCGCTGCACCGAGATCAGATCGGGAAGGGGCAGCGCTTCAGCGATACTGCCGAACGAATAGCGGTCGGGGGCGACGGCGCGAGCAGCCAACGGTCACTCCTCAGAGGAGGGCGGACAAGGGAGCCGTGAGGACGCGTGAGGTCGCCAAGAACGAGAGACTGGCGAGAACAGGGGGACGCACGGCGGATTGGATGCTAGGCGCGCACGCGACGACAAGCAACCCGTATCCCGACGGGTCGAATCGGACCCGTCGGCGGGCGTCGGCGCGCAAGGTAGGACGGGTGGGCACCCGTGTCAAGGATTTCCTCGCGATCTGCTAGCAGAGATGGTCCAAGTGCTAGCATGAGGAGATGGCGCTCTCCGAGGAGTTCGACCGTGAGATCGAGCGGATCCGGGCGTCGCTCGACCTCCCCCCGGCGTGGGAACCGTACGAGGGCCCGGACGACGCCGACCCGGTGCAGCTGTCCGTTCGGGTCGACCCCGGCTTGCGGCACGACCTCGCCCAGGTGGCGAAGCGCCGGAGGCAGTCGGTCAACGCCTTCGTCACCGAGGCGCTCGAGGACGCAGTACGGGTCGCCCGCGATCCGTTCGCCGGCATCGCCGCCCGCATGGCGGCCGACATCCGAGCCGAGATCGGCAAGGCCGTCGAGTCGGGGGAGTACGCCACCGCGGCCGCCGCGGCGGATCGACGCGAGTCGGCGTGGACCGACTGGTGATCCTCGTCGACGACGTCCTCGCCCTCCGCATGCTGACCAACGGCGCACTGGTCGTCGACGACGACGAGGTGGCGACGACGTGTGCGTGGTGGTGGCGCCTCGCCTCGGCGATGCACGGCAGCCGGGGCGGCTTCTTGCGCCGCCGCATCGAACGGCAGCCCGCGCCTGCCCGCAACGCGATCCATCGAGCGGTCGAGCACCTCCCCGAGCGCTTCGCGATCATCGACCTCCGCCGTCTCCTTCCCGCCATGGGTCCCCTCGCCGCCGAGCACGGGCTGAACTTCCTGGCCGCTGAAGCGCTCACCGCCGCGACGGTGCTGGGGGCCGACATCGTGGTGGGCCAGGACACGCCCCGCCTGCGGGAGGTGGCCCGGGTCCGTGGCCTCACCTACCTCGTCGAGGCCTGACGGGCCGCGGGACGCCCGCCGATCGACTCAACCGGCCCGTGGAGTCCAGCCCGCACGCTCGCGGCGTTGCGTCAGCCGAGACGGTGGGTCTGGACCCATCGCGGTCGCCACGGGCAGCTTCGCGGTGGCTCGCGTGGTCGGCCTGCTCCGGCGGCGTCAACCCACCAGAACGCTCTGGCCACCGTCGACGGCGAGGACCACGCCGGTGATGAACTGCGCCTCGTCGGAGGCCAGGAAGAGGGCGGCGTGGGCCACGTCCCAGGCCGTGCCCTGGCGGCCCAGGGGCACGTGGTCGGCCCGACGGCCCGCGTACTCCGCTCGATCGAGGCCGAGCGCCTGGACCGGCGCGTCGACGGCCATCGGGGTGTCGATGAAGCCGGGCATGACCGCGTTGGCCCGGACGCCGTGCTTGGCGTTGGTCAGGGCCAGGTTCTGGGTGAGGGCGTTCACCCCGGCCTTGGAGAGCTTGTAGGCGGTGAGGTTGCCCGCTGACGCGATGGCCGCCAGGGAGGAGATGTTGACGATGGCCCCTCGGGTTTCGCGCAGCGCCGGGACGGCTTCCCGGCACAGGCGCCACGTGGCCCGGAGGTTGACGTCCATGATGCGGTCGTACGCCTCGTCGCCGAGGTGGTGCGGCGGTCCGTCGCCCGCCCCGATGCCGACGTTGTTGTGGAGCACGTCGATCCGACCGAAGACGTCGACCGCGGCCGCGACCACCGAGGCCGGCCCGTCGTCGGATGCCACGTCGGCCCGGTGGACCTCCGCCCGGCCCCCCTCGTCGAGGATCAGGCGCCGGGTTTCGGCCGCACTCGTCTCGTCCCGGTCGACGAGGAGCAGCTCGGCGCCCTCGCGAGCGAAGAGGAGTGCGGTGGCCCGCCCGTTGCCGATGGTCTCACCCGGCGTCTGGCCGGCGCCGACCACGACGGCGACCTTCCCGGCGAGACGGGTGCCGGTCACTCGACGAAGGCCGCCCGGAGGGCCTCGAGGGTGGCGTCGTCCACCTGCGCCGGACCGCTGAGGTAGGCCTCGATGCCGCCCCAGCGGTCGGTGAGGTGGGTGAGGGTGATCGCCATCGTCTCGGCGGGGGCCGTGAACAGGACCTTCAGGTCGTCGATGTCGAGGCCTTGGGCCTCGAGCTGGGGGCCGATCTCGGCGAGGCGGTGCTGCGAGCGGTACTGGTCGGTGAGGGCGTAGTCCTCGACGATCATGTCGTCGGCCACGCCGACGGCGCCGAGGAGGAGGGCGGCGCCGAGGCCCGTGCGGTCCTTGCCCGCCGTGCAGTGGATGACCACCGAGTGGTTGGCGGCGTCGGCGACGACCCGGAGCAGCTCGCCGAAGAGGGCGGCCTGGTTCTCCAGCATCGCCAGGTACCCGAAGGCCATGGTCTCGGCCGTGACCCGGGTGATCTCCCCCGCCCGGATCAGGTCCTCCAGGCTACGAGGGTTGTCCCCGGGGGCCGAGCCGACGGCCAAGCGGACCACGGTGGCGCCGTCGGGCAGCCGGCTGGGGTCCTCGTCGCGCTCCCGGTCGTAGCGGAAGTCGCAGACGGTGCGCAGGCCGAGGCCCACGAGGTGCTCGAGGTCGGCGTCGCTGAGCGCGCTGAGCTTGTCCGAGCGGTACACGCGACCCCAGCGGGTCACCCCGCTCGACGCGGGGTACCCACCGAGATCACGGAAGTTGAGCGTCCCCTCGAGGGGGACCAACCGGGTCCCTTCCCGCTCCGCTCGGGGCGTTGCCACGCGCAGGCGTCCCGTCGTCGCGGTCCGGGACCTGACTACTTCAGCTCGACGGAACCGCCGGCGGCCTCGAGAGCGTCCTTGGCCTTCTCGGCCTCGTCCTTGGCGACACCCTCCAGGACGGCGTTGGGAGCACCGTCCACCAGCTCCTTGGCCTCCTTGAGGCCGAGGTTGGTGAGGGTGCGCACCTCCTTGATGACCTGGATCTTCTTGTCGCCGGCGGCGGTGAGCACGACGTCGAAGGAGTCCTTCTCCTCCTCGGCCGCGCCACCACCGTCAGCGGGGGCGGCGGCAACCGCGGCCACGGGGGCCGCAGCGGTGACGCCGAACTTCTCCTCGAAGGCGCTCAGGAGCTCGGACAGCTCCAGCACGCTCTTCTCGGCGATGGCGTCGATGATCTCGTCGTTGGTCAGGGCCATGATCAGCTTTCCTCCGTGGTTGCGGCGTCCTCCGCCGCGGGGTCGTCCGCGTCGGCCTCAGCAGCCGGCGCATCGGTCTCGTCCGGGGCCGCAGCGGCCCCGGTGTCGTCGGCCTCGGCGTCATCGGCCAGGGCTTCGGGCTCGGTCGCAGGGGCCTCGTCGGCCGGCGCGTCCTCGGTCTCGGTGACCGCTTCCGCCTCGTCGGCGGGGGCCTCGTCAGCTGCCGCCTCGGGCTCCGGGGCCACTTCGGGCTCGGGCTCGGGGGTGGCCGGGACGCCGCCCTGCTGGTCGATGAGGGCCTTGAGGCCGTAGGCGAAGTTGCGGGGCAAAGCCTGCAGCAGGCCGGCGAACTGCACCATCGGGGCGGCGAGGCCGTAGGCCAGGCGGGCCAGCAGCTCCTCGCGCGGGGCCACCTGGGCCAGCTGGTCGACGTCGGCCGCGGTCAGCGGCCGGTCCCCGAGGAGACCGCCCTTGACCTCGAGGTTCGGGTTGACCTTGGCGAACTCCCGCAGGGCCTTGGCCATGAGGACCGGATCGCCGTCGCTGTCCCGGCGGACGAAGGCGATGGCGGTCGGGCCGACCAGCATCTCCTCGATCTCGAGGCCGAGGTCCCGGGCGGCGAAGCGCACCAGGGTGTTCTTGTAGATCTGGTACTCGGCGCCGGCCTCCCGCAGCGCGGTGCGCAGCGTGGCCATGCCGGGGACGTCGATCCCGCGGTAGTCGGTGAGCACGGCAGCTTCGGCGTCGCTGAAGCGGGACTTCACCTCCTCGACCACCGCGACCTTCTCGGGCCTCGGGTTCTCCATCGGCTGCACCTCCTCTGCTTCTCTCGGATTGCTGGGTGAAAAACGACGAACGGGGCGCTCGCGCAGGAGAACGCCCCGTTTCGGAGAGTTCGCCTCGTCGGGCGGGTCAGGGACCCTTTGAGCGCCGGAGCGCACCGGAGGTCTGCGGCGAGCAGATCAGGTTGTGGATCGAGAGGCTACCGGCCGGTCCCGGCGGCGCCACCCGGCGTCGATCACGACGGCAGGCCCGGCTGCCGTCCCCGTCGGCGATCCGTTGGTCCCATCAGCCCCACGGCGTTGCCGTCGGGGTCCTCGACCACGGCGTAGCGGGCCCCCCAGAAAGCGTCGTGCGGCGGTTGCCGCACGACGTGGCCGGCCGCGGCGACCCCTTCGAAGAGAGTGTCGACGTCCTCGTCCCGGCCGACCCGGAAGCCGAGGACGACGCCGGCGCGGCCGGGCGGCCAGTCCGTCGCCCAGTTGGGGACCGACGCCCTGCTGTCCATCTCCACCGACAGCTTCGGCCCGATGCTGGTCAGGTCCCGATGGTGCGCCGCCCACGGACCGGGGAAGTCGGCGATGTCGGCCCCCAGGAGCTCGTAGAAGGCGACGGCCCGGGCCATGTCACTCACGACGATGTTGACCTGGTCGAACGTGGCCTTCACCTGCTTACCCATCGCGCCAGTCTCGTCCACCCGTCACCCCTGGGCCAGGCCAACCGGCGCAAGTACGGGGAGCGGGATCGATCGGGCTGCGGTCCGGTGGTGGTGCCCCGGCGCTTTGCCGGCCGGGTCAACCAAGACACCCACGGGGGCCGGTCTCGTCGGGCTGCGGGCCGGGGTCGACACCGACCAACGAAGACTCCCGCCGCCCCCGAACCCGAACTCGAGGACTGTGCCCACCGATTCGGTAGGCACAGTCCTCGACCTCTCTGGCCTGGCCACCGACAGTGAGCACAGCCCGGCGCCGTCGCCCCGCCCTCCCTGTCGGTCCCCGGCCGAAAACGCAGACGGCCCGACCACCCTCCTCGCCGAGAGCGGCCGGGCCCTGCTGTTCGAGCGGGCTACGCCGCGGGGACCACGCCCTCGTCGTCCTTGTTGTCCTCGCGGCGGAAGCGGTTGCTGTCGACGTGGACGCCGGGGCCCATGGTCGAGGCCAGGGTCACCTTGCGGATGTAGCGGCCCTTGGCGCCGGCGGGCTTGGCCCGCATGAGCTCGTCGGCCACGGCGAAGAAGTTGGCCAGCAAGGCCTCCTCGGCGAAGGAGACCTTGCCCACCGACACGTGGACGTTGCCGTGACGATCGGTGCGGTACTCGACCTTGCCGCCCTTGAACGCCTCGACGGCGGCGGCGACGTCGTCGGTCACCGTGCCCGTCTTGGGATTCGGCATCAGGCCGCGGGGACCGAGGACCCGGCCGAGGCGACCGAGCACGGGCATCATGTCCGGCGTGGCGATGGCCACGTCGAACTCGATCGTGCCGGCCTCGACGACGGCGGCGAGGTCGTCGGCGCCGACCACGTCGGCGCCGGCGGCCTGCGCGGCCGCCGCGGCCTCGCCGGCGGCGAAGACGGCCACGCGCACGTCACGGCCGGTGCCGGAGGGCAGGGCCACGGTGCCGCGGATCATCTCGTCGGCCTTGCGGGGGTCGACGCCGAGGCGGACGGCGACCTCGACGGACTCGTCGAAGCCGGCCGAGGCCAGGCTCTTCACGAGCGCCAGCGCCTCCGCGGGGGTGTAGAGCCGCTGACGGTCGAACCGCCGGGCGGCGTCCTGGTACTTCTTGCCTTTCGCCATGATGGCTCCCTCTCGTGGGTCGGGTAACGGAGCCGGCCCGGGCGAGGTCCTCCCGCAGGCCGGAGAATCGGATCGAGGCCCTTACGGGACCGTGATCCCCATGGACCGGGCGGTGCCGGCCACGATCTTCTTCGCCGCCGCCAGGTCGTTGGCGGTCAGGTCGGGAAGCTTGATCTCGGCGATCTCGGTGAGCTGGGCGTCGGTGATCGAGCCCACCTCCTCGCGACCCGGGTGCTCGGCGGCCTTCTCCAGCCCGGCCGCGGTGCGCAGGAGCACCGAGGTGGGCGGCGTCTTGGTGACGAAGGTGAACGAGCGGTCCTCGTAGATGGTGATCTCGACGGGGATGATCGTCCCCCGCTGATCCTCGGTCCGCTCGTTGTAGGCCTTGCAGAAGTCCATGATGGCCACGCCGTGGGGGCCGAGGGCCGTACCGACGGGAGGCGCGGGCGAGGCCGCACCGGCCGGGATCTGGATCTTGACGATCGCGAGGACGTTCTTCTTCGCCATGGGATGGGTTCCTGAGTTCCTGTGTGTTCCTGGGGGGCTTAGAGCTTGGCCACCTGGCCGAACTCCAGCTCGACCGGGGTCTCCCGGCCGAAGATGTTGACGAGGACCTTGACCTTGAGCTGTTCCTCGTTGATCTCGATGATCTCGCCGGAGAAGTCGGCGAAGGGGCCTTCCTTGACCCGGACCGTCTCGCCCTCCTCGTACTCGAGGCGCGGCTTCTGGCGCTTGGCCGGCTCGTCGCCCTCGGCCTTGACCGCCAGGAACGTCTCGACGTCCTTGCGGCGCAACGGCGAGGGCTTGGAGCCTTGGCCGACGAAGCCGGTGATGCCCGGTGTGTTGCGGATGACGTACCACGAGTCGTCGTCGAGGCGGCAGCGCACGAGGAGGTAGCCCGGGAAGACCTTCTTCTGGACGACCTGCTTCTTGCCACCCTTGAACTCGACGAAGTCCTCCATGGGGATGACCACCTCGTAGATGCGGCTCTCCATGTTCATGGACTGGGTGCGAGCCTCGAGGTTGGACTTCACCTTCTTCTCGTAACCCGACTGGGTGTGGACCACGAACCACTTGCCGGGGCGGTCATAGGGGCTCTCGACCGGCGCCGGCTCCTCGCCCTCGGCCAGGAGGTCGTCCTCGGTGAGGACCTCGGCGTCGGCGTCGACGACGACCTCGTCGACCGGGGCCTCGACCTCGATCTGATGGTCGCCGGGCAGGCCCAGGGCATCGAGGGGGTTGGCCGCCGCGGGCTCGTTCAGGACGTCCGAGTGGGCGTGGTCGGCCTCGGTCTCGAAGGACTCGGTGCCCCGCCCACCGAGCAGTGCGGCCGGGCCTTCCTCGCCGGGCGCGTCGACGTCTCCGTCGGCGACCACATCGTCGGTGTCGGTCACGGCGTCATCGGCCCCGTCGGTCGGTTCGGTGTCAGAGGTCAAGGTCATCAGTCCGCTTTGAGTAATTTGAGGACGAATTCGCCGAAGATGTAGTCCAGGCCGAAGATCAGGGCGGTCAGCAGGACGACCGCCACCAGCACCACGATCGAGTAGTTGACGACCTCGTCCCGGGTGGGCCAGGCCACCTTGCGCAGCTCGCCCCGCACCTCACGGATGAACTGCACAGGGCCGACCCGTTGCTCGCGGTTCTTGGGCGGCGGGGCCTTGCGCTTCTGCGCGACCGGCTCACCGTCGTCGCCGAGCTGCCCCTGTTTCTGGAGCATGCGCTTGGTCTGTCGATTCATCGCCATGGGCGTGTCTGATCAGGGCTCGTAGGTGGTTCGGGACGTTGCAGAGCAGGGCAGGAGGGACTTGAACCCCCAACCTTCGGTTTTGGAGACCGGCGCTCTACCAAATTGAGCTACTGCCCTCCGGAGGTCGGCAGGCAGGATAGCGCGAGGGGTCCACCTTGCCCCCTCGGTTTCTCAGCGCAGGCGGCCGGCCAGTTCGTCCACGGTGGTCACGACGTCCAGGCGGTCGCGGCCCTGGAGCCAGGCCCGGTTGTCCCGATGGAGGGCGTCGCCGGCATCGAAGCGGTTGAGGATCGTGAGCAGCGGTCGGCCGGCCAACGCGGCGATGGTGAGGCGGACGAGGTTGACGGTGCCGAGTCCGGCATCGGCGACGAGCAGGACGAGGTCGGGGGCCAGCGCCTCGACCAGCGCGACGCCGTCGGCGTCGTCACTGATCGGCGAGCGGACCCCGCCCACGGTCTCGACGAAGCCGATGGCGCAGCCCTCGGGCCACCTCAGCTCGTCGAGGAGGGTGGCCAGGGCGATCCTCGGCCGTCCGAGGGCCGCGGCGGCCATCGGCGGGGCCAGCGGGACCTCGTAGGACCGGTGGGGCGGGCAGACGAGGTCGGGAGCCTCACCCGTGGCCGCCCCGAGCACCGCCGCGTCCCGACCTTCGGGGGGATCCTCCGGAGCGAAGGACTGGACCGGCTTGCGGGCCGCCACCCGGACGCCCTGGCCGGCCAGGACCCGGGCCAGGGCCGCGGTGACCCACGTCTTGCCCACGTCGGTGCCGGTCCCGACGACGACGACCGTGCGGTCAGGCCGCCCGGGCATCCAGCTCGTCGAGGCCGGCCAGCAGGCGGTCGACGTCCTCGTCGGTGTGGGCCGCGGAGAGGGTGATGCGCAGCCGGGAGCTGCCGGGCGGGACCGTGGGTGGGCGGATCGCCGGGACCAGCAGGCCCCGAGCCAGCAGCGTGGCCGAAGCGGCCACGGCGCGGCCCGCGTCGCCCAGCACCACCGGGATGATGGGCGACGGGTGTCCGGGCCGGACCCGGTCCACGAGGGACTGCAGCCGGGCCACCCGCTCCGAGCCCTCCGGTGACCGCAGCACCCGGAGCGCGGCCAGGGCCGCCGCGGTGTCGGCCGGCGTGGACGCGGTGGTGAAGATGTAGGAGCGGGCGCGGTTGACGAGCAGGTCGACCAGGGCCGCGGGTCCGGCGACGAAGCCGCCGAGGGAGCCGAGGGTCTTGGACAGGGTGCCCACCCGCAGGACCTCGGCGCCGCCATCGGCGGGCGGTTCGGGGCCGAGCACGGCGTGGGCCTCGTCCAGCACCAGCAGCGCACCGTGGTCGGCACAGACCGCGGCGAGGGCCACCAGATCGGCGGTGTCACCGTCCATCGAGAACACGGTGTCGGTCACCACCACCGCCCGGTCGGTCCCGGCCAGGAGCCCGGACAGCGCGTCGAGGTCCCCATGGCGGTAGACGGCCACCTCGGACCGGCTCAGGCGACAACCGTCGATGATCGAGGCATGGTTCAGCTCGTCGGAGAGGACGGTGGTCCCGGCCCCCCCGAGCACCGACAGCACCCCGAGGTTGGCGGCGAACCCGGTGGCGAAGAGCACGGCCCGATCCTGGCCCTTCCAGGCCGCCAGCTCGTCCTCCAACTCCCGGTGCACGGGCCGGCCACCGACGATGAGGCGGGCCGAACCGCTGCCCGCGCCCGATCGGTCGAGGGCGGCGTGGGCGGCGGCGAGCACCGCGGGGTGCTGGGTGAGGCCGAGGTAGTCGTTGGAAGCGAACGAGGTCACGGCCCGACCGTCGAGGGCGAAGGCGGGCCCACCCCCGTCGAGATCGCGCACCGAGCGCCACTGCCCGGCCTCCCGGATACGGGAGGCCTCCTGTTCGGCCCAGGCCGCCCAGCTCACGGCCCGGCCACCTCGACGATGGCGTCGTGGAGGACGGTGATGATCCGGTCGATCTCGTCTTCGGTGATCGTGAGCGGGGGCATCAGCACGATGACGTCACCGAGGGGACGCAGGAGCACCCCCCGCTCGACCGCGCCCGCACAGACCCGTCGGCCCCAGCGCAGGTCCTCCACGGGCGGAGCCAGCTCCACCCCCACCATCAGGCCCTGCCGGCGGATCCCGCCGACCGCGGCCAGGGGGGCGATGCCCTCGGCCAACCGGCGCCCGAGGTGGGCGGCCCGGGCCCGGACCGTCGCCAGCAGGTCGC
>Ga0315287_10004083_pt1 | contig 14190 bp, 14 predicted proteins | sample YL17G11_0_MG_FD_205037 | JGI IMG/M metagenome (GOLD analysis project Ga0315287, IMG submission 205037) | Sediment microbial communities from Yellowstone Lake, YNP, Wyoming, USA - YL17G11_0 | ecosystem: Environmental > Aquatic > Freshwater > Lake > Sediment | place: USA: Wyoming | collected... | reverse complement strand
GAGGCGATCAGTGCCATGCCGATCCCCGACATCCCGGCCGGGGTGCTGGCGGTGTTCCTGCTCTTCTTCCTGCTGGGCTTCTTCTTCTACTCGGCGGCGTACGCGGCGGTGGGTTCCAGCTGCAACACCGTTCAGGAGACCCAGCAGGCCAGCATGCCGGTGACGATCCTGATCGCGGCGGGGCTGATGCTGATGTTCCGGCTGCTGGATGAGCCGAATGGCCACCTGGCCCGGGTGCTGAGCCTGGTGCCGCCGTTCGCGCCGTTCGTGACCCCGGTGCGCAACTCGCTCAGTCCCCTGCCGCTCCAGGAGTTGCTGGCGTCGGTGGCGGTGATGGTGGTCGGGGTGCTGGCCATGGCCTGGCTGGCGGGGCGGATCTACCGGGTGGGGATCCTGATGTACGGGAAGCGGCCGTCGATGCGGGAGATGTTGCGGTGGGTGCGGGTGCGGTGACAGGGGAGCGCCCCGAGGCACTGACAGCGGTTGAGAAACGAATGGTTGGAGACAAGCGCCTCATCACCGTACTCCCGGCCAGAGAAACCGGTGTCCGGCACGATTCGGAAATGGGGCTGGGCGCCTCCGCTAGTGCTTGGCGATAAACTCGGCGAGCTTGGTTTGGACGTAGTCCATCTGCTCAGTGGTGAGGTTGGGGGAGACGCCGAGGAAGAAGGTGGACTTGGTGACGGTCACGGCGTTCGGGTAGTCGTGCGGGTTGCCGAGGTGCGAGTAGGCCGGGTGGAACAAGAGGTTGCCGGCGAAATAGTTCCGCGTCTGGATCTTCGCGCTCTCCAGGAACTGCGTCAGCTCGTCCTTGGTAAACTTGCTCGTCGTCACCGTGATCGGGAAGCCGAACCACGAGACATCCGCCTTGGCATGCGCCTCCGCGATGCGGAAGAGGTCAGGGTATTGTGAGAAGAACGCCCGGTAGCCCTCGTAGTGCGCCTTCCGCTGCTTGTGGATCCAGCCCAGCTTCTTGAGTTGCACCGACCCGATCGCCCCCTGCAAATCGAGCGGCTTGAGGTTGTACCCCATCTCGGTGAAGACGTACTTGTGATCGACGGTGAGATCAGGCAGCTCCGGCAGCCAGCTATCGAAGCGTTTCCCGCAAGTCCCGTTCTCCAATAGGTTCGCCTTGCCGACGCAGTAACAGTCTCGTCCCCACCAGCAGAGGCTCCGCACCACTCGCTCGATGTTCTCATCCGAGGTCGACACCATGCCGCCCTCGCCCGTCGTGATATGGTGCGCAGGGTAAAACGAGCACGTGGAGAGCTTCCCAAACCCACCCAGCGGCGTGCTGCTCCAGGAAGAGCCCAGTGCGTCGCAGGTGTCCTCAAGAAACAGCAAATCACGGCGGCGGCAGAGATCCATCAACCGGTCCATGTCCGGCGGGTTCCCCAGTACGTGCGCGAACATGATGGCCCTGGTCTTGGGCGTGAGCTTCGCGTCAACCTGGTTTAGATCGAGATTCAGGGTCTCGAGCTCGACGTCCACGAACAGCGGCGTGAAGCCGTTCTGGAGAATGGGCGCGACGGTCGTCGGAAAGCCCGCTACGGGCGTCACGATTGCAATGTCGGTGAACCCGAAGAGCCGCTTCGAGCGCAACGCCGCGACCATCAACAGATTGGCGGAGCTGCCCGAATTGGTCATCACGCTGTGCCGCTGCCCCACTCTGGCGGAGAAATCCCTCTCGAACTCCCGCACCTTCTCGCCGCTGGTCAGCCACTTCCCTTCTAATAGTGTATGGATCGCCTCGTAGAGCTCCTCCTCGTTCCACACCGGCCCCGAATAGGGAATCATGGTCTTGCCGGGCACGAACGTCTCCGGCAGCCCGTAGAGGCTCTTGATGGGCCAACGTTTCTTGATCAGATTGAGGATGTCATGATCCATAGCTCGCCAACGTTCGCGTGATGCCTTCTTCGTAGCCGACCTTGGGGACCCAGCCCAGTTCCTTGATCTTGGCGATGTTCGCTGAGAAGTTTGTGGTCCCCACCGCTTGATGGAACGGAGGGGGCTCCATCGAGCCGAGGACGGACTTCCGGCCGGTGAGCCGGTGCAGGCAATCCACGAGGTCCTTGAATAGGACCGGCTCGCCCGATCCGACCACATACAGTTCGCCGACCGGCGCGCGCTCGGCCACCGTCGCCAGGGCCTCGACCGCATCATCGATGTAGAGGTAGTCGCGGAAGAAATCACCTCCGCGATACAGGTCGATCGGCTCGCCCCGCCGGGCCTTCCAGACCAGATGATTGAAAGCGCCCTTCTTAGTGCTGTCGAATACTTCACCGGGCCCGTAAACGTTCGTGAGCCGGCAGATATTCAGATGGAACGGATACAGCCGGCTGTAAATCTTGCAGAACTGCTCCGCGCACAGCCTCGTCGCCGGGTACAGTCCGAGCGGCTCGCAGGGGCTGTGTTCGTCCACCGGCAATTGTGGCGGGTTGCCGTAGACGAAGAACGTGCTGACGAACAGGAGTTTCGGCTTATGCGCCTTGCAGGCCTCCAGTAGTGCGATCGTGCCGGCGCAGTTCGTCCGGATGTCGAGATAGGGATCGGTCTGGATACTGTAGTTGTCCACCGTGCTGGCGCAATGAATCACAAGATCCATGCCGGCGCACTCGGCGGCCGCGATCTTTTCCACGAGACCCACGTTGACGCGCACGCGGTCCGGCTCGCGCAGTCGCGACCGGCCCTTCTCCGATCGCGTCAACACCGTGACTTGGTGCTCCCGGCAGAGCCGGTTGGCCAATGCGCCGCCGATGAATCCGAGGCCGCCTGTGATCAGCACCTTCATGTCTTATGCGTCCGCTCCCAAATCTCTGCGTACCTCAGCAGGGCGTGCGCCGCGGAAAACCCGGATACCATGAGCCCCGGCAGGTCGTCCCTGTACCCGCCCCAGAACAGGTAGCACTCCATGTAGGTCCAGCCCGGATTGAAGAGCAGATGATAGCGCCCCCCTCATCCAGCACCCGTACTAGACGTTCCTCGCGGGATGCGGTAAGCCGCTGCCGGGCCTGGCGCCATGAGCAGTGCCAGGACTTCCTCCCTCAGCTCGTCCGTCACACGGTCATCTGTGCCTACGAGCAACGGAATAGAAATGTCCTTCGCCCCCCGAAGGTACGCGGCGCGGCGCGGGCTGTCCACCTTGATCCCCCCGCCGGTCCAGGGGCGAAGATCGGGGTTCACCACACTAGTCAAGGTTACTGGCAAGGACACCAACACCGTCGTGCGCCCGTTGCCGCGTCAGGTTTGGCGCCTGCCGCTGCGGGCGGTTCGTAAAGTGATCAAGGACCGTTATGGTCCGCCAACTGTCGCCAACATCGCCAGCGGCCCCCAGGGCTTCCTTGAGAGTGTGGGTAGTGCGTTGTATCTGGCGCCCGGTGCTGTGCTGTTGCAGCATGCCGCACGGCCCTTCCGCTGGACGGCCTTGGTCCGCCAGATTCTAACCAAGCTCAATAAAGCCCAACTGGCTTTGGCGACACTACACTAGGCGGCGGTCGCCGGATACCTATCACCAGAGCAGCTTGATCCGGAATACCGCACGTCCTTCTGGAAACAGATCGGTTCGAGCACCCCGAGCATGTTCGATAGCGGCCTCAGACTTGAGCTGATGTCCCGGGCGACCCGGATGTAGCAAGGCAACTGCTGAGGTGGGTGCTGGGGCAGGGGCGCTGACAACGGTTGAGAAACGAATGGTTGGAGACAAGCGCCTCATCACCGTACTCCCGGCGTTTAACGCCGAGCGAACCCTTGAGCGGACGGTACGAGAAGTACCGCCCGGTCTCGTCGACGAGTTCCTGGTAGTAGACGATGGCTCGCGGGATGGCACCGCCAGTGTTGTAGCGCGGCTGGGCCTGCCGCTCATCGTGCACGAGCAGAACCGGGGATACGGCGGCAGCCAGAAGACCTGCTACCGAGCCGCGCTGGACCACGGAGCGGACATCGTGGTGATGTTGCATCCGGACTACCAGTATTCCCCGAGACTGCTTGGGGCCATGGCATGGCTCGTTGCCTCAGACGAATTCGACATCGTGTTGGGCTCGAGAGTACTAGGGAGAGGGGCACTTGCCGGTGGGATGCCGCTCTACAAATACGTGGCGAACCGTGTCCTCACTGCGCTCGAAAACCTCCTGCTGGGGGTGAAGCTATCGGAGTACCATACCGGTTACCGCGCGTTCTCGCGGCGGGTGCTCGAGACGCTACCACTTGACCGCAATTCGGACGATTTCGTTTTTGACAATCAGGTGTTGGCCCAGGCCGTCGCGTTCGGCTTCCGCATTGGTGAGATTTCCTGTCCTACCAGCTACTTCCCTGAGGCGTCCTCGATCAACTTCAGACGCTCGGTGGTGTACGGGCTCGGTGTGATCGAGACGGCAGTGCGATTCCGTCTACATGCTTGGGGGCTATCCCGCGACCCGCTTTTTGAAGGAGCGCGTCGTCCATGACCCGCTCTGGCCTGAAATGCGTCCTGGTTACCGGTGGAGTCGGCTTTATCGGATCGGCGGTGGTCCGGAGGCTGTGCGAGACGACCTCGGCCAGAGTGGTTACCCTTGATCGGCTGACCTATGCTGCTACTCCGGAGGCACTCGGCCAGTGGAGGAACGATCCGCGCCACCGACTTGTCCAGGCCGATATCTGCGACGAGGAGGCGGTGAGGGCGCTCCTGTGGGATGAGCGGCCAGACGCGGTGCTCCACCTGGCCGCGGAGACCCACGTGGATCGCTCCATTGATTCGCCACGGGCGTTCCTTGACACAAACGTGGTGGGTACGCACGTAGTCCTCGAGGAAGTCACCCGTTACTGGCATGGTCTGACCGGCGAGGCGCGGATCGACTTCCGGCTGGTCCACGTCTCGACAGACGAAGTTTTCGGATCGCTCGAGGAGGGAACCTTGCCTGTGACGGAGGACGCGCCCTACCGGCCCCGGTCTCCCTATGCTGCGACCAAAGCATCGGCGGACCATCTGGTACGCGCCTGGCACCACACCTACGGGCTGCCCGGGATCGTCACCAATTGCGGGAACAACTTTGGTCCCTGGCAATTCCCGGAGAAGCTCATCCCGGTGGTAACTGTCCGGGCTCTAGCGGGTGAGCCGGTGCCAATCTATGGCAGCGGTCGGCAGATCCGGGACTGGATTCATGTTGACGATCACGCAGCGGGGATTCTGGCCGCCCTGACGCAGGGCCGACCCGGCGCAACCTACCTGCTCGGAGCAAGAAACGAGCAGCCGAACATGGAGGTCGCCGTGCTCGTTTGCGAGATACTCGATACCTTGCGGCCCCGGCCGGGGTCGCCACCACGGCGGGTGCTCCTGACGTCTGTGGCCGATCGCCCTGGCCACGACCTCCGGTATGCGATCGACCCAGGTCTCGCCGAGAACGAGCTCGGGTGGTCTGCCCCCAGGGATTTTGCGTCTGCCTTGCGGGATACCGTCGCATGGTACCTCGACCACCAGGAATGGGTGCGAGACAAGCTGGAGCGGGTGGGCGGGTATCGTCGTATCGGTCTGGGGGTGACGCTTTGAAGGGCATCCTCCTCGCGGGAGGGTCAGGCTCACGTCTCTATCCGGCGACCCGGGCCGTTTGCAAACAACTGCTGCCGGTCTACGACAAGCCCCTGATCTACTATCCGCTCACGGCCCTGATGTTGGCGGGCGTCCAGGAGATCTTGGTGATCTCAACGCCGAGGGATCTCCCGCGCATTCGGGATCTACTGGGGGACGGAAGCGCATGGGGTGTAAGCTTCTCCTACGCGGTCCAACCGATTCCTGCCGGGATCGCACAGGCATTTCTGATCGGCCGGGCATTCATCGCTAAGTCGCGGGTGGCGATGGCTCTGGGGGACAATCTCTTCTACGGCCAAGGATTGACGGCTCTGCTCCGCCGGGCGGTGGCCCGGGAGGAAGGCGCCACGATTCTGGGGCACCGAGTGGAGAACCCGTCGAGGTACGGAGTGGCCGAAATGGCGCCGGACGGCCGAGTCCTGACCATCGAGGAGAAACCGGTCAGCCCGCGATCTTCGATTGCGGTGACCGGACTCTACTTCTACGACAATCAGGTGGTCGATTTCGCTAGCGGCCTCAGGCCCTCTCTGCGGGGCGAGCTTGAGATCACCGACATCAATCTCGAGTATCTGCGACGTGGCAGCCTGCATCTCGAAATGCTCGGTCGGGGTATGGCCTGGCTCGATACCGGCACACCTGAATCCTTGCAGGAGGCCAGTCGCTTCATTGAGGCAATCGAGAAACGTCAGGGATTGAAGGTCGCCTGCCCGGAAGAGGTGGCGTGGCGAATGGACTTCATCGACAGTGAGGCCCTAGCCCGGCTGGCATGGCCGCTCAAAGACATTCCTTACGGGCGTTACCTTCTTGATCTGCTCATGGAGGAACGGGAGGCATGAAGTTGACTTCGTGTTGCCGGGAGTCCGGTTACTTGGGCAGGAAGTACACAGCAATCAGCGGGAGTGGAACTGGCGGCCGGCAACGGCCAGGAGCTCTTCATTCCCGAGGGTTTTGCGCACGGTGTTCTGGTGCTGAGCGAGTCCGCGACGGTGGCGTACCTCGTTGCCACTCCGCACGACCCCGCAAGCGAGATCCCAATTCGCTGGCATGCTCCGGACATCTGGATCAACGGGCCCGCCTTGCCGAGCCAGCCGTCCTCCCGAGACAAGAGTGCGGGAGGCCTTCGCGGGCTGCACGAGCAGCTCCCAACTTCTTCCCTATCTAACCGTGACTGCGGTGCCTTCCACTCTACTCGTCTTCGGTTCCAGGGGGCAGCTAGGCTGGGAACTGGTGCGATCGCTCACTGCCGTTGGCTGGGTTGCGGCATTAGGCAGGGCCGAGGTGGATTTCCGACGTCCGGGCGCCACGCCCGTTCACTTCTCCACAGACTACGCGTTTGATGGCCGCAAGGAGGGTGTGTACGTCGAAACCGATGTGCCAAACCCGCTCAATGCCTACGGCCGGACGAAGCTTGCCAGTGAAATGGCCGTCAGGCAGTCGGGCGGGTCCCACCTGATCCTCCGCACGAGCTGAGTTTACGGGCCACGAGGGCACAACTTCCTGCGAAGGATGCTGGAACTTGGCCAGGCCCAGCAGGAGATCCGGGTCGTCAATGACCAGGTGAGCGTTCCCACCTGGAGCAGGACGCTGGCGGAGGCCGTCACAGTCATCGCGACGCAGCTCCTTGGCCAGCGGGATGGCTGGGCGGACAAGACAGGCACCTATCACCTGGCGGGGAAAGGGCGAGCGGCGCTCACGCTCGGGCTCCACCTGCCCGAATGGGATAGCACCGTCAGGGAAGGTATCAGAGAGGTTTATGAGTCTCGCGCGACCTAGAGCCGCAGACGCGAAACTGTCGAGGTGGCAGATGGGACTGCTGGCGGCTGCAGTTGCAGTGGCCCTCGCATTCCGTCTGTCTGCCGCGTTCGGTTCTGCCATGTGGCGTGACGAGGCCCAGTTCATCGCAGTGCTGCAGTTGGGAGACGTGCGGACAATGTTCCGCTTCCTCGCCAATCATGAGTCCCACCCGCCCCTGTATTATCTCCTGGCCAAGGGCTGGGGTGTTCTGTTCGGATACGGGGATCCGGCCTCTGTGGCGCTATCGATGATCTTTGGGCTCCTTCTGGTTGTAGTGGCGTATGTGGCCGGCAGGACCCTTTTCTCTCCCGGTGCCGGACTCCTTGCGGCGTTGCTCGTGTCGACGTCCTCGACGTTGATCTTTGCCTCGGCCTCGGCCCGGCCATACGGCTTTCTGGGTGTAGCAGCACTGGTGTCGACTACGCTGGCTTGGCGATTCGCAGAAAGCGGCACTTGGCGCTCAGCTGGCGAATATCTGACAAGTGCCGCGGTTCTCGTCTACACGCACCACTGGGCCTGGGTGATCCTCGCGGCGCACGGCCTCCTTGGTCTATGGACGAGTTGGGAGCGTCATGGAACGGCTTTCTTGCACCGCTGGCTGATTGCCTATGCAGCCCTGATCGTGCTGTACCTGCCGTGGCTCCCAATTCTAGTGCTTCAGACCCGTCAGGCAGGACATCCCCCGAGCTTGCTCCCCCTAAGTAGAATCCTCTACAAGTGCATGTTCTTCCTGACGGGGCTACCTCCGGAGGTCGGGGCACTCTGTGTCCTGAGTCTCGGGGCGTTGATGGTACTCGACTGGACTGCCGGGGATGGAGGCGGACAACCGATGGCGAGACGGCCATCGGTGTTCTTGATCTCGACGGTAATGATGGTGACCGGCCTTGCCGTCGCCGCGCTTCCGGTAGCCAACCTGTTGGTGCCACATTGTTTCAGTGTGGTCACCCCGGTCTTGTTGGTGGGAGTGGCGGGCCTCGTTCACCGCGACCGGAGCCACCACCGGCTGCTAGCGGCTGGCGTTGCCACCGTCATGGTTGTCGCCTCCACTATCTACTCCGCCGGGCTGTGGAGGTTCGATCGGACCAATGTCGACGAGGTGGCAGGCTACGTTGCCCGCGAAGCCCAAGCCGGAGATCTCGTACTGCTGATGCCGATCTACCTGGCTCCATCCTTCATGCGCTACTACTCTGGGGCGGCACCTGTCGTTGCCTATCCAGACGAGTCGGTTCGCGATCCGACCAAGTTCGACCACCGGCTGGTGCGGGACACGGCGAGTGCAGCACGCCGCCGCTTCTCGACGACGGTGGACGAGGCCGCCCAAGCCCGTCGCCGCATCTGGCTTGTGGCCGAGGGACGGCCGGACCACCTTCTACTGAACGAGAGGTGGGGGGGTGCGATTGAAGCGCTCGAGGCGGCCTATGACCGGACAGCAGTCACGAGCATTGGCCGTGATGGTGGAGGGTTTTTTGAGACCGTGTACGCTTTCTTGTATGTCCCTAGCGCCAACGCCAGGGCGGCTCGTGACGCTACAGACGGTCGCCCGGCGGGTCGACCACCCGACTGATCACATATAGTGGTCGCTGTTTTACCTCGTCGTACACGCGGCCCAGATACTCCCCGATCACGCCAATCGTAAGGAGCTGGACTCCGCCCAGGAACAGAACAATCACCACCGTAGACGCCCAGCCGGGAACTGTGAAATGCCCGCTGAGCTTCTGGTAGATCGCCCATATCGCCAGGATGAAACTCCCGGCCGAGATTGCCAACCCAAGCCAGGTGGCAGCTCTGAGTGGCGCGGTGGAGAGGGAGAAGATGCCGTTGAGTGCTAGGCCAAGTGACTTCCGGAAAGTGTACTTTACTTCACCCACATGACGCTTTGCCCGTTCGAACGGCACGGCGGTCTGACGAAAGCCGACCCACGCCCGGAGACCGCGGATGTAGCGATTCCGTTCGGGCATCCGGATGAGAAGGTCGACTACCTGTCGATCCAGGAGGCAGAAATCACCTGCGTCGACCGGAAGTGTGATGTCAGCAAGCAGACGCAGCATTCGATAGTACGCCCAGGCGAACATGCGCTTGGTCGGTGGATCCCCCTTTCGGTCGAGTCGCTGGGCGTAGACCACCTGATAGCCTTCACGCCACTTAGCCACCAATTGGGGGATGAGTTCGGGAGGGTCCTGGAGATCGGCGTCCAGCACTACGACGGCGTGGCCCTGTGCGTAGTCAAGACCGGCGGCGAGCGCCGCCTGATGCCCAAAGTTGCGTGAAAGGTGGATGACACGGACGCTAGTATGATGTCCGGCCATGTCGTCCAGCAGTGCCGGTGAATTGTCCGAGCTGCCGTCGTTGACGAAGAGGATTTCATACGGAAGGCTGAGCGCGTCCAATACGGAACCGAGACGGCGCCTCAGCTCCGCGACCCCTGCGGCCTCGTTGAACACCGGGATCACGGCAGAAAGCTCTATTTGTACCAGCTTGCCCGTTGTGACCATTGAGAGCACCTTGGGACAAGGGGGCCATCTGTGATCAAGAAGATATCACATCCATGAAGTTAGCCGTCAAAGGGCGCCCGATCCTCGCCCTGTTGCTGGTGCTGGTCGGCGTAGTTGTGGCCCTCGGACGGCCACCGTTGCCTGACGTGGCATGGCCTCTCTATCTCGCCCGGGAGATACTGGGGGGAGCACGGCTGACCGTGGATTTCCAGGAAGTGAACCCTCCTCTTTTTGTCTGGATGTCATTGCCAGCGGCCCTGCTCGGTCGGTTGACGGGGGCGTCCCCCTGGAAGGTCAATGCCATCTTGCTAGGTATGACCATGGGGCTGAGTGTCCTGCTCAGTGACCGATTCTTACGGTTGGGTTCGCACGCGAAGATTAGATTTTGGTTGGTTCTGCTTATCGGCTTTGTTCTCGCGATCTTTCCACTCAGTGAGTTCGGCGAGCGCGAACACATCGCGCTTGTGTTGACGGTGCCCTACGTTCTGCTCGCCGCGGCGAGGGGCGAGTCGGCCTCGTCGGGCAAGGGAACATCGTTCGTGGCTGGCGTCCTGGCCGGCGTTGGAATTGCGCTCAAACCGTACTTTCTGCCGGCCTGGTTCCTTGTTGAAATGTGTCTCGTTGGCCGGCGAGGCTGGCGCGTCCTGGGCCGCATTGAGGCCATTACGGTGGTGGTGGTGGGAACCAGCTACCTCGCCTCAGTAGCGGTACTCGAGCCGGGCTATTTTCGACTGGCGGTGACCTGGGCAGATCTCTATGGCCGTTACCTTCGCCAATACTTCATCTACTTTGCGATGTTCCCAAATGTGTGGGGAGTGCTCCCAGTGTTTGCCGCACTGGTGCTCCTTGCCGCCTCGCTCCAGGGGAAGCGACTTCCGCTCCATGAAGTACTCTTGGCCGCGAGCCTGGGATTCTGGTGTGCTGCAGTGTTGCAGGGGAAGGGCCTCAGTTATCACCACCTTCCGGGCGCAGGGTACGCAGTTCTTCTTGTCGGAGCTGTTGCAATGCAGCCGGGACGGTCAGCTTTCAGCCGCCCATCCGATCTTATACTTGTGCTGGCGCGAGCGGTGAGCTTGGCGGTGCCGCTCATTTCGGGACTGGCCCTTGGACTCGATCTGGCAGTACGCCGCGTTCCGGGGGACCGTGACCGGGATTCGTCGAGGCTTCTGGAGATCGTTCGCCGGGAGGCGGCTGGTCGGCGAATCCTCGTGCTGTCAACCAACCCTGCGTCCGGATGGCCATTGACCCTTGAGGCAGGCGCCCGCTGGGGTTCGCGTTTCATGAGCCAGTGGCAGCTCGCTGCCCTCTATCATGATGAGCTCTGGACCGTTGGCGGGGTGGTCCGGCCCCGACCTTACTCCGAGCGGCGTGGTGTGGAACGGATCTTCCACGATGCGATGATTGCAGATCTCCAGCGCTATAAACCGCAACTCATTCTCGTGCTGCAAGTCGATTCGACTGTCGGTGGATTTGGGGGTGCCACCCGGATCGACTACCTCAGTTACTTCGGTTCGGATCTTCGCTTCCGCGCGATCATCGCAGGTTACGACTCGATGGCGACAGTGGGCGCGTACCGGGTACTGCGACGACGGGAGGATGTCTCATACTCCGGAGTTCAAGGATCGGGGTTACCCTCTGCGAGGAGACTGCTGTCGCGGATCTCGAGGACCTCTTTCCCATGAGGCCGCGAGCCCTCTCCATCGTTGTACCGGCGTACAATGAGCAAGCACGCGTGGCAGCTACACTCGACGAGATGATAACCTACTGCCGTCAGGTCGGACGTGAGGTCGAAATCTTGGTGGTGGACGATGGCAGCGAGGACCGGACGCCCAATGTCGTAAACGAAGTAGCTAGCCAATTCCCCGAGGTCCGGTTGATTCGCCTTGACCGTAATCGCGGCAAGGGCTTCGCGGTCCGGGTCGGCATGCTCGAGGCGACCGGTACCCGGGTAATCTTCGCGGACGCCGACGGCGCGACGCCGATCGCGGAGCTGCAAAGCCTCGAATCGGCGCTCGACGATGGGGCGGATATCGCGATAGGCTCGCGGGCGATTCGGGTCGAGGGCGTTAAACTCCGCGCACGCTGGTACCGGCGTGTCATTGGTCGGATCTTCCACGGCTTCGTTTCGCTCATAGGAGTGCGTGGCTTCGCCGACACACAGTGCGGGTTCAAGCTCTTCACGGCCCATTCAGCCCGCGCGATCTTCAGCCGCGCCTGTGTTGATCGGTTCGCCTTCGATATCGAAGTCTTGTTGATCGCCGTCCGCCTCGGCTACCGGGTCGTCGAGGTCCCCGTGAACTGGAACCACAAGCCGGGCTCGCGCATCAATCTGCTGACCGACTCAGCCCGGATGCTCTTCGATGTGCTCAGAATCCGGTTGTCTCTCCTCGGCGGGGTCAGATAACTCGCAGGATCCTACTTGCTCTTACCCCTGATTGTAACGTTTGGTCACCTGGGCGTGACAGGACGCGAGGTATTCGACGACGCCCCAATGATCTCCTTTTGAGGGTGCCTGTGAGGTGAATTGGCGTGGCGGGCCCCCTCGTCGGGGTCAATGGCGGCGCAGCAGCACCGCCGTGCTATCCCGATACCATAAAGCCCACGCCGGTTCACGGCCGAGCTCTGCGGCCATGGCGCCGTCACTCCGCAGCAGTGCCATGTCGATATGCCACGTGTCGAGCGAGTCCCGCCACCCGGGTTGTACGTTGATGATCGAGCGCTGGGCGCGCATGAGGGCACCTCCGTAGAAGTCGGTACCTCCATCGATGAACACCTTCTGTTCCGGCCAGGAGTAGAGCAGGTACCCGCCCCAGATAAACTCGTGGAAGAGCCGACCCTGAAGACCGGCGCTCCTAGCCCGGTGCACGGCCTGAACCGGGAAACGCTTGGGGCTGAACTGATCGGCGAGAATCGGGTGCCCGGCAAGCCGGCCATGGTTGATGGCCAGGAGCGCCAGCACGGCAAGGGTCAGACCCATGTATGGGACCGTAGCTCCGGTCCTGGCGTTTGACGCAAAACGACGGACGAACGCCGACCCTGCGACTGTGTCGTCCCACCAAGGCGCGAGATCGAGCGCCAACAGAGGAATACTGAGAAGCGCGAACAGAACGATGTTGCGCTGGGAGATCAACGCCATGGCCGTATTGCCAAGCAGCACGACGAGGTGCGTCCAGTGGGGCCTTGGGCGCAGGGCCAACATCACCATTACTGCGAGCAACGTGGCGAGAAACGGGTAGAGGTCGACCGAGTGAAAGTCGGGAGACAGGAACTCCTGGGTGATATTGCGAATGACGGGGTCACGAAAGTACTCGACGACGTGCCACGGTAGGCGCCAGCCGTAGGGAGTGACCAAGGTGGCGCCGGTCGCCATGAGCAGCGCCGCCGCCAATCCCCGAGCCTGGCTGGTCTCCTCGACTCGTCGCGCCGGGTCAGTGTTGACCAACACCTCGAGAACGTGTCCTGTCAGGTACATCCCGATCACGATAAGGCCGTAGAGCCACCCCCCGTGCAGGTTAGCCCACATGCCGAACAGAATGGCAAACGCCCACAGTGGGGGGCGCTTCCGCGCCTCCAGCATAGTGAGCAACGCCACGGTCAGCGGCCAGGAGAAGACGTGTGGCCGCGCCAGCCAGTGGATGTTGGAGAGTACGGCTACGGCCAGTGTCGCTAGGACAACCAGCAAGGGGTCCATCCGGCGCCGCAGGAGCCAGGCAGCCAGCCCGGCCAAGGTGCCGGCAATCAGAAGCGTCGTCAGGACGACCATTCCGGGGAGTCCCCCTACACGGTGGCTCAGGGCGAGCAGAACCTGGCTGCCATACTCGAAGCCGACGAACGGGGCCCCGGGGCGGGTGAAGGAAAACGGATCAGTCCGGATGACGTCACCCTGCGTCAGAATGGTCTCCCCATGGCGGATGTGACGGGCCGGGTCGCCATCGCCGTTGACCAGGATCCCTCCTTCGAATAGTGGGATGAGGAGACCCCACATCACGAGAAGAATGGCCGGGAGAGAGGGGTGCCAACGGCGGGTGACGCTCATACGGACGCTCGTTTCCCAAGTTGCGCATATTCGGTACTGCGCAACGAAAGGTCGTGAGTGTGTTGCACCAACGCAACACGTTCTCTGACTACTCGGCCGAAATGGAAGTATGATATCATATGTAAATTCAATGCCTTACGTTAGGCTGTGGTGCTGATTGGCCCCGGGGTATGAGCATTGCCCTAGAAACAGTACGTGTGCCAAGGAATCTTAATCGGCACTTCACGCAAGTTGTTGTATGGTGGTACCAAGTTAGGGCTGCCCAAATGGGCAGCAACTCACCCGCTGGCGGGGGATATCTTAGGGGT
>Ga0315287_10004082_pt1 | contig 14190 bp, 15 predicted proteins | sample YL17G11_0_MG_FD_205037 | JGI IMG/M metagenome (GOLD analysis project Ga0315287, IMG submission 205037) | Sediment microbial communities from Yellowstone Lake, YNP, Wyoming, USA - YL17G11_0 | ecosystem: Environmental > Aquatic > Freshwater > Lake > Sediment | place: USA: Wyoming | collected... | reverse complement strand
ACAACATGTTTTATTGCCTAATTTTATACGAAAAGGGAGGCGAGTTATAATAAAAAACCTCTCCTATTTTGAGGTTTTTTATTATGCAAAAATAAACTTCATGGCACAGAAAAGTGCCATAGGAAAAAAATATCTTATTTCTTGGGCAGCATTCTGCACATTTTGGTGCCACAGACGACGCAAACTCCGGTCATCATCCTTCTTTCAACATCGCCTTTCCCCTTAAAGGTAACTTCTTTAGTGTCTTTCATCTCTCTGCCTTTTTTGTCTCTGCATCTGACGCAATAACCAGTTATTGCCATAAGTTTTTATTAATATTAAAAATAATGGCTCCTTAGCTTTATTCTCGCACGAATAAGCCAAAATTGCAAGCTTTTATCCACAACTACCATTTTGCCTTATATTTAGCCGAAAAAAAGCAGCTTAAATTAAGGCTGTAAAATATCTTCGGTTCGGCCGTTTATTGAGATGATTACGCTTTTAACCGTGGAAAATTGTTCCAAAGTTTGGGTTATTTGCGCCCGAATAGCGGCCACGCGGCAGGAACCGCCCACCGTCTGCTCTAGCGTTTCGTCAAAATCAACTTTGGCCACGCCGCCCTGAATCGACAACGACTGAATTTTAACGCCCGAATTAATGCCTGTTAAAAAACCTTCGGCTTTTTCGTTATCAGTCGGCCCCTTTAACAATTCTTCCAGCGCCAGCCGGGCCGGCGCTGGACTGACGGCAATTTCGCGCTCAACTTCAAAAACTTTATTGCAGGAAACTTCGGGGTCTAAACGATTGTTACTAAAATAAACGTTGACTAATGTTGCTTTCTCCGGACTCAAAACAACCGGTACGCGAAATTCGCTGCTGTTTTCAGGTAAACCGGAAGGATTATCGTTGTTAAAAACTAAAACGCCGCTCGTAGTCATTGTCACGTTAAAGCTGATTTCTCCGCGGAAACGCACAAAATCATCTGTCATCCAATCGTCGATTGCCTGAATATTGCCGTGCGCCAATTCCCTGCCCTGCGCATCCAGGATTTTAACCGGCGCACTGGCTTCAAAAAACCAGGAACCGTGCGCTCGGCCCTCAAGGACAACGGGGCTTTTGAGCGTCGCCCCGGATTCTGGAGAAAAAACTTGAATAGCATACAGAGGGACACTAAGCGTCGGCGTCGGCGAAGCAACGGACGTGCCGCAACCGCTCGTTGGCATCGGCGCAGAAGGATTGCCATGTTTTATCCATTGTCCGCCAACGCAAATCCAAGTATCCTCACCGGTCAAAAATCTAGCCAGTACCACCACGGCAGCTACGACAACAATAATAATGACGATTATGCTAATTTTTTTATACATAAAAGAATTTTTACTCTGAATCATTTCCTTTTTAAACAATTTAACTAGGTAAATCGTAATTAAAACCAGCAAAACTGTCAATGCGCCAATAAGAATCCGTGTCCTCGTGGCTCAGCAGAGAGTATTCATCAGCAATGAACAGGCCGTCAATTCAAGCTGACCGAGAACCTCATCCCATGCTCCCGCATTATTTAATGCTGAAGCTTTTCTTTCACCAGCCGGCTACAATTTCTTTTTCAAACCCAGCTTCACCACTGCAAATTCCAAAAGCAAAAATATGGCGAGACCGCCCAGCAACGCAAATTCGGCAAATTTCAAATTCCTTTTAACTAAATTGAACGAAACGCCCGAAAAATAGCCCAAACCGCCCACTATCGCAATCCAGATAAGAGAAGAAAAGAAATCATACCGGACAAACTTTTTGTAAGGAAGTTTTAAAATACCGCTGCGCATCAAAACAATATGATGCATATTATAGATAAATTTGGAAATGAAAACAATGCGGAAAGGCGATTCCAGAATATGACCGTCAAACGGCGCAGTCACGCGTACAATCCATTAAGTTATTTTGTTTTGGGAATGATTTAGCTTGCGGCCAAACCAATACCAAAGTGAATCGCCCACCGTCACTCCCGTTAAAATAACGATGAGCGTCTGCCCTAAGTCCAAAATTCCCCGCGAAACCAAAAAAGCGGCGGTGAATAAAAAAATGTCGCCTTCAAAAATCATCGCCAAAAAAGAACACCGTAAGCCAGCGGTTTGACAAACGCCAAATACTGCAGCGCCAGCGTGTCAATCGGCACGACATGGAAATGCCGAATATGACTGGCCGCTTCATGAAGATAGACCATAGTTAGATTTTGCCTAAACGGCGATTCACCGACCCGCCAATTGGCCGCAAGCCGCTTTGATTTCTTTGCCAAAACGGTAGCGCTCGGTGACGACAACCCCGGCTGCTTCCAAAGCCGCCTTAAATTTTTTTATTTGCGCGGGCGAAGATGATTGAAATCCGTCTAGCCGGGCAAAAACACCGGCTGGGTTAAAAGAAATTAAATTAACAAAATATAACGGCTGATTTTTCAACAAATGAGCGAGTTCTCCTGCCTGCAATTCCGAATCATTTACGCCTTTAATCATTGTATATTCAAACATCACCCGGCGTCGAGTTTTTTTGGCGTATTCCCCAACCTCTTTTAAGAGAAACACCAACGGATATTCTTTGTTTGCCGGCATTAGGCTTTCACGCAATTTATCGTCTGGCGCGTGCAACGAAATTGCCAAATTTATTTGTAATTTTTCCTGTGCCAGTTTTTTAATACCCTCGGTCACGCCGATTGTGGAAATTGAAAAATGCCGCGCACCAAGATTAAATCCGTCCTTATCTTTTAATAATTTTATCGCGGCAATCACATTATCATAATTCAAAAACGGTTCGCCCATTCCCATAAAAACGACCCTGCCGGTTTTTTCACCCTGTTTTTTCAAATAACGGGCAAAAAACAAAACTTGGTTGGTAATTTCCCAAGCCAATAAATTTCTTTTAAAGCCGGCTTTGCCCGTGGCACAAAAAAGACAGCCCAGCGCACAGCCAACCTGTGAAGAAACACATATTGTATTGCGCTTTTCATGCCGCAGCAAAACCGTTTCTATTTTTAAACCATCACCAAGCGTAAAAACGGCTTTAACTGTTTTGTTATCTTTGGAGATATGTATATCGCCGGTAATATCAAGCGGACAATTTGCCTGCAATTTTTCGCGTAACGGCGCCGGCAAAGTTTTTGCCTCCCGCCAATCCTCAATTAAATCATGAAAAACAGCCAGCTTTATCTGCTTGAGGCGAAAAGCAGGCTCGAAAGTAACAATTTTTTCAGTTTTTACGAAATCAAACATTCAAAAATTAAATACTTCGGTGCTTCCTGAATAACGGCGCAATCGGCACCAAAAAATAACCCAGCACAACGACCACGTTTTGAAAATACCAGATTTAAAACGACGCATAATTGAAACATCCGCGGCACCCCCGATAGCATCCCATGAAATCCCGTACGCCAGCACCTTGTCGACGCTGTTTGACTTGACGTAACCGGAAAATAGACCGGCGCCGATAAGAAAAATAATCGCCAGCAAAATCTTTTTTTTATTAATCTAAACTTTCGAAATTTTTGCTGGCCTGAATCCAATTGATCACGCTCCACCAGGCGGTTACATATTCTGCCCGTCGATTCTGATATTTCAAATAATAGGCATGCTCCCAAAGGTCTATTACCAAAATCGGTTTCAACCCTTGCGTCAGCGGCGTTTCGTGATTTGACAAGGCGAGCGTCCGCAAATTGCCTGATCTATCAGTCGCCAGCCAAGCCCAGCCGCTGCCAAAAAAATTATTGGCCAGCCGGCTCAGCTCTTCTTTAAATTTTTCAAAGTTCCCAAAAGCACTGCAGAGTGCTTGCGCTAATTTACCAGACGGCTCACCGCCTTTACCTGCCGGTGCCAAAGCCAGCCAGAAAAAAGAATGATTTAAGTGCCCCCCGCCGTTATTTTTGACAGTTTGCCGGATGGTCTCTGGAATCGCGCTAATATCCGATAATAGGTCTTCAACGGTTTTTTCCTGAAGTTCCGAATAATCTTTAAGCGCATCGTTTAATTTAGCGACATATCCCTGATGATGCTTGTCGTAATGAACCTGCATTGTCATGGCATCAATATACGGCTCAAGCGCGCCGTAATCATATAACAATAGAGGTAATTCATGTTTCATCGCTTTACTTTAATTTTCTTTCCTTATATTCTAAAAAAATCATCTAAAAACTTATTCTCCGAATAAATTTATCATGAACTTTTCCAAAACCGAACGCTTGATTTTGTTTTCGTAGCCGGATTTTTTTCTGATTTCTTTCAGCTTTTCCCTTGCTCCATCTTCCCCTCTTTTAATGATTTCCGCGGCACGATTAAACTCCATCCAACTAAAAGTTGTGAGCGGCACTTTAATAACCGTATCTGCTTTTTCCAAAACGTGCTTGGCGATGTTATATTGCAAGCCGGTCATCAATTGATGCACAAAATCATACATATTTTTTGTCTGTTTCAAATCTTCCAAATCATCCGAAGGTATACTCACCCAGCGGCTGGCAACATCAACCGCAATCACGAAATCGGCACCCATTGCCCGCACCACATCGGCCGGCACGGGATTGACGAAACCGCCGTCCATCAACAGACGATTACCGATTTTAACCGGCTTGAAAATAATCGGCAGGGCGACGCTGGCCTCAATCACTTCAACCATCTCGCCATCTTTTAGTACCACTTCCTCGCCGCTTTCCACATCAGTGGCGACTGCAACAAACGGAATCTGACAGTCATCGCACTTTTTACTGCCAAAACCAAGTCGCAGAAGTTCAACTAATGTTTTATCGCTAAACAACGCGCCGCCGTGATCTGCCAAAAGTTTTTCCATCGGCAAAATGTCTTTTTCGTCAATTCCCTGAAATAATTTTTCCAGCGCAAAAATATTTTTAGTAACCGCGTACCAGCCGCCGACGAGCGCACCCATGCTTGTGCCGGCAATAAAGTCAATTGGCACCTCGGCCTTTTCTAAAATTTTTATCACTCCGATATGCGCCAACCCCTTTGCCCCTCCGCCGCCCAAGGCCAGTCCGATTTTCTTCCGCCCCTCCAACCCTCCTTCTTGTTTGATGTCTTCCATATTCTATATGTCACCTGGTCCCGTTCTTTGTGAGGAACGCTTCCAGAATGACGATTAAGACAATACTACCTATGAATTATAACATCGGTTTACGCTTTGGCAACAAAAAAGCGCCGCGGCAAGATTCAAGCTTGCTTTGGCGCAGATGAAGCGTTTCTTCACTTATACCTTACTGGCGCTTTTTACCACTATTCCCTTTGCCAGTATCCCTTTTATCTCTTTGACTTCTCTTTTTCGCTTTTTGTTTTCGTCTAAGACATAGATTATAGGCACCCAGGTTACCCATAGTGCCGTGCCAAAAATTACAGCTATCCCGACAGCCACTTTAAAGAACACCCCAGCTGATACCAAAGTCGCAAAGAGACCGTAAATCAAAACCGCAGCAGCTATCGTCAGCAAAGAAAATACCATTTCGCTCCTCCCCCCTAAGAGTTCATCGGCCTAAATCTTAATACGAACCGCTGCACGAGTGAAATCGCCCAACAAACAACCGTGAAGAACGCGCCGCCTATAGCAATGGCCAAACCCGTTCGCACAACACCGTGCCGAAACAGACCGATGCCGATGGCTTTTAAACCCCACCGAACGAGAAAACCAAGACCAACACTGCCGATAAGAGCTACCGCATAAAGCGCAGGGAACGTCATCCATGCGAATTTTGAAGATGCAGGAGTCAAGGGGCTTTCCGATCTCGTCATTATTGGGAACATTTCAAACCCTCCTTTCTAGTTGATCTTTTATCTTAAAGCTAATCTAATAAATTGTCAAGATTGGCTGTTTAATGCCTGCTTACGAAAGAATTCGGTAATTTTTATTCTCTGGATAATGTGGACAGAGTAAATTATAGGTTCACTATCTCCTCCCAAGGCAAGCCAGCTTTGCCGAAATGCCCGTAAGCCGCGGTCTGGCGATAAATGGGCCGTCGTAAATCAAGACGCTCAATAATCGCCAGCGGTCGGAAATCAAATTTATCTTTTAGCACTTGGGCCAAGCTTTCGCTTTTTTCATTTATCGCTTCAACCATCACCGGTTCGGCGCGGCCGATGGCGTAGGCAACCGAGACCAAAGTTTCTTTCGCTAAGCCGTTGGCCACAAGATTTTTAGCGGCAAAGCGCGCCATATAGGCGGCCGAACGGTCAACTTTCGTCGGATCTTTCCCTGAAAAACAGCCACCGCCGTGCGGAATCAGACCGCCGTAGGTATCAACCATAATTTTTCGGCCGGTCAGTCCGGTATCCGCTTCAAATCCGCCCTGCACGAATTTACCCGTCGGATTAACCAAAATCTCTATATGGCTGATGTCGCCATTTAACGGCTTTATCAATTTATCAATCAGCGTTTGACGAATTTCCGCCTGTCCGACTTCGTTGTGATGCTGACAACTGACCAAAATCGCTTTAATATCGCCGCTATTCATTGTCACCTGCGATTTGCCGTCAGGATATAGCCAAGGAACTTCGCCGCTTTCGCGTAAATCCTGCAAGCCGCGGGTTAGCTTATGCGCCAAAACAACGCTTTTTGGCAAAAATTCCGGCGTGGCGTCGGTGGCAAAACCATACATTATGCCCTGATCTCCCGCGCCGCCCGTATCAACGCCTTGCGCAATATCGGGTGACTGGCAAACTACGTTACTGATTACTTTAACTTCGTTTTGGTGACCGATTTCGCGATAAACCCGCCGCGCGATTTCTTCAAAATCTAATTTCGCGTTGGTTGTCACCTCGCCACAAACCACAATCATTCCGTGTCCGCCTAACGTCTCTATCGCCACACGGCTTTTGGGATCCTGCCGCAGACATTCGTCTAATATGGCATCGGAAATCTGATCGCAGATTTTATCCGGATGCCCCGAAGTCACGCTTTCTACTGTATGCGTCTTAAAAGTATGAAACATAAAATTATCTTTTTTTAAAAATTATTAATGACTGGCTAAAAATAAAAAACTCTTCCCAGCCAAGGAAAGAGGAATAAAGAGAGCCCTTTATCTTTCCCGATTGGGACTGGATGAAGCACCTTTCCCGAAGCGTCGCCTTCGGGCGGTTGTCGGCGGGTCATTGAGCCAGTGCTCTCACCTCGCCCCGCATAATGCGAAACGAGGTGTGCCCCGCTAGACAAATATCTAACCGAGCAAGCCGCACTCTTGATAAATCCCTTGCCTTTTCAGAATTCTTGATCTTGCAAAAATCTGATGATAAAACGCAAATCTCTTAGACCAAAATTTATTTACCGTACATAATGGCGAATTCACGAAACGAATTTGCCTAGCCCGAAAAGATGTGGGATAAAAATTTATTCAATTGTATTTACATTGTATTCCTTCACCAAAAAGAAGCAAGCATAGTTTTCCACAAGAAAAAAAAGCGAGCTTCTTAGCTCGCTTGCTCCTGAAAAATTTGCACAACATTGATGCTGGAACCAAGTGAAATTTCGGCTTCCACCACCTTACCGGCACGCACTTTGAAAGTCGGCTCCCGGTGGTCTTTAACTACTTCATTACTCTTCAATACCTGAAGCATTTTCTCTAAAATTTTCGCAGCAATGTCAGATTCGTCCAGAGACCTCCCGACCAGAATTTCCTGGACTTCGCTAGATGCGCCTGATCCCTGATGGTTAAAGGCTACTACCAGCACGACCTTATCTGCCGGCTCCTCTTTCTTAAGGGCTTCCCAATCCATTATCAGACCTCCTTGTCTTTATGCAATTGTTTCGTTGTTTGTTAAATCTATCGCTAGAAAGAACGGATAGTAAACCAAAGGGTTATTTTTTATACTAAACCGCCATATTATTATTGTCAAATTTTTCCACCGTATATCAAGTCCGCCTATTTTTTGCCCGCTTCGATATAAAAAGCCTCACCGCTAAGCGGTGAGGCAAACCTTCTTTGGCGTTTGGTTTTCGGAACGGCATACCGACAAAAAAAACTGTATTACCAGAAGTTTACTTAGCACCTCGGCAAACAACGGCTGACAATAATCGATTGCCTCGTTGTTGCACTGATGGATATCTCTGACCTTCCGGTTATTGCCGCCGGAATAGCACAGGTGCAAGTTAACTTCGCACGCCCGACATCTCAGCTGACAGTTCCGCCAGGAATGTTTCCGCTGATGACCGCCGCCTCCTCCCCTGTTTTTATTTCGGACATGATGACCCAGCAAAAAAGGTGTCACCGCGCCACAAACCTCACATTGTGCCCCTAGCACTATTGCACGAACTATCCTTGATACATGCCAGTTGTTTTTTTTGTTCACCCCCCTTGAACAACAGAATGAACCTCTATTCATATTATAAATCCGCAAAATAAAACGCGCACGTTCGCTTATCCACAGCCCCTAAATTATAAAAGTTTTTCTATCCTCAAGCCGATCAGCCGAATTGACAAAAGCTTAGGATTAGCGCGCTTGTCTAAAAACGGCAAAATTAATTTTATCGCTTCCTGCTCCAAAATTTTCTGGCTTTTCGCGGAATTAGTTAAAGTACGCATTCGCGACTTGGTCTCAAAATTGGCGAAGCGAACGGTTAGCGCAACTGTGCAAAATTCCTTAAAACCGCTTTGCGCAAAACGCGCAAAAACATTTTGGCACAAAATTTTGAGCCGCTCAAAAATAAAAATCGGCTTCAGTGTATCGTGCAAAAACGTTTCCTGCTCACCAATCGATTTTGCCTCGTAATTTTCTGCCAGCGGCGTATTGTCTTCGCCACGGATTTTTTCGTACAAATCCAGCCCCCACTTGCCGAGCAACTGCGCCAGATGCGCTTCTGAATATTTTTTCAAATCGCGGACAATTTTGACGCCTTGTTTGGCAAAAAACGCTTCGGTCTTTGGACCGATACCTGGAATCTTACGAATTGGCAGCGGTTCAAGAAATGCTTCAACTTCCTTTTCGGTTATCGCGGTTAAACCGTCCGGTTTTTTGAAGTCCGAAGCGATTTTGGCTATCAATTTATTGGGTCCGATGCCGATAGACGCAGTCAACCCTTCAATCTTTTTAATTTCCTTTTTTATTTCAAGGCAGACTTGCTTTGCCCGTTCACAAGAACCCTCACCCGACAAATCAAAATATGCCTCATCAATGCTTGCCTCTTCCATCACTTTCGCGTACCGCTTTAAGATTTCAAAAATTTCTAGAGAGACCTCTTCGTATCGCCTGAAATTGCCGGGCAAAAAAACTGTGGCCGGTTTGCCCTGTCCGCGCGCGTTTTCCGACAGCTGCCACGCTTTGGAAATCGGCATGGCAGAATGAATGCCATATTCTCGCGCTTTATAATTGGCGGTGGAGACGACTCCTCTGCCTTTGCCCGAAAGCGGCTCGGCGCCGACCACGATCGGCAAACCGGAAAACCGCGGATTGTCGTGCTCTTCAACCGCCGCAAAAAAAGCATCCATGTCCAGATGGCCGATGATATGCATAACACCATTTATAACATTTTACGAGGCACAAAAAAAGCCCAACGAATGCTTGTTGCTGGGCTTTTTTATACATAAATCTTAATAAAAATGTAAATCTCGAAAATTAAAATGACAATTTATAATTTCAAAATTTTTATTTGTCATTTTTCATTTTGCTTTTTAAATTTTACATTTTTATGCCATCTTTAGGGAAAATGGCCTGCGAAAATCAGTAGATCTCGTAATTCAAACTGACATCTATAATAACCTCATTCTGCCCGGCCTGAATTGTCGGCGCCGCTCCGCCGCCCCCTGCTCCGCCGATGCCCGCATTAGTATACAAAGGCGTTAGCCCGCCAGAAATGTTTTCCGAAAAACTGACGATTTTTCCCAATTGCACTCCTAAGGCGTTTGCCAAACTCTGCGCTTTTGATTTGGCATCGTCAATCGCTTTTTGCCGCGCCTGCGCCTGAAGATTTTCGGGATTATCAAAAGTGAAATTGAGCGCGCCGACCTGGTTGACGCCCGCCGTTGCCGTTTGCGCCAAAACTTGACCCACTTTTTCCAAATTTCTTATTTTAACGCGCAGGGTCTGATTAACTTCATAGCCGATAATGTCACTTACGCCGTTAATGTATTGCGTGCGCGGAAAAATTGTATAATTTGATGTCTGCATATCTTCATCCGCGATGCCCAAACTTTTCATTGCCTGAATAATTTTATCAATTTTGTCGCTATTTTGTTTTTGGGCATTTGCGACCGTATCGGCATCAGTCACCACCCCCAAATCAACTTGCGCAATATCGGGCTTACCTAAAACCTTACCCTCACCTGAAACCGTAATCGCATTTCTGTATTGCCCGCCCTGACCGATATATTTGCCCTCTTTAATGCCGTTCGCCACGCCGACAATTTCAGAGACGATTAAAACCGCCAAAAGCAAAATAAGCACCACTATTGCCGCCGTCATTAATTTTGGCAGATATTCTTTTAGCGGCAAAATTCTTACGTTTAAGTTTTGCTCTTCCATAATTTCCACCTCCCTTCTTAATAACTATATTATAATACAAATTAAAAAACTATAAAAGATAAAAAAGCAGGGGGTCTGATTTCAGACGCCCCTGCGGTGTAATTTCTACTCGCTGTTAACTAGAACTGGAGACCCGATACAATCCTCGGGATAACACGTTCCGCTAGCCGTCTCCGCTGGAATTCCAGCTTGTCTATTTTGGAAAGGGACAACGGCACCCGTCTTTTTGCTGCCAATTTCTTCGTAACGACGTCTAATATCTGGCAGCATCTGTCAAATTTCCCTTGATGCGCCAACCGCCTTTCATCGGAATCGGTTTCTGTAACACCCGCGACTTGCATACCTCTGCCTCCAATTCTTTTGCTTACACTTCTATTTTCTTAAAAATACGCCTCTTTGCTCCTTCACCTCCTTCCTCCTATAAAATAGAAAGAGCTGAAAAAACTGACCGCCTGGCCAGATTTTTCTGCTCGTCTTGATATTTAAGAAAAATCTAATCAGGCGCACTCAGTGCCCAAAAACAGGTCTTTTGATAATAATTTGCTGAAGTTCAGTGACATACTGATAATTTATTGGCTTAACGCTTATTTGTCAACCCCGCGCCTGGGGATAAGCTAAAACAAAAAGCGGGAACGAATAACTCGCCTCCCGCTTTGGACCTGATTAACGATATTTTCCCGTATTAATTGTTGCAACTGCTATCGGTGCTAGAAGTAGCGGTGCCTTCGCCAAAGCCGGATGTTGGGGCATCGCTGGAAAGCTGCTGGCCGCATTCTGCCGGCTGGTTGGTAAAGCCCGAACAGATAAGATTAAGCAAACTTTGCGGGGTGCGCTCGGCCGAAGCCAAGGTTCCGTTGATGACAAGCGACGGTGAGCCGCTAACATCATACTTGACGTTGTCGTCTTTATTGATATCAAATGGCGGGTATTGCCCGTTAGACCAGGAACTTTGGTCTTTGAATTTTTCTTTTATCTGAAACTTTGCGTCGGTTTGACTGACGCAACTATTCAGGTTGGCGGTGTCAATTTTAGCCGCTGATAAGCAACCGGCCGAATCGTCTTGTTTAACAAAACATTTCAGATATGCATCCAGCTTATCAAACCCCATCTTCTGAATACAATATTGTCTGACGTTTTCATCTATTTCTTTTTCGCCGTGCATCGCGTAACTCACGAATTTCAGCTGAAAATTAATTTTTGAACCAAGCAATTTAACGACCGGCAAAATGCCTTTTTCCATCTGCAAACCAAAAGGGCAATAGCTCATCACAAATAATTCCACATCCGGGACGTCTTTTGGGGAAATAACCTGATTTCCTTTTGCCGTCTCCGGCGTTGACGATGCTTCCGCGGCGTCCATATCAAATGCCTGCGGGAAAAAACTCTTGCCGTCTTTGCTGATATAAGCCGTTAAATCCTGCTCGCCCACGCTGACGCTAATTTTGTAAAGCCCGCTTTCCTCAATAATATCTTTAATCTTTGCTTGAGTGCCCGGTGCCACCAGTTGTTCGTTAATAAATTTCTCCGCCTTATCTTTAACTGCATTCATTTGCGATTGCGTTAATTTTTTCGGGATATCAAAATAATAAACCGCTGCTCCCAGCGCCGCCACCAAAACTAAACTTAAAATGATAAATATATGATCTCTTTTCATATGGAAATTATTATACTTTTAAAAATTATGGTCTTCCAAGCTACCAATATATCATACGCTTTTGCGCAAAAAAGTCCAGTCGCCGAAAGATTAAAAAGCACCACGTCGCGGTGCCTACTTTTTTGTCTTTACCCGTTCTTATACCGGTCCGTTCACGACAAAGATAAACCGTACTGAGTGCCGCTATTTTTAAATGCTGCCTTTCTTCTTTCCAAACTTTAATTTCAGCGTAAAGATTTTATCAGAGGAGAAAATTTTGGCGGCAATAAATACAGCGACGACAAAAAACACGACTAAATATAAAATACCATACCAGACGTTCGTATATTGATGCAGTAAAATATTGGGCGCGGCTAAAAAAGGATGGGAAAAAGGAATGGCATAGACAAACCAGCGCAAGACCGGCGAAAGCGTGGAAATATCCAAAAATAAAGTCAAAAAATAGGGGATTAAAACCAGCGCCATTAAAGGCGCGATCAATCCCTGTGCGGCTTTGGTGTCCTCGGCAAAAGACCCCAAAATAATGGCGATAGATAAAGCGGCTAAAATTCCCAGAAATAAAGTTAAGCCGAGCAAAACATAATCAAAAGCGCCAAAAGTCAGGCCAAGTTGGGCCACCGCCGTTTTGGTTGCCTCGTCCATTGCGCTTGACGTCGCACTGCCGGTCAAACCGGTGATATAGTAGCGCATGCCAAAAAGATAGACGACTGCCGTCAGCAACGAAACGAGCCCCGCGCCAACCAGTTTCGCCGCCACCACCGCCTTGCGACTCACCGGGCTTGAAAGTAAGGTTTCTAAGGTCTTATTTTCTTTTTCCGAAGCAATGGAGGTAGCAATGAGTTGCGAGGCAAAAACAATCACCAGAAATAAAATTATCGGAATGAAAGTGGTTTGCGAAGAGATAAAATTTGAGACCACGGCCGGATTTACATTGGCTTGTCTCTCACCCACTATCACAAAATCATTGGTTAAAACCGGCTGCTTCAACGCTACTTGATTGGCATTTGGCGCTACTTGGCTTATCAGCTGACTACTGATTAACTGATTAGTTGCGGCCAAGGCAACGACCACTGACTGGCTGGCTCGAGAACCCAAAAAAGAAAAATTACTTAAAATTGTGTAGACCTCAACTTTCTGGGGAATAAAATTTTTGATGCCGGACTCAAACCCGGAGGGAATAACCAAAACTGCCTTTTCGTTTTTTTGTTTGGCCTCTTTAATAACCTGCGACGTTGCTTTGTTGCTGTAGCGGTCAACGGAAATATTATTTTTTCCGAGCGTTTCAATTAGTGTTTGCGAAAGCGAGGAATTATCCAAGTCAACCACGGCGACAGGTTGCGGTGCCTGAATTTTGGCAGTTTCGTTGCCCATGATCTTACCGATAAAAACGAAGACCAAAACAACCGCTACCAGCGGCACAAGCATCTGGGGAGTAAGCAATTCCTGAATTTCTTTTTTGACTAAAATTAAGAATTTACGCATGAACAATAATTTTACACGGATACTTTTTGCCTCTGCGTCAACGCCATAAAGACCTCTTCCAAATTCTTGGCGCTGTATTCTTGTTTTAATTGTTCAGCCGTGCCGATATCATGAATTTTGCCACGGTCTATAATTGCCACCTTATCCGATAAGAACTCTATCTCCAGCATATTGTGTGAAGAAAGCAAAACCGTCATTCCTTGGCGCGATAAATCGCGAATTGTTTTTCTAATTTCCAAAGCGTTAACCACATCAAGACCGCTCGTTGGTTCGTCAAGTATCGCGAGCTTTGGCCGCGTCATCACGGTTCGCGCCAAAAGGAGTTTGCGCGTCATACCTTTGCTGTAGGTTTTAACTTTGTCCTTGAGCCGTTCTTTGAGCCCCGTGATTTCGGCGGCAAAATCAACATACGCTTTTTCTTTAGCCGAACCATCGCCAAACATCGCGGCCATAAATTTTAAATAAGCCCAGCCGCTTAGGCTTTTATAAGCACCGGCCTCTTCGGGCAAATAGCTGATGATTTGCCGCACTTTATTGGCATCCTTTTGGATATCCAAGCCGTAGATTGAAACGCTGCCCGAACTTGGCGTT
>Ga0315287_10004081_pt1 | contig 14194 bp, 11 predicted proteins | sample YL17G11_0_MG_FD_205037 | JGI IMG/M metagenome (GOLD analysis project Ga0315287, IMG submission 205037) | Sediment microbial communities from Yellowstone Lake, YNP, Wyoming, USA - YL17G11_0 | ecosystem: Environmental > Aquatic > Freshwater > Lake > Sediment | place: USA: Wyoming | collected... | reverse complement strand
CGCCGTTTCCACCAGCACGTTCGGAAGCTGCGTGGGCGCATTGAGTGAAAAGTTAAAACTCCCCACCATGCCAAATTGATTCAGTCCCAGCTCGAGCATCTTTCCGTATATGATGTCTGCAAGCGGTTGATAGCCAAGATGGCGGTAGTACGTGCTTGTTCCCCGAACAGCTTCTGCGTCCGAACTTCCACCGCCTGCATTGCAGTGGATGCTGACGAGAATCTGTGCCCCTCCGCTGATGATAGCATCTGTCCGATCCGGCATGCTGACATTGGTGTCGTCCGTCCGTGTCATGACGACTTTTACTCCTCTGTCCTGAAGAAGCGTCTTAAGATGCGAAGCGATGGCCAGGTTAATATCCTTTTCCTCAACTCCCGTCGCCCCCACTGCGCCAGAGGCTTCGCCACCATGGCCTGCGTCCACGGCGATCGTGAAACCGGCAAGGACAGAATCCGGATTTACGATCTTGGGAGGTTTTCGTATGTGTATTCTCAGGTTTGACCCTTGGTCGTACCCGACGTCATACCCCCAATGCTGCGCATTGTTCAGGGCAATCGTCAAGCGGTAATGATCAGCGCCGAGCTGGTCCCAGCTGACGCTCTTGATGCCTGTCGCCGAACGGTGGTGCGTAATCCAATTGGTGTTCGATGTTGCACCAAAGATATCAACAACCAGTGCCGGAGGGTCAACGATTTGGTCTGCGAGATATGGGAGGCGCTGATTGAGCGAAACGCTGACAATATCTTCTGTAGCATTGCCGGAAGTTGAAATGGAACCTACGAGTGACCGCGGTTGTGGCGTTTCAACAGGCAACAGCTGTGCAAAATCTTCCGCCAGCCACCCGACCATCGCGTCAGATAGGTGGACCTTATACTGACGTCCCACCTTGCCGACAACCTGGACGCGGATGCCGGCCTGAATGTAACCAAGTTTTGCTCCACCAAGTCGGTCTTCGCCGAGACCAGCATTCAAGAACGTCCTTCGGCCCGTCACCATCGCTACCCGCGGCAATTCTTTGGGAAGGATAGAAACTTTTCCATTCGAAAATGCTTTTTCACTGCTCCAGAAGCTCTTTTTCAGCCGCACCCGGACTGGCACCTCTCTTGCTTCGTCTGATTCCTTCACTTTGTAACGGCCAACATAAGTTCCCGATCCGGTGGTCGAGTCGCTCGCGGGCAACTCAAGCATGGGAATCCCTGATTCAACGTCTTCAATATCAAGGTATGCTTTATACTCCGGGCTTCCGCGGAATTTTACCTCGAGGATATCGTCTTTCCCCAGCCACAGGTTCTGTCTCGGCTCTATCGATTGAACATCAATCACGGTTGGTTCATGCATCAACGGCTTCGGCGGCTCAGGTCGGGTAAAAACGAACGTCTTTACCAGGGAGTCCCCCCCTATCACCCGCGCGACCACTCGCACAGGATTGACGCCGACTGCAAGGTTGACCGACCCTACGAACGCGCCGCTGCCGTAGACCTTTGCTTCCTTACCGTTGATGAACACTTTCGCGGCGGGGTTTGTACAGGCGGCAAAATTGCCGCGGGGCGAATTGCTGCGGATTGAGTCACGTCCTGGCGACACGAACCGCAGGTAAAGAGAATCACTCTGAACAACTCCAGTGGCGAACATGGTGCAAGGAACGAAGAGGAGCAGGGAAAGCAATTTCCGAATCATTGAAACCTCCTTCGATGGACATGAATACAAAGGCGTCGTTAACGAGATTCTCACGTGCAAGACATGATTGAATTGTGCGGCGTGGGCAAGCAGTGTTGTGTGAGTAAATGCCTTTGCACCAAACTGACGGCGCTATTCAATGAACCAAGATTTAGGTAAGAATTCAAGACGAGGTGCAGCAGAAAAATGGCGGCGACGTTCTGCTACACCAAAAAAAGCCGGCGATTTCTCGCCGGCTTATCTTGATTCAACGAAGCATTTCGACCATATCATGCCTTTGAAGCGGATTTCTTCAGTTTACGCTTGAGGGCACGTTTCTTCAAAAACCCCTTGGGATTCACTTGATAGAACGTTTTCGCCGGAAGCGAGAAGATCTTGATGAATCCTTCACTCGCTTTGTGGTCGAACGTATCTTCTTCCGTGTATGTCGCCAGCTTCTTGTCATACAACGAGTTCGCAGAGGTTCGCCCTGCTATATCGACATTTCCTTTATACAGCTTAATCTTGACGAGCCCATTGACGGTCTTCTGCGTCTCGTTCACAAACGCGTCCAGGGACGTTCGCAGTGGCGTGAACCAGAGACCGTTATAAATGAGGTTCGCATAATCTTGTGCGATCTTCGCTTTGTAATGCGTTACTTCCTTGTCGAGTGTCAAGCGCTCCAGTTCCCGATGGGCGAAATGCAGGATCACAGCAGCCGGCGCCTCGTAGACCTCACGCGATTTAATTCCAACCAACCGGTTCTCAATCAAATCCAGCCGACCGACACCGTTTTGACCTCCGATTTCATTGAGTGTATCAATGATATCAAAGCCTGACAGTTTTTTTCCGTTGAGAGCGACAGGTACACCGCGTTTGAACTCTATGGTTACTGTCGTTGGCTTGTCGGGCGCCTCCTGCGGAGAAACGGTTCTCTGGAACGCATCCCGCGGAGGTTCTACCATGGGATCTTCGAGAACGCCACACTCGATTGCTGTCCCCCATACATTTTCGTCGATCGAGTAGGGTTTCTTCTTCGTCGCTGACACCGGGATTCCGTGTTTCTCGCAATAGGCAATTTCTTCTTCGCGTGACTTGAATTCCCAGTCGCGGAGCGGCGCAAGCACCTTCAGATCCGGCGCAAGTGCAGCAATCGCTGCCTCAAAACGAACCTGATCGTTCCCCTTGCCGGTGCAACCGTGCGCTACGGCGGTACATCGCTCACGGCGTGCGACGTCCACCAGCGATTTCGCCAGCAAAGGTCTCCCAATTGATGTCGCCATTGGGTAGGTGAATTCGTACAGTGCGCCGGCTCTCAACGCAGGGAAGATATAATCTTCAACGAACTCATCTCTCAGATCCTGCACATACACTTTTGTGGCGCCCGTCTTGTACGCCTTTTCCGGAACCCCGGTCAATTCCTTCTTCTGGCCCAGGTTTCCCGTTACGGTGATCACTTCAGCGTTGTATTTTTCCTGCAGCCATTTAACAATCACGGATGTGTCAAGGCCGCCTGAATATGCCACGGCAATTCTTTGTTTCTTCACGGTTGTCTCCTCAATGTAAGCACGTACGAATGGTCAATCACAACATCCCAGTTCCTAAACAACTTCAAGTTTCTCCTGCATCATCAGGTTTTTCAGCAGCTTCTGAATATCCGGAATCTTCGAGACGGATGAGGGCGTCACAAAGATGGTATTGTCCCCCGCCAACGTACCAAGAACAGCCGGATGATGCACGCTGTCAATGATCTCCGCAACTCCCTGAGCCCGTCCCGGCAACGTTTTGATGACAATCATGCTTTCGTTCGCGTCGATGCTCTCGATTTCGTACCCGATCATCGATGTCAGCCGCCGTTCCTCGCTTTCCACATGAAGAATGTACCGATGACCGGCAGCGGTGTTGACCCGGGCAATTCCCAGCTCCTTCATGTCACGCGACAATGTTGCCTGCGTCACGGTAAACCCGGCTTTTTTCAAAGCCTGGCACAGTTCATCTTGATTCGAGATCACTTGATGGGTAATGATTTCTTTGATCGTGAATTGTCTGTTTTGCTTGTTCATAGGCTTATGCCTGTTCATTATGACTCATGAACCATCTGTGTGCCAATTCCCTCGTCTGTAAAAATTTCGAGCAGCAGCGAATGCTTGATTCGGCCGTCGATGATGTGGACTTTGTTGACACCGGCGTCCAGCGTATTGAACGCAGAGGTGACCTTCGGAATCATGCCGCCAAAAATATCACCTTGAGCGATGAACTTGTTCGCCTCATTCTTGGTCATGGACGAAACCAGCTTTTCCTTCACCAGGATACCTTCTGTGTCACTCAGGTACACCAGCTTCTCGGCCTTCAACGCAGCCGCGACAGCTCCTGCCGCGAGATCGGCGTTGATGTTGTAGAGCTGCCCACCCTCGCCTACGCCGATGGGTGCAATCACCGGCATCATTCCGCTCTGCAGCAGCAGACTGAGAAACGGAACATTCACGGACGTGATCTCGCCAACCAGACCAAGGTCTTTTCCATCGGTCACCAACTTACGCGCCCTGAGTAACATGTTGTCCACACCGCAAAGACCAATCGCGTTTCCCCCGTTTGTGTTGATCAGGTTCGCTATCTCTTTGTTGATCTGGCCCGCCAGCACCATCAGCACAACCTCAATCATTTTCTCGTCCGTGTAGCGCTGCCCGTCGACAAAGGTTGTGGCAATACCGAGGGCGTTTGCCGTAGCGGTGATCTCTTTTCCCCCACCATGTACGATGATGATGTTGATGCCAATCTTCCGCAGAATCGTGACGTCCTTTGCGAATGTCTGTTTCAGTCGTTCTTCGGTCATGACGGCGCCGCCATACTTGATGACGAACGTCTTCCCTTCGTATGTCTGGATGTACGGTAACGCCTCGATGAGGACTTCTTCCTTTTTGGCAGAGTCGATCATGATCGATAGCTCGCATTGATGTGGACATACTCTTTCGTGAGATCGCAGGTCCAGAACCGGGCGAACTGGTTCCCCTGATTCAGGTTCACCACGATCATCACATTATCTTTCAGCAGCAAAGCCTTCGCCTTTTCTTCATCAAGAACGATCTCATAGTTCCGCCGCAAGATGGGCAGTTCTCCAAACGATATCTCCACGTTGTCCGGATTGAAGTCAATCCCGGAATATCCAACGGCAGCCAGAATGCGACCCCAATTGGCATCGGCTCCATGGATAGCGGTCTTCACGAGGTTTGAGTTTGCCACAGCTTTTGCTGCCTGCGCCGCTTCTTCTTCGGATCTGGCCCCCTTGACCATGATTTCAATGAGCTTTGTCGCTCCTTCGCCATCTTTTGCAATCATCTTGGCGAGTTTGATGAGCACGTATTCCAGGGCGGAGGCGAACAGTTGGTATTCCTCTGAGTTGTCCGTTACCCGGGCATTCCTCGCCATTCCGTTTGCCAGAACCAGAACCATGTCATTCGTGCTCATGTCGCCATCGACAGAAATCCGATTGAACGACCGGTTATTGGCTCCCTGAAGTGCTTTCGTCAGCAACACCTGGTCAAGAGCGATGTCGGTTGTGAGAAAAGCCAGCATTGTTGCCATATTTGGGGCAATCATGCCTGATCCCTTTGCGACGCCGCCAATGGTTACCGTCCTTCCCCCCAGCGTGAATGTGACGGCAGCTTCTTTCGGGAACGTATCCGTCGTCATAATTGCCTCTGCCGTATCCGCATTCCCATCTTTGCTGAGCTTTCCCACCAGTTCACTTATCGCGGGTGAAACCTTGTCCATCGGCATATATTGACCGATAACGCCCGTCGACGAGATCATCACCCGGGTTTCCGGGACATTGAGTGCAACCGCAGTTGCGCGTATCATTTCCCATGCGTCATTCAATCCTCGCTCGCCCGTGCACGCGTTCGCATTACCGCTATTCACGACTATTGCGGAACACACGGATGATCGTTGTAGCTGAATCTTGTCGACAAGAACCGGCGCAGCTTGAGTCTTATTCAATGTGAAAACGCCAGCCACGGTCGCCGGCACATCCGACACGATCATGGCGATGTCCTTCTTGATCTTCCTGATGCCACAATACATACCGGCAGCACGAAATCCAAGGGGTGCGGTAATGCCACCCGGGCATTCGTTCATTGCAGGTGTTGTCACGAGAGAAGTCCCTCCGTTTCGTTGAAGCCAAACATGATGTTCATATTCTGCACAGCTTGTCCCGCCGCGCCCTTCACCAGATTGTCTATGGCAGAGAGAATGATGAGCTGATTGTTGTCGGTGTAGATTCGGAATCCAATGTCGATGAAGTTGGTATGGTTGACGTTTTTGATCTCGGGGATTGCAGTGTCCGAGAACCGAACGAACGGCTCCTTGCCATAGTGTTTTCGGAAAGCTTCGAGGACGTCAGATTGAGTTACACTCTTCGCCAGCGTTGCGTAGATGCTCGTATAGATTCCGCGTGTGATGGGAAGAAGGTGCGGCACAAATGTCAGCGACATCGGAGCGCCGGTAATTGCTTCGAGGCTCGTTTTGATTTCCGGAATATGTTGATGCTCTCCTACCTTATATGCCCGCACTGATTCATTAACCTCGGCGAAGGAAAAGTCGGTGGTTGCGCTTCGCCCGGCGCCGGAGACACCGGAGAGCGAGCTGATGGTGATTCCGCTCCGTTCGACAATTCCTTCCTTCAGCACCGGAGCCAGGGGAAGAATTGCGCTGGTCGGATAGCAACCTGGATTTGCGATGAGCGATGCTGTCTTGATTGCGGCCCGATTCCACTCAGGAAGTCCAAACACTGCTTGAGGCAACAGATGCGGAGCGCTATGTTGATGCTTGTAGAACTTCTCGTACAGCTTGGGGTCTTTAAGTCTGAAATCGCCTCCAAGGTCAACAATTCTCTTTCCGCGTTCGAGTAACGCTGGAACGATGTTCATCGCTTCCCTTGAAGGAAGCGCGATGAAGACGATGTCGCTCTTGTCCACAGCGTCGACTGAATACAGTTCGTACGCTAAGTCTGCTTTTCCGCCGAACCACGGGTAAACGTCCTTCACGCGTTTTCCGACTGAGCTGTTCGCAAACAGTTTGTCCAGCTTGACAAAGTTGTGTCGCAGCAGTATCTTAAGGAGTTCAGCACCGGAGTAGCCGGAAGCCCCAACAATTGATGCCCGAATAGCAGTCGACAAGTCTCCAACCCCTTCTTTGTTCTGCATAATTATACATAATGCTGTATAAATATGCAAGTTCTTTTTTGACTCATAGTCGCTTTCTGATGGATTTCATACTTTTTGCCAGTTCCGTCAGCATTGCTCCTTAGGATCTGCATATTCCGTTGGATTGGAGGGTAAAAGAAATATGGGCTTTGCCTGCGGTATAGTCGGACTCCCCAATGTTGGAAAATCGACTCTCTTCAACGCCATCACGGCCGCCGGAGCAGAGGTAGCCAATTATCCCTTCTGCACGATCGACCCAAACGTTGGCGTTGTCCCCGTCCCCGACAATCGACTCGACCGACTCACACAGATCTTCAGGCCCGCGAAAACCGTTCCTACAACTCTTGAGTTTATTGATATTGCCGGCCTTGTCCGCGGCGCCAACAAAGGCGATGGTCTCGGCAATCAATTTCTCGCGCACATACGCAACGTCGACGCAATTCTTCATATCGTCCGGTGCTTCGACGATCCCAATATCGTCCACATCGACGCCACCATTAATCCCAAGCGTGACATCGAAATCATTGAAACAGAGCTCATTCTCAAAGACCTCGACACGCTTGATCATAAAATAGCGGAAACGGAAAGGCACATAAAGTCCGGCGATAAAAAGGCACGGGAAGAACTCTCGTTCTATACAAGTCTTCGCTCTCACCTCGCTGCTGGTCGCCTTGCACGCTACCATCCTACACATACCGATGAGGAACACCTCCTCCTTCGCGATCTTCATCTTCTCTCAACAAGCCCGTCATGTACGTCTGCAACGTCCACGAAAAACACTATGCGTCCGAGACCGACTATATCCGCCAGGTCCGCGAGATCGCTGCCAAGGAATCGGCAAAGGTTGTATTGATCAGTGCAGAGGTCGAAGCTGAGGTGGCAGAACTACCCGAAGAGGAGAGGTTACCTTTTTTGCGGGAGCTTGGCTTGCAGGAGTCAGGACTGAATCAGGTTATCCGCGAAGGGTACGATCTTCTTCAGCTCGTCACCTTTTTCACGGTCAATCCGAAAGAGCTCCACGCGTGGACCGCGCGAAAAGGCTCAACAGCGCCTGTCGCTGCAGGTGTTGTTCACACCGATTTTGAAAAGGGGTTTATACGAGCGGAGGTGATGAAATTCGTTGACCTTGACCGTCTCGGCTCAGAGGCCGCTCTCAAGGAGCACGGTTTGCTCCACATTCACGGCAAGGACTATCTTGTAGACGATGGGGATGTGATGTATGTGCGGTTTAACGTGTAAATACGAAATCCGTAGCACGAAATCTCAAATGGTTATTCACTGTTTGAGGTTTCATATTTCGGATTTAGAGTTTAGTTTGAGATTTCGATATCATGATTTAGGATTTCCTCCTCTTCTTACTCTTGGCTTTCGCTGCTTGTTCCCGCTTCACTTCACGCCTTTGGATTTCCTTCAGTGCCTTTTCTTTGATCGCCTGATTTGCCATATCTCCATAAAGCTCCGGACGTCTTGACGCAATAACAGCCAGCGTGCGATCGTATTTCTTGTCGAAAAAGAAGGGCGTGATCCGCTTATCATCGAGGTCGAGATCGTAAGTCAGCAGGTCAATAGCGCGACCGAGATCTGCAAGAATCAAACCATCTCTCCCTACGACACTCGTACGACCGATCATCTTTCCCGGAAGCCATTCTCCTTCCTTATAACCATAACAGGCGGAAACGACCGGCAAACCGGTATCGATGGCTCTTGCTCGATAGCGAATCTCCCAATCGATTTCCCCCCAGGTGCTCTGTACGTGTGGGAACAAGAGAACTTCCGCGCCGCGCAGCATCAATACCTGTGCGACCTCGGGATACTCGATGTCCATGCACGTCATGATGCCAACTTTTGCACAGTCGAGCGTATATACCGGCAAATCAGTCCCGGCTTTAATCCCCATCTCCTGTTCCGGAAGCGTAGGATGCGCCTTTTGATAGCAGCCGACGATGGTTCCTTTCCGGTTAAGGAGTACGACATAACTCGACAATATCCCTTTATAAATGCCAAACACCGGAAGGGCAACGTTGAGGGCGAATTCCCTCGCAACGGCAGCGATGGCGTCGGTAAACGGCCCTGGAATGAGGTCGGGGACATATTCTTTCTTGTTGCTGGACCACGTTCTGTGGTGCAGATTGACATATTCACCGAACAGGACGAGATCCGATCTTCGTTTCCCTGCTTGCTCAAGCATGATGAGGATCTGCGCGAGATTCACTTTCTGTTTTTCGGTAAACGACCTGCCCTGGATGACTGTCGGCAGTTGAGCCGCGCTGATTCGAATAATACTACTCATGGGGTTCCCTTTCCGTTCGGTTGGCCACGATCTCTTGTAAGATACAGAATTGCTATGCCTAGCAGCAAACTCATGACACCCGCAATAACATTGAGGGATGCGGGAGCAATGCGGGTTGATGGGGTGAACACACAGAGAATCATGATGATCCCCATGGCAACGCAGATTCTTCCGATCAGAACATATGCCCCCACGCTACTCCCTTGCAGGTGAACTTTCTCTCCGTATGCCGGTGTCCGCAGATCTTTCTCGAGGAGAAGTAGTTCGGCGTGCCGCGGGTCGTCTTCTTTGAACCAGAATGCGGAGCCAAAGAACACAAGCGTGGCGGCAATTGATTCACTGATCATGTTGCGCGCAAACGCCTGGTCGTTCCAGAGGCCAAGCGCCATGAGGGTCAGAGCGAAAATGATTGCAGCACTGCACGAGGCGATTCCGGACCACCATGGAGTCCGCCTGTAGAGCATTCCAAGAAAGACCGGCATCATGAAAGCAGCGGTCAACGAATAGAACTGAAGTGCAAATTGAAAGGCCCCGCCAAATTTCGGGATATAGAACGCTACCCACACTCCGAGGACACCAATAATCAGCATCGATACCCGACCCACCCTTAGTTGACTTCTGTCTGATGGTACTGTGTTATACCAGCGTTTCTTCAGAGGTACATATATCTCCCGGGTGACTGTCGCGGCCAGCCAGTTGAACGTGTCCCCCGACTGTCCCAACGTTGCCGAGAGAATTGCTGAGACAACAAAACCGATCAAGCCGTGCGGCAGGAGCATGAGGACAAGGCTGACGAATGACGCTTCCGCAGGAACCGCAATGGAGGGCCAAAGTGCAGCCATGTCCGGCAAGATGACTCTTGCTGCCATGACCGGTAGAATCCAAAGAAGCGGCCCAAAGACAGAAAGCACCGCACAGAGGATCGCCATCTTTTTCGTGTCCCGCTCATCCGCGACGCTGCCGTACCGCTGCACAATCGCCCACCCCACATTATATCCCAACATCACATTTAGAAAATAGGCGAGAAGAAAGAGCGGCTTAGCAGTGTCTCCACTCAGTTGGAAGTAACCGGCAGGAGCCTCATTGAGCAATCGCGTGAAACCGGCCATAATCCCGTGTCCGTCTCCTAAATACGCGAACGCAACGGGAAAGATGATCAGCGTCATGATGGTGACGATGATCGCCTGCACCGAATCAGAAAGCACCGCAGCCCACAACCCGCCAATCACGGAGTACACAATCATCACGGTGCCAACCAGAATGATGGAGACCTGAAAGCCGCTGACCAATACAAAACCAAGATCAAAGGCTCGTTCGTTGAATCCCAAAGCCGTTGAGATAAAGATGCACAGGATATACAGACCTTGTCCGATGCCGACGATCTGTGGAATGATTGAGACGAGCGAATAGAAATAGGTAGTCGACGCAGAATATCGCCGCGTAAGAAAGCGGAGAGGAGAAGCCAGGCGAGCGCGTCGCCATAGCTTGCCAAACACAAAATAGCCTAGGCCATACGCCCAGAAGGCCGACGTAAAGATAACTGCAGCGCCAATACCATTCATGTAGGCAAAACCAGCAGCCGCAACAAACATGAATGCCGAGTAGCCCGCGACCCAGTTCGACAGACCCGCGATAACCCACGGAATCTGGCCGCCCCCCTTGAAGTACTCCTCGGTGTTCTTGTTGCGACGAGCGGCATAAATACCGACCCAGATGATGATCACGAAATGAAGGGCGATTATTCCGTAATCGAGAAGGTCAACGGTATTGAAGACGGGCGTACCGGTCACTCAACGGTCTCCTTTGCTGGGCCACGCTCCGGCTCCTGTCGTTGCGCGGCATACGAAAATGACATCGTGGAGATTTGTGTAGTTCGTGAAGGGTCTGTCTTTTTCCTGCCTTGCATAACCATGGTAGTATGCGGCCGTCACACCGTCTATGAATCGTGTGACCTGGTTGGATGGAACAGCGTTCACCGTGCATCCGCCGAAACCTGCTCCCGTCAGCCTTGCACCGAAAGCTCCTTGTTCACGGCCAATCGATACAAGGGCCTCAAGCTCCGGACAGCTGATTTCGTAGTCATCACGGCAACTGGCATGCGATTCATTCATGAGTTTACCTATCGCGGAGGCATCGCCGACCTGAAACGCCCCGACAGCCAGATCGACCCTTTGCGCCTCGGTGACTACATGCTTGTAACGATTCCAGATCTTGAATCCATCCGGAGGTTCCGTGAGCATGCTCCCGTCGCGAAGAGTGCACAACCGCTTCTGAACGACTTCTGTTGTTTCCCCGAGGTGTTGAGCAATTTCTTTCAGCGACAAGGGCTTTTCGCCTATTGCCTGCGCGACGATCTTATCGACGGTGCACTGCTCAAGTCTGAGTTTCTCCCCGGAGAGATCTGCGAGCCGGTTTGGATGAATTTTCCTCCCGGATTGCTCCTCGACAGCCTTGGCAGCGAGTGCGGTTGCCAGACGGCATTCAATCACGCGCCGGTTGTAAGCGTAGCGGATGCTCTCACTTTTTGGCGCGCGAATGAGACTGTTGCAGACGACGAACGAGAGGTTCTCTGGCAGGCCTACCGGCTGAGTACGCAGTGGAAAGAAATCAATCTTGAGCGCTTTTCCGGTTTCCGCCAGCAAGGAAACAGCCTGGTCCATTCCCCCTCCCTCGCTACCGACATATCGTTCGGCCCGGGCCAGGAGTTCCGCCAGCTGTGCTTTATCGATTTGATTGTCGTTCACTGTAAGGAATGCAAGTGCGGAGGCAACCACGAGTGCCGACGATGAAGACAGTCCTGCCGATTCCGGAATTGTTCCTCCGACGACGGCCTGAAAACCCACCGACTTTTTTGGATCGATCCAACCAGCCTCGAGAATCCCATGCACAGCAGCTTTCGCGTAGTTCCCCCAATCTCCCTGTTGATAGGGAGGCACAGGATACCGCGTATCGAACGTTTTGCGCTCGAACGAAGGGGATTCGTTAATGATATCAATGATGCCATCGGTCCGCGGAGCAAGGATAAAGACGAAATCCCGGTCGATCGCCATCGGCATCACCGCGTAGCCGTTGTAGTCTGTGTGTTCACCGATGAGATTGACTCGGCCGGGGGCTCGGACAATGAACGCTGAGGTCTGTCCGGGGAAACTCAAATGATACAACGCAAGAAGCCGTTCGTAGCGGGCGGTATGAAGGAGAAGCTCGTCTGGTGAGCCGTTGTAGATTCGCCGGAGTTCTTCAGAAAGATCTCGTTGCACGGATTCTATGACGGTCGCTGAGGGTTGAGTGTGATTTTCGAACCGAACACTACCAGTCCAAAGTGGAAAAGTGTTTCCGGAGATATTCGCTCGTCACCGCAATGTCGTCTTTGTAGGTGAGGTCCGGAACATGTTCTTTGAGCGGAAGCGCTTTCAGGGATCGCGGATGGAGCCTCACCATTGCCGTTACGGCCGTGACCAGCTCCTTCTCGTGGCGCACCGGACTTTCGGGACAATCCCTGAGCGGATTGAAAATCATTTCGTAGTTCAACCGGAAGATATTCATGCTCACCCTGAGGCTTCCGTCTGCACCGCGCAGGCGTTCGAGCTCTTCGAGGGGCGGCTTTTCAACAATCTCCAGCAGATATCCGTCTCTGTCTTTTTTGGTGATGCCAAATTGGGAGATTCTTGTCTCGGCAAATTCCAGCCCCGAACGGTCATAGTCGATCAAGGCATTCGGAGCATCACAATCGAGCAGCACCGTGAAGACCCGAACCGAATAGAGGTTATCGCTGTTGCACACGATGAAGTCGCCCCCCTTCCAGTCCGGACGAATAAGAAGTGCCTGCATCAACGCGTCCGACGTCCCCATTGGTTTCTTTCGGCCCTCAGGAATGCGCTGAACTGCATACGTGATGCGAAGACCGCGAAACTCGTTGTCACGATCTTTCAATCCATAATACTGCCGCAGCGCTTCATCCTTCTCCCCCACAACAATCACGATATCATCAATACCCGCTTTTTTCATATTGTAGAGCTGGTAGTCGAGAAACGGCCTGTCTCCTTTGCCGACGCTGATCATTCCTTTTGTTCTCTCTTCGGCTTGCTTTGCAAGCTCAGGACTGAGATGCGCCCCCACGGACGGCGATTTCATCCGGGACGAAACGCCCCCGGCAAGAACAACTACCCGTGTATTTCCTCTTTTCATGGATCATGCGCCTCTTCGTTTCGCTGCCGCATATTCTGCTGCATAGGCCGCCCCGTCAAACCCCTCTTCTGCGGGAACTTCCGAAAGATATATTTTGCCGCCGTGCTGCCGGGACAGTTTTGCTGCAATGTGAATTTTGACTGCCTCCAGTGGTGCTTCGAGCGCGAAGGGTATCTCTTTTCCGTTCACCATGTCGATGAAGTTTTGCAGAAAGACCTCATAAATGCGGCTGGGATCAACGCGCACAGTATGCATGCCGGCTGCAGAATACAGGCACATCGACCACTCGTGAAAGGGCTGCTGGAGCTGCAACATCAATACGAATCCATTGTGATAAGTGACGGCGATGAAGGATGATTTGTTCTCTGCGACGTACTCAACATAGTTCGCGCCTGTACCGATCATTCCTTGTGCAAGCTCTGTCGTATGAATTCCATAGCTGAAGAAATCTCCGGGCCCGGTTGCAACGACGGTCGAGATTTCCCCAATCCGATCCGCCTGTGACCGCAGCATTGGAATTTCCTGCGCGTAGCGCAACGCCGAGCCGCCAAAGATCGGCGTGCCATGTGACATGTGCAGTTCGAGGAGACTGTAGATATCGCGCACTTTCCCTACCATTGGCTTGTCGATCAACACCGGCTTCTTTGCCTCGATGAAGGGATACGCCCGGTCAACATGCTTGTCCCAATTTGCGCCGTGGATCATGACGGCATCCACGTGTTCGAGCATGTCTTCAAGCTTCTTGCAGACGTGGGGGATATCGTTTTCCCGCGCGAACTGCTCATCGTATCCTTCAGGCCAAACGTCACGGCCGTCCCAGAGAGCGTTCACCTTAACACCGGGCATTCCATTGAGGATTTTT
>Ga0315287_10004080_pt1 | contig 14195 bp, 16 predicted proteins | sample YL17G11_0_MG_FD_205037 | JGI IMG/M metagenome (GOLD analysis project Ga0315287, IMG submission 205037) | Sediment microbial communities from Yellowstone Lake, YNP, Wyoming, USA - YL17G11_0 | ecosystem: Environmental > Aquatic > Freshwater > Lake > Sediment | place: USA: Wyoming | collected... | reverse complement strand
CCGTCAACTGCTCTTCACAGAAATGCGACAGCTTGAAGCCTTCTTCCGCCAGAGCGATCGCTTGCTCGAGTGGCAGGTCACCGCCCTCAAGCTGATGTGCGATCTCTTCGAGCCGCGCCAGCGCCTGCTCGAACGTCATCTCGCTCGACTGACTGTTGCCTTTGGCGGCGCGGCTCAACTTGCTGCCTCTCCTCGCGTGGGCGACAGTCCGCGCGTAACCCGCGCCGGTTTCGTCTGAGCAGCGGACTTGGCGGGCGGCGAAGGGGGAGGGGCGAATGCCGAATGCGGTGTCAGCCCGATACCGGCGATCACCGGCCCCACCGCCTTCTCTTCGATCGCGAGTATCTCCTGAACTGTCGGCGGTTTTTTCGTGATCTCCTTCACGTACACGTCCAGCGCTCCTGCGAGCTGGCCGCGCCCAAAGCTCACTACCCCTGCTTCGCCATTCCATCGCTCGAGATCGGCGCCCGCGGCCTGGCGCGGCAGACCGGCGCGGCCGGCGTACCATTCGTAGAAGCTCGCCAGAAGCTCCAGCGTCCAGCGAGTGTCTTCCAGGCTGGTCGGAGGCGGATCGAGGTGGCTCCAGCTTGAAAAGGCGGACGCGGCCTGCTCCGGAGTCGCCTTCGTGTACACGAAGAGGCCGCGAATGAGCGCCCTGGCGGACTCGGGGTAGTCCCTGGATTCGGGCTGGCCGGCCGACTTCACCGCCTCCCGGACGACGGATACGGCCGCCACATGCGCAAGGCCCCGGTAGGCATCTTCCATGATGTCGGTGGCGGCGGCGACATTGATGAAGAGGTTCGGCTGCATGGCGCCGACCGTGCGGCCGATCTGCAGCGCCCAGCGGTACTGCTGGTCAGCCTGCCCGAGGTCGCCCTTCTGCTCGTAGTAGGCCCCGCGCTTGAGCAGCGCGCGGCTGTCATTGCGGAACCGAGCCAGCAGTCCGTACCAGTGGCCGAGCTGGATGTACTGCCATGCTCGGACTGACTCGCCCTTATCCTGGAACAGGTCCGGGGGCACCATCAAAGTGTACAGCATGCTGCCCGGCCGCTGCAGCCCCTCCTTGACCAGTGGAACGGCCAGGTCATGCCGATCGACATCGAACGCAACGCTGGCTCCCTGGAGCAGCGGCAGCGCGTTCAGCTTGTCCGCTCGCCCGGCGCGGTCAAACGCGTCTACGGCGGGCCCGATGTTCTTCCCGGCTTCCGGTGGGTTCATCTGTGCGAGCGCCGCCTCCGCCTGCCCGCGAAGCATATACAGAAGCGGCCGGTCGCCTTTGATGCGAATCGCCCTGTCGATGGCGGCCTTTGCCTTGTCGTACTTGCCGGCGGTGAGGCAGATGTAGCCGAGCGACTCCTGGTACATCCAGTTCTTCGGGTCGGCCGTGACCGCCGCTTCCATCATTGGGATAGCGGCCATTCGCGCTTCCTGGCGAGCATCCATCGATTTCGCCTTCTCCGGATCGCTCGCGGGGGCCGCGAACGCCTGCCAGGCAGCGCGGAAATCGGCATCTCCCTTGGGCGATTGCTTGGCCGCGGGTTGAGCGGCCAGGCTGATCGACGCGAGCATCAGCAGCGCTGCGATGGCGATGCCGAGCCTGTAACCTGTGCGCATGCGGTTCTCCTGATAGTGGTGCACCTTACGTGATATCATCCGCGTACCTCTCGCACCTCGGCCGACGCCGAGCCTTCGGAGAGCATCAACTCCACGCCGGTGCCGATTTGCAGTTGTTTCGCCGCGCGCACGACAGTTCCGTCCGGCAGTCGCGTGATGGAGAAGCCGCGGGCCAGGACTGACTGAGGACTGAGCGCCGTGAGGCGGCCGTGGATGCGGCCAAAGCGCTGCCTGAATTCGGTCAGCCGACGTCTCGTGCTCCCGGGCAGGGAAGCGACGAGATCATCTACTCGCTGTCGGCGTTGGGCGAGGATGAGGAGCGGCATACGCAGCACCGGGCGAGCGCGAATCAGTCTCAGCTCTCGGCGGTGGCCCTCGGCCAGTCTCCGCAGATGCCGGGCGATGACGCGCTGACACCCGTAGACCTGTCGCAGAAGCTCCTGGCGGTCGGGTGACACTGCAGCCGCGGCCGCGGTTGGCGTCGGCGCACGGCGGTCGGCGACGAATTCGGCTATCGTGAAGTCGGTCTCGTGACCTATTCCGGTGACCACGGGTATGGGGGAGGCGACGATCGCTCTCGCCACTTCCTCGGTGTTGAAGCCGGACAGCTCCTCGATCGACCCGCCGCCCCGCGCCAGGATGGCGACATCCGCCCCATCGAGAGACTGCAGCAGATGCAGCGACTTCACGATGCCTGCGGAGGCCGCGGCGCCGCTGACGGGAGTTGGGATCACGATGACATCCGCGGCCGGCCACCTGTGGCGGAGGGTCGTCAACACATCATGAATGGCCGCGCCGTGCGCTGATGTCAGCAGCGCGATTCGGCGAGGGAACGCGGGCAGCGGCCGCTTTCTGCTCTCCTCGAAAAGCCCCTCGGCCATCAACTTGGCCTTCAGCCGCTCGAACGCGAGGTAGAGGTCGCCGACGCCCTGGCGCTCGAGTTTCCGCACGACGAGTTGGTACTGCCCGCGCTGCTCATAGACCGAGATGGCGCCATGCGCGATCACGGCCATGCCTTCGGCGGGAACGAAGGACAGTGTCTGCGCTTCCTCGCGGAACATCACGCAGCGGAGCTGGGTCGCCTGCTCCTTGAGCGTGAAGTAGCAATGGCCGGAGCCGTGCCGGGTGAGATCACTGATCTCGCCTTGCACCCATACGTCCTGCAGCGTCGTGTCCTGCGAGAGGAGCGTGCGGATATACCGCGTCACCTGTGTGACGGTGAACACGAAACGCCGCGGCCGGTCTTCCGAGCCCTTCACGGCTGGCACAGCCCGGCCTCCTGCTTCTCTTCGTCCAGGTGACGAACCAGGTTCCCAAGGATGCCGTTCACGAATTTGCCGGATTCGGCGGTACTGTACTTCTTTGCCAGCTCTACGGCCTCGTCCACGCTCACGCTGGCAGGGATATCGCTGAAGTAGAGGATCTCGCAGATAGCGAGCCGCAGGACGTTTCGGTCCACATTGGCCATACGCTCCAGCGTCCAGCCGCGGGCGTACTTCTCGATGAGCGCATCGATGCAGACCCGGTGCTGCGTCACCTGCTCGACCAGTTCGCGGGCAAAGACCTGAGTATCGGCGCTGCCATCGCCCGCCGACAGCGAAACCGACATTGCCTCGTCGGCCGATATGCGCCCGACGTCCACCTGGAACAGCGTGCGCAGCGCGAGCTGGCGGCTGCTTCTCCGCTTACCCATGCGCCATCCTCCCGCGCTCTGCTCTCGACTTCAGCGTCATTCCACTCCCATCCGGTTCTGGACGAAGTTCGTGGCGATGTCGCCCCGCCGGAAGTAGGCGTTCGCCAGCACCTGCTGGTGGAACGAAATCGTCGTTTTCAGGCCGCCGATCTCGAATTCCTTCAGCGCCCGAGAAGCCTTCACTATCGCCTCGGCCCGGGTCGGCGCCCACACGATCAGCTTGGCAAGGAGCGCGTCGTAATAGGGCGGGATCACGTAGCCGGAGTAGAGGTGGCTGTCCACTCGCACGCCAGGGCCGCCCGGCACGTGCAGCGAGTTGACGACGCCGCTCGAAGCCAGGAACCGGCTCTGGTAGTCCTCCGCCGTGATGCGACACTCCATGGCGTGGCCGCGGAACTCGATATCGCGCTGGCTGCGCCCGAGCTTGTGCCCATAGGCTATGCGAATCTGCTCCTTCACCAGGTCTATACCGGTGACCATTTCGGTCACCGGGTGCTCAACCTGGATCCGCGTGTTCATCTCCAGGAAATAGAAGCGCCCGGACCGCTCCACCATGAACTCGATGGTGCCGGCGTTGACATAGCCGACCGCCTTCGCCGCCCGCACCGCGGCCTCACCCATGTGGTTGCGGAGGCGGCGGCCGAGGCCGAAGCAGGGCGACTCCTCGAGGAGCTTCTGGTGCTTGTTCGTCTGGATCGAGCAATCGCGCTCGCCGAGATGGATGAGGTTCCCGTGGGCGTCGGCGAGAATCTGGAATTCGACGTGGCGCGGCTCTTCGAGGTACTTCTCGATGTAGACGTCGCCCCGCCCGAATGCGGCCTGCGCCTCGGTTTGGGCCAGCTTGAGATTGCGGAAGAGCTGGTCCTCGTTGTGCGCCACTCGTATACCGCGGCCGCCCCCGCCCATGGCGGCCTTGATCAGCACGGGGTAGCCGAGGCGGCCGGCGATGCGGGAGGCCTCCTGATCGTTCTGCACGGTGCTATCGCTGCCGGGGATCACCGGCACGCCCGAGTCGCGCATGACGACGCGCGCGGCGGCCTTGTCCTGCATCCGGCGGATCGTCTTCGCACTCGGGCCGATGAACTTGATGTTGCAGATCTCACAGTTCTCGGCGAAGGCGGCGACCTCGGAGAGGTTGCCATACCCCGGGTGGATGGCATCGGCCCCGGTGTTCATCGCCGCCTGCATGATGTTGGGGATGTTGAGATAGCTGTCTTTGTTGGCGGGCGGCCCGATGCACACCGCTTCGTCGGCAAGCCTCACGTGAAGGCAGTCCGCGTCGGCCTGCGAGTATACCGCCACCGTGGCGATGTGCATCTCACGGCAGGTGCGGATAACGCGAACCGCGATCTCGCCGCGATTCGCGATCAGGATCTTCTTAAACACGTAGCAGGTCTCCGGACATTGCCATCTCTTCTGCGAATGCTCACTCACCCCAGCTATAGAAGCTTCAGGAACTCGTCCACATCGAGTCGGGCCTGCTTCAGAATGTGCGCAAGCGTTGACCGCTTCACCGGCCGGTTGGCCGGAACGGTCACCCGAATCACCTCGGTCCCCATCCTCCTATGCAGGCGAATATGCGAACCCCGCTGGCGCACCCCGACCCAGCCATCTCGCTGAAGGGCGCGCACGATTTTGGTGTGAGGCAGGCTGGGAACCTTGCTCACACAACCAGTTCCTTGACCACTACTCCTTCTCGCTCCGGCTCGATTTCGTCGATTGGCTCGAGGTACAACTCGATCGCTTCGCGGATGTTCGCCATCGTCTCATCGATCGTGTCGCCCTCGCTCACGCAACCGGGCAAGGATGGCACCCAGGCGGTGTATCCGCCTTCGTCACTCGGCTCTATCACAACCTTGAGAACCATGTCTGGGACACTCCCATAGCTGCCGGCGGCCGGCTAGCTTCAGCGCTAGAACGACTCATGCCCCGGATGGGTACAGTGGACCGTGCCGGTCGTCGGGTCGTACTGGTATGGCTCACCGCCGACCGGGCACTTCAATACGACATTGGATTGGAGCGCGTCAAGCGAAGGCGGGAAGCTGCCGTTATTGCCCTGATGGATGCCAATAGCGGCGCGCAACTGGGACAGGTTGTTGCGACAGACCGTCTGGTCTGCCCGGTTGACAGCTCCGCCAAGCATAGTCTGGGGTTCACCCGGCGCGGTCGAGCCGCCGCCCGCCGGTCCCCCGAACTCCGACTTGTAGAGTATCATGATGATGACCAGCACGACCAGAAGGCCGATCAGCATGAAGAAGCCGCGTTCGGAGCTACGCCAGCCCGACCAGCGAGTCCCCATCATCGATCTCACCACCCTCTTCCGGCTGGATCAGAAACAGCGTCTGACCATACTCGACCGCCGCCCCGTCCTGCACCAATACCTTTGACACGACACCGCTCACCGGCGCTCGAAGCTCGTTCGGCACCTTCATCGCCTCGATCGCCGCGAGCAGACGCCCCTTCTCCACGCGAGCGCCCTCTTCCACCACCCGTCGCGGATTCACCATGCCCCCGTTATGAAAGATGCCCACGACCGGCGAAACGATGGGGACGGCCTCAAGCGCCTCCATCTCCTTCTCGTCGACGGCTTCCGCGGGGATCTCGACCGTCCTCGCATCCATCACTGCGGGCGCCGGGTCCGCGCCCTCACGCGCCCCGCGCTTGATGCTGATCTTGTAGTCGGGGACTTCCAGCGACAACTGTGTTACCCCCGACTTCTCCATGAGATCGATGAGCTGCTCTATTCGCTCGAGGTCCACGGCTTCGGCCTCCCCGGCAGTTCAGGTTGACGCCCGCTCCAGGTACTTGCCCGACCGCGTGTCCACCCTGATGACGTCGCCTTCGTTGACGAACAACGGGACGTTGACCACCGCGCCCGTCTCAAGCGTTGCCGGCTTGTTGCCGCCGGTGGCGGTGTCACCCCGCAGCCCCGGATCGGTTTGGGTCACCGCCAACTCCATCGTATTGGGCAGTTCGACGCCGATGAGCTCGTCGCCAAAGGATGCAACCGAGACCTCGATGTCCGGCTTGAGGTACTTCACGCCCTCGCCGACGCGGTCTGCGGAGAGCGATATCTGGTCGAAGGTCTCCGTATCCATGAACGTGTATTCATCGCCCGCCCGGAACAGGAACTGCATCGGACGGCGGTCGATGATTGCTTGCTCCATCCGCTCGCCGGCACGAAAGGTTTTGTCGATCACCGCTCCCGTGCGAATATTGCGCAACCGCGTTCGGACGAATGCCCCGCCCTTGCCCGGTTTCACGTGCTGGAATTCCACGATCTGAAAGATGCCTTCGCCGATCTCGATGGTCAGACCGGTCCTGAAATCCGCCGTGCTAATCGCCAACATCGACCTCCATGATATGAGTCGCGCGCAGAAACAGAAGCCCGCCTCCGGCGAGCTTCCTTGCCCACTACGATTGTACGACGGGATATGTTCGAAAGTCAATCTGAGGCGGCAGCGGGGTGTGACCCCAGACTCTGGTCAGCGACAGTGGTGGTGCGCGTCGCCTGGAGGACCAGGCTCCCACAGGCATGCGACCTCCTTTGTGGGAGCCCCGTCCTCGGGGCGATCAGAACGACCAGGTAGACTCAGCCACACCCCGGCGACGAGGGGGCACGAGTAGGGCCGCACAGACGGCGAGATTGCCGTGCGCGCTGATCTACTCCCCGCGGCTCTGTGCCGACCCGCGGCGCGAATCTGCACTCAAGCAACAGCAGCACTTCCCCGGTCTTCTTGTCGCGGCAGTAGATCTCCAGCGTCTCTGCGTCGCCGGCGGCGGAGTAGGGGAGGACGACGAGATGCGCTGAGTCCTTGGCCAGCCAGAACGTCTCCTCTTGCCGCGAGATGGCTTCGCTCCCCCTGCGCACAAGCGCGGCAGCCACGAGGCGGCGCCGGGGGCCTCCGCTGCCGATGAGTATCCGCACCTTTGCTCGGCCGCCTGGAGTCATCTCGCCGACATCGACGACGCGGAAATCGAGATCGGGCGCTTGTTCGAGGATGGTCAGATACGCGGTCTCACCTGCGATTGGCGGGAGCGATTCCTCCGAGCGCAGCAACGAACTGTAACGATACCCGGTCACCTCTGTTCGGCGTCCTCCGAGGGACTTGAGCCGCACCCAGATATCTCTCTTCGGCACCATGGACCCGGGGACATCGGCCCTGATGCGTCCCGGCTTCACGGTCGCGCCGATCTGCACCCACGGGCCGTTCGGGTTGCCGGCGACTTGAACGCTCAGCTTCCCCTGGCAACGGGCGACGTCAACATCCACTGTCGCAGCATTCTGCTGGATCGAGCGGGCGGCACTCGTTTCGACATCGGGCTTCAACGAAGCCGGCGCGTCGACCGGGCCGATGCGTGCGACGTCGTGGTGGTACACAACTTCGTCGAGCCGCGTGCCGTTCAGCACCCAGCGGTCGTGATCAAGTTCCGCAGAGTACCGATCGAGGAAGCGGCAGTCGCTGGTACCCTTGCCAAGCAGATCGTGAGTCGCGGCATAGCGGCGCTCGACGATGCTCTCCCCAACGCCGACGGCGAACTCTCCCGTGCCGCTGGATCGATACACGGCGACCGCCGGACGCATGGCGACGTTGTCGAAGTGGACGACACCGTCAGCGCCCTTCTGCGCCAGCCGGAACTCGACGTTCCGCAGGTCGTCCGGGCTGCGCAGGAAGTACTCGTGCCGCTGCCACTGCGTGTCGGCGACGGCGTAATGCCGCGTGAGGTTGATGCCTCCCATCACCATGCCGAGCGCGCCTCGCGCGTCCTCGCGAACCCAGTAGGAGACTTCATACAGCCGGTTGCGCTGGACCTTCGCGCCGCGGCGAGTGAACCACCAACCGTCATCGCGACCGTCTCCGGCGATGCTGACGCAGCGCTCGCCGTCTTCACCTCTGAACTCCCAGGTCCGTTTGCCGAACCCGAATCCGTCCCAGTAGTCCGGCCGTGCGCCGCGGCCGGCCTCGAACGATGGATTCGGGAGCAGGTTCGTAGATGCGCCCTCCGATGGCACACACAGAGCCAGGGAGAAAGTCAGGAGCAGGAGCGCCGCGAATATCCTCATCTGATGCACCTCACGCGATCACTGCCAGAGTTGACGCGTACGAGTGGCAGAAAGTTCAGCCCCGCGTGCATCGCATCTCGCTGCAAGGCGCCTAGACTGAGGCGGCCGAGCTTACCACCACTGCCCCTTCGGCAGGTACAGCGGCGTCCTGGGGAATAGCACGTCGAGCAGCTTCAGCGCCTGCATGCGGTCCGATGCCGTTACCGCGAGCCGGTTCTGCAGGAACGCCTCACTCACGCGTAACTGGCCCAGCAGCACCGGCGGGAGCGCCTCGGGATGGATGGCGACGCGGATACCCGCGCCGCGCGCCGGCGCAACCTGGACGCGGCCTTTGGAGAGCTTGAGACCGGAGGTCATCTGCCCGCTCTCGATCGCAATCGTGCCCGACCACTGAGCGAACTCGCTGGCGGATAGCCGCCGCGTCAGCTCGGGCGCGACCTCCCGCAGGAATCGCGGCAGGTCCGTGATCGCAACCATGAACACCGCGCCGCCGTTGTTCGAGGTCCGGAAGCCCAGAGTTTGCGCGGCCCGCATGGCAATGGCATCCTCAGCCGACAGAGAGAGAAGGATCGCCTGCTTCCCGCGCGTACGCGCCCGCTGCTCTGCGTCGGCGAGCAGCGCATGGGCGATGGCATCGGCGTTCGGGCCGCGTTCGACGCACAGCTCCTGCACCGCGGCGTTGTCGTCCTCGAATTCGGGCTTGTAGTCCGTGACTGCGTAACCCACGACCTTGCTCCCGACCAGCGCCAGCCGGGCGCAGTCGGGGTCGTCCTCAACCGATGGACCCGACCACGTCTGCCGGCGGTAATGCCGCCGCCACGACTGCGGAGTCACGGGCGACGGGCCCACAAATCCAGTCATATAGACAGTGAAGATCTGTGCGACGGCTGTCTCGTCGCCCTCGCGGAAGCTGCGAAGCCTGATCTTCGCGGGTGATGGCGTTTTCCTGGTCGGCGGTGACATTGGGCCTGTCAGTATCCGTGGATGCAGGGGCGGTTTGCTGAGAGCGCCTGCCGCAGGCATTCCCATGCGTCTTCGCTGCCCTGCCACTCGAGTTCGCGCGTAGTCAGCAGGTACTCCGGTGTCGTCCCGCCCCACGAGAGCGCGGCGAATGCCATGCTCGACACGGTGATCGAGAGGTCAGTCGTCGAGGGCGCGCGGGAGAGTGTCTTGACCGCGCCGGCTTCCAGCCGCAGACGGACGGGCCGGTGCTCTCTCAGCTTCACCGTGATCGTCCCCCGCCAGTCCGAGAGCGACCGGCGCTTCGCCAGGCCGGCGATGACCTTGGCGACGAAAGCGGCGGGGTCGAGCAGCTTGCCAGGCTGAGCGAAGACCTTGATATCGACGTAGCCGAAATCACGGTAGAGGCGATGGGCGACGATGGTAGTGCCGGTGAACAGACCCGTGCAGGAGTAGCGCTGCTGGTGGACTTCCCGCATCGTCCGCTCGTAGACACGGCGTGCGATCCCTCTGCCGCGCATCGCAGGTTCCGTTCCCACTCCTCCGATGCCCGCCATCCGGATTTCGCTTGCCGGGCCCACTCTGATCTGCTTCCTGCCGATGTAGACGCGGCTGGCATCCTTGCCATCGACCTCCGCGTACACATGCGTCCCGCCATCGTGCTTCGCGACTTTGATGGGGGGCTGCCTCTTCGCGGCATTCCTCACCGCCGCACCTCCACAGGCTGGCCGCTGGCAACGGATTCCTCGATGGCACAGAGAACGCGGGTAACCTCCAGCCCGACTTCACCCGGCACGATCGGCGCCTGGTCATTGATGACGCAGTCCCTGAAGTGCGCGATGCTCGCCACCAGGAAGCCCTGCTGCTTGCCGTGGATGACCGGTGAACCAAGTATGTCGCCGTAGGAGTACGTGTCCGGGCCCTCGATGACCATCGCCCTATTGTCCGTCGGATCGAGGAAGATCGCTCCGGTGCTTCCCTGGACCTGGCACTTCGCATCGACGATGGAGGGAGAGGTCTCAGGGAGCAGCCACGAGTTCTCGATCGACGCCACCGCGCCGCTGGGGAACTCCAGCGTGCTCTGGAAGAAATCAGGGGTATCGACTCCGCCTGCCTTCAACACGACCCGGCGCGAAACACTGTAGACGCGGCTCGGCCACTCTCCGACGAGCCAGCAGACCATATCCACGGCGTGGCTGCCCAGGAACCAGAGCACCGACGACCGATCCGCCCAGGTTACCATCTCGAACGGCACGAACTTCGTATCGCTCAGCCGGTAGTAGACGAAGCGCGCCTCGCCGATCTCGCCGGCCCGCAGGATGCGGTGGGCCTCGTGGAATGGCGGGTTCCATCGGTTGTGGAAATCCACCATCAGCTTAACGCCGGCCGACTTCGCCGCGGCGATGATGGCCTCGCAATCCGCCACCGTCATCGCCAGGGGTTTCTCGACGAGGATATGCTTGCCGGCCTTCGCCAGCGCAACCGCGATCTCGGTGTGCGCGAAATCCGGCGTCGCCACCGAGACCGCGTCGATGGTCTTGTCGGAAGCGATCTCCCGCCAGTCACTGCACTGCTTCATCGCGCCGTACTTCGAGGCCATCGCCCCGGCGCGCTCGGCGTTGAGATCGCAGACAACCGCAAACTCGGCCTCGGGGTGGCCGCTGTACGCCTTCGCGTGCATCTCCCCGAATACGCCCGCACCGATGAGCGCGAATCTCTTCTTGGTCATCTCTCCCTCCACTGATAGGTGAGTGGCGTGATGTTCTGCGGACGGGGAGCAAGTCCTTGCCGAGGAGGCGCGTACAGCCCCGGTACGGGAGGGGAGGAGCGAGTGGATGCGCGCGGATTACGAGCGGTATGCCTTGCTGCGGTGAAGGATTCGGAGGACCGTCACCACGCCCGCGTGGTCGTCAATGTCATAGATGACCCGCCAGTCGCCGACGCGGAGCCGCCATGTGCTGGGTAACTGACCACGCAGCAGCAGGCACCCTGGGGGACGCGGGTCGTACTCAAGCGCGCCGATCTGCTGCTCAACGCGGTCTGCAACTTCCGGGACGAGTCTCCCCAGATCCCGCCTAGCGGCGGGGCGGATGACGAGGCGCATCAGTGCAGCTTACGCTTCGCGTGCAGTTCCGCCTTCACCACTTCCCATGGGATGGACTCGCCAGGTTCCGCCCGTGCTGCTTCTGCCGCCTGGAGATCTTCCATGTCCTCGGCTGCCGCCACGAGCCGCTCGTACATCCTGATGGGCAGCACGACAGCGACACGGCGGCCCTCTGCGTCCACCAGATACTCCTTGGTCCGCTTCACCGCCGCCTTAGTCTTCGGCTTTGCTTTCACTATTGTCTTGGTTGCCATGGTAGTGCAAGTATACTCCTTAGTCATATGCACGGACAAGACGCGTCCGCTGCCCCAGAAACGTTGCAGAGTGCTGTTCGCGAATGCGTCACAGCCACTTCTTCAGCCACGCGATCCCGTTCTCCACTCGCACTTCGTGCCCGCCTTCGTGAAGGTCCAACGAGCAGCGCTCTGCGATCCCGAGTTGCTCGTAGTGGCGCTTCAGATCCTCGAACTCCTCCACGAGTTGCGGCCACCAGGCGATGCCATCGGCCTTGCCGGCCTGGACCAGGAAGGGGCGTGGGCAGATGAGGCTGACGAGGTCGCTGTCGCAGAACTCGGTAAGCCAGCCGCGGATGAACACGTGCTCCTCCGGAACATCGAGGAAGCAGCTGTATCTGGGGTCGGAGACCACCATCTTCGCGAGCCGCGAATTGAACCAGGCCGCGCTGATGATGGCCCGCAGTCTTGGCTCCAGCGGCCCCGAGAACTGCGCTGCCATGCCGCCGAGGCTCAGTCCCCAGAAGCCGACCTTCTCCTGGTCGATCTCCGGATGCTGAAGCACGACGTCGAGCAGGCGCTGCATGCGCACGAGTTCGATGCCCGGCAGCGTTGTGCCCGCGAGCGTCGCCAATCTCACGATCCTGCCGCGCGGCGATCCGCCGGACAGATTTGTCGGCGCGAGCACGGCGAAGCCGGCCTCCACGAGTCGGCGGCCGTACGAATGGTAGCTCCCCTCGGGATCGGCGAGCCCGAATACATGCTCCGGCTGCGAGCCGATGCCGTGCTGGCTGACGATGAGCGGGACCGGGCCCTTGGATCTGGGAATCGCGAGGATCGCTTCGGCACGCAGCCGTTCGCCCAAGGGAAGGCGGACGAACCTCGCATCCAGGTCTTCCAGCCCGCGCACGGGCTCCGACTCGAGCGGCCCGGAGATGCGGAGATCGGGTGGGTTCAGGATCGCGCGCCAGCGCTCCCGGTTCGGCCGAACGCTGCGCTCATAGGCCTCGACGCTGGAATAGTCGCGCGCCCACAGCTTGCCGGCGCGCTCGGCATATCCGCCAATGATCCATGACCTGAACCAGTCCTCCAGTTCGCGCTGATAGCGGGCATTGCGCTCGTCGATCTGGTTCTTCAACGCACCGATGTCCACGGGCCCCCTTGGCTTCTGGTATACGGAGCCAGCTAAGGCTTCGACTTCTGATCGCTCTTCGTCTCCGGGCTGGCGGCTGCCTTCTGCTCCAGCGGCGCGGGCTTCGCCCCGAGAGCTTTCGCGGCGGCGACAGCGATCTTCCCGGCCGCCCTGTCCGACAGACTACCGACAGCCGAGTCGGTGTACAGCTCGTTCGGATCGGCCGGCAGCACATCGACTGCCTTCCTCTCCTTCGAGCACGTGGTCTCCGGCGCCGCGTCTCCGCCGCTCTTCACGTCCACAAGTCGTGCGGTGAGATCGATCTTCGCTCGCACCGGCGTGCCAGTCAGGCTTTCCGCGCCGCCGGAGGCGCTCTGCATGTCGCGGATCGAGATCAGGAGAAGGTACCGCGCATCCCGACTCCGGGCGGCTGCGACCGGATCGCCGATGTCGGGCTTGTACATCAGATCGTCGCCGGCGATCTTGAACCCGAGCGGCAGCAGGTGGGTGTGCACCTGCTTCGTAAAGCTCTTCCGCCAGTGGTTTTCCCAGCGCTTGCCGTCTGCGCCAGTCACCCGCACCGCGATCGGGATCGGCGGATCGAACGGCTGGAGCCCGGCGTTCAGGTTGCGCTGGTGGCTCTTCGCGGGCGGTTGAGGCTGGGCGCTCTTCGGGTCCTCGCCGCCGAGGGCGGCAAGCTGGTCCTCGCGCACGGACAGGATCGGGTGGGTGGCGTAGACGTTGGCGATCCAGGGGTGCATCCTGGGCTCTTTGCCGAGCTTGCTCAACGCGGTGACGGCGGCCGACGCATTGTAGCCGGCATCGCGAGCGTACGTGTAGCCGGCGAAATCGGCAGCGCGCTCGAGAGTGCGGCTATAGTGAGTCATATAGGCAGTCGCCCCGATGTCGGCGGCAGTGCCCAAGACACCTCCACCGCCGGCGAGAACCTTCAGCAGCAGACTGCCGATGTTCGCTTTCTGCTCGCGGCCCAGTTGCTTCTCGTAATGGCGGAGGTCAACGTGCGCCATCTCATGGCCGATGACGAACGCGGCCTCATCATCGTTCAGCTTTTCGTAGTAGATGCGGGTGATGAAGACGAATCCGCCGGGCGCGGCGAAGGCGTTGAAATCCTTCATGTCCTCGATGACCCAGAATCGCCAGGTCAGCTCTTTCCGGTGCATCTCGGCCTTCAGTCGGTCGCCGACGGCATTGAGCGAACGATCCTCAGTGAGCCCGAAGGGCCGCGCTTCGGCGACCACCTGCTTGCCGGTACGGACCTCGTCCGTGAGCGTCAGCGCCGACGCGGGAAGAGCAAACGGGAGGAGGACGCAGATCACCAGAACGAACGCGGTCGAAATCGCTCTCAACTGACTTCCATTACCAGCGATATGACA
>Ga0315287_10004079_pt1 | contig 14195 bp, 7 predicted proteins | sample YL17G11_0_MG_FD_205037 | JGI IMG/M metagenome (GOLD analysis project Ga0315287, IMG submission 205037) | Sediment microbial communities from Yellowstone Lake, YNP, Wyoming, USA - YL17G11_0 | ecosystem: Environmental > Aquatic > Freshwater > Lake > Sediment | place: USA: Wyoming | collected... | reverse complement strand
AATGACCTTATAAGAACGACGCAGCCCGTGCGCTCGACTAGTCCAGTCAGATCTCGGATAGGCCCTCTGGCTGTTTGCCACGCTGCTCGCACTAGCTGCGCCACCTCGACCGCTCCGCCGCTGTAGTCTTCGATGTCAAACCGAGGCAGAGGCAAGATTGGCTCGAAATCCAGATCACGCACAAGTTTGGTGACATGTATGCGATGGACATTCATCGCGGCAACTATCTGATCCCAAGTCTGTGCTGTCAGAGATTGGCGCTTGCGAGGGTAGACGTGGCCCCGACCCGCCCCAATCCGTATCTCGTTCTGCTTGAAGAAGCTCTCGGGTAGTTGCAGCACCTCAGCGAACACTGGCACGTGTTGCTCTTGGACGGTGACGACGCCAGCTTCGTACTTCGATAGCGTTGGACGAGGTACGCCTGATAGCTCTGCCAATTTCGTCTGCGTTATGCCGCGCAATTCACGCGCCAGCAACAACATATCCGGGTTGACTGGGCTGCCCGACGCCATTCTGAACCCTCCAACTGCAAGGAATAATTAGAGACTTGAAACCAAGAGCTGCGGCTTGTGTACCACAGTGGATTGGACCTTCCCATCCCTAATTCTCAGCTCGTAGAGCTTGATCCCCTTGCTTGGCAAGTCTGCCCACATCACCACGTCCAAGGCTGTCAGCTTGTCTAGCAGAACGCTGTACTTATAGCAAACGTCAAGCCTCCATGCCTCGTCAGGGAAGCCGTCGAAGGTGCCCTGGCTCGCGTAGCGACGTACATGAGGTGTTGGGTAGTTGCTTGCCCCGCCTTTCCTATTATACCGTTTAGGCCTCAGGCTCAAGTCGCGATGGACCATCAATGGCTGATGCTCATATTCTCCGAAAATAAAGCCTGGCCTACCCTTGAACTGCTGCTCCCAGCCGTTCCAGTGCATGCGGTTGTCAGCCTTGCTGAGATCACGTATCGACAGCGGGTGTCCCAGCTCTCCGGCTGCGAAATTCATCAGTTGCAGCACTGCTTGGCGTGAGTCCTCAGCCACCATCCAAAGCCGATCGGCAAGCGGGCTGATGATCTCCTCGACTCTATAAGGCTCTTCGGCGCGGTTCACTAATGTGAGCATGGCCCATCTTAGCACATCGCTCCAAATTGTGCAAATCTTGTGTCGAATGCGGATGTCGAATTGTGAGTTTTCTGTGCGCGCATGGGCGACCTGCCTGTCGCCCCTACTTCATCCAGAGCTGCAGCAGCCACGTCAGCACGACGATGATCACCAGGGCGGGCAGGAGGTTCATCACGCGCAGGCGGCCGGGGGGCAATGTGCTCGCACCAGTGGGGCGGGCCGCTGTGCCGGTGGGGCGGACAGCTTGTCCGCCTTCCTCTGAAGACACGGACAGGCTGTCCGTGCTACCGGAATCGCGGACAGAGCCGTCCGCGCCACTGGGAATAGGATCACCTGCAGGGACGCAGGCGCTCCCGTCCGCGGCGTCGCCGGTGACGCGCAGGCCCAGCAGGTTCAGCCCCAGGCCGAGGATCAGCACGCCGCCCACGGCCGTGAGCTGGCTGACCATCACCTCGTTGAAGATGTCGCCCGCCGCCAGCCCGATAAGCGTGATCGCATACTGGAAGATGAACAGCGGCACGATGCTGAACAGCACGCCCACGCCGTAGGTGCTGGCCAGGGCGATGGACATGAAGCCGTCCAGCGTGGCCTTGGTGAACAGCAGCGCGTGGTCGTGGCGCAAGCCGTCGTCGAGGCTGCCGACGATCGTCAGCGGCCCGATGCAGAAGATCAGGAACGCCGTCACCAGCCCTTCGGTGAAGCGCTCGTTGCCGCCGCCCAGCAGCAGCGCGCCCGCGCGCGCCTTGAGCCAGTCGCCCAGCTGCGCCAGCCGCTCCTCGAGCCGCAGCCACTCGCCCAGCGCCCCGCCGATCAGCAGGCTGAAGATCAGCGCCAGCACGTGCTGCACGCCGCTGGCGAGCTTGAACGTCATCTGGATGCCGTAGATCACGGTGAACAGCCCGATGGCCTGGAAGACAATGCCGCGGATGCGCGGCGGCATGCCGTGCTTGAGCAGCAGCCCGAGCAGGCTGCCCACAATCACGGTCAGCACATTGACGAGCGTTCCCCAGGGCATAGGCAAATGCAAACGTATCTCAATTGGCCGCGGCTTAATGATAATCGGAGCCCGCCGTCGACGGCCGAACTTGCGGCGGCAGCCTGTATAATTGTAGGCTAGGCACGTAGCATGGGCATATTAAACAAACTGCGTGGCGGCTCCGGCGGCAAACTCGCTCCACGGCTGAAGCAGGCCGAGCGCCTGCTGGACGGCGGGAAGCTGGACGAAGCCGTTGAATTGCTCGACAAACTGGCAGCGGAGCGCACTGAGAGCACGCCAGCAGGCGAAGTGCAGGAGCTTTCGCGGCTGCGCCGGGCAGCGTTCAACAACCTGCTCCAGGAAGGCCTGACAGAACGTGCCCTGGCACACGCCGAAATGCTGGCTGCGGGGGACCGGGAGTCGCTCATCTATGTCGCCGAGAAGCTGGTGGACGGCCAGCTGCTCGACCCGCGGGCGCTGAAGCTGATCAGCACCGCGGCGCAGGGCGGCGACAGGGAGCGCCGGCTGCTGCTGGCGGAGGCCAAGCTGATTCTGACCAGGCGCGGCGATCAGATGGCGGGCGCCGAGCTGGAGTTCGTCACCGAGGCCGCCAAGGCTTTCCCGCTGTGGAAGGACGGCCTGTCGGTGCTTGCAGACATGTACCTGAAGGACGGCCGCCGCGACAACGAGGCGCTGACCGTCTACCGCAACGCCTATCCCAACCGTAAGGCCGACCGCCGGCTGCGCGAGGTGCTGCTGGAGAGCCTGATCGCCAACGAGCAGCACGACGAGTTCGCCGCCAGCGTCTACCGCGATGCCGTGGAGACCAGCTCCAGCCCGCAGGCGCTGCGGCTGCTGGCAGAGTACTACATCGAGAAGGGCGAGTTCGTCCCGCAGACGATCTACTACATCCAGCGCGCACTGGAGACGAGCAAGCTTTCGCCCGAGGCGCTGAAGAAGGTGGCGGAGATCGCGCTGGTGGCCCAGGGTGTCAGCTTCGACCGCCTGGCGCTGTGCACCGCCGTCTACCGCCAGGGCTTCTCCGACCGTAACCTACTGGCGTTCATGGCCGAGCAGCTGGCGCAGGCCAACCGCTTCGACGCCGAGGCCATCGAAATCATGACCCGCGCCTTCGAGCTGCGGATGGTCAGCAAGCGCGCGATCCTGATCCTCACCGAGCACTGCCTGGCCAACGACCGCGAGGATGACTTCGCGCTGCGCGTCTACGAGAGCTACCTCAGCACGTGGCCCGACCGGCCGCAGCGCCGTATCTACTACATCCTGGCGCATCACTACGCCTCGCTGACCCGCGTTGACGAGCAGGCGCAGAAGATCTACGAGGAAGCGCTGGTCGAGAACCAGACGGACACCGAGATCATCACGATCCTCGCCCGCGCGTACCATGCTTCGGCCCGCCGCGACGATGCCGCCGAGCAGGTGTACCGCCACGCCTTCCCGCTGGCCGGCGGCGCTGTGAAGGTGGAGCTGGCAACGATCCTCGCCGAGATGAAGCTCGCCTCCGGCGACTTCAACGAGGACACGCTGCAGGACCTTACGGTGATGGGCCGTCCGGAAAGCGGCCCGCTGAAAGACCGCTACGACGAAGCGCTGACCAACTGTTTCCTCGCCACCGGCAGGCGCGGCGAGCAGGCGCAGCAGGCGTACTTTGCGCTGTTCGAGCGTACCGAGTACAGCCCGGACCTGAGCATGCGCCTGGTGGCGCTGCTGGCCGAAATCATCCGCGAGCGCCCCGCGCCCCCCGTACCGGACAGCCTGGAGATGCGGGTCTACCGCCGGCTGTTCGAGATGCAGAAGTTCTCCACCGACCCGGAGATCTCCTTCGTGCTGCTCGACGAGGCGCTGAGCGCCCTTAAGCCGCAGGTCAACCTGCTCAACCTGGCCGTGCGCTGCTTCGAAGCCGACATGGCGCGCTTTGTCGAGGCGCTGAAGAAACATCATCGCGAGAAACTGCTGGCCGAGGTCGGCGGCTTTTTCATCGAGCACTACAACTTCCAGCAGGCGGCGCTGGCCTTTGAGGCGAGCTACGAGATTGCTCCCAGCGAGGAGATCAACTACCAGCTGACCAAGCTGCACCTGCTGGAGGAGCGCCCCACGCATGCACTGGAGCATCTGGCGCTGGTCACCTCCCCGCAGTACGTCACCAAGCGCATCTACTGGGAGGCAGCGGCGTACCAGCAGATGGGCCAGCCGGAGCACGCCGCCGAGCTGCTCGCCAAGATCGTGGCGGACGGCGAGGTGCCCGAGTTCCTGCTCAAGCTGCGCCAGGGGCTGAACCTGGAGCTCTCCAACTCGCTGGAAGCCAGCCTGAAGATCTACGACGAGCTGGCCGGCGCGCGCGAGTACCCGCAGTTCGAGCGCTGGGTGCAGCTCGAGCGGGGCATCGTGCTGATGAAGCTCAAGCGCTGGGAGCAGGCGCGCAACCACCTGGAAGAGGTGCTGCGCCATAACCCCAACGGCCGCGCGGAGCAGCTGTTCCTCAGCCTGGCGCTGTTCTTTCTCGCCAGGGAGTTCATGCATTCCGACAGCATTGATCTGGCGCTGCCGCTGTTCACGCGCGCCGTGGAAGTCAACCGCAACCACCGCCTGCTGCGCCAGGTGATCGTCGAGGTGCTCAGCCTGTTCGGCGAGCGTGCCTTCTTCGACGGCAAGCTTGATCGCGCGGCACGGATTCTGGAAGTCGCCCATCGTATCCTGCCCAAGCGCGCCGAGACCAAGACGTACCTCGCATATACCTATCACCGCCTGCAGGACTACGCCAAGGCGATCATCTACTACCGCGACATCAGCTGGTCCGATGAGAACCCGCGGCTCGAGCTGTCGCAGGCCTACGCCTACATCGCCCACCGCCAGCCGGAGAAAGCCTGGAAGGTCTACCTTGACCTGACGCGGCGCGGCAACCTGCCGCTGGACAACTTCCCGCGGCTGGTGGCCTGCTTTCTGGCCGACGCGGAAGCGACAGGCGGCAAGTCCTGGAAGAAAGTCGAGTTCCCGGAGGGCGTGGACGGGCTGCTGCTGGGGGCGCTGCTGATCCATGACGGCCAGTACGAGCGGGCTGCGGAGGCGCTGGAGCAGCTGGTGAAGGATGAGCCGGCGAACCTGCAGATGCGCTGGTACGTCGGCCGCGCCTACGCCCAGATGGGCAAGCGCGACATGGCGGTGCATAACTGGCGCAATCTGCTGGCGCTGTGCCTGACTGCCGAGGCCTCGCCGGAGACGAAGATCCGCCAGCTGAGCGAGATCGGGCTGGCGTTCCTCGGCGCCGGCTACGCCCATGAGGCGATGCAGACCTGGGAGGAATTGCGCAAGCTCGACGACAAGAATCCCGACCTGCCGGTGCTGTATGCCGCGACGCTGGACCTCAACGCCTACCAGCTGGCGCGCAAGGATCAGCACAAGCTGGCGCGCGAGGAATGGAAGAAGGCCCTCAGCTATACGCCGGACAACACCACGATCCTCCAGAACTTCGGTATCTGCTGCCTGCTGCTGGACGACTACGAGGAAGCCACGCGGCAGTTCCAGCGGCTTAGCCAGCTCTGGGCGGGGATGATGCGCAAGGATCCGCGCACCTATGGCATCTACAGCAAGTACATCGGCGCCCTGGAGCGCGCGATGAACACGCTGGCGCTGACCAAGGGCCGGCCGGAGTTCGACCTGACTAAAGTGCGCGCTGAGGATGCGATCGACTACTACCAGAAGGCCAACCAGTTCTACTGGATCCTCAGCCTGGACAAGCGCGCCACGCAGCTGCAGATCGAGCACGAGTACTTCCGCCTGATCAAGATCTTCAACCCCGAGCGCCACGCCGACGACTTCATGCTCGTCGAGGAGTCCTATACCAACCTGTTCAAGGATCCCGAGCGGCGCGCGATCATCGACCTGTTCGTCTTCAACCCGCTGGATATCTCGACGGTGCGGCAGAAGCTGAGCCACCTGCCCAAGACCGGCGAAGTCAGCTTCGAACAGCTGCGCTTGCCGGTGAGCTTGCCGCCGCCGGACTTCCAGCAGCTCAAGCCGATCAAGGCCACTGACGACGAGCTCTCCGGGCCGTTGATCGAGCTGCTGGAAATCAACTTCAAAATGCCGGATTGGATGATGCTGTGAGCAGGCAACGTAACGGCTCAGAACTGGAGCAGCTGATCGCTGAAATTGACTTCGATTCTGAGCGTTACTATAATCTGTACTCTGAGCCGGACGAGGCGGAATTCCCGGTTGATCTCGCTGGGGAGACCTGGACTAACCTTTCCACACTCACCGCTGATCAGGCCAAGCTGCGCGGTGAGCTGGCCCGGCTGAGAATGGCGATGGAGCAGCTGCGGCTGCCCGCGGTGGAAGCCGTCGGGCTGGACAAAGTCGCGGATCAGTTGCGCGGTCTGGAGATGCGGCTAAGGCCTCTGAGCGAGATTCTCTCGCAGCCAGGGGACGAGGGCCGCTTCAAGCGCGTATTGAAAGACCTGCTGGTGGTTCTGGACACGCTGGACCGGGTGTTTGAGCTGACGGCGCAGCAGCCGGGCCAGGTCAGCGAGGGCGTGCAGCGCGGGCTGAGCTCGGTGTATCAGCTGCTGATGGACACGCTGTCACGGCATGGACTGAAGCCGATGGAGATCGGACGGGAGTTCGATCCGCACCGGCACATGGCGATGGGCACGGAGCCGAACCCGGCGCTGCCCGACGGAGCGGTGAGCCGCGTGATGCTCAAAGGCTTTGAGCTCAACGGACAGGTGTTCCGGACAGCCCAGGTGGTCGTGGTCAAGAACTATTAGTGGGCAAGTAAGTCTTTAAGGCAGCGCCGAAGATCGGCGCGAGATGTTGGTGCAAAGGAGCGGCTGATGGGCCAGATTGTCGGAATTGACCTGGGGACAACGAACTCGCTGGTGGCCACGATCATCGACGGCCAGCCAGTGCTGATCCCCAACGAGCGAGGGAAGTTCATCACGCCCTCCGTCGTTGGCTTCACCGAGACCGGCGAACTGCTGGTCGGCGAGCCGGCGAAGAACCAGGCGGTGGCCAATCCGGAGCGCACGATCACCAGCATCAAGCGCCTGATGGGCACCGACCGCCGCATCACCGTGGGCGACAAGGAGTTCAGCCCGCAGGAGATCAGCGCGGTCATCCTGAAAAAGCTCAAGCTGGACGCCGAGACCTACCTCAACGACATCGTCGACGAGGCGATCATCACGGTGCCGGCGTACTTCACCGACGCCCAGCGCCAGGCCACCAAGGACGCCGGCGAAATCGCCGGCTTCAAGGTGGAGCGCATCATCAACGAGCCCACCGCCGCCTCGCTGGCCTACGGCTTCGACAAGGGCGAAAGCAAGACCGTGGTGGTCTACGACCTGGGCGGCGGCACCTTCGATGTCTCGGTGATCCGCCTGGTCGAGGGCGCGTTCAAGGTGCTGGCGACGACCGGCAATAACAACCTGGGCGGCGACGACTTCGACTTCCGCGTCGTGGAATGGCTGATCCAGCGCTTCAAGGAGAAGGAGAAGGTCGACCTGCGCACCATCCCCGACATCAGCCAGCAGCGGGCGATCATGCAGCGCCTCAAGGAAGCCGCGGAGAACGCCAAGATCGACCTCTCCGCGCTGCTGGAAACCAACATCAACCTGCCCTTCATCTACACCGGCGGCGACGAGCCGCTGCACCTCAACGAGACGCTGACGCGCGCCAAGTACGAGGACCTGGTGCAGGACCTGATCGATCAGACGCTGCAGCCGATGGAGCTGGCACTGTCCGACGCCAACCTGCGCCCGGAGCAGCTGGACGCGGTGATCCTCGTCGGCGGCATGACACGCACCCCCGCGGTACAGCGCCTGGTGAAGAACGTCACCAACAAAGAACCGTACCACGACATCAGCCCTGAAGAGTGCGTGGCGCAGGGCGCAGCGATCCAGGCCGGCATCAAGCGCGGCAAGCTGGAAGAGCTGGTCGTCGTCGACGTGGCGCCATTCACCCTGGGCATCGAGACCGAGGGCGGGAAGTTCAGCGTGATCATCTCGCGCAACACCAGCGTGCCCTGCTCGCGCAAGAGCCTGTACAAGACGACGGTGGACGGGCAGACCGAGGCGCTGATCCACGTGCTGCAGGGCGAAAGCCTGCGCGCGCAAGAAAACGCCAGCCTGGGCGAGTTTGTTTTGCAGGGCATCACCTCGGCCTCCGCGGGTGAAAGCCTGGTCGAGGTAACGTTCGACTACGACGTCAACGGCATCGTCAAGGTCACGGCGCGCGACCGCCAGACCGGCGTCACCAAGGGCATCACGATCAAGGCCAGCAAGGCGCGCCTCACCGAAGAGGACATCGCCCTGGCCGGTCGCGACGTCTCCAAGATGAGCGGTATGCTGATCGCGCAGCGCGAGAAGGGCAAGTCGATGTTTGAGGCCCAGGGCATCTACGACCGCCTGAAGCTGCTGGAAAAGGCCGCCGTGGAAGGCCGCAAGAAGATGAGCGAGGTCGAGCTGGCCCACGTGCGCAGCCTGACTGAGGACCTGATGACTGCCATCAAAGCCGAGGATGAGGAAGCCGTCGACCGCATCATGGAGAAATGCTCGATCATCCTCAGCGACTGGGGGATGTAAGCTTGGCCACACTGGACACCTGTCCGCTGTGCCGCTCCGTGTTGCCTGACAACGCCGCAGTGTGCCCGAGCTGCCACGCCGAGATGGCCCCCTACCTGCAGCTGGCCGGCCGCGCCGAGCAGTACCTGGTGCTGGCGTTCGAGCTGGTCGCGCGCGGGCGCACGGCCGAGGCGGCGGCGATCGCCGAACGCGTGCCGCAGGTGGCTAAGGTGGAGCCGGAGCTGCTGGCGGACCTTAACGTGCGGCTGGCGCTGAACAGCGACAACCTGCCGCTGGCCGCGGCGCTGCTCGAAAAGTGCACGCCCAGCAGCGTGCCAGCGCTGCAGGCGGAGCTTCAGTTGCGCCGCCAGGCTCAGCTGCGCGCCCACGAGCTGTACAACCGGGCGCTGGCCGCGGCCCGCGCCGACGCACTGCCGCTGGCCGCCGAGCTGCTTGCAGAAGCTGTCGCGCACGACGCGCAGGATGCGGCCCTCTGGCAGCTCAAGCTGAAAGCCGACCTGAAGTGCCGCTACTTCGTGCGCTGTTATGCGGACCTGCGCGAGCTGGACCGGCTGAACGCCCGTCAGCCGCAGTACATCAGGCTCGAGCGCCTGCTGCCGCCAGCGACGCCGAGCTAGCCGAGCCGGCGCAGGCCACACCTCAGTCAGCCCATCCCCGCCCTGCAGAGCGCAGCCGCGCTGGATCCACCACGTTCAGCGCACGGCAGCAGACACGGCGTGCAGCGAAAAAAAAGCCCGCCTGCTGTGTGAGCAGGCGGGCCGGATGTACGACTGTCTGCGGCTTACGGTGCCGCGACGGTGTAGAGGTAGATGAACTCTGTCATCCGGTTCAACTCGCCATTCGCGTCGTTGCCGCCAACCTGGAACAGCGTGTTGACCACTGCCCCACCCGCGTTCACCGAGCCGGGGCCCGGCACCGCGGCGGAGGCAGCGTTATCAGCAAGCTCATCCAGCGGCATCCCGAGCGTGTAGCTCCAGGTACCAGTGAGCGGGTTGAAGACCTCGGCCGTCGGCACCAGTGTCCGCTGCGACTCATCGCTGGGATAGAACGCGCCACCAATCACGTAGATGCGGCCGCCAATCACCTGGCACACTGCACCCGAACGGGCGTCCTGCAGCGACGGAGCCAGTTCCCACTGGCTGGTGTTCATATTGAACGCATCGACGCTGGACACGCTCTGGCCGCTGGACACGCGTCCGCCGATGATGTACAGGCGGCTGTTGACGAACGCCGCGCTGGCATCGTAACGCTCGGTGATCATCTGCTTACCCAGATCCCCGTAGGCGTCAAAGCCTGGATCGTAGATCAGCAGCTTGCCGTTGACGTTGTCATTGTCGTTGGCGCTGGGCACGTGCAAGCCGCCAGCGATCAACAGGCCTGTGCCACTGATGAAGACGCCAGCCGCGTCCTTGAGCGGATAGTACGCCGGGATCCGGATTTCGCTGAGCATCGTCCATGGCAAGGTCGCGCCCGCATCGCCGCCTGGTGACCTTTCGCTGCTGGCCAGGATGCCATTGATCAGGTTATCGCCGCCAATCGAGTAATACGTAGCGCCGCCGCTGGGATCCAGCGACCACACCAGCGACCCGCGGCGTTCCTGGTTGAGCGGCAGGCGGGCCGAACCCGCAGTGGTGAGCAGCTGCTCGAACTGGCCCGCGGCGGCCGGCGCGGCGTAGGTTTGCACGACGCGCTCGACGTCACGGATCGGCGTCGAGCCCTGCGCACCGCCGATGATGCAGATCTCGCGCGAGGCCAGGAACTGGCCGTTGCCGCCGCCGGCTGAGGCCGTCCACTTGACAGCCAGGCCGTGGTCGTAGCGCTTCTTGATCGAACCGTCAGTCAGCGGCGCGTTGTTGCGCACCACGAGGCTGATTGGCATTTCCACCGTTGTCGCATCGACCTGGGCAGCGGCAGTGTCGACTGACCGCACCTTGACGCGCGCCGGGAAGTAGCCCACGCCCGCAAAGGTGAACGACTCACTGACAACCGTGCCGGGGCCACCGGCCACGTCCTGCCAGCCACTGGCTGGAACTTCGGGCGTACCGTCGCCGTTCGCGTCAAACTGGTACTGGTAGATGCCGGTGCTGCCGCTAATCGTGAAGTTGAACTTCGTGGTGGTCTGCGCGTTCTGATCCGCCACCTGCGCGTAAGGCACGGGCGGGGTAACGCCCGGCGGTGCGATGAACGCGCCGCCGATGTTGGTGACACCGTATTCCGGAGTCACGTTCAGCAAGATGCCCTGGGAGATATTCTTAGAAATGACCGTGCGCGTGATTGTGCGTACCTTGCCCGCACTGTCGATCACCATGCAGCGCAGCGTGTAGGTCTTTTCCGAAAGGCTATGCAGGTAGGGATTGAAGAAGACCTTGCGCGCGGAGTCGTAGTAGGGAATCGTCGGCGAAGGCTTCTGGCTGTCGAACGCGCCGTCGTTCTGGAAATCCCAGTAGTATTCGTACGGCGGCTTGCCCGGCTTGGTCGGATCGACGATCACGGACAGCGTCAGCTGCGGCTCGAGCGGCGCATTCTGGGAAGCCCCCGTGGGGTCAAATTCCAGCGTAATCGTGTCGTTAATGGCTGCCGGGCTGGAGCTCATGATGATCGCAAAGTCAGGGAAGATTTCACCAGGTTCTAGCGGCGGCACGACCGGGACAATGTAATCGAAGATCGCCTGGACATCGTTGTGGTCCACCACTGTCAGGCGCACCTGATTAATCATTACGCCCGGACCTTCATTCACCCAGGTGTACTGCGGGCGCTCCAGCGTCGAGTCGATGGCGCCGTCCCCGTTGAAGTCCCACTGATAGCGGAACGGAGCAGTGCCACCGATGACCTTGGCGATGAAGTACACCGGCTTGCCCGTGCGGAAGATGTAGCCATCGCCGCTGGGCTCGTCCGAGATCACCAAGCTCTGAGCTGGATCGATGGTGAAGGCGCCAACGCCGACCACCACGGTCACCGGATCACTGGTGACTACGGTGCCCTCGCTGTCCATCACCTTCATCACCGCCTCGTACTGGCTGACCCCACCAGGGTCAGAGGCGCGGGCGAAGTAATCCTGCTGCACGCTCACGGTGCGCTGGAACTCGTTGTTCAGGAACCGGTCCGACGCGCCGTCATTGGTGAAGTCCCAGCTATAGAAGAAGGGCGCCTTGCCGCCAGAAATATTGGTGGTCAGCGTCACCCTCAGCGGGCTGGGTCCACTTGCCGGCACTGCAGCGAACAGGTTGATGACCAGCGGTTGGATCTGCGTCGTGTCCAAGTTGTTGTTGCTGCTGCTGGTGCAGGCGCCAAGCATCGCAACCAGGCTTAGCATCGCAATTACTGCGAAAGCTCGTCTCACTACAGTACCCTCCTGTCTATTCACTTCGCACCTACGGCAAGCTGACGATTTCCGTAACACTGCCGGAACCGTTCTCGTCGACACCGCCGAACATCAGGTAGCGGTTGAAATCCACGCCAATTGAGCTGGAGCCCGACTGAGTCGAGCCGGCATTACTGCGCGGCATCACTTGCAGGGCTTCGCGAATTACCAGGTCGCCATCACTCCCCAGGCGGGCGTTATACGTGCTGGTGGAGAATTTCTCGCCTGTCCAGCCGCCGAACGCCAGCACCCAGTCCTCGCTCGGGCCGTCCGGGAAGAAGCCGGCGCCGCACGCTTCCAGCGCTTCTGGCAGCGTGCCGCCGTACGTGACCCAGGAACCGCCCTGCGGGTTGAACGCATTATCAAAGGTGAAGACGTCGATGGTATTCAGCGGCACGCCGTTCTGGTCATAGCCGCCGACCAACGCGATCCGGATCTGGCCGCCCGGCAACAGCAGGGCCTGGCCGTAGGCGCGCGCCTTCGGCATGTCAGCCAGACGGCTGAAGATACCCGGCGTCTCCTCCTGGTTGCCGGTCTGCTCCGGCGGCAGGGCCGTATTCCAGAACCGCATCTCACTGAGCACGCCGCCAGCGGCATCGATGCCGCCGAAGGTGAAGATGAAGCGGTAGGGGCCATTGGGGAAGTCCGGTGTCGCCTGATCCACGCCGGTCTCCACGCGCACCGCCATCAGGCCGTAGAGAGCCTTGGGCAGCCGTGGCAGTGGACCAGCGTTGTCGCCGCCGGCGCCCGGGCCGCGGTTGGTGATCTGCGGGTCGTTGTTCTGGCCGGGATACTGGTCCGTATCCGGACGCAGGAAGTAGGGGCTCCAGATGTCTGTCTGGTTGCAGGTTGTCTGGAACTGGAAGGTCACATCGTCAAACGTCAGGTCCTCTGAGCCAAAGCCATAGACATAGTACTTCTGTACCAGGTCCGTCGGCGTCGTGGCATCCGTACGGCCGCCCAGCACGTAGATGACGGGGCTGCCCAGGCCGGTCGTGCCGGGGTTCCAGCCGCCCTGCGGGTCGTCCGGATCCGGATAGAACATCTTGCCAGCCGTGTTCTGCGCCGTCTGATAGGCGCCAGCGGGGTTGGACTCCACAGGCTCATGGATGAACACCGCGGCCGCGCTGCCGACGATGGTGAAGGCACCACTGCGGCCGCTCGGCACGGGCGGTGGGAAGCGGTCGTTCTGGCCAGGGAAGGCGGGCGCGAACCAGTCATTCAGACGGATCAGGCCGCCACCCATGGTGCCGGTGCTGAACTTGCCGATGTTGGCCTCGCCCGTACCCGTGCCATTCGTCTTGGGCACGTACATGTACAACGAGTCGCCGCGCTGGACAATGCGCTTGAACACGCCGTTTTCGTCGAGTTCCTCGCCGCCGATGATGTAGCTGATACCCGTCGGGTGCGCACACACCGCGGCGTTGGCGCGAGGACCCCAGGCTTCGTCCGTGGGGTTGATGGTCGCGAAACCCGAGCCCGGCGGGAAGGAGGTGAAGCCGATGACCCGCGGGCGGTGAGCTTCGTAGTATGGATATGTCGTATTCGGCGACGCCGAGATGCGCACCAGGTTGCTGGCAGCGGTGTTACCCACGGCATCGCTGGCGACGCAGCGCACGACGTAGCTGTGAGCTGCGGCATCGCCTGCCGTGTTGGCAAAGTGGATGTTCGGATTCTTGCGGAAGCTGAAGTACGGCGTCACCACCGCGGCACCGGAAAGCGTCGGCGGGTTGGTGATCGTCGGATCGGGATCGGCCGGGCTGGCGTCGTCAAACACATCCCACTGGTAGACGATCGGCTCCTGGCCGTTGACCGGCAGGGCGGTCATGTTGGCCACGAACGGCACCTGGCCGCCGGTGACATCGCTTTGGATCGCCAGCGAGAAGACCTGAGCCTGCGTGGCGTTCATCGTCAGCGCATAGCTCGTTGCCGTCTCGTCAGTGTTAACGTCGTGTACCGTGCAGGTCGCCAGGTACGTGCCGGGGCTGACGTAGGTGTGAGTCGCGATGGAGGTGGCGTCGAATGTAGTGGTGACGCCGTCGCCAAAGTTCCACCTGAACTCGTAGTGATCCGAGCCGCCGCTCACGGAGCCGGTGAACTCCACCGTCAGCGGAGCCTGGCCGGAGAGCGGGTTGCCGCTGATGGCTACCGCC
>Ga0315287_10004078_pt1 | contig 14198 bp, 14 predicted proteins | sample YL17G11_0_MG_FD_205037 | JGI IMG/M metagenome (GOLD analysis project Ga0315287, IMG submission 205037) | Sediment microbial communities from Yellowstone Lake, YNP, Wyoming, USA - YL17G11_0 | ecosystem: Environmental > Aquatic > Freshwater > Lake > Sediment | place: USA: Wyoming | collected... | reverse complement strand
ACCACGGTGCGCGTCCTCAACCGCGGCTCGCGGTCGTCGCCGGCGTTCAACGGCGAGGGGGTGATCAGTGCGCGCTGGCTGGTCTACCTCATGGTGCGTTGGTTCGACGGTGCGCGACCGGTGGCCGGGACGGGTGACGTCGTGCTGTTGCCGGAGAATCTCGCCCCGGGCGAGTCGCTCACCATGGAGCTGCCGCTGCTCGCGCCGCGACCGGCGCGTGAGTATGGGCTCGAATTGCGCGTCACGCAGGCGATCGACGGGACCCGCGGCATCGTCGGCACCGATGCGTTGCGCATCCCGGTGCACGTCGAATAGCGGCGCGCGCTGCTGCGTCAGTCGAGGCGCGCGACGGCGCGCTCGAGACAGGCTTTGATCTCGTCGCGGCAGGCGGCGAAGACCGATTCGTCGCGACCGGCGGGATCGTCGATGTCGCCGACGCTGCCGGCAAACGCCTTCAGCGTGTAGATCGGCTTGTCGGCGGCCTCCGGCCAGCCGGCGCGCAGCATGCGGATCTGCTCGTCGGTCATGGCCAGAATGAGATCGGCCTCGCGGATCAGGTGGCGGTCGCGTTTGAGGTCGGTGGCGACGCTCTCGCGCGGCAGGTCGATGCCCTCGTCGCGCAGCACCAGGATGGCGTCCAGCGACACCAGGGCGCCGGTGCGGGCGAAGGGCGCTACCCCGCCCGATTCGACGCGCCAACGGTGGTCGAGGGCGCGCTCGCGCAACATGCGGCGCAGCAGCGCCTGGGCGATGACGCTGCGGCTGGTGTTGGCGTGACAGATGATGAGGATCGTGCGCGGGCTCACGACGGGTCCTTGCGCGGGGCCGGCAGCGCCGCCGGCCCCGCCAGGCGATGCAGAACGGTGCGGTTCAGGCGCTGAGTGCCTCGGCCATGATGGCGCCGATGTTCTCCTTGGCGGTGATGCCCTTGGCGAGCTCGGTCTTCAGCTTTTCACCCAGCGTCGCCGGATCCCAGGTCGCCTTTTGCGACACCTTGCCGACGGAGTGCCAGCCCTGCATCAGCCACACCGTACCGCCGCCGACGCGGAAGACTTCGCCGTGCGAGTCCTTGGCGTCGTCACTCGCCAGCCAGGCGACCAGCGGCGCGATGTTGCGCGGATCGAAGACGTCGAACTTGCCTCCCTCGACCTGCTTGCCCATGAACGCCGCGGTGGACGGCGTCGCCTCGACCGTCAAACGGGTGCGGGCCACCGGGGCGATGGCGTTGCAGCAGACGCCGTACTTCTGCATCTCAGCGTCCATGACGATCGCCATGAGCGCGACGGCCGCCTTGGCGGCGCCGTAGTTGGCCTGGCCGACGTTGCCGAGCAGGCCGGCATCGGACGCGGTGTTGACGATGCGGCCGTTGTGGATGTTGCCCTTCTTGTGTTCCTCGCGCCAGTACTCACAGGCGTGGCGGCTCATGTTGAACGAGCCCTTCAGGTGCACGCCGATGACCGCGTCCCAGTCCTCTTCAGCCATGTTGAAGATCATCCGGTCGCGCAGGATGCCGGCATTGTTCACGACGATGTTGAGCTTGCCGAAGTAATCGAGCGCGCTCTCGACGATGCGCTTGGCGCCCTTGAAGTCGCTGACGCTCTCGCCGTTGGTGACGGCTTCGCCGCCCGCCGCCTTGATCTCGTCGACCACCTCTTGCGCTGGGTGCTTGTCGGCGCTGCCGGTGCCGTCGAAGTGTGCGCCGAGGTCGTTGACCACGATCTTGGCGCCCTGCTTGGCCATCAGCAGCGCCTCTTCGCGGCCGATGCCGCGGCCGGCGCCGGTGATGATCGCAACCTTGCCCTCGAGCAATCCTGCCATGCGTGTCCTCCTTACCTAGGGGTGTTCGAACGTCGTGGGATGTGGCGTGGCCGGCGCCGTGTAGGCGAGCCCCAAGGCGGGCCGGAAACCGCCAATATGTGTTCCGAAAGGTTCTGCCAAGTCAAGATAATCGGGTGCCCCCCGGCAGAGACGCAAGCACCTGCGCATCAGTCGGGAAGGCCAGCGGCGGCGGCCGATCGAGGGCGAAGTACGCGATCGCATCGAGGTCGTCGCCGGGCCGCGCGGTGCCGCCGGTGACGCGGCCGGCGAACCAGATGCCGACCGTCTGCCGGGCGCGGTCGTGGAAGTTCGAATGCACCGCCACGACCTCGCCGAGCTCGACCACGAACCCCGTCTCCTCGCGCAGCTCACGCCGTGCCGCGTCGCGCACATCCTCGTCCCACTCGACGTAGCCGCAGGGGATGCACCACAGCCCGCCATAGGCGCCGCGCACGCGGCGGCCAAGCAGGATGCCGTCGCCGTCGCGCAGCACGGCGGCGACGCCGACCGCCGGGTTGCGGTAGAAGACTCGGCCACACTGCCGGCAGCCCCGTCGAGCGCTGCTTCCAGCCTCCCACGGAGGCATTTCGGCGCCACACGACGCGCAGAACCCATCGAGAGCGGGCGAAGGCACAAACATCATGTAAATCAAGCCTTTCTGGCCAATCAATGGCTCAAGTTTTTTTGGTTGATTTCACTCCAGCGCACTCCTACTATGCGGCCGAATTCCGATGCAGAGGGTCAGGCGTACTTGGGCGGCGATCATAGCGTTGCTGTCGATCAGTTGGGCACTCGCTGCCGTGGCTGGGGCCGGGGCTCCGCCGCAGCGGCTGCCGTCGGCGGTTCTCATCTACCCGCTGATCGCCGTCGAAGGGGGCGGGGCGACTGTCGACACACGCGTCGAGTTGGTCAATTTGACCAGACGCGCTGTCGACCTAAAGTGCATCTTCGTACCCGCGCTGAGCTGCAGCGGGATTGATTTCCACATCAGACTGACGCCCAACCAGCCGCTGTCCTGGCTGGCCAGCAAGGGGTTGTTCACCACCAGCTTTACCGCCATCCCGCCGTTCTTCGGCTCCAGCGGTGAGCTGAAGTGCCTGGTGGAGCCCGAACCCGGGCAGGAAGACCTCGAGGCGCACAACGCCATCCAGGGCCGCGCCGCGGTATTTGGTGCCGACGGGCAGACCATCGGCTACAGTGCGGTCGGCATCCTGCGGCTGACGGAAGGTCCCTACGAGAATGTGTTCCCGCTCGACGGGGCGACCTACACGCAGTGCCCCGACGAACAGCATTTCGTCTTCATCTCCAGCGAGACCGGCAACCCGCTTACCGAGAGCGAGATCGTCTTGGCGCCGTGCAGCGAGGACTTCGTCAACGGCGTGCCGACGACCACCACGGTGCAGTTCCTGGTCATCAACGAATTCGAGCAGCAGCTTTCCGCGGCCACCAGCGTCACCTGCTACACGCGGCGCACCCTGCGCCAGATCAGCCAGGCGTTCACCCGCGCCACGTTGGGCTCGGAGACCGGTCATCTGATCGTCAAGGGCGTGCAAACGCCTGTGCTGGCGATGCTCGTCGACCGTTTCGTGACTCCCAACGCGGCACGCGGCACGGCAGGAAACGAGCCGGCGCTGCGCGGCGGGCGTTCGGCGGAGATCCGCCTGCCATGACGCATCGTGCAGCCTTCCTCGCATTGTCGGCGTTGCTGGCGCTGGCGCAGCCCGCGCTCGCCGCACCGACCACCGGTGCGGTGGACTGGAGCACGGTGCTCAAGGCATTGGGTGGCGCGCTCGATTCCTGGCGACTGTCGCCGTTCGGCAGCAAGACGCCGACCGTGGCGCCGGCGCGCACGCGCACGCCAGCTCCCGCCGAGACGGCGACGCGGGCCGGGACGGCGACCAGAACGGCGACGCGAACGCGCACCAGCACCTCGACCCGCCCCCCGACGGCCACGCTCGCGCCCTCGCGCACCATCACGGCGACGCGTGAGCCGACGGTGACGCGGCCGCCGACCATGACCCGCACGGTGACGCTCACGTCGACGCCGCGGCCCACGTCGACGCCGGTACCGACGACGGCGAACGACGGCCGGATCGCCTTCGCCGCAGCCGAGGGTGTGCCGCCGGCGCAGAAGTTGGCCTCGGCGTTCATCGTCCTGCCCTACATCGTGTCGAGCTCGACGCAAGATACGCGCATCGAGCTGATGAACATGTCGAGCCGCGAGATCGAGCTGCAGTGCTTCTACGTGCGCCAGTCGGACTGCATCGAGGTCGGCTTCTTCGTCCGCCTCACCGCCAACCAACCGCTGTCGTGGCTTGCCTACGACGGTGCCAACAACCCGCTCAATTTCTCCGCCGTGCCGCCGTTCGACGGCGTTGGCGAGCTCAAGTGCGCGGTCGCTGCCGATCGCCCCGAGCTGGACGCACACAATGCCCTGCAGGGGCGCGCGCTGGTCTACGACCGCGCCAGCGGCGAGACGGTCGGCTACGATGCGGTGGGCTTCCAGCGTTTGTCGCCGGGTGGCTACAGCGGCGTCATCGACCTGGACGGCTTCACCTACGAGGAATGCCCGGATCGCCTGCACTTCGCCGTGCTGGCCCGCCAGACCGGCGGGCCGGTGAGCGAGCTGATCACGGTGCCGTGCGTCGAGGATCTGCTCAACCAGGTCCCGACGCAGACCACCGTGCAACTGGCCATCGTCAACGAGTTCGAACAGGTCTTCTCCTCGTCGTACCGCTTCTCTTGCATCACCAGCCAGCCGTTCTCCAGGTTCATAACGCTCAGCAAGTCCACCCTGGGCACCGACAGCGCTCACTTGATCGTACGCGGCATTTCGTCGCCGTTGATCGGCATGGTCATCGACCGCTTCTCGGGTCAGAACGCCACGCTGCACACCACCGCCAACGAGCCCTTCCTCGAAGGCGGTCGCTCGTCGACGGTCATCTTCCCGTAGGCGGCTGCGCCTCGCGCCGCTGCTTGGGCGAGGCGGTGACCTGCCCGAGCAGTCCTTCCCGCGACATCGCCCGGCTCGCGACCGGCAGCCGCCCAACTTCACCGTTGCGGCGCGCCCTCCCTGGCCTATAATCCGCGCCGCGTGAGGAAGACTGAGTGCGGGAGTTCTTCTACGGGGTGATCCTCGGTGCGTCGGCGATGTACTTGTTCGAGTACTTCGACGCGCCGGGCGTGCTTGCCTTCCTGAACAGCGCGACGCAATCCGCCGTGCAGTCGACGCACGGCTACACGCGCTGAGCGCGCGTGTGCCGCTAGCGCATGGCCAGGACGCGCCGGCCGCAGCCGGAGCGGACCGCGGTTCGCAGGAGCTGGCGAATCTCGGTCTTGTCGACCTCGCCGCGCAGCCGCAGCTGGCGCAGCGTGCGGCCGACGCATTGCACGTAGGCGCGCTGGTCGCCCCACTCTTCGTTAGCGGACGGACCCTCACACGGGCAGACTTGGGGGAGTGCACAGCCGGTGCGCAGCACCGGGGTGTCGGCCGGCGTGTCTGCACAGCTGTCGCACGCGTCGCCGACGCCATCATGGTCGGCGTCGCTCTGACTGGCATCGGCCGCCGCCGGACAATTGTCGGCCGCATCCGAGATGCCGTCGCCATCGGCGTCTGGCGTGGCGGACGGATCCGGGGTGGCCACCAGGGTGACCGCGAAGCCGCTCTTGACGCCTTTGGGCGACGTCAGATGGAGGCGAATTTCACCGGTGGCGGCGTGCTGGCGCCGTCCGCTGGTCAACAGGATCGGCACACCGTTGAGGCGCGTATCGAGCACCATGGTGAGGCCGAGGTCGCCGAGGCGCTGGATGAAGCCGGTGCCGCTCACCGTCAGCGTGTCTGTCTGCCAGTGCACACCGGTGACCGCTTCGACGGCGTAGTCGACGCCCGGCAACACGCTGAGGTCGAAGCTGCCACGCAGCCGTTCGGTACGGGTCGTCGCCGGCTCACACGTGGCGCAGTACGTGGTCAGGCGGCTCTCCGCGCTCAGCACGTAGCGCAGGCTATCGGCACGCGCAGGCCCGGCGGCGACCAGCACACCGACAGCCAGCAGCGCGATCAGCGCGCGGCGCCAGGACATGCGTGGACGATACGCGCCGTGCCCAGGTCAGGCAAGGCGAAAGGGCCGTCTCTATTCGACCGACAGCCCGCGCTCGGCGCGACGCGCCTCGAACTGCTCGCGGCGCGCCTCTTGGCGGTCACGCTGCTTCGCCTGATCGGCGCAGACGCCGATACGCGCCTGGGTGGTGCCAAAGTCGCGCGCTACCTGCTCGCGGCTTTGCCCCACCGTCAGGGCGGACAGCAGGTCGTCACAGCTGGGCCGCACGGCGCGCGCCGGCCGGGCGACGGCCGAAAGTCCCAGGACGAGTAAAACCACGACGAGCCACTCACCAAGACCACGCATAGCTCGACCGTAAGTCGCGGCGCGACGTGAAGTCAACGCCGAACGACGCGGCTGAACGACGCGGCCGGTCAGCTGACGGTGGCGGGGCGCTTGGGCTTGGTGACGATCACGACTTCCTGGCCGTTCACGCGCACCGTGCGCCGGTCGTTCGGGACCACCGTGCTGGTCGTTTGCTTGCGCACTCGATCGGCGCGCCAGCGCCGCAACTCGTCTTCCAGATGGGTCTTCAACATGGGCCTCCTCCTTCTCCCCGCCACACTCCCCGATCGGCCCGCAACGCCCTCAGTTGCCTACGAATGACTCGATCGATCGGGCGCGGCTCGGATGCCGCAACTTTCGTAGCGCCTTCGCTTCGATCTGCCGGATGCGCTCGCGGGTGACCGCAAAGCGTTGCCCGACCTCTTCCAGCGTGTAGTCGGACTTCTCGCCGATGCCAAACCGCATGCGCAGGATCTGCTCCTCGCGCGGCGTCAGCGTCGCCAGCACCTTGCGCGTCTGCTCCTCGAGGCTGGTGTACACCGCGGCATCGGCCGGCGAGACAGTCTGCCGGTCTTCGACGAAATCGCCCAGCGAGCTTTCCTCTTCGTCGCCGATCGGCGTCTCGAGCGACACCGGCTCTTTCACGATGCGCAGCACGTTGCGCACCTTGTCGAGCGGCATCTCCATCTTGAGCGCGATCTCTTCCGGCGTCGGTTCCCGCCCGAGCTGCTGGACGAGGTAGCGCGACGACCGCACGACCTTGTTGATCGTCTCGATCATATGCACCGGGATCCGGATGGTGCGCGCCTGATCGGCGATGGCGCGGCTGACCGACTGCCGGATCCACCAAGTGGCGTACGTCGAGAACTTGTAGCCGCGCTGGTACTCGAACTTCTCCACCGCGCGCATGAGGCCGATGTTGCCCTCCTGCACCAGGTCGAGAAAGCCGAGACCGCGGTTCGTGTAGCGTTTGGCGATGCTGACGACCAGGCGCAGGTTCGCTTCGATCAGCCGCTTCTGGCCGTCCTGCGCCTTGTACTCTCCCTGCCGGATGATGCGCAGCGTCTGCGAGAGCTGCTCACGCCCCATGCCGAGCTCGGCTTCGAGGTCGCTGATCTGCTTGCGCGCCGTCTTCAGATCGTCGACCACCCGCCGCGCGTCGTCGACGCCGAGGCGGATCTGCCGTGCCGCATTGCCGGCGGCGCGGTTGTCGTCGCCCTTGATCTTCGGCGCCAGGCGCAGCACGTGCGCGGCCGTCTGCCGCGTCTTGCGCTCGATGGCGATGATGACGTCCTGCTGGTGGTCGAGGACACGATCGGCCTTCTTCAGCTTCTCCACCACGGTGGCGATATGGCGTCGGCCGAGCTGCAACTCGTCGAGCACGCGGCGGACGCGTTGCTCGACGCCCGCCACCTTGCGCAGCGCCTGCGGCGTCGGCGCCTTCAGCCGCCGCACTGCGTCGTGCGCCTGCACCCGTTCGGTGGCGAGCTTGCGCAGCTTGTCCAGCGTCTTCAGGATCACGCCGTCGCTGGCACTGGCCTCCTCGGCGGCCTCCTCAGGCGACTGTGACTCGTCTGAGGCCTCCTCGTCCTGCAGCTCGCGCTCGCTCAGCTCACCAGCCTTGATGCGATCTGCCAGCTCGAGCAGGTAGTTGATCAGGAAGGAGTGGTTGAGCACGTTCTCGCGAACCTGCTTCTCCCCCTCCTCGATCTGCTTGGCGATCTCGACTTCCTGCTCGCGGCTGAGCAGGGAAACGGCGCCGATCTCCTGCAGATACATGCGGACCGGATCCGACGTATCCTCGGCGAAACTGGCGCTGCTAGCTGCCGCGGGCGTGGGCGGGCGCTCCTCGCGCTCGTCCTCTGACCACTCGGCCTCCTTTTCGGGAACTTCCTTGCCGAGGCTTGCCTCGGCCAACGACTCGACGCCCTCGACGTCGATCTCGCCCAGCATCGAGATTACGCCATCGATCTCTTCGGTCCCCGCTTCGCTTTGTCCGAGCCGCTCGCCCATCTCGTCGAACGGCCGTCCATGCGCCTTGCTGTTGTCCGCCAGCTTGCGCGGCTTCGCGTGGGAACGGTTGCGCTGCATAGTTTTCACCTGCTCGAATCCCATCCTAGCGGATCGCCAAGGCGCTTCGATCCGGCAGCGCGCGGACGCGCCGGGACCGATGCAGATGCGCACGCAGTCGCGTCAACGGGAGGGGCACCAAACGTTGTGGAGTGACAGGAAGTGGCCAGCGGTCGTCATCCGGGCGTAGAGGCCCACAGGAAATCCTACCGGGCCTGGCAGTTCTAGACGCGGCCCCGGGTTGAGTCAAGGCCGAGTTCGGAATGCAAGTGAAGATTTCTCCTCGTGCGGCCGCGATCAGCTGATTGCCAGCAGCAGGTGCCAAGGGGCGCAGGTCAGTCGTAGTACTCCAGGCCGAGGTGGGTGATGAGCTCTTCGCCACGCAGGTGGCGGAGGGTGTTCTTGAGTTTCATGAGCTGAATGAACAGGTCGTGCTCTGGGTAGAGGCCGGGCGCGGTTTGCGGGCTCTTGAAGTAGAACGACAGCCACTCCTGGACTCCGTGCATGCCCGCGCGCTGGGCGAGATCCAAGAACAGGGCCAGGTCGAGCACCAACGGGGCGGCGAGGATCGAGTCGCGGCAGAGGAAGTTGATCTTGATCTGCATCGGATAGCCGAGCCACCCGAAGACATCGATGTTGTCCCAGCCCTCCTTATTGTCGCCGCGCGGCGGGTAGTAGTGGATGCTCACCTGGTGAACGTAGTCCCGGTATAGCTCTGGATGCAGGTCTTTGCGCAGGATTGCGTCCAGTACGGAGAGCTTACTCTCCTCCTTAGTCTTGAACGAAGACGGCTCGTCGAGTACCTCGCCGTCGCGATTGCCGAGGATGTTGGTGGAGAACCAGCCACGCAGGCCGAGCATGCGCGCCTTGAGCCCCGGCGCCAGGATCGTCTTCATCAGCGTCTGGCCGGTTTTGAAGTCCTTGCCGCAGATTGGCACGCGCTGCGCGTTGGCGAGCTCGCCCATGGCAGTGATGTCTGCTGTCAGGTTGGGGGCGCCGTTGGCGAACGGGACGCCCAGCTTCAGCGCCGCGTAGGCATAGAGCATGCTCGGCGCGATGGCTGGGTGGCTGGTGCGCAGGCCGTCCTCGAAGGCGTCGAGCGACGCGTGCACCGCCTCGGGGCGCAGGAAGCTCTCGGTGCTGCCGCACCAGATCATCACCAGCCGCTCGGCGCCGCTGCGTGCCCGGAAGGCCTCGATGTCGGCCATGATCTGTTCGGCGAGCGCCATCTTCGAGGCGCCCTGTTTCACGTGCGGCCCGTTGATGCGCTTGACGAACGCGGGGTCGAACGCAGCCGGCCACGGCGTCAGCGCCTCGAGCTCATCGCGCACGAGCTGCAGCTGGCTCGCATCCAGTACGCCGGCCTTCAGCGCGCTCTGGTAACAGGAGTCTGGAAAGATGTCCCAGGCGCCGAAGGCGAGATCGGCGAGGCCGGCGAGCGGCACGAATTCGCGGATCAGCGGCGTGCGGTTGTCGGTACGTTTGCCGAGTCGGATGGTGCCCAGCTGGGTCAGCGACCCAATCGGCTCGGCGAGGCCCTTGCGCACCAGCTCAACGCCGGCGATCAACGTGGTGCTCACGGCACCCAGGCCCGGCAGGAGCACACCGAGCCGGCCGGCGGCGGGAGCGATACGCGCGGCGGTCATGGCGCGTGGTGCTTAAGGGGTTCGATCCTGCAAGACAAGGTAACGCCGCGCGCCGCACCTTGACTTGGCGAACCGCTTCGGGAACCGTCTGCGCATGCGTTGGCGGGGTGGCAGGCGGTGAGAACGGGGTGGCTGGCGGTCGTTGCTGTGATCGCGCTGGCTGTGGGCGCGGTCTGGTGGTTCAAGCTCGAACCCGGTCCGCCGCGGGTCGCGTTCGCGGTCGGCGGCGAACGCATCGGTCGCACCGCGAGCGGCGATGTCACGGTGAGCAGCAGCGGCCGTCCACCGCTGCGTTGGGTGGAGGTGCGGCTCGCCGCGGGTGGGCAGAGCGTGCCGCTCTATCGTGAAGAGTTTCCACCTGACGCGCCGCCGACGCGGGAGAAGTCCATTCACTTTGCCGCCGATCTTACTCAAGCCGGGGTGGCCGAGGGGCCTGCGACGCTCGAGGTCGCGGCCGATACCTACGCCTGGCATCTGTTGGGTGGGGCGCGCGGTGCGGTCGCCTCGCGTGACGTGACGATCGACTCGACCCCGCCGCGCATCGACGTGCTCACCACCCAGCACAACCTGCGCCTGGGAGGCGCCGGCCTGGTCCTAGCCCGGGTCAGTGCCGACGCAGTCGACGTGCAGGTGGTCGTCGATCGCTACGTGTTTCCAGCGGTGCGCGGCTACTTCGCCGACCCGGAGGCGACGCTGGTGCTGTTCGCGGTGCCGCAGGATCTGACCGCGCAGGCACGACCGCTGCTGCGCGCCTCCGATGCGGCGGGTAACGCAACCGAGGTCGTCCTGCCGGTGACCATCAAGGACCGCAACTTTCCCGAGCGCCAGATGGGAATCGACGACGCCTTTCTGCAGCGCAAAGTGCCGGAGATTCTCACCAAGGTTGGCAAGCCCGTGCCAGTGGACCTGAAGGACGGCTATCTCACGGTCAATCGCGAGGTGCGGCGCGAGTCGGAGGACAAGCTCCATGCGCTGACCGCCCACTCGGCCGCGGAGCCGCTGTGGACCGGCCCCTTCCATCGCCAGTCCAACGCCGCGCCGATGAGCGCCTTTGCCGATCGCCGCGTCTACATCTACAAGGGCGAGACGATCGATCGGCAGACGCACCTTGGATACGATCTCGCCTCGCTGCAGCGGGCGTCGGTCGAGGCAGCGCAGAACGGTGTCGTGGTCTTCGCCGGCTACAACGGCATCTACGGTGACACGGTGGTGATCGACCACGGCTTCGGCGTCGCCTCGGTTTACGGCCACTTGAGCAGCATCGCGGTCAAGGAAGGCCAGTCGGTGAAGGTTGGCGAGACGATCGGCCAAACCGGCGAGTCCGGCCTCGCCGGCGGCGATCATCTGCACTTCTCAATCATGCTGCGCGGCAACCACGTCGACCCGGTCGAGTGGTGGGACGCGCACTGGCTGCGCGATCAGGTGACTTCGAAGCTCGCCAGCCTCCCGGTGGCGAAGAACGCGCAAACGGCGGCGGCGCCGGACGCCGCTGCGGCCGCAGATGGCCAAGCCCAGCCCTGACGACCTGCAGGTGGCGGGCGAACGCCTGCTCGCCGACTGGGGGGTGGCCACCGCTGCCGGCGTCGAGGCGCTGGTGGCGCTGCTGCATCGCGACGCCGCGGCGGATATCGCCATCGCGCACCGCCTCGGCGGCATGGCCAGCGACCTCAGCGTGCGCGCACTCGACACCTTGGAGCGCGATGCCGCCGACAAGCGCGTGCGGCGCGAGGCGAAGCGCGCACGCTACCGTTTGCAGCAGCGCGGCGTAGGGGTGTCGACGCCGCCGGCCGACGCCCCGCCACCGAGCGCCATCCTCTCGGCTCCGATCGAAGGCTATATTTCGTCACTCGACGGCCGCGGCGATCAGCTCACCTGGTTGGTGAAGCCGCAACCTGGTGGGGCGCTGCACTTCTTCGCGGTCGTCAACGATCCGGACGGTTTGCGCGAAGTGGCGTTGCATAGCGTGACGCGCAAGGTACTCAAGGCGATGCGCAGCGAGCTCGCGCGCGAACACGACGTGCGCCTGCAGCCGGTCGACTGGCGGTACGCCGATTTCCTCGTCCGCCGCGCCTTCGATTGGGCGCGCGCCCGCGACGCGCGCATGGAAGGAGACTACCCGGCCCTGCGCGCGCAGTTCAGCCGCCAACCAGCGCCGACCGAACGCCCGGCCGCGCCGCCGATGCCGCCCGACACCCCGACGCTCGACGACTCCACTGCGTTGGCCAACTCCGCCGAGTTGCTCGGCGAACCGGAGCTGCGCACCTGGTTCCGCCCGATCGAGGAGTTGCAGCCCTTTCTGCAGGAGCTGGCCGGCGTGAAGGAGAGCCCGCTGGTGCTCAATGAAGCGCAACAGCAGGAGCGCTTCGAGCATGTCATCCTGCACGCGGCCGACACCATTTTCGGTGGCGCACAGCGCGCCTCGTGGGCGCGGCGGCTCGCCGAGCAGGCGGTCTACTTTGCCGCCGCGCGCCGCCCGGCGCGCGGCGCGCAGGCGCAGGCGGTGGCGCGCGCGCTGGAGCGCGAGGTCGCGCCGCGCGACGTGCCGTTCTTCCATCAGCTGGTGCGCGCCAGCCTGGCGTACTTCTTCCAGGCGGCGATGGCGCGCGAGCAGGAGCGCGAAAAATCGTCGCTGTTGATCACTCCGCAGCAGGCGGCACGGCGCACGGAGCGCTGAGCCGACGCCGATCTCGCCTGGTGCGGGGGGTTAGAGTTCGAGCACGAGACCGTCGCTGGCCAGCTCTTCGGTGATCTCGTCGCGGCGCGCCAGGACCTCGCGGCCGATGTGCGTCAGCACGAGACGACGGCAGCCGAAGCGGGCGCGCTGCTCGGCGATGCGCGGATAGTCGAGATGGAAGTCGAAGCGCGTTTCGTAGAAGCAGCACTCGCAGATGAACAGGTCGGCGCCCTGGGACTGCGTCACGAGGGCTTCGGTCCACCCGGTGTCGCCCGAGTACAACAGGACCTTGCCGTCGACGGAGAGGCGGAAGCCGAGTGAGGTCTCGGTCGGCTGGTGCGGCACGGCGAACGGCAGCAGGTCGACCGCGCCGACCGCGATGCGGGCGCCCCCCGTGACTTCGACGTAGTGCACCGTGAACGGCAGGATGCGCGCCGACACGTCGCGGTACATGGCGCGGAAGAGCTCCTGGGTGCGCACCTCCGTGCCGGGCGGGCCGACGATGGTCAGCGGCCGCGTGCGCGGCGTCTCGAAGATCCAGCTGAGGAAGAGGAACGGCAGGCCGGCGAAGTGGTCGCCGTGCAGGTGGCTGAGGAAGACGGCGTCGATCGTTTCGACCGAAATGCCATCGCGGTGCATGGCCAGCAGGGCCGATGGTCCGCAGTCGAGCATGACCGTCGCCGACGGGGCGGTAACCAGGTAGCTGGCGTGGCAGCGGGCGCGCGTGTTGAACGCGTCACCCGTGCCGAGGAATCTCACCGTTACGCTCACCGTCGCGCTTTCGTCGAGACGCCCATGGGACGCGACGCATTGTGGCGCCTGATCATCAATTTTACCATGCCTCATTCGCGTGACTCGGCCGTGCCAGCCGACCGAGCTCGTGCATGACCACCAACAGCGCTGGCAAGGATGGTTGCGGGGCGGCTTTGAGGTCGCCGATCAATCCGGCGACAGCGTCGATCTGTTCGCGGTGCGCGTCGCCGTACACAGCCAGGGCGGCGTCGATCGGTGTGCCCGGCCGGTGGCCGGCCAGGACCGCCCCCGTCAGGTGACGTCGCGCGTGGCGCAGCCCCTCGATCAAACCCGCCGCGGCGCGCGGCTCCCAGCGGTCTTCGCCGGCGAGCGCGCCAGGCAGCGCCTGGCGCAGCCAATCGAGGCCGAGCAGGGGGCCCATCTGCAGATAGGCGGCCGCGGCGATCGCGAGCGGCACGTCGCGGTGCTGGGCGACGGAGGCGATCTCCAATGCCTGGTCGAGCACGGCGAGCCCCGCCAGCCGTTCGGAAAGGGCCTCCGGAATGCCGAGGGTCGCCAGGGCCGCACACTCGGCCGCGTACGCCTCGCGGCGCGCCGCCGGCAATGCGTCGCTCCAGGCGGCCAGCAGCGTGCTGACGGGGGCGCGCAGCTCGCCGAGCGTTACGGCAAGCGGTTGGCCGGGTGGCAGCGTCGCGACTAGCCAGACGGTTGCCTGCTCGAGCCCGTCGGTGAGCAAGACGGCGGCGCGCTGTGCCGCCGCCTCGGAGAGCCGCTCGTGCACCGCTGCCAACGCCGCCAGCGTCCCGTCGCTGTCGGCGAGGCGCTGCGCGGCGACCCAGGCGCGCACGACATCGA
>Ga0315287_10004074_pt1 | contig 14206 bp, 11 predicted proteins | sample YL17G11_0_MG_FD_205037 | JGI IMG/M metagenome (GOLD analysis project Ga0315287, IMG submission 205037) | Sediment microbial communities from Yellowstone Lake, YNP, Wyoming, USA - YL17G11_0 | ecosystem: Environmental > Aquatic > Freshwater > Lake > Sediment | place: USA: Wyoming | collected... | reverse complement strand
CGCATCCGCCGGGACGCAAGCCACACGAGCGCCTCGACCGGGTCGCGATCCGCTTCGCGGGCGATTCAGGCGACGGCGTACAGCTGACCGGCACCAAGTTCACCGAGTCGACCGCGCTGGCCGGCAATGATCTCTCGACGCTGCCCGATTTCCCTGCCGAGATTCGCGCCCCGGCCGGCACGCTCGCGGGCGTCTCGGGCTATCAGATCCACTTCGCGGCGGAGGACATCCGCACGGCCGCGGATCAGGCCGACGTACTCGTCGCCTTCAACCCGGCCGCGCTACGCGCCTCGCTCGGCGAGGTGCGTCGCAGCGGCATGGTGATCATCAACGCCGACGCGTTCACCGAAAAGAATCTCGAGCGGGCCGGCTATACGGCGGACCCGCTGCCGGACGTGCGCGAGCGCTACCGGCTCGTCGAGATCCCGATGACGCGACTCACCTTCGAGGCGCTGAAGGATCTGTCGCTCTCGCAGCGCGAAGCGGGCCGCTCGAAGAATTTCTTCGCGCTCGGCTTGATGTATTGGCTCTACGGCCGGCCCATCGAGGCCACCCTCGCGTGGATCGAAGCGCGCTTCGCAGGCGAGATCCGCGACGCGAACCGCCGCGTGCTGATGGCCGGCTACCACTTCGGTGAAACCAGCGAACTGTTCCCGGTGAGCTTCGAAATCCCGCGCGCGAAGATCGAACCCGGCGTCTACCGCAACATCACCGGCAACACCGCCCTCGCACTCGGCTGCGTCGCGGCGAGCGTGACGATGCAGCGTCCGCTGGTCGTCGGCGCCTACCCGATCACGCCCGCCACCGACGTGCTGCAGGAACTCGCCAAGCACCGCAACTTCGGCATCAAGACGTTCCAGGCCGAGGACGAGATCGCGGCCGCGGCCGTCGCGGTGGGCGCATCGTTCGCGGGGATGCTCGGACTCACGGTGACGAGTGGGCCGGGTCTGTTGCTGAAGCAGGAGACGATCAACCTCGCGGTCGTCGCCGAGCTGCCGCTGGTGATCGTCGACGTGCAGCGCGCCGGTCCGTCGACGGGCCTTCCGACCAAGGAAGAGCAGGCCGACCTGCTCTGCGCGCTCTATGGCCGCAGCTCCGACTCGCCGCTGCCGATCCTCGCACCGGCAACGCCCGGCGAGTGCTTCACGGTCATGCTCGAAGCGTTCCGATTGGCCGTCACGTACATGACCCCGGTCGTCGTGCTCTCCGACTCGTATCTCGCGAACAGCGCCGAGCCGTGGCGCATCCCGGATGTCGAAACGCTGCCGCGCCATCCGGTGCTCTTCCGTACCGAGGCCAACGGGTTCATGCCGTATCTGCGCGACGCCGACACACTCGCGCGACCCTGGGCAATTCCGGGCACGCCCGGCCTCGAACACCGCATCGGCGGTCTCGAGAAGCAGGACGGTCAGGGCAACGTCTCGTACCTGCCCGAAAACCACCAGCGGATGACCGACCTGCGCCGCGAAAAGGTTGCGCGAATCGCGCGGGAGATCGCGCCGGTGACGCCGTACGGCGTCGAATCCGGCAAGTTGCTGGTGGTCGGCTGGGGCGGCACGCACGGCGCGATCACGACGGCCATCGACGAAGCCCGCGCGAGTGGGTACGACGTCGCGAGCATCCATCTGCGCCATCTGAACCCGTTCGCGCCCAATCTCGGCGACGTGCTGCGCCGCTTCGAGCGCGTGCTGGTTGCGGAGCTGAACACCGGGCAGCTGGTGCGTCTGCTGCGCGCCGAGTTCCTGGTGCCGGCCGAGAGCCTCTGCAAGGTGCAAGGACAGCCGTTCAAGGTGTCCGACGTGCGGGCGGCGATCGAGCGCCTGCTGGGAGGCGCATAGGTGGCCACACCGACTGCAACGCTCACCAAGCGGGATTTCGAGTCGGACCAGGAAATCCGCTGGTGTCCCGGCTGCGGCGACTACTCGGTGCTCGCGAACGTGCAGCGCCTGATGCCGGAGCTCGGAATTCCGCGGGAGAACTTCGTGTTCGTGTCGGGCATCGGTTGCTCGAGCCGCTTTCCCTACTACATGAACACCTACGGCTTTCACACCATTCACGGCCGCGCTCCGGCCTTCGCGACCGGCATCAAGCTGTCGCGGCCGGAGCTGTCGGTGTGGGTGATCACGGGCGACGGCGACGGGCTCTCGATCGGCGGCAACCACATGCTGCACGTGCTGCGCCGCAACGTCGACCTGCAGATCCTGCTCTTCAACAACCGCATCTACGGTCTCACGAAGGGCCAGTACTCGCCGACGTCGAGGATGGGCATGCGCAACAAGTCGATCCCGATGGGCGTCATCGACTCGCCGCTCGATCCGCTCGCGTTCGCGCTCGGCGCCGGCGCGACCTTCGTCGCGCGCACCGTCGATGTCGACGCCGCCAGCCTGCAGGACGTGCTGCGCCGCGCGCACGATCACAAGGGCGCGGCGTTCGTCGAGATCCTGCAGAACTGTCCGGTCTACAACGATGGCGAGTGGGCCGAGATCGAGGACAAGAAGACGCGGGTCGAAGCCGGTCTGCCGCTCGAACACGGGGGGCCGCTCGTCTGGGGCGCGAAGGGCAAGCGCCGCGGCATTCGCATCGAACACGGCGTGCCGCAGGTGATCGCGCTCCGCGACGACGAGGACCCGATCGCCGCCGGCATCACGGTCCACGACGAGAACCACGAGAGCCCCGGCTACGCCGCCGTACTTGCCGCGCTCGCGCCGCCCGAGTTCCCGATCCCGGTCGGCGTGCTGCGCGCGGTCGAGCGGCCCTGCTACGAGGCGCTGCTCGATCAGCAGATCCACGACGCGACCGAGGCGCGCGGCGCGGGCGACCTGCGCAAGCTGCTCCACGGCAGCGACACCTGGACGGTCGGAGGCTGAGCGGGTCGCGCGGAACGCCCTCCTCACTGCGTGCGAGCCCGGCGTAGACGCGCTCGTTTTGCGCAACGGCCACGGGCCCGGAACTCTCCGACGCGGATCCCGTGTGCCACTCGAGCAAGGAGAAGACGATGCGACTCCGACAGGTTGCGCTCGCCGCGCGTGACCTCGAGAAGACCGTCGGCGATCTGTGCGCGGTGTTCGACCTCGAGGTCGCGTTCCGCGATCCGGGCGTCGCCGCGTTTGGTCTCGTCAACGCAGTGCTCCCGGTCGGCGATACCTTCCTCGAGGTCGTCTCGCCGGTGCGCGACGACGCCTCGGCCGCGCGCCTGCTCGCCCGGCGCGGTGGCGACTGTGGCTACATGGTGATCGTGCAGACCGAAGATCTCGCCGCGGCGCGCGAACGAATGGAGCGCGAAAAGGTGCGCATCGTCTTCGAGCACGCGCATCCCGCGGGTCACACCGCGACGATTCACCTCCATCCGAGCGACGTGGGTGGCGCGATCCTGTCGCTCGACGCATCGAAGCCAGCCGCGAGCTGGGACTGGGCGGGCCCGGCATGGGAGCGTCACGTCGCGACCGGGGTCGCCATCGCGCTCGCCGGTGCGACGCTCGCAAGTGATGACCCCGCAGGCCTCGCTGCACATTGGGGATCGCTGCTGGACCGCACGGCTTCCGCGCTGGGCGGCGGCGTCTTCGCGATCGCGCTCGATGGCGCTGTGCTCCGCTTCGTCCCCGCCCAGGGACGCGGTGATGGCTTCGTCGGCGTCGATCTGTTGGAAGCGGGTCGCGCGGTGCGCGGGCCGGCGCTGGCGCGAGCGCGGGCGCGCGGGCTGCGCGTCGAGGGCGACGCCGTGTGGATCGCCGGAACCGCGCTGCGGCTGGTGGACGCGGCTACGCCTTGACGCCGAGAGCGAGGAAGACCTGGTCCACGATCTCGGGATCGTGGTAGACGCGCTCGACGGGAACTTCGCCGAGCGAAGTCTGCTTCAACGCGCGAGCTCCGGACAGCGCTTGGCGAGCGTCTCGCCGATCTCCGCGGGCGACATCGCGACGCGTACGCCAGCCGCCTCGAGCGCGGCGATCTTGTCGCTCGCGCGGCCCTTGCCACCGGCGATGATCGCACCGGCATGGCCCATGCGTTTTCCGGAGGGCGCGTTCTGACCCGCGATGAACGCGACGACGGGCTTCTTCATGTGCGCCTTCACGAACTCCGCCGCCGTCTCCTCCGCCGAACCGCCGATCTCGCCGATCATGATGACCGCCTTCGTCTCGGGATCGGCCTCGAAGAGCGCGAGCGCATCGACGAAGTTGGTGCCGATGATCGGGTCGCCGCCGATGCCGACGCAGCTCGACTGCCCGATACCGAGGCGCGTCAGCTGATCTACCGCTTCGTAGGTGAGTGTGCCCGACCGCGAGATCACGCCGACCGGGCCGGGCTTCGTGATCTGCGCCGGCATGATGCCGATGCGGCACTGCCCGGGCGTCACGACGCCGGGACAGTTCGGACCGAGCAGCCGCGTCTTGCCGCCGCGCATGCCGCGCTTGGCCCGCAGCATGTCGAGCACGGGGATGCCTTCGGTGATGCACACCACGAGATCGATGCCCGCGTCGGCGGCCTCGAGGATCGCATCGGCCGCGCCGGGCGGCGGCACGAATACGACCGTCGCATTGGCGCCGGTCGCGGCAATCGCTTCGCACACCGTGTCGAAGACGGGCATGCCGTCCACTTCGGTGCCGCCCTTGCCGGGCGCCACACCGCCGACCACCTGCGTGTGGTACTCGCGCGATAGGCCGGCGTGGAAACGTCCCATCTTGCCGAGACCCTGCACCAGAAGCTTCGTGTTGCGGTCGCAGAGGATCGCCACGGACTAGGCTCCCTTCGCCGCAGCGACGGCGCGTTCGCCGGCTTCGCGGAAGGTCTCGGCGGGCGTGATGTCGAGCCCCGACGACTCGAGGATGCGTCGCCCCTCGGCCGCGTTGGTGCCCTGCAGGCGCACCACGAGCGGGATCTTCACGCCGAGTTCCTTCGCCGCGGCGACGACGCCCTCGGCCACCAGATCGCAGCGCACGATGCCGCCGAAGATGTTGACGAGGATCGCCTTCACCTGCGGATCCTCGAGGATCAGCTTGAAGGCCGCGGCGACGCGCTCCTGGTTCGTGCCGCCGCCGACGTCGAGGAAATTCGCGGGCGAGCCGCCGGCCGCGCGCAGCATGTCGAGCGTCGCCATTGCGAGTCCGGCGCCGTTCACCAGGCAACCGACGTTCCCATCGAGACCGACATAGGCGAGGTCGAGTTCGGTGGCCTCGCGCTCGCGTGCGTCTTCTTCGTCGCGGTCGCGCAGTTCGCGCACGTCGGCGTGCCGGAACAGCGCGTTGTCGTCGAAGTTCAGTTTGCAGTCGAGCGCGAGCAGATCGCCGCTCTTCGTCACGACGAGCGGGTTGATCTCGGCAAGCGCCGCATCCTTCTCGACGAAGAGCCGGTAGAGCCCGCCGAGGAACACCTCGAGTTTGGCCACCGACTCGACCGGCAGGCCGAGACCAAACGCGACCCGCCGCACGTGGAACGCCTGCAGTCCGACGGCCGGATCGACATGCACGGTGATGATCTTCTCGGGCGCGCGCTCGGCGACCTCCTCGATCTCCATGCCGCCCTCGGTGGACGCGATGATCGCGAGATCTTCCGCAGCCCGGTCGAGCACCACCGCGAGATACAGCTCTCGCTCGATCTCGCAGCCCGCTTCGATCCAGACCTTGCGCACCAACTTGCCTTCGGCGCCAGTCTGGTGCGTGCGCAGCGTCATGCCGAGGATCTCGCTCGCGAGGCGCTTCGCGTCGGCCGGCGACTTCGCGACCTTGATGCCGCCCGCCTTGCCGCGCCCGCCCGCGTGCACCTGCGCCTTCACCACGACGACCTTCGAGTCGAGCTGGCGCGCGGCGCTCTCGGCTTCGGCCGGCGTCGTCGCGAGGCGGCCCGGCGGCACCGGTACGCCGAAGCCGCGCAGCAATTCCTTCGCCTGATACTCGTGGACGTTCACAGCTGAATCTCGGCGACCAGCTTGCGCACGTGGTCGAGCGACGCATCGAAGAGTTTGCGCTCGCTCGGATCGAGTTCCACTTCGAGGATGCGCTCGACGCCACCCGCGCCGAGCACACAGGGCACGCCGACGTAGAGCCCCTGCACGCCGTACTCGCCTTCGCAAAGGCAGGCGCACGCGAGCACGCGCTTCTTGTCCTTCAGGATCGCCTCGGCCATCTCGATCGCCGACGCGGCCGGCGACACGAACGCGGAGCCCGTCTTGAGCAGGTTCACGACCTCGCCGCCGGCGTTCTTGGTGCGTTCGACGATCGCGTCGATCTTCGCCTGCGGCAGCAGCTTCGTCACCGGAATGCCAGCCACCGTGCAGTAGCGCGTGAGCGGCACCATCGTGTCGCCGTGACCGCCGAGCACCAGCGCCGTCACGTCCTGCACGGAGACACCGAGTTCCCATGCGACGAAGGAGCGGAAGCGCGCCGAGTCGAGCACGCCGGCCATCCCGACGACGCGATTCTTCGGGAAACCCGAAACCTGCTTGAAGGTGTAGACCATCGCGTCGAGCGGATTCGAGACGACGATCACGATGGCGTTCGGCGCGTTCTGCTTCACGCCTTCCGCGACCTGCTTCATGATCGCGAGGTTCGTCTTCAGCAGATCGTCGCGTGACATGCCCGGCTTGCGCGCGAGGCCGGCCGTGATGATCACGAGATCGGCGCCGGCGATGCCCTTGTAGTCGTTTGCGCCGGAGACCTTCGCGTCGGCGCCGAAGAGCGGTGCACCTTCCGCGATGTCGAGCGCCTTGCCCTGGGGCAGGCCTTCGACCACGTCGAAGAGCACGACGTCGCCGAGTTCGCGGTACGCGATCTGTTCGGCGAGCACGCCGCCGATGTTGCCACCGCCGATGAGGGCGATCTTGGGTCGACTCATTTCATTTACTCCGTTCGCCTACGGCTCAATGCGCGCGGCGGCTGCGCCGCCACTTGCGGCCCACCCACCCAGAACTAGGCCATGTGCGAGATGATCGCGTCGCCGAAACCGCTGCAAGTGACGAGCTTGGCGCCTTCCATCAGACGATGGAAGTCGTAGGTGACGGTCTTGGCCGCGATCGCGCTCGAGATGCCGTTCTCGATCAACTTCGCCGCTTCGTTCCAGCCGAGGTAGTCGAGCATCATCACGCCCGAGAGCAGCACGGAGCTGGGATTCACCTTGTCCTGGTTGGCGTACTTCGGCGCCGTTCCGTGCGTCGCTTCGAAGATGCCGTGGCCGGTCTGGTAGTTGATGTTCGCGCCGGGCGCGATGCCGATGCCGCCGACCTGCGCGGCGAGCGCATCCGACAGGTAGTCACCGTTCAGGTTCATCGTCGCGATCACGTCGAACTCGTCGGGACGCGTCAGCACCTGCTGCAACGTGATGTCGGCGATCGAGTCCTTCACCAGCAGCTGACCCGCCGGCGGCTTGCCGCCGCAATCGTCCCAGCCGATCGCGCGGCCCGCATACTCGCGCTTCACGAGGTCGTAGCCCCAGTCCCGGAACGCGCCTTCCGTGAACTTCATGATGTTGCCCTTGTGCACCAGTGTCAGGCTCTTGCGCTGCTGCGCGATTGCGAAGTCGAGTGCGGCGCGCACCAGCCGCTCGGTGCCTTCGCGCGAAACCGGCTTGATACCGATGCCACTGCTCGCCGGGAAGCGGATCTTCTTCGCCTCGTTCGGAAACTCTTTGGCGAGGAACGCGAGGATCTTCTGCGCCTCGGGCGAGCCTGCGGCCCATTCGAGGCCCGCGTAGATGTCCTCGGTGTTCTCGCGAAAGATCACCATGTCGACGAGTTCGGGATGCTTCACCGGGGAAGGTACGCCGGCGTACCAGCGCACGGGCCGCAGGCACACGTAGAGATCGAGGATCTGGCGCAGCGCGACGTTCAGGCTGCGAATCCCGCCGCCGATCGGCGTCGTGAGGGGACCCTTGATGCCGACGAGATAGTTGCGGAACGCATCGAGCGTTGCGTCCGGCAGCCAGCTGCCCGTCTGCTTGAACGCCTTCTCGCCCGCGAGCACTTCCATCCACGCGATCTGGCGCTTGCCGCCGTACGCCTTCGCGACCGCGGCGTCGAAGACGCGCACCGAAGCGGCCCAGATGTCCGGGCCGGTGCCGTCGCCTTCGATGAACGGAAGGATCGGTCGATCGGGAACCGCGAGCTTCCCGCTGGCATCGAGGCGGATCTGCTGACCGCCGGCGGGCGGAGTCGGGTGCCAGTTGCTCGTCATGGGTGGTGCGGATTTACAGGATTCAGCCGCGCGTCGCCAGCATGGGCGAGGCCACCAGTCGGGTTCCTCGCAGGCCGCGTCAGGAGCGGGGCGCGGCCAGCCATTCCTGCACGCGATGGATCGGAATCTGCACAGGGCAAACCGTCTCGCAGGCGCGACAGGCGCTGCAAGGCGTTGCGCTCGCGCAACCGGCGGGCTCGCCCGCGAACGGCGTGAGCGACAGTCGCACCCAGTCGATCGCCATGCGCGACGCGGCGATCACCGCGTCGCGCGGATCGACGCGCGGCTCCCCGCCACGGCGCGCACATGCCGCCGAGCACAAGCCGCAGACGAGGCAGGCCTCGGCAGCGAGCGAAAGTGCGGCGCCTTCGGCGTCGGGCAGCCGGAAGCCGTCGGCGGCGTAGTTGGCGAGGAAGCGTTCGACCGGATCGTAAGCCGCATCGCGGCCGAAGGCGCGACGCGCGACGTGCGCCGCACCGGTCCGCACCTGCATCCACAGCGCCCGCAGACTCCCGGTGCGCGAGAACTCACGCGTGAAACCGCGGTACCCGTTCAGCATGACGATGCCTCGATGCCCGCGCGGCGTCCCGAAAGCAGCGCGACACCAAACCCGGTGCGATCGCGAGCGGGATCGAACGAGCCGAGCAGGTCCCCGGCCGCGAAGCAGTTCGCGAAGTGCGGCAAGCCATCCGAGCCGAGCGGGCGCAGCCGCATGTCGGTACGCACGCCGGTGCCGAAGAGCGGCTGCTCGCCCTCGTAGTCGCTCCGCACCAGCTGCCGCGCAGCGAGACCGTCGACCCGGCGACCGGCGAGATCGTGCAGCGGCAATCCGAGCAGCGGTTCGACCAGCTGACCGCCGCGCTCGACGATGCCGCCACCGACGAAGCGACCCGTCGCCAGCACGAGCGCATTGCACGCGAGCGTCGCGGCGGCGGCCTGTTCACTCGGCGGGCCAGGCGCTTCGCGCCCTGCGTGTTGACCCGGAGGGCCAGCGCCCTGGCTCACCGTGAGTTGCACCGCGCGAACGCGCGCACCTTCGACGTCGATGCGCTGCACGCGGCCCGCGATGCGTGCAACGCGACCGCGCCGCTGCGCGGCTTCGAGCGCGCGATCGAGTCGGAATCCCGCGAGCGAGAGCGACGGCGCGCCGACCAGTTCCGCCGCGCGGCAGCCAGCCGTCGCTTCGATCCACGCGCGTGTGCCAGCCGCGGGCTCGAGGCCGAGCACGGGCGGAAACAGCAACAGGCGCCCTTCGGCGCCCAGCGCGCCGACGGCGCCCCGCAACGCATCGCGCACCGCATCGGTGTCGAGGCCGCGTGCGAAGCGCGCGGGCTGCGCGGCGACGTCGCGGAGGGAATCGGGCAGCGCGAGTCGCACGATCGACAGCGCGCGCGACGTGAGACCCACCGCCGCCATCTCCGCCGCGAGCGTGCGCAATGCGCTGCGCACTTCGAAGCCGGGGAGCCCGGGCACGTCGACCAGCGCGATCTCGTCGGCGCTGTCGAGGTCGCCCTCGCCCGCGCCCGAGAAGGCGAGATCGGCGGCGCGCAGCGCGCCGTGTACGTCGGCGAGCCAGCGCGTCTGCTCGAGGCTGCCCTGCACACGCACCCCGGAAGGGGCGAGCCACGCGTCGAGCGCAGCGACGGCCTCCTTCACTTCTTCCTCGGGCCCGCGCGCGCGCAGCAGCATTGCGTAGGGATGCGCTGGGTTCGCGGCGGCGACGGCGTGCATCCGGCCGATCGGCGCCAGCGGGCGACCCGATGCGGCGTCGTGCAGCGGCAGCCCGCCGCGTCGCAGCGGCGATGCGGCGGCGACATCGAGCGTTCCCCACGACAGCGCCGTCGCGCCGGGTGCGGCGGACACGAGCGTCACGTCCGCGCCGCGTGACGCGAGTTCGAGTGCGGCGCAGCTGCCCGCGAGTCCGCCGCCGACGACGACCGCCTTCACGACGTGAAGCCCCGGCCGCCGAGGAAGGTGTGGCGGTGAATCTCCATCGCGGCGAGGTGCGCGCCGCCCAGCGCCGGCGCGACCGCGCGCCAGCGCTCGTCGACGAACGCCCGCACTTCCTCTACGCAGCGCGAAGCGGACCAATCGAGCGTGTCGGCGAGCACCGCCGCCGCGTTGCCCACGCAAGCCGAGCCCTGGCAAGCGCCGATCCCGAGCCGCACGCGCAGCGCGCAATCGGTGAGTCGCCGCACGCCCTCGCTCGCGACCCCGTGTCGGAGCTCCGCATCGAGCACCGGTTCGCAGGCACACACCACGCGCGGCGCAGCCACGGCGGCGCCGCCGCTCTCGTTGTCGTGATCGGCGAGCACCTTCGCGGCGCGCGTGCCATGACGAAAGCCGAGTCGCACCACCGCCGCGAGCGGCGTGCGGAAGCGCCTTGCGGTGGCGAGCACGTCGAGCGTGCCGTCACCGCCGGGCAGTGGCGTCGTCGCGCTGCGACTCGGCTCGCGCACGCCGAGCGCCGCACAGAGCCGGTCGGCCGCATCCTCGGCCATCAGCCGATAGGCGGCGAGCTTGCCGCCCGCGATCGTAAAGAGACCCGGTGCGCCGTCCTTTGCATGATCGAGGACGATGTAGTCACGGGACAGTTCGTCTTCGTTCTTGCCAAAGCCCCAGAGCGTCGGCCGCACGCCCTGGATCGTGTGGATCACGCGGTGACCGCGGATCGACGGGATCGAGCGCTCCATCGCCTGCAGCACGTAGGCGACCTCGTCCTCGGTCGCTTCCAGGCGATCGAGATCGCCGTAGAAGTCGTCGTCGGTGGTGCCCGCCATGCTGTTCTGCTCATGCGGGAAGGTGAACATGTCGCGGCCGTCGACGCCGCGCGCGTAGACCGCGAGGTTCGAGACGCGGCGCTCGAAGACCAGGTGGATGCCTTTGCCCGGGCGCAGCCGCACCTCGACACCAGCCAGTGCTGCGAGCTTCGGCACCCACGGCCCACCCGCGTTGATGCAAACGTCGGCCTCGATCTCGAAGACTTCGTCGCGGATCCGGTCGCGCATCCGGCCGCCGACGATGCGGCCGCCGCCCGGCTCACGCAGCCACTCGATCAACTCGGTGTGCGTCAGCACGACCGCGCCGCGCTCGGCGGCGTCGAGCGCGTTCGCGGCCGTGAGGCGCGCGGCGTCGACGCCCCACTCGTCGAGCGTGAACGCACACTCGATGCGCGACGAGAGCGCCGGCTCGAGTCGCAGCGCTTCGGCACGCGAGAGCCGCGTGTGCGAGCGGCCGTTCTTGAACGGCTGGTACTGGTCGTACATCTCGAGACCGACCTCGACCAGCTCAGGGCCGATCGGATCCTCGGGAAAGACCGGCATCACGAACGGGATGCGGAAGATCAGGTGCGGCGCGATGCGCTGGATCGCCCCCGAATCGACGCACGAGTGCAGCGTGACCTCGGGATCCTTCTGCAGGTAGCGCAGCCCGCCGTGGATCATTCCAGACGAGGCCCACGAGGTGCCGGAGCCGAATTCGCGCCGCTCCACCAGCGCGCAGTGCACGCCGCGCAGCGCGAGATCGCGGGCGATTCCGGCGCCGTTGATGCCGCCCCCAACGACGAGGACCGGAACGCGGATGCGCCCGTTCACTGCGGGCGCAGCGCCTTCGCTTCGCGCCGCACGGCTTGGCGCTGTTCCGGCGACAGCGTCGGAATTTCGAGGCGCTGGCCGGGATAGAGGCGCGCCGGGTCACGAATCTGATCGCGGTTGGCGCGATACAGCGCCGGCCACAGTGACGGATCGCCGAGGGTCAGCGCGGCGATCGTCGCGAGCGTGTCGCCGTCGCGCACGTCGTGGAAGCTGGAAGGCGTCGCGGCGACCGCGATCACCGCGAATGCGGCGAAGAAACCCGCCCGGAAGCGGCCGCTCATTGCGCGCTCCCCTTCGGCCCGGGCGCCGGCATGATGCGCACGCGCAGCTCCTCGAGCTGATCCGGCGGGGCCGCGGACGGTGCGTCCATCAGCAAATCCTGGCCGCGCTGCGTCTTCGGGAACGCAATCACGTCGCGCAGGCTCTCGGCCCCGGACAGCAGCATTGCGATGCGGTCGAGGCCGAACGCGAAGCCACCGTGCGGTGGCGCACCCGCGTCGAGCGCGTTCAGCATGAAGCCGAAACGCGCTTCCATCTCGCCCTTCGAGTAGCCGAGCAGCTCGAAGATCTTGCGCTGCACGTCGCTGCGGTGATTGCGCAGGCTGCCGCTACCCAGCTCGAGACCGTTCATCACGACGTCGTAGTGCGTGCCGCGCATGCGCTCGGGATCGCTGTCGAAGAACTCGAGATCTTCCTCGACCGGCGCGACGAAGGGCATGTGCATGAACGTGAGTTTGCCGTGCTCGTCGCGCTCGAAGACCGGGAAGTTCAGCACGAAGAGCGGCGCCCAGGCGCGGTCATCGACGCGGCCGAGCTGGCGGCCGAGATCGGTGCGCAGGCGGCCCAGGATCGCGTTGGCCTTGGCGAACTCGTCAGCGGCGAAGAACAACAGCGAGCCCGGTCGCGCGCCCGTGCGGTCGCGAATGCCGGCGCGCTCCGCATCGGACAGGAACTTCGCAATCGGCGACTGCCACGATCCGTCGGCCGTGACGCGCACCCAGGCGAGCCCCTTCGCCCCGAGCTCCTTCTTCACGAAGGACTCGAGCCGGTCGATCTCACCGCGCGAGAGCGCGTCCGCATCGTGGATCGGCAGGCACTTCACGACGCCGCCCTTCTGTACAGCGGCACCGAAGGCGCGGAACTCGGTCGCTCGGAAGAGATCCGTCAACTCGACCAATTCGAGCAACACGCGGGTGTCGGGCTTGTCCGAGCCGTAGCGCGCCATCGCATCGGCGTACGAGAGGCGCGGAAACGGACGCGTGAGTTCGATGCCGCCGGCTTCCCGCCACGCGCGCACCGTCACCTCTTCGAGCACGGCGAGCACTTCCTCGACACCGACGAAAGACATCTCGAAGTCGATCTGCGTGAACTCGAGCTGCCGATCGGCGCGCAGATCTTCGTCGCGGAAACAGCGTGCGATCTGGAAGTAGCGCTCGAAGCCCGCGATCATCAGCAATTGCTTCATGATCTGCGGCGACTGCGGCAACGCGTAGAATTCGCCAGGCTGCAGGCGGCTCGGCACCAGGAAGTCGCGCGCGCCTTCGGGCGTCGCCTTCGCCAGGATCGGCGTCTCGATTTCGAGGAAGTCCAGCTCGGACAGCGTACGGCGCGCCGACTGGTAGAGCGCGTGACGAACGCGCAGCGCGCGCTGCAGCGGCGCACGGCGCAGATCGTGGATGCGGTGGCGCAGGCGCACCGTCTCGTCGGCACCCGGCTCTTCTTCGATCGGGAATGGCGGCGGCGTTGCGACGTTCAGGATGCGCACTTCGCGCACGGCGACCTCGACCTCGCCGGTCGGGAGCTTCGGGTTGACCGTCTCGGGCGTGCGTCGCTCGACGGTTCCGCGCGCAATCAGCACGAACTCGCTGCGCACTTCGCCCGCGCGCAGGTGGGCGTCGGCGGCGACCTCGGGCCGGAACACGACCTGGACCAGACCCTCGCGGTCGCGCAGATCGACGAAGATCACGCCGCCATGGTCGCGGCGGGACTGCACCCAACCCGCGACGATGACTTCGCTTCCGATCAGATCGGCGCTGATCGCGCCGCACGCGTGGCTGCGGCGCACTTCCCCCATCGGGTCGAGGCGGGCGGCGCCCGGCCGGGCGCTGGACCGGACTGCGTCGGACAACGCATCTCTCCTGTTCGGCATCGAGGAATTGAATCTGGGGCTGCGCGTGAGCGCCCACCGGGTCGTCATCGAGAGGAATCGTCACACAGCGCGCGATCGTCACCCAGAGGGGATTGTCACGCAGAGAAAAACGCAAGCGAAATCGACAACTTGGTTAGCAACAGAGCGTGTGGGTGTCAAACCGGGCCGACGCGCTTCGAGAAGCGACTACAGATCCGTCGCGGAGCAGACGCGGTCGCGGCCGAGCGACTTCGAGCGATACATCGCCTTGTCGGCCATGTCGATCAACGCCTCGGCCCCGCGTCCGTGCATCGGGAACGCCG
>Ga0315287_10004073_pt1 | contig 14207 bp, 13 predicted proteins | sample YL17G11_0_MG_FD_205037 | JGI IMG/M metagenome (GOLD analysis project Ga0315287, IMG submission 205037) | Sediment microbial communities from Yellowstone Lake, YNP, Wyoming, USA - YL17G11_0 | ecosystem: Environmental > Aquatic > Freshwater > Lake > Sediment | place: USA: Wyoming | collected... | reverse complement strand
CAGGGGTTTAAGGGTTTTGCCAGGACTGTCGGGCTGGGCGTGTTCTGCCACAACCTCATCGTGCTGGCAGACCACGAGTCAGGGTGAGGACGGCAACGAGACACAATCACGATAGGAGAATGAGAACATAAGGGACGCTATGCGCCGATCGACGCGGCGTGCATCACTCTGGTTGACTCACACCGCGTGCCTCGCCCACCTTGACGCGCCAAATTCGGTCGGGCCGTAAAACGCAAGCCGTCGGAACTTGGCAAAGTCACAAAACATACCTTCCGCAACAGAAACTACGTAGCACCTCCGGCACATAAGAGTACGATGAAGATCGTTACACGCAACCACAGGTACGGATCGGACGTGTACAACCGTGGGCCAATGCCAAGGGTTAGTATTGCAACGCTCGTCACGAACAATGCAACGATTACAACGACCCCCATCACAAGCAGGGAGCGAATGAAACCGATACCCCGGCAGGGAGAAAAATTGGCCAACGCGGAAAACGCAAACATAAGCGAACAAACCACGGCAGAAGAAATCCCGTTGATGGGGAGTTCTCGGAATTCCGCAGCCCGGTCGAATGGAAGCATGTCGGTGAACATCATTCGCATCAACAGCACCACGCCAAGCGCCAGAAAGGGCGCGCAAAAGCCGCACGCTCCGAGAGGAATGGCCCACGCGATCCCGCGAATCAGACTCATGCAGCGATCACCGGAAAGCGTTGGACTCGATATGGGCGTTTTGTACGGATCGGCCATGGATGGACTAAATGGTTAGCTTGCCCAACGGTTTTCCATCCGCGAATGTATCAACAAGAACGGTCGGTCTGGACAGGCAGGGCATCTTGACGGATTCCCGCCTGCCAGATGTCATGCCGACTCGACCAACTCATACACCGTGCCGTGTCGTTGGATCCACTGGCGATCGCCGTGTGCGGCGTGTTCTGCCACCTCGCGGAGCAGTTGGACCGTCTCGGCCTCGTAGCACGGTTCGCTGGGATCGTCGGGAGGGATCACCATCTCCACGTCAACAGCCACCACGAATCTTCCGCCTTGGACCAAACGGGTACGTTTCAGCCGTTTCCCTTGGATTCGCATAGTTCTTGACTCAATCGAAGAAGTGAACGGTTACAAGTTTTGCCACTCCACTTTGTCGTAGGTGCGCCCAAACGGCTTTGACTTCAGTTCCATCCGGCAACGATTCCAACAACTCCACGATGGGATTTGACGTGGCTTCGGATCGCTCGATGATCAGGACGGCATCTGCCACGCCTGCAACGACTTGCCACTTTAGAACATTTCGCTCTTCGAGGCGTTCGACGGCATGTTGGCCGACAATGTACCTCTCCGCGGCCACCAGATCGCGAATGATGTCGAAGAGCTTCTCCATCCGCTCTCGCCTAACGAGACTTCATTTGACTCGTCCGACTTCCACAAACAATTATAGCAGCCGGCGGCTCGATTCCTAGCTCCATTTGACTCTCAAACAACCCAGCCACTTGTCCTCCGAGTCGACGATCGTTTGGCCGAAGCTGTTGGGCTGGGCGGCGCGGAACACCAGCCCGGCCATCACCGGCTGGCCGTGGACCTTGAAGATTCCCGCCACCGACGACCAGGGCGTGCCCTTGCCGCCGGGGCCCGGCAGCCGGGAGTTGCTGAAGAACAAATGGGCGAAGCCTCGCGCGCTGACCTGGCTCGGCCAGCGGCGAATCAACGGCTCATGCAACGCGGCTACCTTGTCCAGTCCGGGCAAGATCGCGTCGATCAGCGGCGGCAATTGGTCGTCGGGCGGCAATTCGCGCACCCGGCCCACCGGCGCCAACACAATCGCCGCCAGCCGCACCGGCAGATTGTAGAACTCCAACACGGGCGGACCCTCGGGCGGGCCATGATTGCCCAGCGTGCCGACGTTTACCTTCAGATCGGGCGGCAGCGGCGCGGCCGGCTGCTTCCGCCGCCGCATGACGCGCCACGCGATCCACAATACGACCACGCCCGCAAGAACGATGATCGCGTATTTCAGCACGTCGGCAGATGCCGGGCCGAGGGCGTTTTCGATGTTGTCCAGCCCGAGGGCGTTCTTGATCCTCTCCAGCAACGATAGTCCCATGCTTCACATCATAACCTATGACGCGGTACCCCGCAAGCTTTGTGGTGCAGGCGTCCCGCCTGCCTTGGCAGCGTAACCGTTCACGGGGCGGTTAGCAATGTAGTCGGCACACTCCGTGTGCCGACAAGCCGAACCGGTAAGCCGTATCGAGCACACACCTGTCGGCACACGGAGTGTGCCGACTACATTAGATCAGCGTTGCGTGACGGCGGCGGGGCCTTCGAGCACCTGGATAGCCACGTCGTCGAGCCGCACCTCGCCCAAGCCGGATAAGGCAAAGGTGACGCTCATCGGACCAGACTGCGGGGCCACGCGGTATAGGGCAAACTCCCGCCAGCCGTCGGTCCGCCCGATCCGCTCGGCCAGGGCCTCGCCCGAGAGCGAATCGACGATCAGCAATCCGTCGACGCTGCCGCTAATGGCCGCCGGCGCCTGCACCCAACCGTGGATGCAAACGATCTGACCGGCCTCGACCGGTATAGGCGGCGTGACGAACAGGACCGGGGGCGATTCGATCACGGCCGGCGGATTCTCCGGGTCCTCGGCCGCCGCAGCCAGCCGCAGCCCCAGCGCTCCCGTGCGGGCCGCCTCCGGCACCAGATCGGCGGCGGTCTGCACATTCGGCGCCGGCCGCTGAATGTGCCGCCAGCCGGCCCGCAACATCGTGCCGAGGTCTTCAAAATCGCCGCCGGCAAGGCGGTTGGGGCCAAACCGCGACGCCTTAATCCGATCCACCAGCCGCCAGTGCAAGGGGAGCGTCTCGAAGCTGGTGGCGCCCGGGCTGGTGATCGGCGAAGCGAGGCCCTTGACGGTCGCTTCCCAGTACGATCGCTCAACGAGCCGCAGCGCGCGGGTCGCTCGCTGGGCGTTCAGTGCGGCGCCGGGCGCATCGCCCGACGCCAGTTGGCCGTCGCACCACTGCAAACTCTTTCGCGCGGCGTCGAGCCAGGCGGCGGACGAGGCCACCGGCGTGCGCGCGGCAAGCTGGCCGGCCGTGGCCTGCACCGTGTGCAGCTTGCGCACGGCCAGTTGGCGCTGTAGTTCGGCCGCGCGCTTGCCGATCTGCGCGGCGCGCTGGTTCAGGCTGGTGATGATCAGCGGATCGTGGGCCAGAAGCACCTGAGCGGTCAGGCCGAACTCGTCCAGCGTGACGCGCATGCCGCCGGTCACCCGCATGTGTTTGAGCGCCTGCACGCCGCTGGGCGTAAGCTCATAGGCGCTGCTGGCCTCCGGCACACCGGGGGCAACCAGCGCCAAGGCATTGGCCGCCGACTGCGCCGGCGCCCATTGCGCCCCGGGCGACGACCAAATCGGCAGCAGCAGCCGCGCGTGTTCGGTGCGCAATATCGTGGCCGCGACTTCCGACGAACTGGCCTCGGCCGTGGCCGCGAAGCTGCCCGCCGCGGCAAACGGCTCCATCAACTCCAGCTCAAGATTGAGCAATTCGAGGGTCATGGCGCGTTGGCGCGTGGCCGGGTCGGGCGCGTCGAGCGGCGAATCGGAAAGGAACAATAGGCCGCGGCTGCCCGATGCCGCCGCCGTATACGCCAACAGACGAATCTGCTCGGGTGAAACGCTCAAAAGCGGCGCACCGCCGGGCTCCAACAGCGCCATTTGTTGCCGCACCGCCTCGGACGGCTGCGTCTGCACGGTGGTCCACACCGGTGTGCCCGGCCGGGCCAGCAGCGGTTGTTTCCGCACCCACGTGCCATAATCGATCAGATCGAGACTCGTTCCCAGCGGCCGCCGATCGATCAGCAGCAGATCGGTCAACCGGCTGTAACCGCGCAGCTCGCACGTCGGCCGGCAAATCAACGGCCGCTGTCCGCGACGGTCGGCCGCGCGAACCTGCTCGATCCAGCGTCGCGTGGGTTCCAGGTCGGCCTCGGTCAAATCGCCGCCAAGATCCCAGGCAAGGATGCCGTCGAACGGCGGCCCGATCTCGGCCAATGGCGGGGGCGGCGGCGGGCAAACCAACCACAAGCCCAGCCTGCCGGCCTCTTCCAGCACTTCCGGGGCCGGCAACCGTTGCAGCCATGCGGCGTTGAATCCCAGTTGTTTCAGCACCGCCAGCGGCTCGCCGCGATGTTGAACGATGCGCGGGAACATCGGCCGCCCATCCACCAAAAGCACCGAGCCAACGAGCCGAACCGACCGGTGCTTCGTCCCGGCGGCCGCAGCGGAGGGGACGGTCCCTTTGAGATTCCACTCCGCGGCGCCGGTGTTCGGGTACGAGGACTGCCCCTTATCGGCGGCCGGTTCGACGCGGGGGCTGCCCTTGGGGGTCCACTCGGCCGCGCCCGTGCTGGGATACGTGGTTGGCCTCCGGTCCACTCCCGCAAAACCGGCCACTTCGAGATCGTCGATCCACACGTTCGTCACCCCCGGCCCACCATAGACGTTCAGCAGCACTGCATCGACGTAGGCTTCGCGGCCGTCGACTTGCGGTCCGAGTTCCATCCGCAAGGCGTGGAGTTGCCGGGTCAATTGGCGCGGTACTGCGTTGATCTCCAACCGTTGCCAGCGGTTGAGGTCGGTATAGCTGGAACCGGCGAGCAGCGCAACGACGGGGCGGCCCGTGCGCGGGTCAACGCTTCGCGGCAACACGACCCTCGCCGCCAGTTGCAGGCCCGTCCGATCCGACCTGATCCATACGCTCGGCGAAAGCTCGTCGATGACCTGCGGCCGGCCGACGTCGTGGCTGAAGTAGACCGACGAGCCGCCATCGCCTTCCAGTCGCAGCCACTCGCTGCCGGTGCCGGTGTGGGCGGCGCCCTGTACCCGCTGATGTTGCTGGATGCGGTATCGCGCGTCGCCGCCGGCATCGCGCCAAGACGCCTGCGGCCCCTCGAACCCCTCGTGCCAGGGCGCCTGCGCAGCCGCAACCGCCGGAGCCAGCAGAAGGCTTCCCAGCAGCAGGGCGAGCTTGGTCCCGATTGAGGGCATGGTTTCGATCCCGTGGCTGCGTACCACTGTGTGGTAAAACCGCCACATCGCCGGCCGGGTGGCTACTTCGACGTAAATGGTGCTTGTATCAGGATTTGCGAACATTATCCAGATCAAACGTCGCGTTTTGTCACGCGGAAAATCGCGCGGCCATCTCGCAGAAAGAACCTAAGTCGTTGTAAAACAAGTGGTTAGATGCGTTTTTGCGGCCCCCGGCCCCCTATGGCACGCCACGTGCTTTTCATCCGAACATCCACAGCGACGAAGGAGACACCGATGAGCGCTCAGACAAGCAACGCAATGCCGAACACGGACGACATCCCACGGGAGGTCCTGGACCTGGTCGATGCCATCCGGCTGCTGCCGGCGGATCACCGGCAGACGATCGAGCCCTTCCTCACTCGGGTGGTCGACAGCAATCGCCGCCGCCGCCGCATCCTGTCGCTGGTGCAGGACGCACTGAACCAATTGCGGCTAGACATGAAGTACCTGGCCTTCGATCTCGAGGCCACCCGGCGGGAACGCGATGAGTTTCGCCGCAAGCTGGAAGAAACTACCTAAATCTCCACTTTCGGAGGGGTTGCGATGGAGGCTGCCCGCACTTAAGATAATGACTGAGAGGCCACGGGCTAGGATCCGTGGCTCCTCGGGCATTATCCCTCCTTTATCCCGCGTTAGACAGTTAGAAACGGCCTCGGCATGGGACACCCAACCGCCGAACAGATCGGACAACGCGCCTTCGACCTGGGGATCCTGGACGAACGGCAGTTGCAGGAGTTGTGGGGCTCCTTCGGCCGCCGCAACGTTCCGCTACAGGACTTCCTCCAAACGCTCGTTCGCCGGGAGTTCATGACCAACTACCAGGTGGAACGCCTGGTCAAAGGCGAGCGATCCGGATTTTTCTTCGGCGACTACAAAGTCCTCTACTTGGTGGGCAGCGGCACGTTCGCGCGAGTATATCGGGCCGTGCATCGCCAGACGGGCCAGATCGTCGCTCTGAAGGTGCTCCGCAATCGGTTCAGCGAGAACCCCATCCAAGCCGGCCAGTTCGTCCGCGAGGGCCAGCTCGGCTGCAAGCTGCGCCATCCCAACATCGTACCGATCTACGAAGTTTTCTCCAGCGGCAAGCTGCACTTCCTCGTCATGGAGTTCCTCGAGGGCCGGAATCTGCGGGAGTTTGTCCGTATCCGCAAGAAGCTCGACCCGATGGAAGCCACCAGGCTGGTGACGGGCATTACCGACGGGCTGCGATACGCCTTCGAGAACGGTCTGACACACCGCGATCTGAAGATGAGCAACATACTGGTTTCCAGCCGTGGTGAGGCCAAGCTGGTGGACTTCGGCCTGGCCTCGATGGACGAGACCCTGACCGACGACCTCTTGGTCGATTCGCCGAACACCCGTACGGTGGATTATGCGGCGTTGGAACGTGCCACGGGCGTGCGGAAAGATGACACGCGCAGCGACATCTACTTCCTCGGCTGCATCTACTACAACATGCTCACCGGTCAGCCGCCGCTTTCCGAGACCAGCGACCGGCTCCAGCGGCTGAGCAAGCAACGATTCCTCGACGTCGTGCCGCTCCAGAAGGCCGACCCGTCGATTCCCGGCTGCGTCACCATGGTGGTCAACAAGGCGATGTCGTTGGACCCGAATCGCCGCTACCAGGCGCCGTCGGCCATGCTTTCCGACCTGCACATCGCCGCGAAGCGGTTGGCCGCGGGGCCGTCCGAGGAGAGCGATATGGCTGCGCATGACTCTTTGCCGACGCTATCGCTGCCCGCCGCGCCGACGTGCTCGGTGATGGTGGTCGAGTCGGACGTGCAGATGCAGGACGTGTTCCGCAAGGGCTTCAAGCGGGCCGGTTATCGCGTCTTGGTCATCAGCGATCCCGCCCGGGCGCTCAATCGCTTCCGCCAGGACGCCTCGGCCGCCGACTGCGTGGTCGTCAATGCCCAACAGATCGGCCAGCCCGCCCTGGAAATGTTCAACCAACTGGCCGAGGACAAGAAGACACACTTCATCCGGGCCGTGCTGTTGCTGGACGAAAACCAGCGCCAATGGAAGTCGCAGGCGAACACGGCGGCCCATCGGATCGTACTGCCCATGCCCATCACCATGAAGCAACTCCGCGCAACCTTGGCCCAAATCCTGCCCGCAGGGACGCAGGCCGGGACGCGGAAATAGCCGCCTCGCACGGCAATGGGGCTCCGCCGCACTCGATTGACGCTAACCAGCCCGGCCCTATAATAGTTCCCGTGGTAGCGAGTAACGTGCCGTTTATACGCAGTGAAGGAGCGTTTCATGCAAAATGTGAAGGAATTTTCGGACGGCGTATTTGAAACCGAGGTGCTGAAGTCAGATCAGCCCGTGCTGGTCGACTTCTGGGCGCCGTGGTGCGGGCCATGTCGGATGATTGCCCCAGTGGTCGAGGAATTGGCGGCCGAAAACGCCGGTTTCCTCAAGGTGGGCAAGATCAACATCGACGACAGCCCCAATACGGCCGCCAGCTACGGGGTCAGCAGCATCCCCACCCTGATGATCTTCAAAAATGGCGAAGTCGTAGACCGCTTCGTAGGCGTCCAGCCGAAGAAACGCCTGCAAGAAGCCATCGAGCAGGCCAAAGCCTGACCGCAGTTGCTTTGAAAAATCGGCAAACAGGGAAGAATGGGATAGTTTTCAGTCCCGTATTTCCCTTTTCCCATTTTTCCTTCCCTTACACTTGACCCGATTTCGGATGAACTTGGGCATCCCGTGTGCCGATTAAGTAGTCTAGGGAAACCCTGCCGTTTGCGCGGATTGTACCGCGCCGGCCAGCCAACTACTCCAGGCGCATCCGGACGATGTCAAAGCCCGACGCTCCCAGGACTCAAAACGCCCAGGACAAGCCGGCTCGCACGACGACGAAACTCACAGCCACGAAGCGGGTGGACCTCGCCCACGTCGTGGCAAGTGAAACCCCCGGAGCCCCGCCCGCCGCAAAAACGCCGCCGGCAAAGAACGTCCCCGACGAACCGGCGGCGGAGCAACTTCGCCTCCAGGCCGACCAGCTCGCCGCGCATCTCCGCGCTCGGCAGAACGAACTCGATCACCGCGAAGCCGAGTTGAACTCGCTGGCGGCCCGGCTGGAGTCGGACGTCCGCTCCGCACGGCTCTGGCTCAGCGAACGCGAGACGGAAGCGGCGGCGGCGGCCGCTGAGCAGAAACAGGCTGTTGCTCCGTTGGCCGATGCGAACGACGCCGAGAAGCGGCGTCAGCGCGAGTTCCAGGAACGCGAGGAATCGCTCCGCAGCCGCGCGGAATTGCTCGACGCCCGACAAAGGCAGCTCGAAGAGTCCGAAGGCCGATTCGCCGCCGCGCAGACCGAGTCGCAGCAGATCCAAGAGCATTTTTTGACCGAGCGGCGGGCGCTACGGGAAGAAGTCGCCGCAACCCGCCGGCAGATGGCCGACGAGCGCGATCGGGCCATGGCCGAATTGCAGCGGAATCGCGACGCCGTACAGCGCCGCAGCGAGCACGTCGACCATTGCCGCGCGGCGTTGACGCAACTCCGCGGCGAATTGGGGCGAATGCACCGCGAGACCCTGGAAATACGGCTGGCCACCGAAGAACTCTGGGTGCAACTTTCCGGCGCCGCTCCGCCAGCCCCCTTGACCCGGTCGCTGGGACGCATCCGCGCCCGGCTGGCCGAGCACTACCGCCAGTCCGACGCCGAGTTGGCCGAACAGAAGCAGGAGCTGGAGGGCATCCGCGGCCAACTGAGCGAGCAGCACGAAAAGTTCGTCGAGCAGAAACGCCGCTTCGAGCAATCGGCCGCCGCACGCCAAAAGGAAGCGGATCAGGAGGCATCGCGGCTAGTCGCGCGCGAAGAGCAATTGCGGCGCGAGGAGTCACGGCTGCGCGAGCAGTCGCACCGCTGGCAAACCGAGCGGGCGAAATATCAGCAGGAAATCCGCCGCCTTCGGGCCAAACTGGCCGACCACGAAGAAGCCGCCCTGCCGGTCTAGCGGAGAGTGCTGAGTATCTCGCGTATCGAGAACCTGGCGCCGCAGATCACGCTGTCCGATGCGCCATAATAGGCAGTGACTTCATCGCCGTCCACCAGATGACCGTTGGTGAAGACCACGTTGCCGAAGAAGCCGGCGCGCTCGTAGTCGGCCAGCGGCTCCATGATCGGATCCTTCGACCGCGCAAGCACTTTCCAGGGCTCGTCGAGGTCCAGCAACAGCGCGCCGAGGCAGTAGCGGGCGGGGGCGGCGGCGGCCCCGTGGTAGATCTCCAGCCAGCCTTGCGGGGTGCGGATCGGGGCGGCCCCCGCGCCCACCCGAACTCCGTCCCACGAGCCGCGGCGGCAATGCGCAATGCAGCGATGGTTGCCCCAATGGACCAGGTCGGGCGACTCGGCCAGCCAAAGGTAATTGCCGCCGAGTTGCGGGCTGCTCGGGCGGTGCAGGGCATAATACATGTCGCCGATCTTCTCGTCGAAGAGCGCGCAGTCCTTGTTGTGCGGCGGAAGAATCATGCCGTGGCGGGTGAACTGCCGCCAGTCCGACGTGTTCCGCAAGCCCACGCCCACGCCATGCGGCGAGACCTGAGTAAAGGTCAGATAGTAGGTCGAATCGATCTGTACCACGCGGCAGTCCTCGATCCCGTAAGATTCCAGTTCGTCCTGGCCGATCAAGGACGGGTGCGAATGGTCCTCGGCAAAGTGGACGCCATCGTCGCTGGCCGCCAATCGCAGGTGCGACATCGTGGTCAAATAGTCCTGGCCGGCATAGGAGATGACGCGGGGATCGGACAGATCGAGTTGCGGATCGGAATTGTCGAAGTCGAGTATCCGCAGCTCGCCCCCTGCTGCCAACACGGGAAACGAGGTTCGGCCCGGTGTCTGCTCGGGCCGCTCGGCCACGCGCAGCAGCAGCCACGTCTTGCCCTCGAAGCGGAATACCCCCGGATTGAGCAGGCACTCCACCTTCATGCCTGGGATACTCGGCCGGATGTCTTTCGGCGTGAGAAGGGGGTTTTCCGGGAAACGCTGGGCAATGTCCGCCATGGCAGCGTCCTGTTCAAGAACCTTGTCTCACGCTAACGTACGGCGATTATACCCCGACAGTCGCCAGCTCCTGATACACCGCCTCGACCACGCCCGCGTCGATCTGCTGGAGGTTCTGCCCCGCGCCGGCCAGCAGGGCGAGGTCGGCCAGTTGCGAGACGCGCCGCGGGATGCCGTGCGAAAGCTCGTGCAGCCGCACCACGGCCGGCTCGGCAAACAGCGCCGCCGGTTGGCCCGCCTGGGCCAGCGAGGTCTTGACGAAGTCTTCCGTGTCGGCCCGTTCCCAGGGCTCGACGTCGATCCGCAACTCGGCCAGATCGAGCAGATGCGCGTCGAGCCGCTTCACTCCATCGAGGCGGCCGGCCAACACGAGCGTCAGCCGCGTTTCCGGCGAGGGATCGCATTGGGCCAGCCGCACTACCTGGATTTGCACCTGGCGATCGGCCTGATCGGCGTTGTCCAACAGGACGACGGCCTCCCGTTGCTGATAACGATACTCGGTCAGACGGTCGGTGATCGCCCGCCATAGAACGCCCACCGACGCCGACGGCTCGAGATTCAGCCCCCAAGCGGCGGCGAGTTGCCAGAGCATTTCGGCCGGCTCGAGGCCCAGCAGGCTGAGCCGGGCGACGGGCAGGCCGCGACGGCGGAGTTGGCTGCCGAACACCTCCAGCAACAGCGACTTGCCGCTGCCCGACGGACCCGTCAGCAGCCCCAGCCGCCGCCCGTGCTCGACCAAAAAGTGCAGCCGGGCCAGCGCCTCTTCGTGCGTCGGGCTCTGGTAAAATGACTTCGGATCGAGGCAGCCCCGAAAGGGGGATTCCTGCAAGCCCCAATGCGCCTGGTACATAATATCCCCCTTCCGAGATGCGACCTCCCGTATATCTTGTGTTTTCGGTAGAATCCACTAGGAGACTTGAATGGCCGACCGCTACTTCCTCGCAACTCCGATCGCCGCCGACCGCGCCACACTCGCCGGGCCCGAGGCGCACCACCTGATCCACGTAATGAGGGCGGCGCCCGGCCTCAAAGTGGTGCTGTTCGACGGCAGCGGGGCCGAGTTCCACGCCTCAGTCGATCGGGTCGGCCGCAGCGAAGTGGAATTGGCCATCCTCACACGCGAGGAAATCGACCGCGAACTGCCCCTCGACCTGACCCTCGGCGTGGCCTTGCCGAAGGGCGAGCGGCAGAAATGGCTGGTCGAGAAGGCCGTCGAACTGGGCGTCACGCGCCTGGCGCCCCTGCGAACGCAACGCGGCGTCGCCCAGCCGGTCGAACAGGCGCTGGTGCGTCTGCGGCGGGCGGTGATCGAAGCCTCGAAACAATGCGGCCGAAACCGCCTGATGCAAATCGAAGAGCCGCAATCCTGGCCCGATTTCGTGGCCGCCGCCGCCAACGCCCCCTGCCGCCTGCTGGCGCACCCCCAACGCGCCTGTGAACCTGAGTTCGCAATAGCGTCACGTCTTCAAGATAGCCGTGTTCTAACAAATAGCTCTGCTCTAACAAATAGCCGGGGGCTAACAGCCCCCGGAGCGTGCCCCGCCGACACATTACCCACCCGCGTCTTGCTGGCCGTTGGGCCGGAGGGCGGATTCGCCGACGACGAACTGGCCCGGGCCGTCGCCGCCGGCTGGCGCACGGTCGATCTTGGCCCGCGCATCCTGCGGGTCGAAACGGCCGCCCTGCTGCTGGTGGCAATAGTTATCGAAAAAGGGGTCGGTCCGTAGATTTCAGGCAGGCCGCAGGAAATAGTCTATCCGTAGGACGGACTTCCTAGTCCGTCAACCAGCCGCACGTTGCATTAGTCTATCCGTAGGACGGACTTCCTAGTCCGTCAACCAGCCGCACGTTGCATTGGACGGATTAGGAAATCCGTCCTACGGTCTGCCGCGGTTGTTGGTCAACAGGACCCCGGTTCTTCCAATTTTTTCATCCTTCCGCCCGGTTCTGGCCGGTTCATTCATCCTTCATCCTTCATCATTCGCTGTGTGGGCGTTGGCAGCCCGATCGTAGCACATTGGCTGGCCCAATTTCTAGTGGAAAAATGGCATCCAGCCCCCTTGCAAATTATTTTCGGAATGGTAAACTGGGGCTGTTCGTCGAGCGAGACCCCCGAAGCATAATGGGCTTTGGGCCGTGAAGCGTGTGCGTGGCACGCACGACGGAAGAGCCCTGGTAGCCGTTTTAAGGCAGTGTCGCCGCCCATAGCGCCGGTCCTCCGCCGCACAAGGCATCGCCTTGCGCGAGGACCATTCTTGGCTGGGTGGTTTTCCTTGTGCGTGACCCGCCGCGTGCTTTCCTGCGCGCGGCCTATGGAGTGCGGCGATTGATCGCCGCACGCCAAAGGTGTTTGTCGTGAGTATTGCGAGTTTCAACATCTTCACCCGAGGTGAGGAGAGAGACATGAGAGTACACAGACTGAGTGGGATGGTTTTGGTGTTGCTCGCGTTTGGGTCCGGCGCTGCCGCGATGGCGGACAACTTCGGCACGGGAGGGAATGTATTCAACATCGAGTTCGTGCCGATCTCAGGCGCTACGAACCCCACCAGCGGGATTCCAGCCGGTAGTGGGTTCACTTTCACCGGCGTCAACCACGACTACCGCATGGGCAAGTTCGAGATTACCAATGACCAGTGGAATAAGTTCCAGGCTGCCTACGGCACGGTGACAGGCAGCGAGCCGGGTGCCTACGACGAGAGCTCCCTTTTCACGGGCACAAACGTGCCGACCAACAACGTAGGTTGGCTAGAAGCGGTGCAGTTCGTCAACTGGCTGAACACGAGTACGGGCCACCATGCGGCGTACAATTTCACCGGCGATATTCATACAAGTAACTACACGTTTGCCACTTGGAGCCCTGCGGAGGCCGTCAATGGAACAAACCTCTATCGGCACAAGGATGCTTTCTATTTCCTGCAGATGGAGACTGAGTGGGTCAAGGCGGCATACTGGAACGGCACGGCGTTGCAGACCTACGCGAATGCGTCGCCCAGCGACCTAGTGTCTGGCGTGCCGGATCCTGCGAAGTGGAATTACAGTCCTTCTGTTGGGTTCGAACCCTGGGCTGTGGGCAGCGGCAGCCAGGAACTCAACGGGACCTACGACATAATGGGCAACGTCTATGAATGGGTGGAAAGCCCGTCGCCGTATTCTGGCGGAGACGGTGAGAACCCTGAGACGCGCGGGATGCGTGGCGGCATGTGGGGCAGCGCCGTCGGCGCCTTGGCTGTCGCGGACCGCGGTTCCGGCTCCCTGTCGGCGGAGGGCGCCGGCTCGGGGTTCCGCGTGGCAAGTGTTCCTGAGCCCGGTAGTATGATCTTGCTCGTATGCGGAGCGATTGGGCTTCTCGCCTGGGCTTGGCGACGGCGGAAGCGAGCGATACGGTGCATGATACTGGGATTAGCGGCGTCGCTGCCCTTGGCTGTGGGCGTGGCGCAGGCCGTGACCATCGAAACGGTGCCCGTGGGCAACCCGGGCAACACACCGGATACGCGATATGCGACGCCTGGATACGGCGCGGTGAGCTACGCCTACAACATCGGCAAGTATGAGGTTACGGCCGGGCAGTACACGGACTTTCTGAACGCCGTCGCCAAGACCGACACCTACGGGCTGTACAGCACGGAGATGGATGTGACCACGCACCCGTACGGCTGTAACATCAAACGGAGCGGCTCCTCCGGAAGCTACAGTTACACGGTGCCCCTCGACTACGCTAACCGGCCGGTGAACTACGTTTCCTGGGGTGACGCCGCGCGGTTTGCCAACTGGATGCACAACGGGCAGCCGACCGGCGCGCAGAGCCTCTCGACCACCGAAGATGGGGCGTATTACCTCAACGGCGCGACCACGAATGCTCAACTTCTGGCGGTGACGCGCAAGGGTGACTGGAAGTGGGCCATTACGAACGAGGACGAATGGTACAAGGCGGCGTATCACGACAAGACCTCTGGGCTAGCCGCGAACTACTTCTCCTATCCGACCAAGAGCAACATGCTACCGGGCTACAGTAGTGTCCGGTTGAGCAAACATTACGTTGCTGCAAAGCGATGAACTTCATGGACTTACAGCACTGTTTTTCTGTACTCGACTTCAGCCTGCCCTG